>Ga0210407_10000682_pt1 | contig 36498 bp, 32 predicted proteins | sample IncBWC27MmetaG_FD_150860 | JGI IMG/M metagenome (GOLD analysis project Ga0210407, IMG submission 150860) | Forest soil microbial communities from Barre Woods Harvard Forest LTER site, Petersham, Massachusetts, United States - Inc-BW-C-27-M | ecosystem: Environmental > Terrestrial > Soil >...
CAGCAACTGCACCGTCTCGGTGGCGACGCCCGAGTAGCCCTGCGCCAGGGAGGCGAGCTTCAGCCCCATCATCAGGCGCACCACCGGCGCCGGCGTGGCGGGCCCGACGCCCGCGGCATGCGACAAAACGATGTTGCGCTGGAGCATCCCGAGGTCAGCGGCATCGATGCGGATGTTGGCGAGCCTGCCGAAACCGGTGTTGATGCCGTAAACCGGCTCGCCTCGCTCGACGATCCTGGCGACCGAAGCAGCACTTGCCGCGATGCTGTCCCAGCAGGACGGCTCGAGCGCTGGCGAGGCGCCACGATAGACTTCCGCCCATGTCGAAAGGGGAACGTTCCCGGCTTTCAATTCGAGCTTCATCGCCCTCTCCGCACGGCAGCTCCCGTATGTTACAGCTACCATCATGACAGTTGACCGGGTCTGGCACCGCTGCCGTCTTGCGACCCTCTCGCCAGCGCGCCCCGGGCTCGGCCTCGTCGAAGACGGCCTGATTGCCGCCAACGCCGGGAAAATCGTCTACGCCGGTCCCGCTCGGGAGGCTCCCACCGGCCTCGCTGCCCGGCAATCGATCGACTGCGAGGGTCGCTGGATCACCCCCGGCCTGATCGATTGCCACACCCACCTGGTCTATGGCGGCAACCGGGCCGAGGAGTTCGAATTGCGGCTCGCCGGCGCAAGCTACGCCGAGATCGCCCGGCGCGGCGGCGGCATCGCCTCGACCGTGAAGGCGACGCGGCTGGCGAGCGAGGACGATCTCGTGGCCAGCGCCCAACCGCGTCTCGACGCTCTGATCGCCGAAGGGGCAACGACCGTCGAGATCAAATCCGGCTATGGACTCGAGCTGGAAACGGAACGCCGCCAGCTGCGCGCGGCGCGGCGGCTCGGCCGGGAACGGAGCGTCACGGTCCGCACGACCTTCCTCGGCGCCCATGCCATGCCGCCCGAGATGGCGGGAGACAAGACGGCCTATATCGACGCGGTCTGCCATCGGATGCTGCCGGCCATCGCCAAGGAGGGGCTGGCCGACGCCGTCGATGCGTTTTGCGAGACCATCGCCTTCTCGGCCGACGAGACCGCGCGCGTTTTCGCGGCGGCGCAGGCGCTCGGCCTGCCGATCCGCCTCCATGCCGACCAGCTCACGAACCTGCACGGTGCGGCGCTGGCGGCGAAATTCGGCGCCGTGGCCGCGGACCACCTCGAATTCACCGACGAGGACGGCGTCAGGGCCATGCGCCAGGCCGGCACGGTCGCCGTGGTCCTGCCCGGTGCGTTCTACTTCCTGCGCGAAAAGCAGATGCCGCCGATCGAGTTGATGCGCCGGCACGGCGTGCCGATCGCGATCTCGACCGACTGCAATCCCGGCTCCTCGCCGCTCACCTCGATGCTGCTCACCATGAACATGGGCGCGACCTTGTTCCGCCTCACCGTCGACGAATGCATCGCCGCGATGACGCGCGAGGCCGCCCGCGCGCTGGGCCTGTTCGACGAGATCGGCAGCCTCGAGGCCGGCAAGCGCTGCGATCTCGCCATCTGGGACATCGAGCGCCCCGCCGAGCTCGTCTACCGGATGGGCTTCAATCCTCTGCAGGCGCGGGTCTGGCAGGGCAATCCCATGGAACGGAAATCATGACACGGATCGACAACATGCGCGTGATCCGCGCGGCGCGCGGCAGCGACCTCACCGCCAGGAGCTGGCTGACCGAGGCGCCGATGCGCATGCTGATGAACAACCTCGACCCCGAGGTCGCCGAGAAGCCGGGCGAGCTCGTGGTCTATGGCGGCATCGGCCGGGCGGCGCGCGACTGGGAGAGCTTCGATCGCATCGTGGCGACGCTCACGCGCCTCGAGGGCGACCAGACGCTGCTCGTGCAGTCCGGCAAGCCGGTCGGCGTGTTCCGCACCCACGGCGACGCACCGCGCGTGCTGATCGCCAACTCCAACATCGTGCCGCACTGGGCGACCTGGGCGCATTTCAACGAGCTCGACCGCAAGGGCCTGATGATGTTCGGCCAGATGACGGCAGGCTCGTGGATCTATATTGGCAGCCAGGGCATCGTTCAGGGCACCTACGAGACCTTCGCCGAGCTCGGCCGCCGGCACTATGGCGGCAGCCTCGCCGGCAAATGGATCCTGACCGCGGGGCTGGGCGGCATGGGCGGCGCGCAGCCGCTCGCCGCGGTCATGGCCGGCGCCTCCTGCCTCGCCGTCGAATGCCAGCCCTCGCGCATCGAGATGCGCCTGCGCACGCGCTATCTCGACAGGCAGGCCGCGAGCCTCGACGAAGCGCTGGCGATGATCGAGCAGGCCGGCAAGACGCGGAAGCCTGTCTCGGTCGGGCTGCTGGGCAATGCCGTCGATATCTTCCCCGAGCTGGTGCGGCGCGGCGTGCGGCCGGATGCCGTCACCGACCAGACCTCGGCGCACGATCCGATCAACGGCTACCTGCCGAAGGGCTGGACCATCGCCCAATGGGAACAGCGCCGGGGGTCGGACCCCAAGGCGGTCGATCGTGCCGCGCGCGTTTCGATGGCCGAGCACGTCCGCGCCATGCTCGCCTTCCACCGCCTGGGCATTCCCGTCGTCGACTACGGCAACAACATCCGCCAGATGGCGTTCGAGGAAGGCGTGGCCGACGCCTTCGACTTCCCGGGCTTCGTGCCGGCCTATATCCGCCCGCTGTTCTGCCGCGGCATCGGGCCGTTCCGCTGGGCCGCGCTGTCGGGCGATCCCGAGGACATCTACCGCACCGACGCCAAGGTGAAGGAGCTGCTGCCCGACAACAGCGCGCTGCACCACTGGCTCGACATGGCGCGCGAGCGCATTTCCTTCCAGGGCCTGCCGGCCCGCATCTGCTGGGTCGGGCTGGGCGACCGCCATCGCCTGGGCCTCGCCTTCAACGAGATGGTGGCGAGCGGCGAGCTCAAGGCGCCGGTCGTGATCGGGCGCGACCATCTCGATTCTGGCTCGGTCGCCTCGCCCAACCGCGAAACCGAATCGATGAAGGACGGCTCGGACGCCGTGTCCGACTGGCCGATGCTGAATGCGCTGCTGAACTGCGCGAGCGGCGCCACCTGGGTGTCGCTGCACCACGGTGGCGGCGTCGGCATCGGCTTCTCGCAGCATGCCGGCATGGTGATCGTATGCGACGGCTCGCCCGAGGCGGCACGGCGCATCGAGCGCGTACTGTGGAACGATCCGGCCACCGGCGTCATGCGCCACGCCGATGCCGGCTACGAGGTCGCGATCGACTGCGCCCGCGAGAAGGGCCTCGATCTGCCGGGCCTCGCCTGACGCATGGCCCTGCTCGACGTCGAGAACTTCTCCTGCGGCTACGGCGAGATGGTCGCGGTCCGCGACCTGTCTTTCGCCATTGAGCCCGGGCAGATCTTTGCCCTGCTGGGACCGAACGGCGCCGGCAAGACCTCGACCATGCTGGCGATCATGGGCCACGTGCAGATCAAGGGCGGCAGCCTGCGGGTTGGCGGCACCGACATAACGCGCCTGCCGGCGCTGCGACGCGCCGGCCTCGGGCTCGCGCTGGTTCCTGAAGGCCGCCGGCTGTTCTCCGATCTCAGCGTCGCCGAGAACCTCGTCATTGGCGGCTACAGCCATTCGCGCGCCGACGAAAAGCGCCATCTTGCCCGCGTCTTCGAGCTGTTTCCGCGGCTCTCCGAGCGGCGCGGCCAGCTCGCCGCCTCGCTGTCGGGCGGCGAGCAGCAGATGCTGGCGATCGGCCGGGCGCTGATGGCGGCGCCCCGACTCCTACTGGTCGACGAACTGTCGCTCGGCCTGATGCCCAGGATGATCGATCTCTGCATCGATGCCTTGAAGAAGCTCAACCAGGAAGGCCTCGCCATCCTGCTCGTCGAGCAGAACACCAACCGCGCCCTCGACCTTGCCGATAATGTCTGCGTGCTGGCCTCCGGCCGCAGCGTCTTCCAGGGCTCCGCCGAGACGGCGCGCCGCGATGTCGACCTGCTACACTCCTACTTCGGCATCGCGGCGTAGGCCTTGTACGATGGCAGACTATCCGGCGCGCCAGCCCCACAGCTTCCGCCATCCCAGCGCTTTTTTCGCCGAGACGAACATTGCCGCCGCTTCGCACTTCCTCTCCGTCATCGGTTCAACGACCTCCAGTGCGCCAAACTTCACCAACTCGAAAGCGCCGGGAACGAACCCTAGTAATCCCGCTGCCTCAGGGAGGCCCAACACAGTTGGCAGGGAAATGCCAACGACTGTGAGAACCGACTTTGCCGTCAACGATGGCCAGTGCTTCGATAAATAGTGCTTCACCGAGTGATTGAGTGCGTCCGTTCGCTGCTTGAGGTCGCCTACCGCGCTGTTGACTGTCTGTCGACGGCGGACGATCGCGTCGACGGTGGCCTCTTGCCAAAGGTAAAATTCCTGTCGTCGACTACGGTAGTGCGGATCGAGTGATAGATCCCGCGCGCGCAGCGTCAGGTCTCGAGGGTCCGCTCTGGCATCGATGAGAGGAACCAGAAGTTGCTGGCTGATCATGAAAGCCAGCTTCCCGAGCGCGATCTCGTCGGGCTGCGCGGTTGTCAGTCCAAGATCCTGCCTGCCTTCATGTTCGTCATGATAGGCAGCAACCACCCGGACCTCGGTGTCACCGGGAACCACTGTCTGATCCATTGCCAGCACCATTCGCGTCGGCTGGTAGGCGTCCTCAGCGATTTGCTTGCGTGCTTTCCGCAGGTCGTCGTAGCGCTGGCGGCGGTATTCGTCCCATTCGGCTTTTACCGCCACATCGGCGCCGAGATCTTCGATCAGTCTTTCCTGGCCCTCAGGATCCCAATTTTCCTTGCGCCAGCGCGTTCTCTCCCCCTCACCGGAGAAAACCGGGAACACCAGGCGATCGTAGAGAAGGAGGTCCGCGATCAGCGCCTGTCTGTCGATATGGTCCTTTACCGAAAGTGTACCCCAGCGCTCCATCGGCATGGTCGACACTCCATATCAAGGCGGTTGTTGAATCCGAGACATGCAACCACTGGTCGATAGTATCTCCCAAGCGCAACCCGATCAATGCATTCCGCTCGCCCAAGACAGCAGGACTGCAATCTGCTCGATAATGGGTACGCGCCCTAACTGGTCCCTGTGTAGGCTTGCCGCACTTCGGCCCGGGCCATGACCTCGGCCGGCACGCCGTCGGCCAGCACCCCGCCGCCATCGAGGACCACGATGCGGTCGGCTACCCGCAGGACTTCGCCGAGATTGTGCTCAACCAGGACCACCGTGATGCCCGACTGCGGCAGGGCCCGGATCAGGTCGGCCATGGTCGCGGCCTCCGCGCTGCTGAGGCCAGCCAGCGGCTCGTCGAGCAGGAGCAGCCTTGGATCGAGCGCGATGGCGCGCGCCACCTCGAGACGCTTGCGCTGGCCGAGCGGCAGGGCGCGCGGCGACTGGTCGGCCTGTCCCGCCAGGCCGATGCGCGCCAGGATCGCGGCGGCCCTCTCGCGCGCTGCCTGGCGCGAGCGTGCCGTCAAGGCCCGCCACGGACTTTCGGTCTGGCGATGGCCAGCCGCGATCATCACGTTTTCGATGGTGCTGAAGCTGTAGAACGGCCGCACGATCTGATGGGTGAAGCCCAGCCCCAGCCGCACCCGCGCATGCGTCGGCAAGGACGTGACATCGCGATCGTCGAAGAAGATGCGGCCGGAATCAGGCTGCAGAAGCCCCGCCATCAGGCGCAGCGCCGTCGTCTTGCCGGCGCCGTTCGGGCCGATCAGCGCCAGAAACTCGCCGGCATCGACGGCAAAGCTCGCGCCGTTGGCCGCGGCGACGCCGCCGAAGCTTTTATGCAGGTCGTCGATCCGCAGCAGCGCCGTCATGGCGCGGCCCGCCGGCGCGCACGGTACGATCCGAGGAACGAGCGCGCCATCCCGGCAAGACCGCCGGGACTGAAGCGCATCACCAGGATCAGCATGGTGCCGAAGATCAGCAGCCGGTAGTCGCTCGCCGCGCGCGAGGCCTCCGGCAGCAAGGTGAGCGCCACGGTCGACGCCACGACGCCCCACACCGAGCCAGTGCCGCCGATCACCACCATGGTCAGGATCGCGATCGACTGCACGAAGTCGAACGTGTCGGGCAGGATGATGCGGGCGAAGTAGACATAGAGCCCGCCCGCCAGGCCGGCGAGCGCCGTGCCGATGCCGAAGGCCGTGAGCTTGTAGGCCGGAACGTTGACGCCGACGGTCAGGGCCGCGTCCTCGTCGTCGGCCACGGCGTCGAAGGTGAAGCCCATCCAGCTCTGCTTGATCCACAGGCTGAAGGCGATCACCGCTGCCGCCGCGACGGCGATCAACAGCGCGTAGGCGAGCGGGTCGAGGCCCGACGCGGGGATGCCGGAGATGCCGAGTTCGGCGCCCAGCCACTTCTGCTTGCGCACGAAGCCCAGGAACACGAAGCCGATGCCCATGGTCGTGACCGCCAGGAAGTCGTGGCGCACGCGCAGCGACGTGAGGCCCACCACGGCGCCGATCAGGCCCGCCATGGCCGTGGCCGCGGGCAAGGTCAGCAGCAACGGCACGCCGAGTTTGCTGAGATAGGCCGCCGTGTAGGCGCCGATGCCGTAGAACGCCGCATGTCCCAGGCTCACCTGGCCGCAGAAGCCGGTGATGATGTTGAGGCTGAGCGCCAGGATCATGTTGATGCCGATGACGCTCAGCAGGCTCGCGACGTAGCCGCTCATCGCCTCATCCGCGTCCGAGCAGGCCCTGCGGCCGCACCATCAGCACGACGATCAGGAACAAAAAGCCGATGGCATCGCGGTCGAAGATATCGGCGAGATAGATCGTGCCGTAGGACTCGACCACGCCCAGGGTCAGGCTCGCGATCAGGGTGCCGCGCACGCTGCCTAGTCCGCCCAGCACGATGATGGCGAGCGCCTTGTAGCTCACCAGCCCGCCCATGGTGGGCTCGACATAGTTGTTCAGCAGGCCGACCAGCGCGCCCGCGATGCCGGCGAGGCCCGAGCCGAAGATGAAGTTGAGGTAGCGCACGCGCACCGGATCGACGCCGAAGCTGGTGGCCATTTGCGGATCGCTGACCGTTGCCCGCCAGCCGATGCCGGCCCGCGTCAGGCTGGCGAACAGGCCGAACCCGACCAGCAGCACCGTCGCGGCAACCACCATCGCGATCTCGACGTCGTTGAGGCGGATGCCCGCGAGATCGACGGTGGCCGTGTAGTAGGGATTGTGGTCGAAAGCGATGCCATAGGCCCCGAACAGCATGCGGAAGCCTTCCTGCATCACGATGAAGATGCCGATCGACACGATCATCGGCACGAACGCGGCGTGACCGAGCAGCGGCTGATAGGCAAAGCGGTAGATGGCGACGCCCGCGATCGCGCTCACCACCATCGCCAGCGCAAAGCCCAGCGCCAGGCTGCCGGTCGCATTGGCCACCACGACCGCCATGAAGGCGCCCAGGGCGAAGACGCCGGCGTGGGCGATATGCAGGATGCGCAGCAGGCCGTAGACCAGCGCCAGGCCCACAGCCATCATGGCGTACATGCAGCCGTAGACGAGGCCCTTGACCGCCAGTTCGACGAAATACATCGAGCGCCGATCGGCGCTGGTTACTTGCCCGGCGGGGGCCCCGGAGGCGCGAGAATCGCCGGGTCATCGATCACCGCGGTGCCGACGAAATTGCCGTCCTTCACCACGGTCACCTCGAGCGGCATGTACATCTCGCCGACCGCATTGAAGTAGCCGAGGGTGCCGGTCAGCATCGGGAAGTTCTTGGTGGCCGCCAGCGCCTCGCGAATCTTCTTGGGATCCGTGCTGCCGGCGCGCTTGATGGCGTCGGCCATCAGCATCACCGCCGAATAGCAGTTCGCCGCGACCGCCTCGGTATCATAGCCGGCGCGCTTCTTGAACTCCGCCTCGAACTTCTGCAGATCGGGCGGCGTCTTGCGCAGGCGGTCCATGCCGCCCACCACGAACACGCCGTCGGAAGCGTCCTTGGCGATTTCCATCAGCTTCATCGAATCGAACGCCTGGGCGCCCACGATCGGCTGCTTCAGGCCGGCGGCGCGCAACTGCGCCACCAGCGGGCCGCCGACGAAGTAGTAGCCGATGGCGTAGATCACGTCGGGATTGTCGTTCTTGACCGAGGCGATGATCGGCCCGAACTGCCGCTCGCCCAGGCCGAACGTATATTCCTTGGTGATCGTGAGCCCATCCTTGGGTGCCGCCTCCTTGAAGCCGTCGGCGATCGACTGGCCAAAATCGTTGTTCATGGTCAGCATGGTGACCTTCACCTTGCCGAACTTGTCGGCGATGAACTTCGCCGCCCCTTTGCCCTGCGGCGGTCCGAGCGTCACGCCGCGGAAGGCGAAGTTGCCGCCGCTGGTGATGTCGGGATGCACGCCGTAGGCCGAGAAGTACGGGATGCCGGCGGTCTGGAAGACCGCAGCCGCCGCCCGCGTCGGCGCGGAATAGCTGCCCGACACCGCGGCCACGACCTTGTCCTGGCCGATCAGCTTGTTGGCGATCGGCACCGCCTGGTCGGGCTTGTTCTGGTCGTCGTAGATCACGAGCTCGATCTTCTGCCCGAGCACGCCGCCCTGCTCGTTGATCCAGTCGCGCGCGATCTCCGCGCCGACGGTCGAGGACTTGCCGTCGGCCGCGGCCGGGCCCGACTGCGGCGCGTGGAAGCCGATCTTGATTTGTGCCGAAGCGCTGGTGCTGCCGGCAAACAGCAGGCCCGCCGCCAGCGCGGCCGCAACAAAACGCCTCTGCATGATCGCTCCCCCTAGGCCGTCGGATGGACCGGCACGAACACCGGCCTGAACAGATACTGACGCGTGATCTCCCAATAGCCGCGGAACACGAAGTTGTCGTTGTGCTTCAGCAGCTTCGCGCGGTTCTCGCGATAGAAACGCGGCAACTCGTACCACGGGATGGTGGGCCGCAGGTGATGCGCGACGTGCAGGTTGTTGTAAAGGAACAGCAGGCCGAACAGCGTGTTGGACTCCACGCTGGCCACGCGCCGCCCGGGCCGCGGCCCGGCGCGATGCTCGATGAAGGCGCGCAGCAGCCCCAGGCTGAAGCCGGGATAGGCGACCAGCAGGATGTACTGCCACCACGGCATGCCGCACACGCCGGACACGAACCAGAACAGCAGCGCCACCAGCACGACATGCAGTGCCCAGTGCGGCAGGTTGATGTAGTCACGGTTGCGGATGCGGCCGATCTCGCGCTGCCCCAGCTTGTAGAGCCGGAGCAACGGCCCGATCAGCAGGCGGCCGACCAGCGTCTGGTTGAACAGCAGGATGCCGCGCTCGAGCCGGCCCATGCGCGCCCAGTCGGCCTGCTTCACGTAATAGGTCTCGGTGTCCTGCCCCGGCACCGTGAGGTAGGTGTTTCGATGGTGCAGGCTGTGGCTGCGCCGGTACATCGGATAGGGAAACCACAGGCCGAGCGGCGGCATGGCGATCAGGGTGCGGAACCATTTCGGCACGCCGCGGAAGCCGTGGATGGTCTCGTGCTGCAGCGAGAACTGCCAGGCGATGACGTAGCCGCCCAGGAAGATCATCGCCCACCAGGGGATGTAGGCCTGGAACCACATCAGCAGGAACCACGCGCCGTAGATCGCCACGGCCAGGATCCAGGTCGGACCCTCGACCTCCCAGAACTTGCGTGCGATCGCCTGCATGTCAGTGCCCAACCAATTCGGCGGCGAAAAGCGGATGGGCCGTCTCGGCCAGAGGATGTCGGCGCCAGAACGCCTGCATGGCTAAAAACCTCTCTCGCAACGCATCATAGGCCGCCGTCTCGGGGCGGGCAAAGCCGTGAAGCAAGAGTTGGTCCATCAGTGCCCGCGTCGATACCCCGGCGCCGGCCGCCAGGAAGGCGGCGGCAACACCGACCGCGGCCTGGCCAGAGGCCACGACGGCCGGGATCGCGGTCGGTTCGGTGCTTTTGATGACGCGCACCTGTGCGGTGAGCGCCGGCTCGTATTTCGCCAGGAGCGCCAAGGCATAGGAATCGATGGGCGCCACCTCGGCTTTGTTCTCTATCACGGCCGTCAGCGCCCCCATCGGCGTGAAGCGCGGCTCGATGATCTCGCGATAGAGCGGCTTGTCGCCGCCATGGGCCATCAGCGCATACAGGGGCGCCGCATAGCCCGACTGCGATTCGGGCGTGGTCAGCGCCAGGCGATGGCCGAAGGTTTGCTCCAGCGACTGGAAGGGGCTATTGGCCCGCACCACGAGGTCGGTCCAGTAGCAGGCGCGACCGCCATAGGCCGCGGGCGACGGTATGGGCGCTACGACCAGGGCCGGCCGCGGCGCGGCGAGGCTCCACGGCAGGCCGCACATGAACACGGCGGCCTTGTCCGGCCGCTGCCAAAGTTCGGAGATCGGCGCGGGCGGCGCGTGGTCGACGATGTCGATCGGCGCGTCGACCTTCCCGAGCACCGCCGCCAGCAGGCTGCGCCACAGCGCCGCGACTTCGGGCGTGACGGAGTACATGCGGGCGTTGGCGATCATGCGATGCCCATATACGCCAATTGGCCCGGTCTTTGCGATGAGCAGGTTATGAAAAGACGGAATTTTCTCCAGGGCGCCACGCTGACTGCAACGCTTTCCGGTACGGCCCGGCCGACTCTGGCGCAAAAGAGCGCCGCCAAGACGTTGCGCATCATCCACAACGGCAATCTGGCCTCGCTCGACCCGATCTGGACCACCGCGCCGCCAACCAAGGACTACGGCTTCCTGACCTTCGACCAGCTCCTGGCGGTCGATTCGAACTACGTGCCGCATCCGCAGATGGCCGAGGGCTGGACCGTCGAGGAGGACGGCAAGGCCTATGTGCTGGGCCTGCGCGAAGGGTTGAAGTTCCACGACGGCGAGCCCGTGCGCTCGACCGACTGCATCGCCTCGATCCAGCGCTGGGGCGCGCGCGACGGATTCGGCCAGCTCATGATGAAATTCGTCGACGGCTTCAACGTGATCAACGACCGCAAGTTCCGCATAAAACTCAAGAAGCCGTTCGCGCTTCTGCCCGAGGCTCTTGGCAAGTCCAACTCGTCGCAATGCTTCATCATGCCGGAGCGCATGGCCAAGGTCGATCCGATGAAGCAGGTGACCGAGACCATCGGCAGCGGTCCCTACCGCTTCCTGAAAAGCGACTTTGTCTCCGGCGCACACGCCGCCTGGGCGAAGTTCGACGGCTATGTCCCGCGCAAGGAGCCGGTCGACAGCATCGCCGGCGGCCGCATCCCGGCGGTCGATCGCATCGAATGGTCCTTCATCAGCGATCCCTCGACCGCGATGGCCGCTCTCCAGGCCGGCGAGCAGGATTACTGGGATGCGCCGACGCTCGATCTGGTTCAGGTGCTGAAGAGCGACCCCAACATCGTCGTGTCGCCGCGCAATCCGACCGGCTCCTACTACATGCTGCAGCTCAACCACAGCCAGCCGCCCTTCAACAATCCCAAGGTGCGCCAGGCGCTGGCGATGGCGGTCGACCAGAACGACTTCCTGAAGAGCGCGGTCTCCGACCCCGGCCTGATCAAGCCCTGCTACAGCTACTACGGCAGCGACTCGCCCTTATTCAGCGAGGCGGGCGCCGACATCCTCAAGATCAAGAGCCTCGACAAGGCCAAGGCGATGCTCAAGGACTCGGGCTACGCCGGCGAGAAGGTCGTGATCCTGGGCGTGATGGAATCGCCCGCGCTGGCCGCGATGGGCCAGGTGGCCGAAGATCTGATGCGCCGCCTGGGCATGAACGTCGAGCTGGTCGCCATGGACTTCGCCACCATGGCGCAGCGCCGCACCAGCCGCGAGCCCGTCGACAAGGGCGGCTGGAGCCTGTTCGCCACGGTGTGGACCGGCTCCGACATCGTCAATCCAGCGGTCCATCAGATGCTGCGCGCCGGCGGCGCGACCGCCTGGTTCGGCTGGCCGAGCGACCCCGAGATGGAAGCGCTGCGCGACCAGTGGGCCAATGCCACCGATCCGCAGGAGCAGAAGAAGCTCGCGATCACCCTGCAGGTGGCGGCCTTCAAGACGCTGCCTTACATCCCGCTCGGCTCGCTGGTGTCGCTGGTCGCCTACCGCAAGACCCTGACCGGCGTCTTCCCCTGCCCGGTGGCGGCCTACTGGAACATCGGCAAGAGTTGATCCTTCGCTTCGCTCAGGACGACATAAGCAGATGCTGGGCTACACCATCCGGCGCCTCCTGATGGCCGTTCCCGTGATGGGGATCGTGGCGCTCATCGTCTTCAGCCTGCTCTATCTGACGCCCGGCGATCCGGCGATGGTGCTGGCGGGCGACCAGGCGAGCCCGGAGCAGATCGAGAAGATCCGCGCGGCGCTGGGACTCGACCAGCCGCCGCACCTCCGCTTCGTCGCCTGGCTGTGGCAGATGGCGAACGGTGATCTCGGCACGTCGATCTTCAGCGGCGAGCCGGTAACCCACATGATCGAGCAGCGCCTGCAGCCCACCTTCTCGCTGCTGGCCTTGAGCGTCCTGCTCTCGATCGCGGTCGGCGTGCCGTTCGGCGTCGCCGCCGCGGCGCGGCGCGGCGGCTGGACCGATCGTGCGCTCACCTGGTTCACCACCCTCGGCTTTTCGCTGCCGGCTTTCATCGCCGGCTATGCGCTGGCCTTCATCTTCGCGACCACGCTCAAGTGGCTGCCGGTCCAGGGCTTCGTGCCGCTGTCCGAAGGCGTGCCGGCCTGGCTGCGCAACCTGATCTTGCCGGCCGTGACCCTTAGCCTGGTCTACGCGGCGATCATCGGCCGGGTGACGCGCGCCTCCATGCTGGACGTCCTGTCGGAGGATTACATCCGCACGGCGCGCGCCAAGGGCGTGGCGCCGTGGCGCATCCTGTTCCGCCATGCGTTGCAGAACGCCGCCGTGCCGGTGATCACCGTCATCGGCATCGGCATCGCCACCCTGATCGGCTCGGCCGTCATCACCGAGAACGTCTTCGCCATCCCGGGCGTGGGCCGCCTCACCGTGGATGCGATCCTGCACCGCGACTACCCGATCATCCAGGGCGTCGTGCTGATGCTGAGTGCGGCCTACGTGCTGGTGAACATCGCGGTCGACCTTTGCTACACGCTGCTCGATCCGAGGATCCGCTATTGACCCGGCGCGCCGACATTCTAATCAGCGGCGGGCTGCTGCTGGCCATGGTCCTGCTCGCTCTTCTGGCGCCCTACCTGCTGAACGGCGATCCGCGCGCTTTATCGCCCGGCAGCCGGCTGCTGGCGCCGTCGGCGCTGCACTGGTTCGGTACCGACCAGCTCGGCCGTGACCTCTTCGTGCGCGTGCTTTACGGCGCGCGCATCTCGCTGTTCGTGGGCTTCTCCGTCGCCTTCCTGTCGTCGCTGCTCGGCACCTTCGTCGGCATGCTGTCGGCGTCGGACCGGCGGCTCGACGCGATCGTCATGCGGGTGATGGACGGCGTCATGTCGATCCCCGCGATCCTGCTCGCCATCGCCCTGATGGCGGTGACCGGCGGCTCGGTGCTGAACGTGATCGTGGCCGTCACCATTGTCGAAATCCCGCGGGTCGCCCGCCTGATCCGTAGCATCGTGCTGTCGCTGCGCGAACAGCCTTACGTCGAGGCCGCCATTGCCGCCGGCACGTCGCGGCCGATGATCGTGGTGCGCCACCTGCTGCCCGGCATCTGGGCGCCACTGATCGTGCAGGCGACCTTCGTCTGGGCGACCGCCATGATCCTCGAAGCCGCGCTCTCCTTCATCGGCGCCGGCACGCCGCCCACCACGCCGTCCTGGGGCAATATCCTGGCCGATGCCCGCTCGCTCTGGCAGATCCGGCCGACCCTGGTCTTCTTTCCCGGCGCGTTCCTGTTCATGACCCTGCTGGCCGTCAACGTGCTGGGCGACGGCTTGCGCGACCTGCTCGATCCCCGCCAGGCGCCGGAGGGCTCGACGTGACGTTATTGCGCGCCGGCTGCGCGATATCGTCTGTGGACCGGCGCGCGCTTGGCCGCGATTTTGCACGGATCGCAGGCAGATTCCTCAATCGACAATGACCTGGAGCTCCCATGAGCAAGTTTCACCTCGGATGGTTTCTTGGACCCGGTATCACGATCCAGGGCTGGAACGAGCCGGGTTTCGCCCCGGGCTATGACTGGACCAAGCCGGACATCTTCGTCGATGCCGCCCGCGCGCTGGAACGCGCCTGCTTCGACGTGTTCATCCTCGAGGATTCGTCGGCCGTGCCCTACGCCTACAAGGGCAGCATGGACTTCTACCTCAGGCATGCGACCATGACGCCCAAGTTCGACCCGGTGATGCTGACGCCCTACCTGATCCAGGCGACCAAGCATATTGGCCTTGCGCCCACGCTCACCACGACCTTCTATCCGCCCTGGCTGTTGGCGCGCTCGCTGTCGACGCTCGATCATTTTTCGAGCGGCCGCATCGCATGGAACATCGTGACCGCGACCAGCGATGCCGCGGCGCAGAATTACGGCCTCGACAAGCAGATCGAGCACGACATGCGCTACGACATGGCCGATGAATTCGTCGATTGCGTGAGCCAGCTGTGGGACGCCTGGGAGCCCGACGCGGTGGTGATGGACGAGGCGAACCACACCTTCATCGATCCGGCCAAGGTCAAGACGGTGAACTTCGAGGGCAGGTTCTACAAGACGCGCGGGCCGCTCAACGTGCCGCGCTCGCCGCAGGGCCGTCCCGTCTTCGTGGCGCCGGGCGGCTCGCCGCGCGGCCGGCAATTCGCCGGCCGCAATGCCGAGATAGTGCTGGCCGGCGGCGAGACCGTCGAGGACATGAAAGGCTACCGCGACGACGTGCTGAAGCATGCCGCCGGCCTCGGCCGCGACCCCACGAAGATCAAGGCGATGTTCACCTGCGTGCCGACGGTGGTCAAAAGCGCCGACGAGGTCGAGGACACCAAGAAGGCTCTCGCGGCGATGCGCGCCAAGCATCTCGAGCGCGGCCTTGCCGCCATGTCGTTCCTGTCGGGCATCGACTTCTCGAAGTTCGACCTCGACACGCCGATGCCCGAGATCAAGACCAACGGCATGCAGACCCTGCTGCGCACCTTCAAGAACGCCGGCCCCACGGCCACCTTGCGCGACGTCGTGACCAAGCCGAACGGCCAGGGCTTTACGCATTTCGTCGGCACCGCCGACCAGATCGCGGGCCAGATGCAGGAGGCGATGGAGGAGATCGGCGGCGACGGCTTCCTGGTCACCGGCCATCTCAAGCCGAAATACGTCGCCTCGATCGTCGACGAGCTGGTGCCGGCCCTGTGGAAGCGCCAGCTCACCCGCCGGGAGTATGGCCACGCCCATTTCCGCGATAACCTGATGGCCTTCTGAGGCCGGCGGCGCCCGACGCGCCGCGGCAGCAAGGACATCATGAGCGACGCGCAATCCATCCGTCCCTTTCTGACCGCCCTGGAAAAGGACGGCGCCCTGGTCCGCGTGGCAAAGTCCGTGGAGCGGGAATTCGAGCTCTCGGCCTTTCTCTCGGCGGCCGATGCTGGCCCGGCCCTGATCTTCGACTCGGTCGTCGGCTCGCCGCTCAGGGTCGCCGGCAATCTGCTCAACAGCCGCGCCCGCATCGCGGCCGCCCTGGACATCGACATCGGCGAGATCGTGCCCCGCATCCATCAGGCGATCCGCGCCCCGGTGAAACCGGTGAAGGTCGCCGGCGGCCGCGTCCAGGAGGTCGTCACGCTCGACGACCCGCTGGCTGGCTTGCCGGTGCCGCGCTTCTTCGAGCGCGAAAGCCGCCCCTACATCACCGCCGGCGTGATCCTGGCGCGCGATCCCGTGACCGGCCGCGGCAACGCCTCGTTTGCCCGCTTCGCCATCCTCGACGGCCGCACCGCCATGGTCGGCATCGCGCCCAATCACCATCTCGCTTTGTTCTCGCGCCGCGCGGCGGAAGCCGGCAGGACGCTGGAGATCGCCGTCGTGATCGGCGCCCATCCCGCCATCCAGCTCGCCGCCTGCCTTTATCTCGGCGTCGGCGACGACGAGCTCGACTGCGCCGGCAGCCTGCTCGGCCGCCCGGTCGATGTCGTGCCGGCCAAGACAGTGGAGCTGATGGTGCCGGCCGATGCCGAACTGATCCTCGAAGGCCGCATAGATGCGCGTCAGCCGATCGAGGAAGGCCTGGTTTCCGAATATCACGGCATGTACGAGCAGTACGGCCCGGGCTTCCTGGCGACCTTCTCGGCCCTCACCCGACGCGGCGATGCGATCTACCAGGCGATCGAGCCCGGCTATCACCGCGAGCACGTCTATCTCGGCGCGCTGCCGATCGCCGCCAGCCTTTTGAGCGCCATCTCGGCCGTCGTGCCCAACGTGCGCGACGTCGCTGTCACCGAGGCGGGCGCCGGACGCACCGACATCGTGGTCCAGATCGCCGACATCCGGCCGGGCCAGGCACGGCGCGCCATGTTCGCGGCCTTCGCCGCCGTGAGCCTGGTGAAGCGCGTCACCGTCGTCGATGCCGACATCGATCCCTGGGATGCCGTCGCGGTCGACTGGGCCCGCGTCAACCGCATGAGGCTGGAGCGCGACCTGCTGCTGGTCCCGCAGGCCGGCACCGACCGCTCCGAGCCGATGGAGGACGGCGGCCTCGTGACCAAGGCCGGGTTCGACGCCACCGCCAAGCCGGCGGATCGCGTCGAAGGCGTCGAGCGCGCCCTGCCGCCCGCGGCCTTCCGCGACGCCGCTCGGCGATGGTTCACCGAAAACCTGCCGGTCGAACAGCGTCTTTGGCTGAGGTGAAGCAAATGCCGCCGATCTACATCACTTTTCTCAATCGCCTCGATATCGAGGAGCTGGCGCTCAGCGACGAGGAGATCCTGGCGGCGATCGAGACCAGCCTGGCGGCGCAGGGCCGCGGCCAGACCGTGATCGAGCCGCGCGTCCATCTGGCGCCCGGCCAGTCGAACGGCCATTTCAACGTGCTGCGCGGCGCCATCAACGCGCCGGTCGATCGCGCCGGCATCAAGGTCGTGGGCGACTTCGTCGACAACTACAAGCTGGGCTTCCCGTCGGAGCTCGGAGTCGTCCTGCTGCTCGATCCCAGGACCGGCGCGCCGCAGGCCATCCTCGACGGCGCCGGCATCACCGACATGCGCACCGGCGCCATGACGGCGGTCGGCGCCAAGTATCTCGCGCGCAAGGATTCGAAGATCCTGGGCCATATCGGCGCCCGCGGCTCGGCCTACTGGAACGTCCGCCTGCTCGATCACCTGTTCGATTTCGACGAGATCCGCGTCCATTCCAAGCGCCCGGAAAGCCGCGACGGCTTCGCCGAGCGCCTGGCGCGCGACCTCGGCAAGACGGTCACCGCCACCGCCGACTGGCGCTCCTGCGTCGAAGGCGCCGACATCGTCGTCGAGGCGTCGCGGCTGATGGCGCCGGAGCCGCTGCTCAAGACCGAATGGATCAAGCCGGCGGCGTTCATCGTTCCCTACGGCACGATGAGCGCCGTCGAGCTGTCGCTCACCGACATCGCCCACAAGCTCGTGGTCGACGATTGGGGCCAGTGCAAGGGCGGCCCGTTCGGCAGCCTGCGGGCCCATGTCAACGCCGGCAAGCTGTCGGAAAAGACCCTGCATGCCGAGATGGGCCAGATCGTGGCCGGCCTCAGGCCCGGCCGCGAGAGCGACGACGAGACCATCCTCTTCTGGCACCGCGGCCTGTCCCTCTCCGACATCGCCCTCGCCCACGCCATGATCGAAAAGAGCACGCGCCTCGGCATCGGCCAAAAACTGCGCTTCTCTTGACGTCATGTCTTTGCTGGGAGCGCGCCCAGCAATGACACCTCATCAGAATCTGCGCTAGGCTCGCGGAAACACAAACGGGGTGAGCGAATGGGAATCATAGGCAAAGCAGTCGTCGCCGCGGCGCTCGCGGTGGCGGCCTTCGGCAGCACCGCGTCGGCGCAGACGCTGAAGGTCGGCTCCAAGAACTTCACCGAGCAGTTCATCGTGGCCGAGCTCTACGCCGCCGCGCTCGAGGCGGCGGGCTTCAAGGTCGAGCGCAAGATCAACCTCGGCGCGACCCTGGTGGCGCACGAGGCGCTGCGCACCGGCGCCATCGACCTCTATCCCGAATACACCGGCACCGGCCTCGGCGCGGTCATGAAGGCGCAAGGGGCAACGGAGACCGACCCGCAGAAGGTCTACCGGATGGTGAAGGACCACTACGAGAAGGAGTACAAGCTCACCTGGCTGAAACCCACCGGCGTGAACAACGGCTATGCCATGGTCGTTCGACCGGAGACGGCCCAGACGATGAACCTCAAGACGCTCAGCGACCTCGCCAAGGTCGCGGGCAAGCTCAAGCTGGGCGCCGGACCGGAATTCGGCGACCGCCGCGACGGCATCAAGGGCCTGAAGGAGGTCTATGGCATCGAGTTCGGCGAGTACCGGCAGTTCGCCGCCATGCGGTTGCGCTACGACGCGCTGATGCAAAAGCAGATCGACGTCGCCAACGGCTTTGCCACCGACTGGCAGATCGCCGCGGAGAAATTCGCCGCGCTTGGCGACGACAAGGGCCTCTTCCCGCCCTACTTCCTGGCGCCGGTGGTGCGCATGGATACTGTCGCGGGCAACCCCAAGGCCGTCGAGGCGCTCGAGCGCGTCGGCGCCCTGATCGACAATCCGACGATGCAGGAGCTCAACCGCCAGGTCGAGGTCGACAAGAAGGAACCGCGGGCGGTCGCGATGGCCTTCCTCAAGGCCAAAGGGGTGGTCCGCTGACGCCCAAACGGGCGGTCGAGGTCGGCCAGCGGGCGATCGAGATCGCCGATGTCGTGGCGGTGGCGCGCGCCGGCGCCGCTGTCCGGATCGCACCGGCGGTCGCCCCGCGCCTGGAGCGCGCGCGCCGCATCGTCGAGCACTTTGCGTCAGGCGATCGCGCAGTCTACGGCCTGAATACCGGCCTGGGCGCGGCGGTCGACACCGCGCTCACCCAGGACGAGATCGCGGCCTTCCAGCGCCAGGCCGTCATGGCGCGCGCCGTCGGCGTCGGCTCGTTCCTCGCCACCGATGAGGTTCGCGCCACGCTGTTCGTGCGGCTGGTCGGCATCACGCGCGGCGCCTCGGGCCTCTCGCCTGCCTTCGCCACGGTCATTCGCGACATGCTGGACAAGGGCCTGCATCCCCGCGCCCGCCGCATCGGTACGCTGGGCGAGGCCGATTTGAGTCCGCTCGCCCAGCTCTTCCTGCCGCTGGTCGGCCAGGGCGAGGCGGAGCTGGGCGGCCGCGTCATGCCGGCTCGCAAGGCGCTGCACACGGCGAACATCGAATTGCCGACGCTCGGTCCCAAGGACGCGATCGCGCTCCTCAACGCCAACGCCTACGGGATCGGCACGGGCGCGCTTGCGTTGCACGATGCCGGGCTGGTGCTGCAGGCGCAGACCGCTGCCGGCGCGCTGTCGCTCGAGGCGGCCGGCGCCAACCTCTCGCCCACCGATCCGCGGGTCGTGGCGCTCCGCCGCGCGCCCGGCCAGGTCGGCGCCTCGCGACTGATACGGTCGCTGATGAAAGGCAGCGATCTGTTGAAGGCCAGGCATCCGCGACGGGTGCAGGACCCGCTGTCGTTCCGCTGCCTCGCCCCGGTGAATGGCGCGGCGTTCGATCAGCTCGATCGCACGGAAGCGGCGGTGCTCGCCGATCTCAACGGCGCCGGCGACAGCCCGGCCGTGCTGGTCGAGGACGAGGAGCTGATGTCGACGGTGAATTTCGACACCACGGCCGTGTCGCTCGCCTTCGAAAGCCTGGGGCTCGCGCTCTCCCACACGGCGGCCATCGCCACCTTCCGCATCGCCAAGCTGATGTCGCCCGGCTTTTCCGGCCTGCCGCGCTTCCTCACCCCCAAGGCCGCCGGAGCGCGCACCGGGTTCGCTACCGTCCAGAAGACGGTGTCGGCGCTGGAGGCGGAGATCCGCCATCTCGCCTTGCCGCTCGGCGCCATGACCGCCCCCGTCGCCGACGGCGTCGAAGACTACGCCCCCATGACTCCGCGCGTGATCGAGAAGACGCATGAGATCGTCCGCCGCCTGGCGCGGCTGGCGGCCATCGAGCTCGTCGTCGCGGCCCAGGCGGTCGATCTCGGCGATCGGCGGAAGCTCGGTCGCGGCACCGGCCAGGCCTTCGCCTTTGTGCGCAAACATGTCGCCAGGCTCGACGAAGATCGCCCGACCGGGCCCGACTTCGAGCGTCTGGCCGCCGCCCTGCTTGCCGGCGAGCTCGGCGCCGCGCTCGCGGCATGAGCTGGATCCTCGAAAACTACGATCTGCTGGCCGTGGCGCTCGGCGAACACATCGTGCTGGTGGCGACGGCGCTGGCGATCTCGCTGGTCATCGCCTTCCCGCTCGGCATCTGGACGGCGCGCCGGCCGGCGCTTTACGTCGCCGCCATGACGGCGACCGGGGTGCTCTACACCATCCCCGCGCTGGCGCTGTTCGCCCTCCTGATCCCGTTCATGGGGCTGGGCAAGGCGCCGGCCATCACGGCGCTGGTGCTCTACTCGCTGCTCATCCTGGTGCGCAACATCGCGATCGGCATCCGCGAGGTGCCGGCCGAGCTGATCGAGGCGGCCGACGGCATGGGCTACGGCAAGGGCCAGCGGCTGCTCAGGATCGAGCTGCCGCTGGCGTTGCCCGTCATCGTGGCCGGCGTCCGCATCACCGTGGTGACGCAGATCGCGGTTGCCACCGTTGCCGCCTATATCAATGCCGGCGGGCTGGGCGACATCATCTTCCAGGGCATTGCCCAGGATTTCGGCGAGAAGATCGTGGCCGGCGCCGTGCTCACCTCTTTGCTGGCGATCGCGGCCGACGAATCGCTCAAGCATGTCGAGCGCCGCCTGCGCGCCGCCACCTCGGAACGAAGCTGATGCAAAGCGACGTCCTCGCCTGGCTGGCCGACAACCGGCAGGCGTTCGAAACCGCGGCGAGCCGGCACCTCACGCTCTCGGCCACGGCGCTGGTCGCGGCCCTGGCGCTGGCCCTGCCGCTGGCGCTGGTGCTGGTGCGCTGGAACCGGCTAGCGGGTGCGGTGATCGCCGCGGTCAACGTTCTGCGCACCATCCCGAGCCTCGCCCTGCTGGTCGCCTTCCTGCCGCTGATCGGCACCGGCTTCCTGCCGGCCGTCATCGCACTCACCCTCTACGGCCTGCCGGCGATCCTCATCAACGCCTACACGGCGCTGCGCGAGGTCGATCCCGACGTGGTCGAGGCCGGGCTCGGACAGGGCATGACCGACCGCCAGGTCATGCGCCGCATCAGGCTGCCGCTTGCGCTCCCCGTGATCTTCGCCGGCATCCGCACCGCCGCGGTGCAGATCGTGTCGGCGGCGACCTTGGCGGCGTTCATCGGCGGCGGCGGGCTGGGCGAACTGATCACCGCCGGCATGGGAACGCTCAACATCGCCCAGCTCATGGTCGGCGGCCTCGCCGTGGCGGCGCTCGCGATGGCGACCGAGCTCGCTTTCGCAGCCCTCGAATGGCGCGTGCAGCGCTCGACCGGAGCGGCGGCGTGATCCGGCTGGAGGCCGTCAGCAAGACCTTCGCGGGCTCGGCCCGGCCAGCGGTCGACCGGCTCGATCTCGACGTGCCAGACGGCACGACTTGCGTGCTGATCGGGCCCTCGGGCTGCGGCAAGACCACGACCATGCGCATCGTCAACCGGCTGATCGAACCGACATCCGGCCGCATCGTCGTCGAGGGCCAGGACGTGACGCGCGCCGACGCCGTCGAGCTGCGCCGCCGCATCGGCTACGTCATCCAGCAGGTCGGCCTGTTCCCGCACATGACGATCGCCCAGAACGTCGCCACCGTGCCGCAGCTGCTGGGCTGGCCCGGCCCGCGCATCGCCCAACGCGTCGAGGCGATGCTGTCGCTGGTAGGCCTTGAGCCCGGCCAGTTCCTCGACCGCTATCCGCGCCACCTGTCGGGCGGGCAGCGCCAGCGGGTCGGCGTGGCGCGCGCACTCGCCGCCGACCCGCCGGTCATGCTGATGGACGAGCCGTTCGGCGCGGTCGACCCGATCGTGCGGGCGGGGCTGCAGACCGAGCTGCTGGGCATCCTGCGCCGCCTGGCCAAGACCGTGATCTTCGTCACCCACGACATCGACGAGGCGATCCGCATGGGCGACCTCGTAGCCATCATGAAGGACGGACGGCTGGTGCAATGCGCCCGTCCCGAAGAACTTCTCTCGGCGCCGAAGGACGCCTTCGTCGCCGATTTCGTGGGCGCCGACCGCGCCTTGAAGCGCCTCACCCTGACGACGGCGGGCGAAGCGGCGACCCCGACGTCGGCCGGCCCCGGTGCGCCCGTCGTGCCGGCGGCAACCTCGCTGCGCGATGTCCTCTCGCTGCTGCTCGCCAGCGGCGCCGACGCTGCCGCGGTCGTCGACGCCGGCGGCAGGCCCTTCGGCGCCATCACCCTGGCGACGATCCGCGCGCGTGCGGCGGCCCGGACGTAAGACTCGTCGGCCGCGCCCCGCCCTCACGCCTCCGGATCGAGGGTGACCTTGAAGAGCTCCTTGCCGGCGACGTCATAGAGCGCCTGGGTCATGGCCCCGCTCTGAGCGTCGATCTTGCAGACGCCGTAGTACTGCATGCCGGCGGAGGGCGGCAGGTTCTGCTTCATGCCCGCCGGCGCCGACGAATAGACGACGTCGGGCCCGAAGGTCTTGTCGATATCGCCCGGGCCGAAGGTGCCGGCGTTGATCGGGCCGGCGACGAACTCCCAGAACGGCTTGAAGTCGGTGAACTGGGCGCGCGCGGGGTCGTAGTGCGTGGCCGACGCGTAGTGCACGTCGGCCGTCACCCAGACCACGTTCTTGATGTCGTTGTTCTTGATGAAGGCGAGCAGGCTCGCGACCTCGAGCTCGCGGCCCTTGGGCGGTCCGTCCTCGTTGTTGGCCCAGGCCTCGAACGTGCCTTTCGGAACGTCGGGGTTGAGATCGGGCACGACGATGCTGATCGGCATGTCGCTCGCGATCACCTTCCAGGTCGCTCGGGACGCCAGCAGGCTTCGCTTCAGCCACCGCATCTGCTCGGGTCCGAGGAACGCCGCTTCAGGCGTGAGCGTCGTCTGGACGTTGGTCGAGTTCGGGCCGCGGTAGCTCCGCTCATCCAGCATAAACACGTCGAGCAGCGGGCCATAGGCGAAGGCGCGGTAGATGCGTTCCGGATCGTCGGGATCGAAGCGGAAGGGATTGTACTCGAACATCGCCCGCTTGGACCGCGCCGACAAGAGCGACAGGCTGCGCTCGTTCTTGTAGCGCGGGTCGTCGAGGATCTGGCCCGGGTACCAGTTGTTGCGCGTCTCGTGGTCGTCCCATTGCACCAGGAAGGGCACCTCGGCCATGAAGCGGCGCTTGTGCTCGTCCATCAGATTGTAGGCGAAGGCGCCGCGGTACTCGGCGAGACTCTCGGCGACCTTGGACTTCGCCTCGGTCGTGAGGTTCTTCCAGAGGGTGCCGTCGTCGAGCTTGACCTCGGCCGGTATAGGACCGTCGGCGTAGATCTGGTCGCCCGAGTGGATGAAGAAGTCGGGACTGGCCTGGCGCATCATCTCGTAGAGCCTGTAGCCGCCCCATTCCGGATTGATGCCCCAGCCCTGGCCGGCCTCGTCGCCGGAATAGACGAAGGTGATGTCGCGCCGCGCCAGCGACGGCGTCCGGAAGCTGCCGGCGACCGGCGCGCTCGACGTGTTGACGTCCTTCAGATCCTGGAAGACGACGCGGTAGAAGATCTGCTGGCCCGCCGGCAGGCCGCCCAGGTCGACGCGGGCGGTGAAGTCGGTGTCCTCGAGCGCCGCCGGCCCGACGATCCTCCGTGCGTCCTTGAAGGTCTCCGTCGTCGCATACTCGACGATCATGCGGGCCGACCGGTCGGTCTTGGACCAGACGATGGCGCGGTCGGCGGTGACGTCGCCGCTCATCGCCCCGAAGGGAACCTGCGGCCGCTGGGCGTCCGGCGTGACGACGGCGGGGGCGGAGGCGCCCTGCGCCCGCGCGGCGCCAAGGCCGGCGCGGCCGACGGCGAGGCCGGCGCCGGCAGCGACCCCGGCGCGGAGCAGCGCGCGGCGGGGCATCAAGAGAGGGAACCGGTTTTGCGTCACAGCCGTACCTCCGGTCATGTTTGTCGCGGGACCGCAGCTTAGGAAGCCGCTGTTGCGCGGGCGTTACAGCGGCGACCGGCGTCGGCTGGGCCAGGAGGCAACGTCGGACCCCTGCCCGACGTTAGAGCAAGGCTGTTCAGCTTCATCCCCGCCAGCGTGGCAGATCGTGATCGACCCCAAATCCCCGACCCAATCGAAGAGCACGATCCTGCCCTCGCATATTGCCGAAACGGTGGATGCGGTCGCGCAGATCCATTCGGACCACCACCTGAAGCGAACGCCCATCGAGAAATTCATGGATGAATGGACCGCCCGGCTGGCCCGGCCGACGGTCCTGGTGGGTGTCGTCTTTGGCGTTGCCTTGTGGATCGCCGTCAACTTGATGGCGCCACTCGCTGGCTACGCCATCATGGATGCGCCGCCGTTTCCCTGGTTGTTCGAGGTGCTCACCTTCCTGGGCCTGGTCATGGGCATTCTCATCCTGTCGACGCAACGCCGCGCCGACCAACTTGCCGAACTGCGCGAGCAGATGACGCTTGAACTGGCAAGTGTGACCGAGCGAAAGGTCGCCAAGGTCATCGAACTCATCGAGGAGCTTCGACGGGATAGTCCCACGCTGAAGAACAGGACCGACCACGAAGCCAAGCAGATGTCGGTGCGGACGAGTCCCGGAGAAGTGCTCATCGCAATCAAGGATTCGCACGACGAAATGGTCGCGCGATCGACCGATCCCGACCCTGCCCCGGACCAGCCACCGCGCGAGCGATAGGGCCAACATCCATAGAGTCTGGCCGAGCACAGCCGTTCGCCTGTGCTACAAGGAACACCCATCGAGACAGCTGGAATTGCGGTGAGCGCGGCTCGAAGCAATGCCTGAGGACCATCATTGAGCGCTCTAGCAATTTCTCTTGTCGCGTTCGTCATCATGCTGGGCGGCGCGGCGGCCGGCGTCGTGCTTCGCAGGAGCTTGCCGCAGCACCATCTCAACGACCATTCGAAGGATGTCGTCCGGCTGGGCTCCGCCCTGATTGCCACGCTCTCCGCGCTGGTGCTGGGCTTGCTGATCACCTCGGCCAAGAATGTCTACGACACCCAGCGCAATGAGGTCCGGCAGATCGCGGCGAAGCTGGTCCTGCTCGACGGCCAGCTCGAGCGCTACGGACCGGAGGCGCGGCCCGCCCGTGAACGGCAACGAGAGGCGATCGGCGCGCTGATCGATCGGATCTGGGGCGAGCGCGCCTTGAAGTCATCGACGGGAGCGCCCTACCGGCCGAGCGTGGAGGGCGATCTCGTTTATACGGCCATCGAGGCCCTGGCGCCGCAGAACGACGTTCAACGCAACCTCAAGTTCGTGGCCCTTCGCACCATGACCGGCATCACCGAGTCGCGCGTGCTGCTGTTCGAGCAGTCGGATGCGGGTCTGCCGACGCCTCTTCTGGCGGTGCTGGTTTTCTGGCTGACCATCCTGCTGGCGAGCTTCACGCTGTTTTCCCCGATCAACCCGACAGGCGGCGTCGCCCTGGCGATCATCGCCCTGTCGGCCTCCGGCGCGATCTACCTGATCTTGGAAATGAACCATCCCTTCAGCGGCTTGATGCAGATCCCGAGCGACTCGCTGCGCAACGCGCTGGGCGCGCTCGCCGCCTAGTGCCGGGGGCACGCCGCTGGAGTGGCGCGCCCCCGGCAAAGATGGGCGTCCAGCCGCCTTGTCCAGTAAATAACCGGCTGGTAAGTTATTAAATGACCGCGATGTCGCTTCCCACCCCGTCGACCCGCTGGCGGCGCCGCAAGGATGCGCGGCCGGGCGAGATTGTCGCCGCGAGCCTCGCCTGTTTTGCCGAGCGCGGCTTCGCTGCGACCCGCCTCGACGACGTGGCGCGCCGCGCCGGCGTCACCAAGGGGACGCTCTACCTCTACTTCGCCAACAAGGAGGAGCTGTTCAAGGCGGTGGTGCGCCAGGCCGTCGTGCCCAACATCGTCCTCGGCGAGGCGCTGGTGGCGCACTCCAGCGCGCCCGCGCCGGCGCTGCTCGAACAGCTGATCGCCCGCCTGCAGGCGGCGATGGTGGCGCCGGCCAGTGCCATCCCCAAGATCGTCATCGCCGAAGCCGGCAATTTCCCCGACATCGCGCGCTTCTATCTCGAGGAAGTCATCCAGCGCGGGCTGCGCCTGGTTCGGCGCGTGCTGAAGGCCGGTGTCGCGCGCGGCGAGTTCCGCCCGATGGATGTCGAAAGCACCGCCTACTGCGTCGTGGCGCCCATGGTGTTGGGCATGCTGTGGCGCCACTCGTTCGCCCGCCACGAACGCCGTCCCCTCGATGCGGACTCACTGTGCCGCGCCCACCTGCAGATCCTGCTGCAGAGCGTTCGGCCGGACCGCGCGCGCGGCGGCCCCGCGGGCGGCAAGCCGCGGCAAAATTCGCGATCGCGTTCTCGGCGCCAACAGCGGCGCAACGGAGCGGCGCCATGAGCCCCGATCAATCCGCCCCGCCGGACCATCCGCTGGGACCCAAGGACGCCGGGCTGAAGCCGCTGGCGCCGCCCGTCGCGGCGCGGGTCCCGCGCCGTCGGCGGCGGCGACCGGTCGTGCTGCTGGTCGTCGCCGTGGCCGGGCTCGCGGCGCTGGGCGGCGGCACGCTGTGGTGGCTCGAGGCGCGCCAGTACGAATCGACCGACGACGCCTTCATCGATGCCCACATGGTGCGCGTTGCGCCCCAGGTGGCGGGGCGCGTGGCGCTCGTGCCGGTCGACGACAACCAGGCCGTGGCGCCCGGCCAGCTCCTGGTCAAGATCGACCCGGCTCCGCTTCGGGCAAAACTCGATCAGGCCGAAGCGAACCGGGCGAATGCGGCGGGTGCCCTCGCGCAGGCGAGAGCGCAGCGGGCGGTGGTCGAGGCCAACGCGCACCAGGCGCGCGCCCAGGTCGACGTCGCCGAAGCCAATGCGACGAACGCGATTCACCAGCTCAAGCGCAGCGAGACCCTGGTTGCCAAGCTGGCGGCCTCCCAACAGGCGTTCGACGACGCCACCGCGGCCGCCCGGAGGACCGCGGCGGCCCTGGTCGCGGCACAGCGAGGCCTCGAGGCGGCGGAGGCGCAGTTCGCCGTGACGCGGAGCCAGATCGACACCGCGGAGGCCGTCCTCAGAAGCGCGGCGGCGCAGGTCGAACAGGCGCGGCTCGATCTCTCCTACACCGAGGTCGTCGCCTCCCAGGCCGGGACGATTGCGCACAAGAACGTCTCGCCCGGCGACTATGTGCAGGTCGGGCAGAACCTGATCGCCCTGGTGCCGCTCGAGGTCTGGATAACCGCCAATTTCAAGGAATCGCAACTCGTCCTGATGCGTGTCGGCCAGCCGGTCGAGATCACCATCGACGCCTATCCCGACAAGACCTTCCGCGGCCACGTCGACAGCTTCCAGCGCGGCAGCGGTCCGGCCTTCAGCCTGCTGCCGCCCGAGAACGCCACGGGAAACTACGTCAAGGTCGTGCAGCGCGTTCCGGTCAAGATCGTGTTCGACGATCCGCTGGATGCGGGCCGGCCGCTCGGCCCCGGCATGTCGGTGGTGCCGAGCGTGAAGGTGCGCTGAGATGGCAAACCCGGGAGACGGAGCACGCCGCTGGCTGGTCGCGCCCACCGTCGGACTCGCCGCCTTCATGGAGGTGCTCGACATCTCGATCGCCAACGTCGCCCTGCAGCACATCGCCGGCAGCCTGGCGGCGAGCCTCGACGAAGCGACCTGGGTCCTCACCTCCTACCTCGTGGCCAACGCCATCGTCCTGCCGATGAGCGGCTGGCTCGCCAACGCGATCGGCCGCCGCCGCTATTTCCTGGGCTGCATCGCGGGATTCAGCGTCACCTCGCTGATGTGCGGCCTGGCGCCCAGCCTGCCGCTGCTGATCGTGGCGCGCGCCTTGCAGGGCATCACCGGCGGCGGCCTGCAACCCAATGCGCAGGCGATCCTGGCCGACGCGTTTCCGCCGAACAAGCGCGGCCAGGCCTTCGCCATCTACGGCATCTCCGTCGTGTTCGCGCCGGCGATCGGGCCGACGCTCGGCGGCTGGATCACCGACAACTTCTCGTGGCGCTGGGTCTTCCTGCTGAACGTGCCGGTCGGTGTGTTGCTGTCGCTGCTGGCGTCGCGCGTGATCGTCGATCCGCCCGAACGCGTGGCCGCCCTCAAGACGCGGTTCAAGGACGGCCTCCGCTTCGACACCATCGGGTTCTCGTTCCTGGTCGTCGGCATGTGTGCGCTGCAGGTCGTGCTCGACAAGGGACAGGAGGACGACTGGTGGTCGTCCGCCTTCATCACCAATCTTTCCCTGGTCGCCGTCGTGGCACTCGCCGCCTTCGTGGTCTGGGAGCTGCGCAGCCCCCGTCCGATTGTCGATCTGCGCCTGCTCGCCAACCGCAACTTCGCGCTCGGCAACATCCTGATGTTCATGCTGGGCTTCATCCTGCTCAGCAGCACCGTGCTGCTGCCGCTCTACGTGCAGTCCGTGCTGGGCTACACCGCCACCGAAGCGGGCAAGGTGATATCGCCCGGCGGCTTTGCCGTCATGATGATGATGCCGATCGTCGGTGCGCTCATCGGCCGGGTCGACGCGCGCTGGCTCGTCGCGATCGGCCTGGTCGCCACGTCGCTCGCGCTGTTCAACATGATGCGCTTCGACACCAATGTCGACTACGCCACGGTGGCGTGGGCGCGCATCTACCAGTCGGTCGGGCTCGGCATGCTGTTCATCCCGGTCAACACCATCGCCTTTCTCGGCCTGCCGCCGGCCAAGAACAACGATGCCTCGGCGCTGATCAACATGATGCGCAACTTGGGCGGCAGCTTCGGCATCGCCATCGCCACGACGGTCCTGGCGCGACGCCAGCAGCATCATCAGAACCTGCTGGTCGGTCACGTCACGCCCTACACCAGCCAGTACGATACGACCATCCAGGCCATGCAGCAGGCCCTCGGCAGGAACGCGGCCAGCACCGTCGACTCGCTGCACCAGGCACAGGCGCAGCTCTATGCCATGGTGCAGCGGCAGGCGCTGGCGTTGTCCTACATCGACGCGTTCTGGCTGCTGGCCCTCGTCTTCGCGGCCATGCTGCCGCTCGTCCTCATGCTGCGAAAGCCCGATCCCGGCGCCGGCGGTCCGGCGGCGCATTGAGGCTGGCTTTCATGGTCTTTGGACCGCGAGCGTCTCGCTCGCTGTCCGGAGGACGATGACGCGCCCGGTCAGTCCGGCAGCACGAACCGCACGCCGGCCCGCGCCGGGCCACCGCCGAGCGCGACCGCCGCGCCGTCGGCGCGCCAGCAGGCGGCGCCGGTCATCGTGCCGTCGTCATGGAACTGGATGGCGTTCATGCCGCCGGCCACCGTCGGCATCACCTGCAGCTTGTGGCCGCGCGCCGCCAGGCCGTCGCGCACGGCCTGGGGAATGCCGTGCTCGACCTCCAGCACCGGTCCTTCGGTCCACACCCGCGGCGCCTCGACCGCCTCCTGCAGGGTCATGCCATGGTCGATGAGATTGATCAGGGCCTGCATCGCGGCGGGGAAGATCTTTCGGCCGCCCGGCAGGCCCAGCGCATAGGCAAGCCGGCCGTCGCGCACCGCCATCATCGGCGACATCGAGGTCGTGACCCGCTTGCCCGGCATGATGGAGAGCGCATGGCCCGGCCGGGGATCGAAATTCGACATGTAGTTGTTGGGCACCATGCCGGTGCCGGGAACGATGAAGCGCGCGCCGAACAGGCTGTTGATGGTCTGCGTCGTGGTGACGGCATTGCCCCTGCCGTCGGCGGCGGTGAGATGCGTCGTGTCCGCTCCCTCCATCGCCGAAAGCGCGCCGGTCCAGCGCCTCGCGTGGGCGAGGTCGATGCCGGCGCGGCGCTCGTCGGCATAGGCCTTGGAGGTGATGCGCTCGACCGGCACCTTGACGAAAGCAGGATCGCCGCTCGCCTCGGCGCGGTCGGCGAAGGCGATCTTCAGCACCTCGGCCAGCAGATGGACGGTGTCCACCGTGCCGAAGCCCAGGCAGGTGATGTCGTAGCCTTCGAGGATGTTCAGCATCTGCGTGATGTGCACGCCCGAGGCGGCGGGCGGCGGCGGGCCGATGATGTCCCAGCCGCGATAGCGTCCGCGAATCGGCGGGCGCTCGACCGCCTCGTAGCCGGCGAGGTCCTCGCGCGAGACGAAGCCGCCGGTCTTCTCCATGCACTCGACCAGAAGGTCGCCGAGCGGACCGTCGTGCAGCGCCGCCTCGCCCTGCCGGGAAATAAGGGTCAGCGCCTCGGCGTAGTCGCCCTGCACGAGGCGCGCGCCGGGTTTGAGCGGCGTACCATCCGGCAGGAGACGGCGGGCGATGAGATCGTCCTTCACCAGGTCGGGCGCCGCGCTCTCGATGCAGTCGGAGAGATAGGGCGTGACGGCAAAGCCGCGCGTGGCGTGGCGGATCGCCGGCTGCATCACGTCGGCCAGCGGCATGGTTCCATAGCGGCGCAAGGCGAGGCACCAGGCGCGCAGCGAGCCCGGCGCGGCCACCGATTTCGGGCCGACCAGGTTTTCCTGGTCCACGGTGTCATAGATTTCCGGCGCGGCGCCGGGGATCGGACGGTACATGTCCGGGCGGCCGGCCTGCGGCACGGCGCTCATGCCGTCGATGATGGTGTGATTGCCGTCGGCCAGGCGGATATGGCACGTGGTGCCGCCGATCACGCCCACCATCATCGGCTCGACCACGGTGAGCGCGAACTGGGTGGCGACGGCTGCATCGACGGCATTGCCGCCGGCGGCCAGCATTTCCATGCCGGCGGCGGAGGCCAGCGGATGGTTGGAGACCACCATGCCGCTCCTGCCCTGCGCCGGCTGCTTCTCACAGGCGAACTGTGTGCCCGCGCGCTCGCGCCAATTCGACCTGCTCATGCCGTACTCCCCGTTCGCTCGTTGCGCGGAAATCTCGCACGCCGCCAGCCGAGGCGCCAATTCTGCTTTCACACGGCCGCTACGCGGCTCCGGTGAGCGGAAATCCCGCGGCGGAGACCTTGCGCAGACGGGACCGCAACGCACATCCAGTTCTCGCCTATCCGCCGGCCAGGCTGCTCAACAGGACATGGCGCGCCAGTAACCAAGCTGGGACGACCTCCGAACGGCATGGCGAGCGGCGCCTCCAGGCCGGAGGACATTGACCGTGATGCCACGCGGTGAAAGGGACGAAGATGAGTAACGAGCGGCGCCACCGCGGCGAATTGCTACGTATGGAGTTCGCTTACTTTGTTCATCGATTCGGCGTGGCGCCGCTTCCGGTCCCAGCGGCCTGGTATGCCCTGCCGCTCCGGCTGATTGTCGGTTTCGGCTTCGTGCAACATGGTTACGCGAAGCTTTCCCGGGGTGCGGACGATTTCATCGCCATTCTACACGCCATAGGCGTGCCGTTCGCTGACCTGCTGGGTTGGGCGACGATCATCGTCGAGATCGTCGGCGGACTGCTGATCCTCGCCGGCGCCTTTGTGCCCATCGCCGCTGTGGCGATGATCGTGGTGCTTCTGGTTGCGATCTTCACCGTCCATCTTCCCAACGGGTTCAGCTCGATCAAGCTCATGTCCTACGACGCGGCGGGCGCGCACTTCGGCCCGCCCGGCTATGAGACGGACTTGCTGTACATCGCGGGGCTCCTTGCGCTCTGCGTCGGAGGCGCAGGGCCCCTTTCGGTGGATGGCTATTTGAAGGCGCGCTGGGGACCCTGATGGACTGACGGCCGCGCGGCTCTGATGACACCACGAGCCGAACACGAACCGGACATACTGTCGCCCCAGTGGGACCGCAGAATTAACGCCGTTCCCCAAAAAGCACGACGTGATGTGACCGCCGCACCACATGCCTTGGCGGAATGAGGGATATTACAAAATAAATCCTGGCCATTCGCCACGGTCTGCCTATCTCGGCGAGAGTTGGCCGGTTGGCCACACCCTTTCCTGAGAGGCGTTTTGTCGACCCGGATTTTGGCGATTGGCCGCATTGTCGCAGCCAGCACCCGACACCCCTTGATCGTACTGTTGCTGGTCGGCGGCCTTACGCTGGCGGCGCTGATCTTCGTTGCCCAAAATTTTGTGATGACTGCCGATACTTCGCAGCTGATCTCGCAACGGCTCGAATGGAGGCAAAGAGAGCTCGCCTTCGAAGCTGCGTTTCCTCAATTCAACAACCTGACCATGGTTGTGGTCGATGGCGCCACTCCCGAACTTGCCGATGACGCCGCGAAGCGTCTGGCCGGCGCTCTGAAGGAGAGGCCGGATCTTTTCCAGACCGTGCGATGGCCCGACGGAGGCCCCTTCTTTGAGCGCGAAGGGTTGCTGTTCCTGCCGTCGGCTGACGTGGAGAAGGCGACGGGCGGCCTGGTACGCGCAGCGCCTCTCCTGACGCGGCTGACCGCCGATCCGAGCCTCCGCGGCGCCCTGGTTGTCCTGACCGACATACTGCAAGGTCTCAAGCAGGGCGAGGTTTCGCCGCAAGACATCGAACCGACGCTAACGGCCTTCTCGAAGACATTCGAGGACGCCGTGGCCGGGCGGCCGGCCTTCTTTTCCTGGCGGACGTTCTTCAGCGGCGAGAAATCGCCCGACCTGCGCGAGCTACGGCATGTCCTGCTGGTTCAGCCGGTGATGGACTATGCCGCGTTGGAGCCGGGTGCCGCAGCGAGCGACGCGATCCGCAACATCGCCCAGTCTCTCGGCCTTGATCCGGCGCATGGCGTGACCGTTCGCCTGACCGGCACCGTGCCACTGGCGGATGAGGAATTCGCGTCGCTTGCCCAGGATGCTCATCTCGTCCTCGGGGCGATGCTTGTGGCATTGTTCGGGATCTTGTGGCTGGCGGTCCGCTCCGTTCGTGTCGTTCTTGCGATCACGCTCACGACGCTGATAGGCCTCGTGCTGACGGCCGCCGCCGGCCTGTTGGTAGTCGGCCGCTTCAATCTCCTTTCGATGGCCTTCATTCCGCTTTTCGTGGGCCTTGGCGTCGATTTCAGCATTCAGTTCAGCGTCCGCGCCCTCGCCAAACGGCTGGTTCAACCCACCCGCGAGGCGGCGCTCGCTGAGACGGGCGCCAGCATCGGCCGGCCGCTGGCCCTGTCGGCAGCGGCGATCGGGGCGGGCTTCTTCGCCTTCCTTCCGACCAGCTATATCGGCGTGGCCGAACTCGGAACCATCGCCGGCCTCGGCATGATCGTGGCGTTCGCTCTCAGCATCGTGCTCCTGCCGGCGCTCCTGGTCCTGCTGCGGTTCCCGTCGGCGCGGACGGCGGAAGTCGGCATCGCCATGCTGGCCCCCGTCGATCGTTTCGTGTCTCGGCATCGTTTCGCCGTGCTGGCATTGGCGCTCGTGGCGGCCATCGGATCAATCGCGCTCTTGCCGCTGGTCCGCTTCGACTTCGATCCGCTGAACCTCAAGAGTCCCGAGGCGGAATCGATGACCACCCTGCGGGCGCTCGCTGCCGACCCTGACCGGACGCCCTACGCGATCAACGTTCTCGCGCCGTCATCTTCGGAAGCGCAGGCGCTGGCGCAGCGTCTCGGCGCGCTACCCGAGGTTTCGCACGTCGTCACATTGCAGAGCCTGCTGCCGACCCAGCAGAAGCAGAAGCTCGAGGCTGTTGCCGACGCTGCGGCTGTTACCGAACCGGCTTTCGAGGGTGTCTCCCGTCGCTCCCCTCCCTCCGACGAGGAACTGCAGAAGAGGCTGGCAGACACCCAGGCGGCATTGCAGGGCGCAGTCTACGAATCCAGAGAGGAACCGGCATCGCTCGCGGTGCTGCGGCTGGCGAAGGCAGTGGCTCAGCTGAAGGCGGCCACGCCGGAAGTCCGCGCGCGGGCCCAGGCGGCGGTGGCGGTTCCGCTGCAAGCCACGCTCGACCAGATCCAAACCGAGCTGAAGGCAAGCCCGCTAACGATCAGCACCCTGCCGCCGGACCTCGTCGCCGACTGGATGACCAAGGACGGTCGCGTCCGCCTTCAGGTGCTGCCGCACGCCGGTCGAACCGACAATGAATTCCTTCGGCGCTTCACCGCCGCCGTCCAGAAAGTCGCGCCGGACGCCACCGGAGCGCCGATCTACACCAGCGCCTCGGCCGACACCGTTGTCGATGCCTTTCTGCAGGCAGGGGCCTATTCCGCCATCGCCATCATCATGCTGCTGGCAGTGGTGCTGCGACGGGCCCGTGACGTGGTGCTCGTCATGCTGCCGGCGCTGCTCAGCGGGCTGCTTACCTTCGCGACTTGCGGAATCCTCGGTCTGCCGCTCAATTTCACCAACATCATCGCCCTGCCTCTTCTGTTCGGCATAGGCGTCGCTTTCAACATCTACTTCGTCATGGCCTGGCGCGCCGGCGAGACGGCGATGCTGACGTCGAGCCTGATGCGCGCGGTGGTCTTCAGCGCGCTCGCGACCGCCAATGCCTTCGGCGCTCTCTGGCTGTCGACTCATCCGGGCACGGCCAGCATGGGCCGGCTGCTGATGATCGCGCTCGGCTGGGAGCTTCTTGTTACCCTCTTGTTCCGCCCGGCCCTGCTCGCGCGTTCGCGGCAGAGCAACCCAGGTCTTAAGAGTTGGTTGTTGGCGCGACCACTCTGGCCAGCCCGACCGTCGATCGCGCGCTCCCCAAGTGCCGTGCCCGCAAGGGCCACTCCCATCAACTGAATCAGGAGAAACCAATGTCATCGTTCATCCGCCGTCGAAGCATATCGCGTCTGGCCGCCGGTGCAGCCGCCATCGCCCTTATCGGCCCCGTTACCATGATGTCCGGGCGGGCGGCGGCGGCCGATCAGGATCCGGCCGTGCAGGTCATCCAGAGGACGGCCGACGAGCTCATCAGGATCAAGGCCGACGCGTCGCGCGAGGCCGCAATCATGCGATTGCTCGAGGCCGAATTCGACCTCAACTACATGGGCCGCTCGGCGCTCGCCACCTATTGGGACCAGGCCACACCCGAGCAACGCGCGCGCTTCCTCAAGGTGCAGACAAGCGCGGAGGCGCATGCCTATGCGAAGCGTTTCGCAGAATATGCCGGCCAGAGGCTGACCGTGACCGGTGTCAATTCACGGGGCAACGGCGTGTCCATTGTCGACAGCAAGCTCGACCAGAGCAACGGCGAGCCAGTCGCGATCCAGTGGGAGGTGCATAACGACGGCCAGCGGACGCGCATTGTCGACGTCAAGGTGGGCGGCGTCAGCATGATCCTGACCAGGCGGTCGGACTACAATTCCTACATTCGCACTCACGGCGGCCAGGTCGAACCGCTGATCGCCGAGCTGGAAGCCCGCGCCAAGCGGTGAACTGCGACGGCTCCTCTCGCCGCGTACGAGACTTGCGGAATTCCTGAAAGCCACGCTGCTCCAAGGGATGGAGGGAACCGTTCATGATCACCATCCACTACCGCAAGGCCGAGGTCGGCGGGCTGAAGGTATTCTACCGTGAGGCCGGCCAGGTCGGCGCGCCCGCGCTGCTGTTGCTGCATGGCTTTCCGAGCGCAAGCCATATGTTCCGGGATCTCATCCCGCTTCTGGCCGATCGCTTCCACATCATCGCGCCCGACTTGCCGGGCTTCGGCCAGTCGGACATGCCGGCGCGGAGCGGCTTCACCTACACGTTCGATCATATCGCAGGCGTCATCGGCCGCTTTACCGAGATCATCGGCCTCAATCGCTTCGCGATGTACGTGTTCGACTATGGCGCGCCGACGGGCTTCCGGATCGCCGCCAGGCATCCGGATAGGATCACGGCGATCGTCTCGCAGAACGGCAACGCCTATGAAGAGGGGCTGAGCGAGGGCTGGAACCCCATCCGCGCCTATTGGCAGGAACCGTCGCAAGCCAATCGCGACGCACTTCGCGCCTTCCTCTCGCCGGAAACAACGCGCTGGCAATACACACATGGCGTCGCCGACGAGACGAGGGTCTCTCCCGACAGCCAGTCCCTCGACAACTTCTATCTGGCGCGTCCCGGCGCCGATGAAATCCAGTTGGACCTGTTCGGCGACTACAAGAGCAACGTGGCACTCAATCCGACCTTCCAGACCTACTTCCGGACCCACAGGCCGCCGCTCCTCGCGCTGTGGGGCAAGAACGATCCGTTCTTCCTTCCGCCGGGCGCCGAGGCGTTCAGGCGCGACATTCCCGATGCAGTCGTTCGCTTCCTCGACACCGGGCACTTTGCGTTGGAAACGCATGCGGCGGAGATCGCTGCAGCCATGCGCGATTTTCTCAGTCGATGATCCTGCGTCTCGCATCCGGAGAGTCGCCATGCCTGCAATCAAGACAACGGCCAGCGTCGTGCTCGTCCACGGCGCCTGGGCGGACGGCTCCAGCTGGGCCAAGGTCATC
>Ga0210407_10000683_pt1 | contig 36478 bp, 40 predicted proteins | sample IncBWC27MmetaG_FD_150860 | JGI IMG/M metagenome (GOLD analysis project Ga0210407, IMG submission 150860) | Forest soil microbial communities from Barre Woods Harvard Forest LTER site, Petersham, Massachusetts, United States - Inc-BW-C-27-M | ecosystem: Environmental > Terrestrial > Soil >...
AGAAGACGCCAAACGAGATCGCGCTCAACATCCTGCTCGCCGGCATGACGCTGATCTTTGTCTTCGCTACGGTCAGCATCCCGAGCTTCGCCTCTTACGCGGGGGGCGCGGTGTCGGTCGTCGTCCTCATCGCGCTGTTCGTCACCTTGATCCCGACGACGATCGGCGCGTTGTTGTCGGCGATCGGCATCGCCGGGATGGATCGGCTCGTGCGCTTCAACGTGCTCGCCATGTCGGGCCGCGCGGTCGAGGCTGCGGGCGATGTCGACACCTTGCTGCTCGACAAAACCGGCACGATCACGCTCGGCAATCGTCAGGCGACCGAGTTCCTGGCACTCCCCGGCGTGGACGAGGCCGAGCTCGCCGATGCGGCGCAACTCGCCTCGCTCTCCGACGAGACCCCGGAAGGGCGTTCGATCGTCGTTTTGGCCAAAGAGAAATACGCGCTACGCGCGCGCGAGATGGCGCCGCTCAACGCCAAATTCGTGCCGTTTTCGGCGCAGACCCGGATGAGCGGCATCGATGTCGAGGGGGTCTCGATCCGCAAAGGGGCCGTCGATTCGATTATTGCGCTTGCCGAAGGCGACAGCACCGGCCCGCTGTGGCGCGGTGGCACCGGAGGCGCGCAGGCGGCATTGCGCGCCGCGCCGGTCTCAGACGCCGTGCGCCAGACCACCGTGATCGCCGAGCGCATCGCCAGAGAGGGCGGCACGCCGCTCGCCGTCGCCAAGGATGGCCGGCTGCTGGGGGTTATCCACCTGAAGGACATCGTCAAAGGCGGCATCCGCGAGCGCTTTGCCGAGTTGCGGCAAATGGGCATCCGCACCGTGATGATCACCGGCGACAACCCGCTGACCGCAGCGGCAATCGCCGCAGAATCCGGGGTCGATGATTTCCTCGCGCAGGCGACACCCGAGGACAAGCTCAAGCTGATCCGCGAGGAGCAGGGGAAGGGCAAGCTCGTCGCGATGTGCGGCGACGGCACCAACGACGCACCCGCGCTCGCTCAAGCCGATGTCGGTGTGGCGATGAACACCGGCACGATGGCGGCGCGCGAGGCCGGCAATATGGTCGATCTCGACAGCGATCCGACAAAGCTGATCGAGATCGTCGCGATCGGCAAGCAGCTCTTGATGACCCGCGGGGCGCTGACCACGTTCTCGATCGCCAATGACGTCGCAAAATACTTTGCGATCATCCCGGCGATGTTCGTGGCGTTCTACCCCGAGCTCGCCGTTCTCAACGTGATGCACCTGCAGACGCCGGAGAGCGCCATCCTATCGGCGATCATCTTCAACGCGCTGATCATCATCGCCTTGATCCCGCTCAGCCTGCGCGGCGTCACCTACCGCCCGGCGGGCGCTGCCAGCCTGCTGCGCCGGAACCTGCTGATCTATGGCGTCGGCGGCATCATCGTGCCGTTCATCGGCATCAAGCTGATCGATCTCGCCGTCACCGCCATCGGTCTTGCCTAAGGACTAGCTCCAATGTTTCGCCAAATTCGCCCTGCCATTGTGATGATCATCGTCATGACGGCTATCACCGGTCTCGCCTATCCGCTCGGCATGACCGGGCTCGCCCAGCTTCTGTTTCCCGATCAGGCCAATGGCAGCCTGCTCAAGCGGGACGACGGCACCGTGATCGGCTCGAACCTGATTGGCCAAAACTTCACCGACGACAAGTATTTCCACGGCCGCCCTTCGGCGACCACCGACACCGACCCGAACGATTCGACCAAGACGGTGCCAGCGCCCTACAACGCGGCAAACTCGGGCGGGTCGAACCTCGGGCCGACCAGCCAGGCACTGGTCGACCGCGTTAAGGAAGATACCGAAAAGCTGAAGGCAGAAAATCCAACGGCTCCGATCCCGGTCGACCTCGTGACCACCTCGGCGAGCGGTCTCGACCCCGACATCACACCGGCCGCCGCCGAGTTCCAGGTGCCGCGGGTGGCGAAGGCCCGCAACTTCCCGGAGGCCAAGGTGGAGGCCCTGGTCGCCGAGATGACCCAAGACCGGTTTCTCGGTATTCTCGGCGAAAAGCGCGTCAACGTCCTCAAGCTCAATCTCGCGCTCGATGCTCTTGCTGGTTCCCCACGCTAGCGTGGGGAACGCCGCCTTCGAGGCGGCCACTGAGTGACGTGCGATGAGCAAGAAGAAGGACCGCGCCTGGTTTGTTTGCCGGCAATGGACGGATCTGGTTAGCCGGCATTATGCGAGCGATATCGAGGCGAGTCGGGCGCTGAAAGCCGATCCGAAAGTCCTGGCGCGGCTGCGATCGAGGACACCCGTCGCAAAATCGACCTTACTAAAGATGCTGCGACGTTATGCTGGCCGGCACGATCTCGGATCGGCAGTTGCCGACCTTGTCGTTGATACGAGATTACCCTGAGGCCCAGTCTCGCGCTCGATGCTCGCGCAGCAGCCAACCGACTTTATGAAGAGTTAATGGGAGACCCTTTAGAGGCCTCTCGAAACCTAATGGTGTCAGGCCAATAGTGTCAGACTGCTCGTAAGAGCAACTGGAGTAACAAGATTGGCAGGACCAGCATGTCTAACTTTGCGCCGCGGGCCGTATTCACTCCGCACCATTTCGAAATCGCGGAGAACGCGCGGGGCTATTGGGTGGCGAAGGACACGGAAGGGCTGATCGGCGGCGTGTTCCGTACCCAGAAGGATGCCCTTCGTTTCGCTTTGTTCGAAGTGGCGGGCGACAGCGCCTGCGTTCGGGTGCTCCCGCGAACTAACTGATCCGAGCGGTGCCGTCCAGCAAGGACTAACAGCGGCCCGCCTCTAGAGCTAGGGGAGCGGGGAGCGGGTGCGGTCGGCCGCTCACGCGGCCGACCGAATTCCGCACCGGGTTGGCGCCAATGCAGTCCCATCATCGCTGTCGTTTTCGCGTTCTTTATGCCACGGGCCCCCATTCCCGCTCGAAAATTTATCGGCTTATGCCTTCTTATGGCCAGTACACCGCGCCGGGTGAGAAATCGGAAAGTTGACCATGGCTCTTTTGGATTTCGGTGGAAGTCGTGCCACACAGCTGCACGAGCATCCGCCTCCGTTAACCGACGCGCAAGCGCGTCAGAGCACATGGCAGAGCACCGGGATCGAGGTCGCCGAAACCTTTCTGGTGTTAATCGGGATCGGCATCGGCATTCTGACGCTTCGCTTCGTCCTCATGCTGATGCACGGCTTCCTGCACTGAGCAGGAGGGGTCGACTACAATGAGCTTGCAGCTAAAAATCTGCAGTGACGATTGCGGAACCTGGAGCGTGCATGGCCTGCCGTCCCAGCCCGTGAAGCATCTTCCGAGCCTGTCGGCGAGCATCGATTATGCTCGCAATGAATGTGCGGCAGCCCCCGCGACAATCGAGTTGTTGATCGACGGATTTTACGCCGTCGTGCATCAGGAACGTGGGTGGCCGCGTCGCCTCATTGCTCACGAAAAGCACAGCCGCGGGTCGCCTTCCGGTAGGTGAGCGAGCGGGAACCCGGCGCGCGGCGCTCAGGCTTACTGCACGCCCATCTGCTGCAAAGTATCAGACTGCGGCAAGTCGGCAGCGGCTAGACCACATGTCCGCCCTCGGCAGCGCTCAAAACCACGCATACTTGTTGTGCCATGGCCCCATCCCCCAATACCACGGCTCACTCTTTCACATCCTGATCCTGTCGTGAATCTTGTGAATGAATCTTAGCACTAGCGCTGGACCTGGGTTCCAGGGAACACAGCTGATCGGGGGAAGCGCAGATGATGTCAAACCGAAGAGAAATGCTCTGTCAGGCTGCCGGCGCGCTGACCGCGCTTGCCTCCATTGGGTGCGGTCTGACGAGCCCCGCGTTCGCGCAGGCACCTCAGCGGCGACGGGAGGTCGTTGTCAATGGAAAGCGGGTTCGGACCGTCGACCTGCATGCCCATTGTCACGTGCCGGAGGCGAATGCGCTGATGGGTCTGAAGGTGCAGCTGCAGTCGCTCGTGATCTCGCCGGAACGCATCAAGGCGATGGATGAGCAGGGCATCGATATCGAAGCCCTGAGCCTCAACCCTATCTTTTGGTACAAGACCGAGCCCGACCTCGCCGGTCAGATCGTCAAGCTGCAAAATGAGAAGCTCGCCGAGATCTGCGCGGCACAGCCGGACCGGTTCGTCGGCCTAGCGTCGGTGGCGTTGCAGCACCCCGATCTCGCAGCCGAGCAGCTCGAATATGCGGTCAAGGCTCTCGGATTGCGCGGCAGTGCTGATCGGCTGCAGCGTCAACGGTGAGGAGCTTTCGGATCCCAAATTTCATCCGTTCTGGGCCAAGGCCGAACAGCTCGACGTGGTGATTTTCATCCACCCCGCAAGGTACCGGCGAGCTCAGCATATCAGGTCGGCTCAAAGGGAACGGTGTGCTGGAAAACGTGATCGGTAACCCGCTGGAGACGACGATCGCTCTCTCCCACCTGATTTTCGAAGGCACTCTCGATGCCTATCCTGGGCTCAAGATCTGCGCTGCTCATGCCGGCGGATATCTGCCTTCCTATGCTGGCCGTTCGGATCAGGGCTGCGTAACTTTCCCCGCGCGATGCACCAAGACGCTCAAGAAAAAGCCCAGCGAATACCTGAAGCAGCTCTATTACGACTCGATGGTCTTCACCCCTGAGGGGTTGCGCCACCTAATAGCGGAGGTCGGCGTGAGCCAGATCGTAATGGGGACTGACTATCCGTTTCCTTGGACCAAGACGGCGGTCACCACATTCTCACGACCCCGGGTTGAGCGAGGCCGAGCTCGTCGCGATGCTTGGCGAGACGGCGGCGAAGCTCCTTGCCATCAAGCCGGCCTAGGCAATGTAGGAGTCGTGGTAGTGTGGGTGGAATCAGCCGCGCGCATTAAATCCGATAAACACCAAAGCCGAGCGCAGCGGCTCATGCTGTCGATGAGCGAGTGATACCGTCGCGAAATGCCGCTCTAGCCCTTTCATAACGGGGAAAAACCGCGGCTTTGACAACGTCGGATGCACGATCGGGATGGCCGGAACTAAATGGCGGATCGGGATCGTACTCGATACCGAGTTGGATCGCCTGAGCCACTGTCTCGCCGGCAATCTCGGCCACTACACGAAGGCCAAAGTCGATCCCCGACGTGACGCCGCCCGCCGTGATCACATTGCCATCTTTGACGACACGGGCGTTCTCATGTGTGGCGCCGACCAGGGGCAGTAGTTCGGTAAAGGCCCAATGTGTGGTTGCACGGCGCCCCTTGAGCAATCCAGCGACGCCGAGCACAAAGGCACCGGTGCACACCGAGGTCACGTACTTCGCCGCGCCGGCCCGCCGACGAACAAATTGTATGGTGTCGCGATCGTTCATCGCTCCAACAACGCCGCTGCTGCCACCGGGGATGCAAATCAAATCCAGGGGCGGGCAGGTCGCGAATGTGTGCGTGGGCAGGACGGTCAAACCGCAGTCGCTGGGTACGGGAGCCTCCGACTTAGCGACAATATGTGTCGCCGACTGAGGTAGCCGCGCCAGGACTTGCAGTGGGCCGGTGAAGTCGAGCTGGGTGAGTTCTGGGAAGATGACAAAGCCGACATTGAAGAGAGACATGTCTGATATCCGTTGGTTTTGAAGCGCGACCGGAACTCTGTCGGCGATGGGAAGAGACGCGGAACGACCGGTGATCAACCTGAATCGCACGGCCGCTTCGCTCTGTCCATTCCCTTCTGCCTGCGATCCGGCGGCGCTATGATCGCATCATGTGTGGCCACGCCGGTCTCTCCTCCGATGTCAGCGAGATCAAGCTCATCTTCTCCATCCCGTCGCATCGGCCGACGCCGAACATCGCGCCGAGTTGGAACGTCCCGCCGACCGACCCGCTTCCGGTGGTCCGCTATGATCCCAGGGCCGGCGAGCGCAGCCTGGACGTGATGCGCTGGAGTTTGGTGCCTTTCTGGGCCAAGGACATCAAAGTTGTCTTCGCCAACATCGACGCCAAGGCCAAGGGCATCGTCTATCTTCGAGCCTTCTCCTCGTCTGCTGGCGCGAAGGCCATGATCGAAACCCGCATTACCAAAGTGATTATGGTCGCGAGCCTCGCCTTATTCGCGCTGCTGGTCACTTTTGATAATCTAACCGACTACGAAACGAACTACGCCTTCGTGAGGCATGTGCTAAGCATGGATACGACGTTTCCGGGGAACGGTCTGCTTTATCGCCGCATCACCTCGCCCGTGCTATGGCAGGCAGGCTATGCGCTGATCATCGTAGGCGAGGGGCTGTCCGGCATTGTCCTGGCGGTCGCAGCCATCTCTCTTGCCCGGCGTCTACGGTCTGACGGCGCCCGCTTCAACCATGCAAAGCGCTTTGTGATCGTCGGCGCGGCACTTGGGTTTCTAGTGTGGTTTTTCGGTTTTATGGTCGTTGGCGGTGAGTGGTTTTCGATGTGGCAATCGCCCACGTGGAACGGCCAGGAGGCGGCCTTTCGCTTTTACATGACGATCCTTGCAGTGTTGATCTTCGTTAACCAGCCGGACGGTGAGTTGAGCGCCAGCAGTCGCCAGCCAGCGATGCGTCAGAGGGAGTAAGTATGTGGTCGAGGAGAGCATTCGGTTCATCGGTCGCGATTATCGCCTGCGGTTGCGGCGTGCCCTCAGCCTCGATGGCGGCCCCGGTGCTTCCGATTGATCTGTCAGCGATCCCGGCCTTTGCCCACGAGCAGACGATGCGGCTGGCGATCGCGGAAGCGCGCGGCAATCCGGCCTTTCCATTCGGCGCAGTGATCCTGCGGGCCGCAGATCGTCATGTCATGGCCACCGGCGTCAACAAGAGCGCCGCCAACCCCACGTTTCATGGCGAGATCGTCGCAATCAACGACTATGTCGCGCGCCACGGCAATCGCGGCTGGGAGGAGGCAATCCTCTATACCACTGGCGAGCCCTGCCCCATGTGCATGAGCGCGATCGTCTGGGCGGGAATAGGCGGCGTCGTCTGGGGCACGTCGATCGAGCAATTGCGCCAATTCGGCATTAACCAGATCCTGGTTCCAGCGACCACTGTGATCGGCGGCTCAGCATTCTACCATGGCGAAATCCTCGGCCAAGTATTGCAGGCCGAGACCGACGCGCTGTTCCGTAACCGCAAGCGTTCTTAATCGTCTCGATCCGATCCGGGAGGCAGCCTCTTTACCTGGCACGGATCGAGGATCTCGGGCGTGGTGATCTCGTCCGGATCGATTGTGCTGCCTGCCATCATATCGCGCTGCTGAGGCTGGAGTTTTTGCTGCGGCTCGGGCCAGCCCTCAGGCCAAGGTGCTCGATCTCAAAGGGCGGGTCCGGTGCCGCGGATGCGGAGCGGGGGAGGACGGGCTGTCGTTTCGGTCAAGTGGGGGCGCCAAAGCGGATAAGCGGGCTTCTGCCAGCCGAGCGCGCAGGGCGAGAAACCCAAGAGCGCGACCGCCTAAAGCCTTTCGTCGTTTCCGCAGTCGCTAACTTCTCCGCGGCGGCTCTATCGGCATTGTCGCGATCTCGGTCCAGGCGACCGGAGCGCCGGCTTTTGCAGCGGCTTCTTCCGGCGGCAGGCTCGGGTCCCAGTGCACCGCGAGAAAACGTCGGCCGGTGACGCTGCCGGCCGCATCTGACACCACCCAGTTGAGCGGCGGCGCCATCACCGCAGGCTGGATCATCTCAGCGCGGTCGTAGCCGGCCCCGAGCGGCACCATGCCGGTATTGGTCACCCCGCCCGGCACCAGCACCTTGACGGTGACACCGGTGCCGGCAATGTCCTTCGCCATGATCGCCGAAAAGGCTTCCAATGCCGCCTTCGATGGGCCGTAGGTCGGCGAGGCTCGTCGTGACGTTGACGATGCGGCCCCATTTCTGGCGCATCATGTCGTGGACAAGGGCGCGCGACAGCGCCATCGGCGCGTTGGTGTGGACCGCAACGAAGAGCTTCCACTGCTCGGGCGTCACCGCCCAGAATTTGATCGGGTGCTACCGGTTGTCGCTGCGGATCGTCGCTTGGCCGACCCCGGCATTGTTGACAAGGATATCGATCACCCCGAAACCGCCGCGGGCCTTGGAGACGATCTCATCGATCGACTCGTCGCGGGCGAGGTCGGCCTCGATCGTCATGAGGTTGGCGCCTTGCTGCCGCTTCTGCGCCGCTCGGGCGAGGTCGGCGAGACCTTGGGCGGTGCGGTCAACCGCCGCGACCTTAAGCCCCTTGCCGAGCAGGCCGAGCACCAGCTCCCGGCCGATGCCGCCCGCTGCGCCGGTCACGATCGCCACGCGCTGCTGTTCGCTCATCCACTCCTCCCGTCGTTTCGGTGATTACCAATTCCGCCAGGCACGGCCAGGTGGTGTTAGGCAGCCAGCTCGTCCGCCGCCTCGGCGCTCGCGAAGGTGACGACGACACGCACCAATAGGCGTGCGATCGCAGCACCCAGGCCTTTGCTGCCGCCCGTCACCAGCGCTACCCGTCCGGCGAGTATACCCATTATGACGATCCCGCTCAGCCGCCACGCCTATTCGGCCGCCGCCTGCAGCGGGGCGCCGAGGGTTTTCATGAGCTCGATCAGATAGGGCTTCCACACCTCGGCGTAGAAATGGGTGAAGTGCCCGTGCGTTTTGTCGCTCGCCGGGATCAGCACATGGCGGCCGTGGCGAACCCGCTTCATCGCGCGCTCGACCGTGCCGAGCTCGGGCGGATTGGCCTCGTCCTCCTCCGCATTGATCAAAAGAACCTTGGCCGTGATTTTGTCGAGATCAGGCTCGGGGTTGTAGTCCATGATCGCCTCGATCGCCCACAGCGCGTCGTTGGCATCGCCCCTGGCGGCCTGGGAGAGGCGCGCTTCGTAGAGTGCATCGGCGGTGGCGCGGGTGGGCGCCAACTCCTGGATGCGCGTGGCACTCTCGGTGCGCAGCGAGTTCGCGGCCGCCGTCCAGATGTAGTAACTCGGGTTTTTCTCGTAATTCCCGTTGTTCCATTCCGGATCGTGACGGATCGCCTCGGCGGCGGCGCGCCGACTGATCCAGTTGCGCCCGCTGATTTGGATCGGCTGGCACGAGATCGGCACCACCCCGTCCATCAGATCCGGGTACATCTCGGCCCACATCCAGGCATGCATGCCGCCCATCGAGCTGCCGATGATCAGCCGCAGATGCGCGACACCAAGGCCTTCGGTGATTAGGCGATAGCCAGTCGCAACCACGTCATAGTAGCGGTAATGGGGAAATTTCCCCTTGAGCCCGTCGGAGGGCTTGCTCGATCCGCCACGCCCGATTGCGTCCGGCATTATGACGAAATACTCCGCCGCATCGAGCGGCTGGCCGGGCGCCAACAACTCGTCGGCGAGGGTCGGACGCAACCAATTCGCACCGGTGCCAGTGTTGCCCTGCAACAGCAGCACGCCGTTGACGATCTTGCCCGCAGCGTTGCGCTTTGCCGTTCCAAGAGTGCGGTAGTGGAGCTTCAGTTCGGGTAGTGTCTCGCCGCTCCGGAACGCCGGTTAAACATACATGGGACTGTTGTCGTTCTGACGGGAGCCAATAGTCGTCGTCAGGCATACCCACGGCCCTAGACCCTCTAACTATCGAAAAGACGCTGGAGTGGATCAGATCCAACCTCGACGGGACACCTTCGGCTGAGCAGCTTCGGGCCGTTCGTACGATATTGGACGACGCGACGTTCGTGCCGGTGCTGAAAGAGGCGCTGAAACGTAGAATCGGACATAACAGCGGGATTAGTATTCCCAACGAACTTTCGGCCCTCATGAGATTGGCGGAGGAGCGGCGAGATCAGAAAGAAACCCACCGTGGATGGGTCAATTAATTCGGTCTTGCCGGGAGTGGCGCGCTCGTGTTCGGCGGCATTCTGGCGTGCCTCAATCCGGCCATCGGCATGCTCGCAATAATTCCGATCGCGGGTGCCATTTTCGTGGCCGGAACATCATGTTTCGGGATCAAACGGTTGGACGAGGAGAAGACCCTCTATAAGCAGTTGGCCGAAAGGCTTGCTGAAATTCGCAAGGCGACAACAGAATGATCAGACTAGATGCATCGAGCTATATCGTCGCGGCAATAGGCATTCTCGTCCCTCTCGTCTATGCCTTGTTCGTCATCTTTCTGACGAGACGCGGAAGAGAGTTCAGCAAAATGGGGGGGCTCTCGATGGCCGGTCTACAAACCGCCCTTCACAGCGCGTTCATTAAACAGGAGCAAGAAAAGACAGCCCCTAAGCCCCCGGCAGATAAAAAGACCTAAGTGATACGGCTCTAACACTTGATACCCACCCTGACTCGGCGTCATAGCCGCAAAAGTTCGACCGACGACCAAGGAGGGCACGCGTAGCGGTCTCGACGGCGGCAGGCCCACGGCGCAAGAGGCGGGCGAGGGGCCGGCTTGAAGCGCCACCTCCATGCTCCTCCGATGGCGCGACGCCGAAATAGCAAGCAAGCGCATCGGTCTCGACGAATGGCTCCACCGCTCACAGACAGGAGCGTGATCCTGCATCCGCCAACCAAAGGGAAGCGTTTAGAAGTTCTTGTGAAGTTTCCACACGCTCGCTCTAATATACACCGCTCGTCCGCCAGGCCTTAATTTCTTCATGCCACGCACCGCGGCGTCTAAGACTTATCAGGCGCGCCGTTACGTGGCGCACTCCCTCACCACAAGATACGGAGCGCCGCGCAGCCCTCAAGAATTACGCACCAAAATTAGAGCCTTGAAGCGATTGCGCTTTTTTGGTGCAGAATTCTGGTGCGGAATAAACCCCATGATTTACGGCTATGCGCGGGTATCGACGGACGGCCAGATCGTCACGGCGCAAGTGGCCGCGCTAAGGAAAACCGGCGCGGGCAAGGTATCCCGCGAAGTGGCGAGCGGAGCCAACACCGACCGGGCGCAGCTTGGTCGCGTGCTCGTCCAGCTCGACGCCAGCGACGTGCTGACGGTGACACGGCTCGACCGGTTGGCGCGATCCACCCGCGACCTATTGAACACGCTCGCGGCGACCACCGAGAAGAAAGCCAGTTTCCGCTCACTCGCCGACGGGCCGAAACGACGACCGCGCACGGCCGCTTGATGTTGACCGTTCTTGGCTGACTGGCCGAGTTCGAGCGTGAGCTAATCCGCGCACGCACAGGCGAGGGCCGGGGCCCCCCAAAGGCGAACGGGCAGAGTCTCGGCCGCAGGCCGAAGCTCACTCCGCACCAGCAACACGAGGCAATCCAGCGGCGCGATCACGGCGAATCCATTCGGTCGATTGCCCGCAGCTACAATGTGCACCCAAGCACGATTTCCCGGCTGACGGCATGGATACTTGATCGGCTCGGCCAGACCACAACCTCAATCTAGGACGGTCACTTATGCCCAATGATGCAAATCCATCTGATAGCCCGGCAACTCTCGAAACCGTCGTCAATGAGCCGATTCCGACGATTTTTTTCGACGGGGTTTGGGGAATTGCGGCGAGCGATGGGGTCGTTAAGGTGAATCTGTATCAAGTTAAATTTTCCGATCACGGATGGAGAAACACCAAAGAAACACATTATCACTCATTTAGTAATCCCGGTGCCTTCATTCATCAAAGTAGCTGAATTCCTTAATACCTTTGGACAAAAATTGCTTCCTGCGGATGCGTCTCAACAGCCATGAGCGAAAGAGGTTCCGGCGGTGGCGACACCAGCAACCACCCTGTCAGCCATGGGGCCGCCGGAGGCGGGGGTGGCCCGGTCTTGATGTCAGCCGTAGGCGCGGGCGGTTCGACGGAACGAATGCGAGAGCTAGAGATCGGGATCATTGGCAAATTCCTCGGAAGTGGTGAGCAAGCTAAAAGCCATATAGGTTTCATAATCGTATTGTGCTTATGCGTGCTGCTAGGACTTTCCATGTTCCTCCCTGTTTCTGGTGGCAGCGCGGGCGTGTTCCCTGCTCTTTTGAGCGCTATAACAGGAGGGCTCGGCTATATTTTGGAGAGCGACGCAGCAGTGGAGAAGGTATAATCCCTATCTATTCATCTAAAACGCAACGCGCTCGGCGCTCGCGGCAGGAATGAAGCGTTGGGTCAACTTCAAGTCCGTTTCTATAGACAGAGGTCACCTAGCGATTGCGGAGCAGCGGCGCTCCAAATGGTACTTCGGTACTATGACCACAACACGCAATTTTCACCGGCTAAGGTCCCGTCACGAAACAAACGCGTGATTAGGGGGATGATGAGCCCTTAGTGTCGGTGGCGCTCAGGGCTGCCGTTCGTCAGCGCCCCGAACAAGTTCACCCTGCAAGGCGCGCATGATGCGCTGGTGCAGCTGTCTGGAGCCCTTCCGCACGCTGGTGGTGTCGCTCTACAAGAACGCCAATTACATCCGCCTGATGTCCTGCGACCCGCGCGCCGGCTTTCTGGAATTAGGGATCCCCGAGAACGAGCCGGGCTCCTAGACCGCCGGGCAAGGTGAATCCCACGGCGAGGCGGCCGCAGATCGGCAGCTGCCTCGCCCTTGCTTCCACGATGTCTCCTGGGGTCAAACCGAGACCTGTCCGACCCTCTGCCTTGGTCAGCAGTCGAGTGGATAGCGGACACCAAGCTGACCAGGCGTTCGTTCCTTCGGGGCTGCGTCTGCCCTCCACTGCTTCCCAAGGTGCTGCGCTTTGACGTAGTGGACCGAGCGGCAGAACGTGGCTAGCACGGCAATATTTACTCAGCTACCCGCAGATCGCGCGGTTTCGACTGAGCAATTCCATGCTCGGCTGTGGCCCAACAATGCCACAAGTTATCCAGAATAGACTGGCTTTGGTCGGCGAAGAGAGCGTGAGTGTGGGTCACCGGCGGCACCGCGGCCGGGGCAACCAGGAGAACCCACCATGCGCATTTACATCATTGGCAATGACGGAATCGCCCTGTGCCGCGAGGCGCTGACCGCAGTCGATGAGGGCGAGATCGTCGTTGTTTCGAACTTGCGGCAAGCGACTGCGGGCATTGTGGATTGCTTTGCCGGGGGCCGAGAAAACGGAGGAAGGTTGGCGACCACGATGCGCTGATAGATCAGCTGTGGTCGGCAATCGAGATATTGCCGGATCCGGAGCCTGCATCCGACACAAAGCGTCCGTCGAAGCAACACGCGGTGATAACGATGCTGCGTCGACCCGAGGGGCGACGGTAGGTGAGGTGGCGAGTGCCACGGGCTGGCAGCGCCACACGGTGCGCGGCGTCTTCTCGGGCACGCTGAAAAAGAAGCTCGGCTGACGTCGCAAGTCCGACCAGCAATTCGAATCCTCTTGGTCCGCGGCGAGCCCGCTCTCCCCAATGACTACCTGGGGCGAGCGGGGTCGAACCGACCCGGGGATGGCTACCTCCTTGGCCATAGTGGCCGATCCCACGCGTTGCTGGCCATCACCATTGGCCGACCGAACCACATCGCGCCCCGGGAGGTTAGGGGACAGCTAGCTCTCGCCGTTGGCGTAAGCAAGAACCGCTTTCTTAATCAGACCAACCGGTCAACTTGCACAAGTGCCTTGATAACGAGCGCAGGTCACAAAGCTGCGCCCAAGAAGGTTGTTCATATCGTCAGGCACGGGCCCCCCTTTGCGACAGCGCGACCGGAGCCGCCGTCGCAGGGACGCTGCGCACCGGCGATCGCCGGTCGCCTTCGGCGACAGCAAGCAACGCCGCACCACCCGTTGGGAACATGAGGTGGTGATCGAGGCTATGCGGCGGCGCCTGGACGAGATGCCCAATGCCATGCGGGTCCGGCGTACCATCGTCGAACACGTTTTCGGCACGCTCAAAGACTGGATGGGACGGGACCACTTCCAAACACGACGGTTGGCGCATCCGGGCTCGCCCACACGCGCGTTCTCACACAGCCCCTACCCGACCCGGCCGTACGCCTCCTCGTCGCGAAAGACGGTGCGCGGTCCAACTTCAGACTATCGCCGCCAACGGCGCAGCGATAGCCGCCGCACATTCGCAGGATGGGCACCAAAAACGCCTTGATGCACGGCGGACTTAGAGGGTCAGGCTGATCTGGCTCTCACGTTCAGCCTCCTCTGCCGCGAGTGAAGATAGTGAGATACCGAGAAGCCGAACGCCTTTCGTGACAGGAAAGAGGGATTCGAGTAATGCGTTGCCGAGCTCTTCGAGTTCGCTTCGGGTCTTGATCTGTGTCTGACCGGTGCGGCTTCGCGTAATCTGCCGGAAGTTAGCGAACTTGACTTTGAGCGTCACGGTGCGTCCACGAGTACCGGCGCGCTCGCAGTACCCCCAGACCTTGTCGATGATCTCTCGGAGCGCATCACGCGCGGCTTCGTAGGTGAAGAGATCGGCGGGAAAGGTGTTCTCGGCGCCGACGGATTTCCTGATCCGATCGGCGCGGACAGGCCGCTCGTCAACGCCCCGCGCAGCCCAATAATAGTAGGAGCCCGCTTTCCCGAAATGTTGCTGCAAGAAGGCCAAGGTCTGCGCCCTGAGGTCAAGCCCAGTTTCGATCCCGAGCAGCGCCATCTTCTTGGCCGTCGCAGGTCCGACGCCGAAAAACTTCCTGACCGGCAGGGTCTCGACGAATGCCGGCCCCACTTCCGGAGTAATGACAAAGAGCCCATCGGGCTTGCGGTGATCTGAGGCGAGCTTAGCGAGGAATTTGTTGTAGGAGACGCCGGCCGAGGCCGTGAGTGCGGTTTCGGCGCGGATCCTTGCTCGGATCTCTTCCGCGATCTTTGTCGCCGAGATGATGCCCTTGCGGTTTTCGGTGACATCAAGATACGCCTCGTCGAGCGACAAGGGCTCGATGATTGGCGTGTATTCGGCGAAGACCTCCCGAATTTGGAAAGAGATCGCCTTATAGGCGTCGAACCGCGGCTGTACGAAGATCAGATCCGGGCATTTTCGCTTGGCTGTGACCGATGGCATCGCGGAATGCACGCCGAACTTGCGCGCTTCGTAGCTCGCGGCCGCGACGACGCCGCGTTCCCGCGATCCGCCGACCGCGACCGGCTTTCCACGCAGCTCCGGATTGTCGCGCTGTTCGACCGATGCGTAGAACGCATCCATGTCGATATGGATGATCTTGCGCGATCCTGCCGCCGCCTCGGCCGTAGGCCGCTCCGCCCGCTCTTCGGTCGCCATTTCAACCCCTGCCGATCTCCCGTCGGGTGAGAGTACGACTGTACGCCACGAGGCCTCCAGCTACGCCACATGCTTCGCTTGCGCACGCAACATCTAGCGCTGAACGCAGCGGCGGATCAAACCCCGCAGATTAAACCGCCATCGTAACCACCCCTTACGGTAGCCTCGACCGGCGCCACCTGGGGTGAAGGACTGCGCGCCTCGGTTATCGACGGCCCGAAATTCGAGGAGGCGAACAAGGTCAAGGTCACCCAGGAATTCGGCATCGACTCGGTGATTACTGCCAAGGCGATGGCAGGCTGCGGCAACCCGCCATTCTCGACGAGTGTCGGTGCTGCAAGCGGAGGGGAACGTTCTAAGTCTCGGCGCATGTCTACAGGACCTCAGTATATGCACTAATTACAAAGACATTCTCGACAGCGCAAAGGAGCCGCCACGCGGCACGCTGAAGAACTGGTTCGCGCCCTATGTTCTGGTCATCATGGGCATGGTCTACAACACCAAGGAGGCATTCCTGCCTATGGCAAGGTCGCCAATTCCTGGCTGCAGGTGCTGAATAAGACACTCGGCGGCAACGAGGACGATATCGATCCCGGTATCGCCTTCCTCGTCGAGCTGATGAAGAAAAACCAGCCGCTTATCGTCGAGAAGGCCGATGCTGGCCTCAAGGCCTTTGCCCGCGAGGAAATCGTCATCATGCCGTATTGGAACGGCCGGACCCATGTCCTGCAATCGCAGGGGGTCCCAGTCGAAATCGAATATGTCCCTGGGACGATGTCCCACCCGCCTTCATGGCATTGCGCTAATGGCAACGATCGAACGGATCCCGCCGAACCTGGAGGAAGCAGCGCAGAATCTCGGCGCCAATTGGTACCAGATGTTCCGCTGCACCATCCTGCCGTTGAGCTTGCCGGGGTTGATATCGGGCTCTCTCCTCGTCTACAGCATCTCGATCAGCGGTACGACGGCTGCGATCGCACCACCTCCAGCGCCTTCAGCGCTCACGAGAGGCGAGGTGACCGCCGCTGTAGCGCATGATCTTCCGGGTCTGCTTGCCCTCGACATTGTCGGTTGACGCCGGTCAGCGCGTCTTTGAACCGGTTTGCAAGATGCTCGGGCTGGACGAGGAGCTTGAAGGAGCCTTTCGCCCCAAGGGGTATTTGCCTCATGATTTGCCCTCAAAGGATCAACGCTTCGAGCTATCCGCAAGGAGACGGCTGTGTCTCTCGCTACAACGTCATTGATGGCGACGACGGTCGCGAATTGCATTCACAGCGGAATGGCTAGCAGCGTATCGAAATGACTGCTGTCGCAGACTACCAGACGCTCGGCGAAGCGCAGGTGGCCGGCTTGATCGCGGATCCTGTCGAGATAAACGCCAGTGACGAACAGATCCGTGCGACCGTCGCGCATGATGCGCGCGACCAGGAAAGGCGTTTCGGCCGCGATGCTATCCACCCCGGTTGCTCCGATCACCGGAAGGCCGACGATATGGCGGTAACTCTGCCGCTCATAGATATTTGCAGTTCGCAGCGCGGTGACCCGGTCCTGCAGCATTGCGCGGGAGTCCGCGTAGACGACACCGGCGCTGTGGCCGCGCTTGTGGTTATCGGCCGAAGTGATCTTGTAAAGGCAGTCTTCGACAAAGAAATCCGGCCACGATTCCAGCCTGTCGGTATCGATCGTCGCGGCATAGGCCGCGTTGAGCTCTGCCACCCGCAATAGGACGCTCATAGTCCGGTCATCCGACGCCACAGTGACCAGAAACCGCGTATCGCCGCCTCGCTCGCACGGGTGGCTTGGCTTTCAACTCCGCCGCCGCCCATCCGAACAATGGCGGATTCAGCCTCTGCCGTTGCGATGCCGCGCTCTACAAAACCGCCGACACAGCCATCTTCCATCGACACGAAACCGGCTGGACCGCCCAGATTGAGGTGCCTAAGCCGGCGCTTGCGCATCTCCGGCGTATCATCGGCATAACCGAAATAGATCCACTCCAGGTGCGTGCGATCGACAGCGTTGGGCGTGAAAAAGCGGAGCGCCATGGCATTTTGAGTTTTCTGCAGGACAAAGTTTGGAAAGACCGTGACGATCTGGTGTCGAATACGGTCCGGATGCTCGTCGACGACGTCCATCAACCTCATATCTTTAAGCGTGTAATCCTCGTCAACCGATCGCATCCCTGCGTAGGCCTTGTCGTCTGTTTCCGTCGGCGCGAGGGTCTCGGAAACGCTGCAGCCACCGTTCGGGCTGACAACTAGGCCGCCCCCCTGGCTCAGCCGGTTAAGCTTGAACGTGGCAAAAAACAAATGCAGCAGACTGGCATGATAGGAGTCGCGCGCGTTCTCCGCATACATCTTCCAGTTGTTCGGCAGCACTTCAACGAAGCGGCCGATGATCTCGATTTTGCGACCGCCAAGGATTCGGTCGAACCGCGCCAGCACTTCTGGTCCAATGAAGTTCTCGATGGCCGGCGCCTCGTCGGAGAACGTGCCGAATACGAGGCCGTGGAGGGTTGTCACACGCAACTGTCGCGGACCATGATCCTCTACCCTGAAGTCGGGCGGCATTCCGCCCTTGCCCTTCACCCCGCGCTGGAACGCGACGGACTGCAGGTTGCCGCGAAGGTCATAGCGCCAGGAATGGTAAACGCACTGAAAATCTTTGGCGCCTTGGCCCGCGTTATCAAGGCAGATCAGGGCGCCGCGGTGCGCGCAGCGGTTTTCGAAGGCGGCGATCGATCCGTTATTATCGCGGGCGACCACCACCGGCATCCGCCCGACAACAGTCGTACGCCAGTCGCCGGGATTGGCGATCTCATCCTCGAGGCAGAGATAATTCCACACCGGGCCTTCGAAAATCCGTTCCTGTTCGGCTTTTGGCAGACCCTCGTCGCGATACACCCAGTATGGCACGCGCGTAAGGTCACCAATCCAACTGGGAGGCGATGCGGAACCGGGACGGGGCAGAAGGGTGTCGGGCATGGAACTCTCCGCTGGTATCGGGCAACTCGATCCTCCGTTGCCCGGGGTGGTTGCCGGTCAATTTTGGCGCAACTTTCCTCCCGGCGCACTAACGCTCTGCCAAGCCCCCGCCTTCAAGCGGGCCGTAGAGGACTGGGCGCCGCGACATCAAAGCAGGGAAGCAGGCGATGAAACGACACCCTCTCACCTTCGCGGCGGTCGGGGCATTGCTGATTGCCGTGTCCGCCCCCGCTGCGGTCTTCGCTCAAAAACCGGGCGGCATATTGACAATACCCCATGGCGATAGCCCGGCGAGCATGTCGACCCACGAAGAAGCAACCCGGTCGACGGCTACCCCGATGATGGGCGTCTTCAACAATCTCGTCCTCTTCGATCAGCATGTGCCGCAGAACACTGTCGGCTCAATCGTGCCGGATCTCGCTGTCACCTGGTCGTGGGATGAAGACAAGACCGCGCTGACCTTTCATCTGCGCCAGGATGTCAGATGGCACGACGGCAGGCCTTTCACGCCCAAAGACGTGAAGTGCACCTGGGACTTGCTCACCGGCAAGTCCAGCGAAAAGCTGCGGGTCAACCCACGCAAATCATGGTACCGAAATCTCGAGGAGGTGACCGTCGACAGCGACAACCAAGTCACCTTCCATCTGAAGCGTCCGCAGCCCTTCTTCACGGCGTTGCTGGCATCCGGGGCATCGCCGGTCTACCCCTGCCATGTGCCGCCGGCGCAGATGCGACAGCATCCGATCGGTACGGGTCCATTCAAGTTCGTCGAATATAAGCCGAACGAGTCAATCCGGCTGACCCGCAACCCGGATTACTGGAAGCCGGGCCGGCCCTATCTCGATGGCGTCGAGTACACGATCATCCCCAATCTGTCGACGCGGATGTTGGCGTTCACCGCCGGGAAAGTCGACATGACCTTCCCTTATGGCGTCTCGATCCCGCTCTTGAAGGAGGTCAAAAGCCAGGCCCCACAAGCTATCTGCGAGACTACAGTCGCGACTGGCAGCCGCACGCTGATCCTCAACCAAAGAGCACCGCCATTTGACAATTCCGAACTGCGCCGGGCAATCGTCCTGGCGTTGGACCGTAAGCCCTTCATCGACATATTGAGCGAGGGGCAGGGCAAGATCGGCGGGGTCATGCTGCCGCCGCCCGAAGGTGTGTGGGGGATGCCGCCCGAAATCCTGCAAACCTACCCCGGCTATGCTGCCGACGCGCAGCAAAACCGCCAAGAAGCTCGAACCATCATGGAAAGGCTTGGCTATGGGCCCGGCAAGAGGCTGGCAGTCACGGTCTCTACACGGAATTCCCCAGAGTATCGCGACCCTGCGGTAATCCTCATCGGCCAACTGCGGGAGATCTATATCGATGGTCAGCTCGATGCCATTGATACGGCGATCTGGTTTCCCAAAGTCATTCGCAGGGACTATACCGTCGGTCTTACGGTCACCGAAACTGCCCTCGACGACCCCGACCAATTGTTCTACGAGAACTATGTGTGCGGCGCCGAACGTAACTACACCGGCTACTGCAATCCGCAGCTAGATCAGATGATCGACCGGCAATCGATGGAAGCAGACGAGTACAAGCGTCGCGCGCTGGTCTGGGAGGTCGAAAGGAAATTGGCGGAAGACAGGGTGCGGCCGATCATCTTTTACACGCGGCTTTCGACCTGCTGGCAGCCTTGGGTGAAGGGGTTCACGATCATGGTGAATAGCCTGTTCAACGGTTGGCGCATGGAAGACGTTTGGCTCGACAAGTAGCGATTCTTGGCTTTCGTCTGACGGATCCGACAGAGCAGGGCGTGGCGCCTCGCGATGAGCAAAGGGAGGGACACGGAATGAAGCGGCAGATTCGCGCGCTTGTGGTGGTGGGCGGGTTGCTGACTACCATGGTCGCCGCAGCCCAGACATTCGCCCAAAAACCGGGAGGCATTCTCAAACTTTCACATTTTGACAGCCCGGCAAGCATGTCGATCCTCGAGGAATCGACACGTGCGCCCCTGGGCATCTTTAACAATCTTGTCATGTACACTGATCCTCAGCACGGAAGAACTCTGTTTGATCATCTATATACGTCTGTGTTGTTTTATCATCCTCTTGTTTTGTTTTATCGTCCGACGGCTGCGCTTTAGGCTTCTCTGATTGCTTTTGGTTTCGTATAAAAGAAATGACCACAGCACCACGGCAAATATAAGTACTAGGATCCATGATGGCATTGTGTTTACCGGCTGACCTGAGCCCCGTTTCTCACCAGGCATGTCAATCTGTAAATATATTATCGCGCAAAGGTGTCTATTTTCTCGTTGGTCGCTACCGATAGGATTGATGAACCAAAACGCCGAAGTTAGGGGCGTCCGCTATATAATTCCGAAAAGTGGCTGAGACATGCCCGCAAATGGGCAATCTCGCACCGCCCGAAATACTGATGGGCGGGGATCGAGGTGTCGACCCACCTCTACCCCGAGGTGGCGGCACATTTGATGCGCGTCACGGAGACCGCGCACTGGCTCGAATGGCGTCCGCGGTGGTGGTGGAAATTCGGTGGTAAGCGCGCGCCGGGCGGAATGCCCCATTAACATGGAGCTCGGTGCGCGCGTGAGCGACGGGTGGTCACCGGGAGGGTCGGCTAAGGTGGCGTTGCATCACCCACCCCAAGCCCACCGAGGACCCGATGACCGATGAGAGAATGGCGCTGGTCGAGCTGCTGCAGAAGAGCGGCGACGGCGATTTCCTGCGAGCCGCGGCGGAGGCGGTGCTGCAAATCCTGATGGAAGCCGATGTCGAAGGCCTGATCGGCGCCGGCCGCCACGAGCGCAGCGCCGATCGGCTCAATTATCGCAATGGCTACCGCGACCGCAGCCTCGACACCCGGCTCGGCCCGTTGAGCTTGCGCATCCCCAAGCTGCGCCAGGGTTCGTACTTCCCGCCCTTCCTGGAGCCGCGCAAGACCGCCGAGAAGGCGCTGGTCACCGTGATCCGGGAGGCCTGGATCGGTATTCTGGATTTGTGCTTGATTTGCGTCGCAAAAAGTAATACTATTATGTCACATGGCGCGATCGACCCAGGCGGTACGCGGACGATGCCACTTGTCACTGCAAGAGCGCCGAAAAGGCGCGAGCGCTATGGAGCGCGTTACAGGATCGCTTTCGCGGCCTGCAAGCTGGTCCTGCACCCTGAGAAGACGAAGATCGTCTACTGCAAGGATGCGAACCGCCGTGGCGACTTTCCGAACCAGTCGTTCGACTTTCTCGGGTTTACGTTCCGGGCGAGGAAAGCATTGGGAAGGGGACGTCGGGCCTTTGCGTGCTTCCTGCCCGCCGCCAGTCCGAAGGCGTTGACGTCCATCAGCCGAACAGTTCGGCGCTGGGCGCTTCATCGCAGCCACAAGTCCCTGCAGGACCTGGCCGAGATGTACAACCCGTGCATTCGCGGCTGGATCAACTACTACTACAAGACGCAGTTGCGTCCGACCCTGAAGAGGATCGATCTCTATGTCATCCGCTGGGTGCGCCGCAAGTTCAAGCGGTTGCGTCGCAAGACCAAGGGGGCGCGAGATTGGTTTGACCGGCTGCGCCGAGCAAATCCAACGCTCTTTGCCCACTGGCGGCTCTGCCATGGAAACGGCCGAACATCGGGAGCCGTATGAATCGAGAGGTTCACGTACGGATCTGGGAGCGCCTGGAGGTGCGAGTCCTTCGGGCGACTCGACAACGGCGGCGGTCCTGTACCTGCGCGAGACCGTCAGCTTCACCCCAGCAAGCCGATGATCCGCCCGGTCAATTGATGGTCTCTCCGGTGTAGAGTCGAGATGTGGCGCTGTCTCTGTAGGCCGAACATATCTGTTCCCGCTCCTTTCGTCTGGCGGTGCCTCACTGGTTTGACCATGGCTCCGTTTCCACACCCCGCTCATCGAACCGGACATGCGGATTTCCCGCATCCGGCTCTCGGACAAGACGTCACGCCTTCACCCATGCCACGTCGTGCCCCAGCCTGCTCAGGCGTACGAGCCCGAAGTGCCCGTAAAGGTGCGAGAGTAGATAAGCCCCGCCCTTGCGTTGCCTGACCTTGTGCTTGAAGCGCAACCACCGGCCAAACCGCATCGCTGTGTAGTTGTCGAGCGCCCGATACGCTTTGCTGACGGTGCCTACTTGGAAGTAGTTCGCCCAACCGCGCAGCGCGCGGTTCAACTTGCCCACCAGCTCTGTGGTGTCTTGCCATGTCATCGAGCGTACGGTCATCGCATGGACTTTCTCGACCATGCGTTTGATGCTCTTCTTCGATGGTCGGTATCCCAGGCGTGCCTGACGTCTACTAGTTTCTACACCGAACAAACTCTGTAGCCGCTGACCGAGCGGGTTGGGAACTGATCATCAAAAGACGCGAGGTCATCACGTTGCTTGGTGGCGCGGCGGCCGCGTGGCCGCGCAGTGGGGGAGAGGATACCGCGCATCGATGTGCTGATGAGCAAGCGAGCCGGCGATCCGGTGAGGAGCCCACCTCACAGCGTTCCTACAGGGCTTGCAACCCTTGGACTAGATCGATCGCCGCAACGTGCGGATCGACCTCCGGTGGACCGCGGGCAGAGCCGAGGACATTCGCGAATACGCCACGGTCGTCCTCATTCCAGAGGTCGTCCTGGCATTGGGCGGGTCGGTCGTCGGGCCGTCGCTACAGGAGACCGTACCGTGCCGGTAGTGTTAATGCAGACCCCCGATCCGGTCGCCGCCGGCTTTGTCGCGAACCTGGCGAGGCCAGGCCGCAATGCCACGGGATACCCAGATCGAGTACGGGGGCCAACCCAAAATGGTTGGAGGTGCTCAGAGAGATCGTGTCGCGCGTGACGCAAACGGCGGTCCTTCGCGATCGCGCCATACACGAAGGGTTAGGCCAGTTTACCTAATTCAATCTGTGGTGCCATCGCTCAAGGCTCAAGGTGGAGGTAAGTCTGGTTGACATCCGAAATGCCGACGAGATCGACCGTGCCGTCACGGCATTCGCGAGATCGGATAATGGCGGCCTGATCCTGACATCGAGCGGGTTGGCGAATGTTCATCACGATCTGATCATTGGCGTTTGCGGTGAGCTCCGACTGCCGCAGTCTACCCCAACGGCGCGTTCGCTACTGCAGGCGGCTTGATTTCATACGAGGCTGATGCGATCGATCCGACCGCATTCTCAAGGGCGAGAGGCCGGTCGGCCTTCGTGTGCAGGCGCCGACAAGACACGAGTAGTCATCAACCTCAAGACCGCGAAAGCGCTCGGCCTCGCTGTGCCGCCGCGATCGCTGAGCCCCCCGACCCACTCGCGCATCTACTTTAGATTAAGAACGGACCTCATCGTGCATGACTTCGCCATTTCAAGGGCAAGGCTGAGCGTTGCGAATTATCTAGCCTGAGTTTTTGCACGTTAAGTGGCACCATGCCCACGTGCAACATCAGGCGAAAGCAACAAGATCCAATATTCAGTCCTCGACCGATTGTCAGTGAGTCGACAGAACTCGTTGTGCTCACTCGGCCGGCGTTAGGGATGGATGCTCCGGGCGGACTGCCAGGCGGCCTTGCGCAAGCTTCTCTTCGAGCCAGAGATCGTGGTGCTCCTTGGCCCAGTTGAAATCGACCTCGCCAGTCCCCATGGCTTCGAACGCGCCCTCCATTCCAAGCGTGCCGATATAGATGTGACCAAGGATCAAGGCGACGAACAGGATGGCGATGACGCTGTGCACCACCTGGGCGATCTGCATCCCGGCGATGTTGGTGAGGTAGAACGGGAACAGCAGAAAATAGCCGGACACGGAAACCGCGGCGCCGGCGCCGAGGGCGCCCCAGAACACCAGCTTTTCGCCGGCGTTGAACCGGCGTGCCGGAGCGTGCTTCGATTTGATAAATCCGCCGCCCTGTTTGAACCACTCAATGTCGATCTTGTCGGGGATGTTGTCCTTGATGAAGATCGCGACGATCAGCACGAGGCCGAGCACGAACGGGAAACTCGTGAAATTGTGCGCATACTTGGCAGCTTGTGAGAATGCGCTAAACGCGTCGTTGCCGATCAGCGGCAGCAGCAGCCGCTTTCCGAAGGTGAGGTTCAGCCCTGAAATGCCGAGCACGACGAACGAGACCGCCGTCAGCCAATGGGCGAACCGCTCAAATGCTTCAAAGCGCAGCACTTTGCGTCCAGATCGTCCGGCAGAAATCCTCTGCGGCCCGAGGAGCAAGTAGAAGATTCCCAACAGGAGGACCGTGCCGAGGATCATGGCCGCGCCGAGCCAGTGCAGAGTCACTTCGTGAAAGTGATCCCAGGTCCGCCCGGCGGGTTGAATGAGGACGCGCGCTCGCTCGTCGAGCAGGTCGGTTTGTCCTTCGATGCGCGGAGATTGTCGAAGCAGAATCTGTTCATTCACGACGCTCGCGTCCGGATCGATCAGCGAGCCTTGCTGCTGGGCGTGGGCAGGCGCGGCAAAAGCGATGAGGCCGGCGACAGCAACCGCGCCAAGGACCAAACGTGCTCGCGCTAATGGACCCGTCATGGGCCATCCTCCTATCGCTTGATTCGCCGACACGCTGGCCCTGCTCGTTCGCGCAGCGCTCACACTGCGATCCCCTCGCGATAGGCGGTTGTCCAGCCCCAGGCGCCGGAGCCGTAGCCGCGCTTGATCACGCGCTCCTTGTATATCTGGGCGATAATCTCGCCGTCACCCGCAAGCAGCGACTTGGTCGAGCACATCTCCGCGCACAGCGGCAGCTTGCCTTGGAGCATGCGGTTGGCTCCGTATTTACTGTATTCCTCGCTGCTGCCGGGAACTTCGTCCCCGCCGCCGCCAGCACAATAGGTGCACTTGTCCATCTTGCCGCGCGAGCCGAAGTTGCTGACCTTGGGATATTGCGGAGCACCGAACGGGCATGCATAGAAGCAGTAGCCGCAGCCGATGCACAGATCCTTCGAATGGAGAACGACGCCATCATCGGTCGAGAAAATGCAGCTCACCGGGCAGACTGCCGCGCAGGGAGCGTCGGTACAGTGCATGCAGGCCATGGAGACCGAGCGCTCGCCTGGCTTGCCGTCATTGATGGTGACGACGCGCCGGCGGTTGATGCCCCACGGCACCTCGTTCTCGTTCTTGCAGGCGGTGACGCAGGCGTTGCACTCGATGCACCGGTCGGCGTCGCAGAGGAACTTCATCCGCGCCATGGTCGTGCCTCCTTACGCCGCCCTGATCTGGCAGAGCGTGGCCTTGGGTTCCTGCATACCCGTCGCCGGGTCGAAGCCGTAGGTGGTGAGGGTGTTCACGCTCTCGCCGAGCACGATCGGGTCGGCTCCCTTCGGATACTTGCTGCGCTGGTCGACGCCCTGGAACCAGCCGCCAAAATGGTATGGCATCCACGCCACGCCTTTGCCGATGCGCTCGGTGACCAGCGCTTTCATCCTCGCCTTGGAGTTGCTCTCGGCGCCGGTGACCCAGACCCAGCTGCCGTCATTGATCCCGCGTTCGGCCGCATCCGCCGGATTGATCTCGACGAACATCTCTTGCTTTAGCTCGGCCAGCCACTTGTTGGAGCGCGTCTCCTCGCCGCCGCCCTCGTAGTCGACCAGCCGGCCGGAGGTCAGGATCAGCGGGAACTGTCTGGCCGTGCCCTTGTCGACTGCCGTCTTCTGGACGGTGAAGCCGAGATTGGGCATGCGGAACTGCCTGGCGTCCGGCAGCGTCGGATATTTGGCGACGAGATCGGGCCGCGACGTATAGATCACTTCGCGGTAGACCGGAATGGGATCCGGCAGGTTCCAGGCGACCACACGCGCCTTGCCATTGCCGTAGGGTATGCAGCCGTGATCAATCGCCACGCGCTGGATGCCGCCCGAGAGGTCGATCGCCCAGGACACGGCGTCGGGATTGGCGGGATTTACTTGCCGGATCATCGCCATTTCCTGGGCTGTGAGATCGTTGTCCCATCCGAGTTTCTTGAGCACGCCGAGCGTGAACTCGGGATAGCCATCCTTGATCTTGGATCCGACCGAATAGGAGCCGTCGGAGAGCAGGCTGACGCCATTGCGCTCCACGCCAAAGCGCGCGCGGAACGTGCCGCCGCCCTCCTTCACCGGCAGATTGGTGTTGTAGAGAACCGGCGTGCCGGGGTGTTTGAATTCCGGCGTTCCCCAGCATGGCCACGGCAGGCCGTAAACTTCGCCGCCGACTTCCGGATCGTCTTTCGGCGCGCGTAGCGTGACCACATCGAATTTGGACTGATTTCTCATATGCGCCTTGAGCCGGTCGGGCGACTGGCCACAGTAGCCGGTCGACCAGCCGCCGCGATTGATCTCCCGCAGGATGTCTTCGGCCGACACCGCGACGTTCTCGACCTTGATGTTCTTGAACATCCGGTCGGCGAAGCCGAGCTTGCGGGCAAGCAAATACATTACGTCGTAGTCGTTCTTGCACTCGAAGACCGGCTTGACGATCTGCTCGCCCCATTGCAACGATCGGTTGGAGGCGGTGCGTGACCCGTTCATCTCGAAACTGGTGCAGGCCGGCAGCAGGTAGGTGCCATTCTTTCGCTCTGAGAGCACCGACCAGGTCGTGGGATAGGGGTCGCACACGACAAGGAGATCAAGCTTCTCGATGCCTTTCGCCGCTTCTGGCATGCGCGTGATCGTGTTGCCGCCGTGCCCCATGACGAACATGGCCTTCATAGTGTCCGGCTGGGCAACCTGGTCCTTCGGAAGCAGGGTGGCATCGAACCAGCGTGTGCTGGGGATACCGGGCGTTTGCATGAACGTCTTGTCTCCGAAGCGGGAGAGCATCCAGTCGTAGTCGACCTCCCATACGCGGCACCAATGCCTCCAGGCGCCCTCCTCGAGGCCGTAGTAAAGCGGCAGCGTCACGATATCGAGGCCTAAATCGGTGGCGCCCTGGACGTTGTCATGGCCGCGGAAAATGTTGGCGCCGCTGCCGGAATGACCGACATTGCCGGTGGCGAGCAGCAAGATGCAGCTGGCGCGGACATTCGCCGTCCCGGTCGTGTATTGGGTCTGACCCATCGCCCAGATCAGTGTTGAAGGGCGTTGTGTCGCAAATATCTCGGCGACGCGCTTGACCTGCGCTTCCGGCAAGCCGGTGACGCGCTCAACCTCATCGGGGGGCCACTTCTCGACCTCCTTGCGAATGTCGTCCATCCCATAGACCCGCTGGCGGATGAATTCCTTGTCCTCCCAGCCGTTCTGAAAAATGTGCCAGAGCATCCCGTAGATGGTCGCAATGTGGGTTCCAGGGCGGACCCGGACATATTCGGTCGCGTGCGCCGCAGTGCGCGTCATCCGCGGATCGATGACGATCATGTTGGCGCGGTTCAGCTCCTTGCCCTCGAGAACGTGCTGCAGCGAAACGGGGTGCGCCTCGGCGGGGTTGCCGCCCATGATCATGATGGTCCTGGTGTTGCGGATGTCGTTGTAGCTGTTGGTCATCGCGCCGTAGCCCCAAGTATTGGCGACGCCGCTGACCGTTGTGGAATGGCAGATACGCGCCTGATGGTCAGAATTATTCGTTCCCCAGAAGGCGGCGAGCTTACGGTAGAGATAAGCCGCCTCGTTGGTGAACTTGGCCGAGCCGAGCCAGTAGACCGAATCCGATCCTGACTTCTGGCGAATCTCCATCAGCTTGTCGCCGATCTCGTTGATGGCCTGATCCCAGGAGACTCGGTTCCACTCGCCGTTCATGAGTTTCATCGGGTAGCGCAAACGACGCTCACTTCCCACGTCGTCGCGGACCGCCGCGCCCTTGCAGCAGTGCGAGCCGCGATTGATCGGGCTGTCCCACCCCGGCTCCTGGCCGATCCAGACGCCGTTCGCCACTTCGGCGATCACCGTGCAGCCGACCGAGCAATGCGTGCAGACATTCTTCCGGGTCGTTACAGTCGCGCCGGGAGCCGGCGGCGGGCCGGCCTCGGCCTTGCGCACGGCACCGATCGACAAAGCACCGAGCGCGGCAAGGCTGCCGGCGGTGAGGCCCGAACGGTGCAGAAAGCTGCGGCGATCAAGACCGCCACTTGCTTGGACCGGGAGTCCGGCAACAAGCGTGCCACGGCGACCTTCGCGTTGTGTCCTCTTGATCAGCACGACGGCCTCCCTCACTTCGCCGGATAGCGGTTGACGCGGTAAAAGGTTTGAACCTCCGGCGAGTTAGCCTGGTATCGTGCCCTGCGCTTTTTGGCAGTTTCCACGGTCTCCGTCGCGACGGCCGCGAGCGGTCCGACCGTGCCGGCTGCCGTACCGGCGCCCAGCACACGAAAGAATTGACGACGCCCCAAGTTCAGCTTGCCTTGCGCTTTCACAGCCGCGCCCTCCCGTCCCTGCTCCGCCCGCTTACCCGGTTAACGCGAATGCTTGTGTTTCGATCTCGATGAAGAGATGCCCGATAGCGCCGACATGGCGGTAGAAATCGGCAGCGTCAGCGACCATCATGTCGGCGAAGAAGCGTCCGATCCACGGAGCGAGATGCTTCTCGAAAATCTGCCGTTGCCCCTCAACTGTCGCAGGGAACTGCCCGTCGATTAGACCGGCCATGATCTCGCAGAGAATCGCAGCGTGGTCTTCAGATTCGGACTGCCCCTCGACGCGTTCGATGCCGAGCGCGTGCAGATCTCCGCGCAAGCGCGCTAGTGGACGCTCATTGAGAAAGCCGGTCAGATAATACGAACCGTAGGCCAAGAGCTCGCCACGCCCGACGCCGATAAAAAGATCGAAAAACTCGCGCGCGATCTTTTCGGCGCTCGCCCCCTTCGCGGCTTCCGTGAGCGCGCTATGCGCAACGCCGAGCGGCGTGGCATCGCCGCGAAGCTTGGCAATCCGCGTGAGAAACCCTGCATCCGGGGCACGTGCCAACAGCACGGCGAGCAGTGCGTACTCCCGGGCGCGCGCGGTATCGACCTCGTCGGGCAGGCCGGGACGCTCCTCGTAAAGATCTGGTCGCAAGATCGCACGCGCAACCCCCGTCGCGGCTTCCACCGACAGCACACGCCCCGCAGGGACCCGTGACCAGTTGGAGACGGATGGTTGGGATATGCCGATCCTGCGTGCCAGTTCGGTAATACCACCGACGGCGCGGATCGCCTCGTCGAGCCCCGGGTCGCTCATGAAAAGCCCGAAGTTAAGGTTCTGCCCTGCTCGAGGACAGACTAGTCCCGCATTAATTTTTTGGTCAATAGCCTCAAGCTATGTTTGGTCAATAGCCTCAAGCTATGAAAGTCAGTCGGGGAGCGCGCCGCCATGACGACGGCGTGGCAAGGGTGGGCGGGCTTCACGCTCGTCCATTTCATGCCGCACTGCAATATTGCTGGTCTCGGCGCTTGGCATCGGATTGGGATGGTCGGCATCGGTATTGTCGCCGAGCTTTGTTTGATCGGGGACAGAACCGGGCGTGCGCAGGTCGGGTCCGCTAGCCGGCGCCGAGGTTTGGTCCTCCGATAATCGCTCGGCAGCAGGGGGTGCAGTATCTGAGGCCTCCTTCTCTCCCGTCACCCGTGCCGGAAGCCGGCGAGCGTCTTCAGCTGTCAGCGAGCCGAATCCAGGTACACCGCCGGGCGCATTGAAGTCCCACGAATTCTCGGACAGGCCGATGAAGTCGCGGATCGCGGGATCGGCCGACCAAGCACGGCGAAGCGCCGCACGTGTCAAATCCGCGGGCACGCCGGCAGCCAGGAAAGGCCGGATGTCGGATCCGGCGCCAATCGCCTCGATCGGCGGCAAACTCGTGGGATCAAAGAGCGATAGAGTTACCTCCGGCGCGACAGAGGCCGCAGCGGCTTCCGAGGCAGCACCGTCCGGCGTGTTCTCCGGCTTCGGCTGGCCACGCGCCGTTGGAGCCGGGCCGCGCTTGCGGCGAGCCCATCGCGCGAGAAAGCTTTCGTCACCGCTCATCGTCGTTTCTGAACCGCGGACCGCGCCGCGCCAGCGCTTCCGGATCGGCGTGATCGCGCTCGCGCTTCTCAAAGACTTGCTCGACATGGTGCTCGGCGACGAACGCGGCAATGGCGTGGCGCAACGGCCCAGGCATCGCCACGGCTTCGATGATCCCTTGACCTGGCCCCGTCAAGGCTTCGCCCTCGTCCGGGTCCGCGGTGACGGCTGCGACTGCGTAGGGCGGGTCGCCCCCGGTCTCCTGCAGCGCCACCCAGATAGCTGGCGCTGCCGATGCGAGATTTCTGCGGTAATTACCCGCCTCCGAGCGATAGAGCTCGATCTCGGCCGCGCCGGCGTAGAAGGTCGCCGCTTCCCTGTCGATGGCAAGCGGCGTCCAGGGGGCCGCATCGGGCAGGCCGCCGAGCACGGCGACCGGTCGCCAGATGACGTCAGCCCATGGCGAGGTAGCTTTGCGCCGCTCGACGACCACGCCAACGGGGATTCGCAAGAGTGGCGCGACTTGGCTCATGTGCGCGATACAGGAAACCGGGCCGGCAATCCGGTCAGGAGATTCTGCGGCTTCATGCGCAGCACCTTCTCGGTCGTCATGGCCAGGATGAGATAGACCGCGTCACCCTCGATCGGCGCCGCGGCCAGATCCGAGTTGCCGAACGTCAGCCGGAATAGTGCGACCACACGGCGTTGTGTCGTCTCGTCGAGATCCTTGCCATGCCACAGCGCGTCGCCGATGCGCGTGCCTTCCGCGTCAAGGCCGACATACCAGGTCAGCGGAACATCGCGCATCTCGCCGAGCGGCCCAACTGCGGCGTTGACGGACAGCATGTGTTGCACCCACCGTTCGATTACCTCGCCAAGTGCGGCCAGGCCGCGGCGGCCAACCGTCAGATCGAGCGCCATGTCGAAGAGATCGCTTCGGCTCCAGTAGCTGTGCGCGTTGTCCTCCGTCAAAATATCGATCTGGGCTTGCGGCGGAATGCCAAGCATGGACACGAGGGGCGACAACGGCGACCCACCCGTACCGACGATGGTTTCTTCGTCGGCGGCGATCAGCGTTTCTTGATGCGGCGTCATACGTTGCGGGCGAAAGAAAAGCTCCGCGGCGCGGACCACGAACGGATCGGCGCAACCGTCGAGGGCGTTGCGCAAAATCACGTGAACGAGCTGGTCGAGGAAGAGCGGCGGCGTGTCGCCGATCCTTCGGCGTATGAGGTCGAGATAGGCCGCCTCTAGCGTTTTGTGCCGCAACAGATGGTCGCGAAAGGCGGCCATCAGCCGCCAATTTTCCCGCGCGTCAGCGTCCGCGATTGCGGCAATCTCGTCGCTCCCGATGCAGCGGTGCGGATCGGCGAGCAGTGCAGTGTGCAGTGCGCGCTCGGCGGCGCAAGCCTCAGGCGGCGGCCTCAGCTCTGGTCGCGCCAGATAGGCTTTCAGAAATTCGTCGGTGACCAGCAACCCGCCGTCGGTGTCGCGATCCGTCAAATGATGGCCGCAGGACAGCCAAAAATCCTTCAATGGCTTCATAGGCGTGGTCCCCCGGTCCCTGGATCGAGCCACGGGGGCGCCTTCAGGGCGGGCAGGAATTTCCGGCACTCGATGACCTCGCCCGGACGTCGAACAACAAGATCGCCGTTCTCGCCGATATCGCAACGCGCCCCACTCTCGGGCTTCAGCTTTGCGATATACTCCTTCGCGATGGGGGTGAACCCACCCTCCTGCCAGCGATCGACCGCGACCATGAGATGGCGGGCAAAGCCTTCGACGAGCCGCTCTGCACTGATATCGTCGAAGCTCTCGTCTCCGAGCGCGGTCGAAAGCGGATGCAGCCCGGATTCCTCGCGGCTTAGGAAGACGGTCCGAATGGCGGCGCCGAAGACGAGCCAATCCGGCGGCGCGCGCTCGTCGGCGTGGTCGGGCCAACCGAGCCGCCCGCCGCCGACGAGGCCCCGATCGACATAGATTGCGTCCGGCCATTCAATGACGATGGGCGTTTCTGGCGGCGCCGGCGCGGCGAGGGCGTCGCCGAGCGCAACCATGCAGGCATAGAATGCGCGGCGCGCGGAAACCAGCGGCTCGTCCGGCTCCAGAACGACGGCGAATTCGGCGAGGTCGAAGCGACCGACAAAGACGAGCGTTCCGGCGCCGAGTTCAGCGGCATGGGCGCAGGCATGGGCAAAGGCGTCGCCGACCTCGCGCAGCATCACCAGCCGGAAGGGCGGCGGCAGGTCGAGGGTGCGCGCCTTGGGTCTGCGTATTCGGCCCCCTCGCTCCCGCTGCATTTTGATTATGGCCTTGGTCAAATCTATGAACAATATAGCGTCAGTTCTCGGTCGCCCCCAGCGGCGCATCGCGGCTGACGAGGAAACCGATGCCTGAGCGGCGCACTCTCCTGATCTGTTCATGTGAAGACACGATGCCGCTCGCTGCGGCTGCGTTCGAGCGCGGGTGCCGCGGAGCTGACATCGTCAGCGGGCGCCAACTCTGCCGCGCCGAACTCGAACGCGTTCGCTCGCTGGTGGCGACGGGTGCGCCGATCACGATCGGCTGCACGCAGGAAGCACCGCTGTTCCGCGAGATCGCCGCCGAAAGCGGCAGCGATGTAAGCTTTGCCAATATACGCGAAAGCGCCGGCTGGTCCGCCGAGGGTGGGAAGGCGGGACCGAAGATGGCGGCGCTCCTGGCGGCCGCCGCCGTGCCGATGCCGGACGCTCCTTTCATTCAAATGGAGAGCGCGGGCGTTGCTCTCGTTTACGGGCGCGACGAGCGCGCGATCGAGGCGTCGAGCCTGCTCAAGGAGCATCTCGACATCACCGCGCTGATCACTCGGCCCGACAATCTGATCCCGCCGCGCACCACCGAATTTCCGATCGTGAGGGGTACGATCCGCGCGGCCAAGGGTTGTCTCGGTGCGTTCGAGATCATCGTTGACGATTACGCCTCGCCGCGACCGTCCTCGCGCGGCGCGCTGATTTTCGGACCGGCACGAGACGGCGCCGTGTCGCACTGTGACATCGTGCTCGACGTCTCGGGCGGTCCGCCATTGTTCCCCGCCGCGGACCTGCGCGACGGTTACCTCCGCGCCGATCCTGGCGATCGCGCCGCCGTACTGGCGGCAGTATTGCGCGCACGCGACCTCGTCGGCAGCTTCGACAAGCCGCGTTACGTGACTTTCACCGCAGATCTGTGCGCCCATTCGCGGTCGCAGATCGTCGGCTGCCGCCGCTGCCTCGACCTTTGTCCGACCAGTGCCATCGCGCCGGCCGGCGATCGTGTGGCGATCGACGAAAAAATTTGCGCCGGCTGCGGCCAATGCGCCGCGGCCTGTCCGACGGGCGCGGCGGGCTATGCGTTGCCGCCCGCCGATGTGTTGATGCGCAAGCTGCGCACCTTGCTCACGGTCTATCGCGATGCAGGCGGCGTGTCGCCCATTCTTCTCATCCATGACGAGGATCATGGCGGCGCGCTGATCGACGCACTCGCCCGTCACGGCGACGGATTGCCGGCAAATGCCTTGCCGCTTAACGTTAACGAGGTGACGCAGATCGGCCTAGAAACGATCACCGCGGCTTTCGCCTTCGGCGCCGCTGCTGTGCGCTTGATCCTGCGCGCCAAACCGCGCCACGATCTTGCCGGCTTGTACAATACGATCGCGCTGGCCGAGCCGATCCTTGCCGGCGTCGGGCTCTCGGGCGAACGTCTCGCGACGATCGAGACCGATGATCCCCTTGCTCTGGGCGAAGCGCTGCGCGCGATCGAACCCGGCGAACCGGTGTCCCGGCCCGCGACCTTCGAGCCGATAGGGGGCAAGCGCGACGTGCTGCGGTTCGCTCTGCGGGAGCTCCATCGCGTCGCCCCGGCGCCCGCCGAAATCATCCCGTTGCCCGCCGGGGCGCCTTTCGGCGCCGTCGAGATCGATGTCGACGGCTGCACGCTCTGCCTGTCCTGTGTGTCCGCCTGCCCGACCGGCGCGCTGTCGGACGATCCCGACCGGCCTCTGTTGCGCTTCACTGAAGATGCTTGCGTGCAATGCGGCCTGTGCAAGGCGACCTGTCCGGAAAAAGTCATCAGCCTCAGGCCGCGCCTTGCCTTCGGCGATGTGACTGTTGCGGCGCGGGTGCTGAAGCAAGAGGAGCCATTCCCTTGCATCCGCTGCGCCAAGCCGTTTGGCGTCAAGAGCACGATAGACCGTGTCGTTGCCAAGCTGGAAGGCAAGCATTGGATGTACCGGAATTCGCCCAGCCGCCTCGACGTGATCAAGATGTGCGATGATTGCCGCGTTGCCGTCGTCACGGAGGAGGGCTTCGACCCCTACGGCGCTCCCCCGCGGCCGAAGCCGCGCACGACCGATGATTACTTGCGCGAGCGCGAGAGTGAGTCGGAATCGTAATCACTTCGTCGCCCTTTCGAGAAACCTGACGAGCGCGTCGCGATCCTCCGGCGCGCCGATGCGCTGCTCGGGCATCTTGGTGCCCGGGGTGTAGTGCGCGGGGCCGATCTCGAACAGCTTCGCCACCGTTTCCGGCGTCCACACGATGTCGAGATGGGCGAGCGCCTCCGAAAAATTGTAACCCGGCAGAGTGGCGATGCGCCGCCCGAAGATGCCGTGCAATGTCGGGCCGGCGCGGTTGCCTTGGTCGGCCTCGAGCGTATGGCAGGCGATGCAGGCGCGAAACACCTGCGCGCCCGGGTCGCCGGCATAGGCGGTGAGCGGATCCTCGACGCCACCGCTTGCGATGGAGCCGATCGGCTCGCCGGTTTCGGAATCCCAGCTCCGGATCATGCGATCCGCGCCGCCGGTGAGCAGCATTCGGTTGTCGGGAAAGAACGCCACCGACCAGACCGGCATTCCCGGCCCGACCAGGGTGCGAGCGAGCCTTCGCGTCCTCCGATCGATGATGGCGACCGAACCGCGGATGGTCGTCGCCGCGACGCGCTCACCATTGGCGGATATCGCAAGGGAGAGTATCGGCGTGGGCGACGCGTCGACCGCGCCACGCGTTTCTCCGGCCGGCGAAAGGAAGTACACCTCGCCATCGGCTCCGGCGGTGACGATTTCGCCATCCGGTGCCACCGCCGCGGCATTGAGCGGAGAAGCCAGCGTAGCAACCAGCGGCGCGTCCGATCCCTGCAGCGACCAGACGCGCACGGTTGCGTCATACCCGGCGCTGACCAGCTTTGTGCCGTCGGGCGCGAAGGCAACACCGTTGACGTTCTGACTATGCCCCTCCAACACTTGCGGCACGCCGCCTGCGAGCGGCCATAAACGGATCGTGCGATCCCACGACGCCGATGCGAGCGTCGTACCATCGGGTGACACGGCGAGCGCAACGATCGGACCCTCGTGTCCCTCAAGGACCCTGTCCGGCTGCTGCTTTCCCGGCGTCCAGATGGCAATATGAGCGTCTTCACCAGCGGTTATGGCGCGACCGTCCGCGAGGATCGCGACCGCATTTACGGCGCTCTGATGCAACCGCAGCACCTGTTCGGCGGTGTTGCGCCGAAGCAACCAGCGGATCGCCGATGTATCGAAGCTGCCCGAGAGCGCCGTGGCGCCGTCGGCAGAGATCGCCAGCGCGCGTATCGGACCGCCATGCCCGCTCAATTGCGCTTGGGTTGGCGTAATAGCGAGCACCAACCCGATCAGCACCGCGCAACCGATCAAACGCATGAGAGGCGCTTCCTCAACCTCGTGCGGTAGGTGCTTTTTGCTGCCGGAGCATAACCCCCTCGTCGAACGGCAAATCATGGCGGCCCACCGCCCTTGCCGGTGGACCGCGCTTGTCCCGAAAGTTCCGATATCTTACTTTAGACAATGATCCCAGGCGGGCGGACCGCAATGCGCAGCTTCATTATCGCCTGTGTTGCCGCTGTTGTGATTGCCGCCATCGGGGCAATGGTCCTGAATTTCGTCCAAGAACCTGTCGATGTCGCGTTCGCGACCAAATCCGCGCGGATTTGATCGTGTGAAGATAGGCTGACTTACCGGCGCCAGCGGTCGGGAGTACCGCAGCGACCGAAACAGCTCCGACTTTAAGCCGCTTGTCCCCGAACACGTCGCCTCTATCAGGCCGAGCCGGCAGATGGCTCAAAGTTTGTCGGCGTTGAGGTCGACGAAATAGAAGCCGTCGAATGGCGGCGTCACTTTCAGCGTGCGCGCTGGACTCCCCCTCGATCCGAGGCTTCGTTGTCCTCGAGATGTGGATACCGGGGCCGCTGAGATCGTCGATATAATATTTCTTGAGATTGGCAAAGTTGGTGAAGGCCGTCGTGTAGGCGACGCCGAAGGGACCCTCTCGCGGCGCCGCGAGGGTGTCTCCGAAGGTCCGAGTTGGGTCATGGATCGGGATAGGGGGACCCTCGCGGTGCCGCCCCTCCCCCACCACCGGGCATACGGGTCCGTACCACGGCGGTTCGACTGGGTTAAGCTTGGGCGGAGACGTGGAGTCGGGGAAGACCGAGTGAGTCGAAGTAGTGATTGCGCAGGGCCTGTTGGAC
>Ga0210407_10000684_pt1 | contig 36452 bp, 46 predicted proteins | sample IncBWC27MmetaG_FD_150860 | JGI IMG/M metagenome (GOLD analysis project Ga0210407, IMG submission 150860) | Forest soil microbial communities from Barre Woods Harvard Forest LTER site, Petersham, Massachusetts, United States - Inc-BW-C-27-M | ecosystem: Environmental > Terrestrial > Soil >...
GCGGCGATTCAGGCCACCTTGTCGATGCTGCGGGAGGAAGAAAAGACCGGCGAAAAACTGCTCGGCGAAAATACGCGGCAGCAATTTTCATCTCGCGATGGCCGTTTGATTCAGATCACCGACATCACCTCACATACCCTCGGGGTGGTTTTGTGGGATGAAACGCACCTTGAGGAATATGTCTTTCCGATGATCCGGAAACGGACCGCCATCCCGGCCAGCGCGAAGAACTCATTTGGCACCGCCAGCGCAAACATGCAGCGTGCAGTGGTCAAGGTGGTGGAAGGAGAAAGCACGCTCCCGGGCGAATGCACATCATTGGGTCTTTGCGATGTGCAACTACCGCCATTCTTACCGAAAGGCTCTCCCGTGGAACTGACCTATCATTACAACGCCAACCAAGTGTTGGAGGTGAACGTGGAAGCGTGCGGCAATCGCTCCAAGGTATCGATCGAGCGCCACACCGGCCTGGCGCCGCAAGAAATGGAAAAGGCCATCTCTAGTCTGGGAGAGGTGACCGTTGCGTAAGAATGGCTAGATGCGAGATCAGTTTTCCCACTCCGCTACCGGACGATCCACACAAATGGGACGGCTGGAATAAGTACCAGTCGTCAAATTTCTACGAGCGGCTTTGCCTTGATCCTCGGGCCAACCCGAGCAACGAACTGATCGAAGAACACTGCCGGGAACTGTTGCGCTGGTGGCAAAAGAAATTGCCACTCAAAAATCAGCCAAGCAATCCCTTGGCGCAGTTGCTTCGCGCCGGCCTCGAGGAATCGTCCCGCTACCTCACCGAGGCGCGGGTGCAACTTCTCGATCCCGATCGCCGCCGCGCAGTGGACGACAAACTTGCAGCCCAGGAACATGAGGAGGCGATGGCGGAGTTTCAAAAGTATCTCCTCTTTGCCATCGCCGATGGAACCCTCACCGCTGAGCAAGAGAAAAATCTCATGCGATTCGGCAGCGAAAACGGACTCACAAAAGAGCAAATGATTTCCCAGATTGAGGCCAAACTGAAGGAGAGCGGCGCGCAACGGGCCGAGCCGGTCGCGCCTCGTGCGGCCGCTTCATCTGCGAAAAGAGATAGCGAAACCTCTTCCAATCCGCAGGAAGAATTTCTGCGCATGCTTCGTTTGAGCGGGCTCGATGACATGGCCATGACGGATGACCAACGCGACGCGTTCATCAACATGGCGGAAAATCTCGGCCTCGAAGCAGATGAGGCGGAGGACCTGGTTGATCTGTATCTGGAAGGAACCGACGGCACCTCCCCGGCCGGAGCCGCCACCGAAACTCCGCAGATCGAAGTGAGCCGGCCGGCACCGCGCGAAGCGGAGGCCAAGCCGTTTGTAGAAGCATCCCCCGTCGAGGGCAAGGTGGAGGCGGAGCACGGACGGCATGCCAATTTCCAGGATCTACTGGTTGGCGAAATGCTCTTTGTCCCATCGGGCGAATTCGTGATGGGAAGCGACGCGATCGAGGCCGCGCCGAACGAGCGGCCGCTGTTCAGAGTGACCCTCAATCATTTTTATTTGTCGCGTCATTTGATCACGAATGCCGCTTACGAGCAGTTTCAGCCATCGCATCTGCGCAAACGAATACCGGGCTCCAGCGACCGCCATCCCGTCGTTCATGTCAGCAGCCTGGAAGCGATTAAGTTCTGCCAATGGCTGAGCGCGCGTACGCGCAAGAAATATCGTCTGCCCACCGAAGCAGAATGGGAATATGCCGCGCGCGGCACTGACGGAAGAAAGTATCCGTGGGGCAATTACGAAGGCCGTGGCGATCTGGCAAACTTCGCCGATCGCAATACCGATTTTGCCTGGAGCGACCGCGATATTGACGATGGTTATCCAGTCACCTCGCCGGTCGGCGTGTTCCCTCTGGGTGCCAGCGCCTTCGGCATGGAAGACATGGCCGGCAACGTCTGGGAATGGTGTCTTGATTACTACGAGCCATATCGCCCAGCACCGAAGGCAAACCCACGCGGGCCCGCGATGGGCAACCGGCGCGTTTATCGTGGCGGCAGTTGGAAATCGCGCTTCAACAGTATGAGGACAACCGTGCGCGGCTCGAATGTGCCGACTTTTTCCTGCAATGACCTCGGCTTCCGAGTCGTCTGCGAATGTGAGTGAGGAGATGTCGAACCGTGAAGCGTTGTAACGATTTAACGCGTCAACGGCGCCTCACGACGGATTGAAGCGGAACCGGGTTCGACCGCGTTTGGCGTTGGCTTTCGCCTTGCGCCGGCTCTTTTGCGACGGCGTCTCAAACGCGCGCAACCGCCGGACTTCCTCGAGGATGCCCTCCGCATCCAACTTGTTTTTGAGCCGCTTCAACGCGCGATCCACCGGTTCACCTTTGCGAACGATCACTTCTGGCATCGAATCATTATCCCTGGTTTACAAAATTACGCTCCTTGACGAGCGAAGCCGAGCCTACTCGGACGAGCGAACCTCGTCAACTTTTGTCGATAATTTCCTTCCGGAGGCCCTCGGCGGGATATGAGCACAACCAATACCCAGCAGAATGCCAACTATTTTTAATAAGAGGGAAGTTTCCAAGCATGGCTTGTCTCTACTCTCGGTCCGCGCGACAGCGAATCAGTTTTCACTTATCGTCAGAACGCTTCAACACACGGCCTCCCGCATTGCAGTGCCGTTCTCGTTAACCACTGTGGGTCCTTCTTTTCGAGGAACCATCAGCCAAACGAAGTTTAGAAACGCTCCGAGCTCGACTGACATTACCAGCTTTGCTCTAAGCTTTCTCCTACACTAAGGCTTCTAGCTTCGGAGTCGCGGAGGAGTCAAAGTGTCGATGAGCGCTCCGCTTAAGAGGCTGCCGGATTGGCTGTTGTCGTTTTTTGGATGATTTCGCGTCGCAGAGCGGTCGCGCCGCCGCCGCGGGCGCGTGTCCACCACAGCACGATGGGCGAGGCGATAAAGATCGATGAGTAGGTGCCGACCACAACGCCAATAATGATGGCGAGCGAAAAGTCGCGCAGTACGGCGCCACCAAAGAAAAAGAGGCAGAGAATCGGAATGAGCGTGACGGTGCTGGTAAGAATGGTGCGGCTTAATGTCTGATTGATGCTTTCGTTCATGATCTGCTCGATCGTGCCGCGCCGGCCGCTGGCGAGACCTTCCCGGATCCGATCGTAAACGACAATGGTGTCGTTGATTGAATAACCGGCAATCGTGAGGACAGCACCCACCATCGTGAGAGTTAATTCGTGACCGAGCAGGGCAAAAACTCCGACCGTCATGAGAACGTCGTGCAAAAGGGCTACGATCGCTCCCACGGCGAAGGAAAGCTCGAAACGGAACGTGACAAAAATCAGGATGCCAAGAATGCCAAGACCGAGCGCAACGAGGGAGCTCTTTGCTAGTTCACCGCCAACGAGTGCGCCGACACGCTCGGAGCCTTCCACCTTAAAACTGGTGGCCGACATCGCCTGAATTATCTGTTTCTCCACTCTATCGCTCGTGTTCAACGGGGTCCGGACCGTGATGTAACTCTTGCCTCCCTGCGCTGACTCTTGAATGGAAGCGTCGGCCAAGCCAAGCGGCTTCAGGGCGTCACGAACTTGTCCGACATCGATCGTGTTCGGCGAGCTCAAAGTGATCAAATCGCCGCCACGGAAATCGACCCCAAAATTCTTTTCGCCTCGAAGATAAAAAGCGCTCGCTCCGGCAATCAGAAGCGCAAGCGAGCACATGCAGGCGAGAAAACCTTTGCCGAGAAAGTTGATGTTCTTCGACGAAATCAAATGCAACATCGACATCCGCTTTACGCGTCCGGTATCGACGAACCAGCCGAGACAGTTCCGGCCGACGATGAGCGCCGTGAACAAGGAGGCCAAAATGCCGAGCGTAAGCGAGATCGCGAAACCTTTGACCGGTCCGCTCGCTTTCCAAAACAAAATCGCGGCCGTGATTAACGTGGTCACGTTAGCGTCGAAGATAGAGCTGAACGCTTTTTGGTAAGCGGTTTGCACCGCGACCTTGAGCGACTTTCCGAGCGCCATTTCCTCGCGCAGCCGTTCGTAAATCAGTACGCTCGCGTCCACAGCGAGGCCGATCGTCAGGATGATACCGGCGATGCCGGGTAGGGTCAGAGTGACGCCGCCAGGAATCAACTGAAACGCGCCGATTAGCAGTACTATATTTACAAGTAACGCGAGGCAGGCGATGAGACCTGCCAGTTTGTAGTAAATCAACACGCACACGAGCGTGATCGCCAGGCCCATCAAGCCGGCGAGAATGCTCGCCCGAATCGAATCCATCCCGAGCGTGGGCGAGACACTGCGCTCCTCCTCGATGCTCACTGGAGTCTGCAGCGGGTTTTCCAGCACGCTGGCCAGACCGCGAGCTTCCTTTTCCGTGAATCGACCAGTAATGACCGCATCTCCGCCGTAGATGGCATCGCGGATCACCGGTGCGGATTGAATTACTCCGTCGAGCACAATTGCGAACCGGTGGCCCTTGTATTGCTCGGTGATCCGGCCAAATTGCTTCGCGCCTTCGCTGTCAAACTTGAGCTGGACGGTCCAGCCTTCGTTCCCGAAATAGGCGTGCGACTCGCTGACACGGTTGCCGCCGAGATCCGCTTTCTTTTTCACGAGCAGCCGTTCTTCGCGTGGCTTTTCGTTTCCTTCGGTGGGCGGTTTGTAAACTTCAATCCGGTAATCCGGTGGAATCACCTCTTTGCCGGCATCGATCGCCTTTAAGCGTTCGCCATTATCCGGATAAACCAAGCGGAACTCGAGCTTGGCTACGCGCGAAAGCTGGTCGCGCGCTTCCTGAATTTTTGCGGTATCGAGCCCAGGAATTTGAACCAAAATGCGATCGTTCCCGACTGGGCTGATGATCGGCTCGCCGGCACCGAAGTAATCGACCCGTTTGCGAATCACCTCCACCGCCTGGTCGAGCATTCCCTTGTTTATTTCCTTGTCGCCACCCATCAAACGGATGAGGAACGACGTGCCGCCTTTAATGTCGAGACCGAGTGCGATTTTTTTGCTCGGTGGATAAGCAAGCCAAACGCTGAACGTGATCGCCGTGACGGTGAGGACCATGGCGATGAGTCGTTTTCGCACGCCGTGCTCGGTGGCGAAGTACCAGCCGAAGAGCGCGAGCCATGACAGCTCGATGAAAAACATGAGCGAAGAGCTCATTGAATTTTCGATTTTCGATTTTCGATTTTCGATTGGGTCATCGCAATGCCGTTAGTTCAGAGCTGAGAGTTGAGAGTCGAACTCTGTGAATTTCAAATCTCTTAACTCTCAACCGATTTCAGCACATTCGCGATGGCCGATTTCTCCATCTCTATCTTTACGTTATCGGCCACTTTTACGATCACGGTCGCCTCCTTCACGTTGGAGATGAGGCCGTGAATGCCGGCGTTGGTGACCACGCGGTCACCTGTCTTCAAACTCGAAATCAATCTTTGTTGCTCTTGTTGCCGCTTCTTCTGCGGCCGCAACATCACGAAGTACATGATGATGAAAATGAAAACCAGCGGCACAAAAAATCCGATGCCGCCCGCGGGATTTTGGCTGGGGCTGGGTGGAGCGGGCGGCTGTGCTTGGGCAAGAAACGCGTGCAACATGAGGAAAATTGGAGCGAGGCGCACCTTAAACGCGAACGCGCTCGCCGCAATTCAATTGTAACTGTCCGGAGAATTCGGCCACAGATATACACAGATGAAACACAGATTCTCTTCTTATTCTTAGTGTCGGCCGCCGCCGCGGAGTTGCTCTTCTGCATCTAAAAAAATTGTTCATCTGTGGCTAAGTCTGTTCCGCGAGATCAACCTCCCGCGTCTTGTAGTTCGAGACAAAATTCTTTCGAAATTCGTCGAACGTTCCCGCTTCGATCTCAGCGCGCGCCTGCTTCATGAGATCGAGATAGAACTGCAAGTTGTGCAGTGTGATGAGCCGCAATCCGAGAATTTCCTCTGCCTTGATTAAGTGGCGAACGTAACCGCGAGTGAATTCGCGACAGGCTGGACAGGCGCAATCTTGTTCAATCGGACCCTTGTCGAAAGTGAACTTGGCGTTCTTTAAATTCAGCGTGCCGGCCGATGTAAACGCGGTGGCGTTGCGGGCGAGGCGGGTCGGCAGCACACAATCGAACATATCGATGCCGCGCGCGATCATCTCGAGCATTTGTGGCGGCGTGCCCAGTCCCATCGCGTAGCGCGGTTTGTCGTTAGGTAAAAACGGTTCGCTCGCTTCGACCGCGCCCATCATTTCTTTCTCCGGTTCGCCCACGCTCACGCCCCCGATGGCGTAACCGTCGAATGAAAGATCGACAATCGCCTCTGCGCTCGCTTTGCGGAGGTCATCGAAGGTCGCGCCTTGCACGATGCCGAAGAGAAGCTGGCGCTTAATTGCGGATTGCGGGTTGCGGATCGCGGAGAGCTCAGCCTCCTCAGTTGAACGTCGAACATTGAGCGTTGAGCATTGAGCGTTTGCCGCCTTAGATCGCTTCGCCCAGCGCGTCGTCATCTCCAAGCTTTTCTCGGCATAATCGTGTTCGCACGGATAAGGCGCGCATTCGTCCAGCACCATTGCGATGTCGCTGCCGAGGGCCGCCTGGATTTCCATCGCGATCTCCGGACTTATGAACGCCGGTGTTCCATCGACATGATTTTGAAAATGCACGCCCACTTCGGTGATCTTACGCAGTTTCGCCAGCGAAAAAATCTGGTAACCGCCACTGTCGGTCAAAATTGGCCCGTCCCAATTCATGAACCGATGCAGTCCGCCAAAATGTTTGATCACCTCCAGTCCCGGCCTAACGAATAGGTGATAGGTGTTGCTGAGAATGATTTGCGCCGTGATCTCGCGCAGTTCACGCGGGCTCACGGCTTTCACGCTTCCTTGGGTACCGACCGGAATGAATGCTGGAGTGTCGATCACGCCATGCGCCGTCGCCAGCCGGCCGCGGCGCGCGCGTGATGAAAGATTGCTTGTGATCAACTCGAACATTGCGGGTCACGTTCGTGATCGGCAAAAATGTCGCAAGCGGATTCGTTTTGGAGAGCGCACGCGGCTCGCGAAGTTTTCTTTCGATTCGCGCCGCAAAATTATCGAGTTACTGACGGGAAAAGTTCGTTTCTGCAAGCCGCCGAAACCAGTATGCGAGCCGCGCGCGCTCCCCAGATCGGCGCGCAAAAAATTCTTTGCGACCTCGGATTTTCCCTCTATATTCGCGTCCTCCGCATCAGATGTGTGAGAGGGTCACGCACTGAGCGGGTTTTTTTGTCGCCCAAAACGTGACGTTTGGGCGGCGCTTTGTTTAAGGAAAAATGCCAACGATCAATCAGCTGATTCGGAAAGGACGGCGCAAGGTGTCGGTGAAATCCAAGTCACCGGCGCTGACAAATTGTCCGCAACGGCGCGGTGTGTGTGTGCAAGTAATGACGCGGACGCCGAAGAAGCCGAATTCTGCCTTGCGCAAAGTAGCAAAGGTGCGGTTGACGAACGGCCAGGAAGTGATTGCCTACATACCGGGCGAAGGGCACAACTTGCAGGAGCACTCGATTGTGCTCGTACGTGGCGGTCGGGTTAAAGATTTGCCGGGCGTGCGTTACCACATCGTGCGCGGGACGCTCGACTCGTTAGGAGTGGATGGCCGCCGTCGCAGCCGATCGAAGTACGGGGCGAAACGGCCGAGAGCAGGCGGTGGTGAAGCTGCGCCCAAAGGCGGTGCGGCGAAGGAGTCCGCGCCCAAGGAAAGCGCGGCAAAGAAAGCGTAATTTAGAATAAGTACAAAAAGCGAAAATGTCTCGACGGCGGAAAGTTTACAAAAAAGAGGAGCACGTCGATTCCCGTTACGGAAGTCTGGCGGTGGCGCGCCTTATTTCCACCGTGATGAAGCGCGGGAAGAAATCGCTCGCCGAACGGATCGTTTACACTGCGATTGACAAATCGCGGGAAGGTTCCGATTCGGTTGATCCGCTCGAAATTTTAAACAAGGCGCTGGAAAACGTTCGGCCGCGACTCGAGGTGAAGTCTCGGCGCGTGGGCGGCGCGACTTATCAAGTCCCGATGGAAGTGGCGCCCGGACGGCAGATCTCGCTCGCCATGCGCTGGATCGTTCAATACGCGGACAAGCGGCGCGGCACGCCGATGGCCAACGCGCTCGCGCAGGAAATCAAAGACGCAGCGACCGGGCAGGGCAACGCGATCAAGAAGCGCGAAGACACGCACAAAATGGCGCAAGCGAATCGCGCGTTTGCGCATTTCCGGTGGTAACGAATTATGCCCGCGACGCTTGAACAAAAACAAACCGCGGCGAAGAATCCAAATTCGCCTAATCGGAAGTTCCCGCTCGAGCGCACGCGCAACATCGGGATCGCCGCGCACATCGACGCCGGCAAGACGACACTTACCGAGCGCATTCTGTTTTACACCGGCATGATCCACAAAATCGGTGAAGTGCATGAAGGCACGACGGTGACCGACTGGATGGAGCAGGAGCGTGAACGTGGCATTACGATCACTTCGGCGGCAACGACTTGCGCGTGGACCCAGCGTCAGGAGCCCGGCGTTTACAAGATTTTCGAAGGAATCAAGCAGCGCATTAACATCATCGACACACCCGGCCACGTCGATTTTACCGCGGAGGTGGAGCGTTCCCTTCGCGTGCTCGACGGCGCGATCGCAGTGTTCGACGCGGTGGCTGGGGTGCAGCCACAATCGGAGACCGTCTGGCGACAGGCGACGAAATACAATGTGCCGTGCATTGCGTTTATCAACAAAATGGACCGCGTCGGGGCGGACTTTAAGATGTCGATCGACAGCATGCGCAAGAAACTCGGCGCCAACGCGTGGCCGGTTTTGCTTCCGCTCGGCAAAGAAGATCAGTTCAAAGGCCAGCTCGACGTTATTAATAAGAAAGCGGTCATTTATTCCGACAGCGATCAGCTCGGATCGACGTATGAACTTGCCGACGTTCCAAAGGAATATGTCGATCTTGTCGACAAGGCTTATCACGATCTGGTCGAGCAAATTTCAAATCTCGACGACGAAGTTGCGGGGACTGTTCTCGAAGAAAAACCGGTTACACCGGAGCTGTTGAAAGCGGGCATTCGTCGTCAAACGATTGCGAACAAGTTTGTGCCCGTCGTTGGCGGTACGGCACTCAAGAATAAAGGCGTGCAGTATCTGGTCGATGCCGTGGTCGATTATCTGCCGAGTCCGCTCGACATTCCGCCGGCCAAGGGCATGGATCCCGACTCGCACGAGCCGATGGAGGCGCCGACGGATGACAACGCGCCGTTTTGTTCGCTTGCTTTCAAGCTTTGGAGCGATCCATTTGTCGGCAAACTTGTTTTCTTCCGAGTTTATTCCGGCACGCTTTCCAAAGGCGACACCGTTTACAATCCGCGCACCAACAAGCGCGAACGCATTTCGCGCTTGATTCAAATCCAAGCGGACAAGCGCGAAGACATCGACACTTGTTACTCGGGCGACATCGCGGCCATCGTCGGAATCAAGAACATCACGACGGGCGATACTCTTTGCGACGAAGACCATCCCATCCTGCTCGAGCCGCCGACGTTTCCTGATCCCGTCATTTCAATGGCGATCGAACCGAAGACAAAACTGGACCAGGAAAAAATGGCCATCGCGTTGCAACGCCTGGCAGAAGAAGATCCCACGTTCCGCGTTTATACCCACGAAGATACCGGCCAGACGATCATCGCCGGCATGGGCGAGCTGCATCTCGAAATTATTCGCGATCGCATGTTCCGTGAGTTCAAAGTGGACGCGAATGCAGGAAAACCGCAGATCGCTTATCGCGAAACAATTACCGGCAACGCGCACGGCGTCGGGAAGTTGATCAAGCAGTCAGGCGGTCGTGGTCAGTACGGTCACGTTGAAGTCGACCTGCGTCCTGGCGCTCGCAGCACAGGTCTGGTGGTCGAAAACAAAATCGTCGGCGGCGTTATTCCGCGCGAATACATCCCGGCAGTCAAAAAGGGGATCGACGAAGCAATTCTCAACGGCGTGCTCGGCGGCTACCCGGTTGTCGATGTTGAGGTGGACATCGTTTACGGCTCGTTCCACGAAGTCGATTCGAACGAGCTCGCGTTCAAGCTGGCGGCGATCTTTGCGATGAAAGACGGCTTCAAACAGGGCAAACCGATTTTGCTCGAGCCGATCATGAAGGTGGAAAACATCACGCCGGAAGAATCTCAGGGCGACATTTGCGGCGACCTGAGTCGTCGTCGTGGCAGCATTAACAGCATCGAGACCCGAGGTCATCTTGCGATTATTCACGCGGAAGTTCCGCTCGCCGAATTGTTCGGTTACGCGACCGCAATCCGCTCGCTCTCGAAAGGCCGGTCGAGTTACTCGATGGAGCCGTCGCATTTCCAACCCGTGCCGCAGAACCTGGTCGCAGCGATTCTCGATCAAAAGGAGACGAAATGACAAACGGCCAGCGCATTCGCATTCGCTTAAAAGCGTTCGATCATCGCATGCTCGACCAATCGGCCGTCGAGATCGTCAAGACGGCGAAACGTACTGGCGCGCGCGTGGCCGGGCCGATTCCGCTGCCGACGTTGATCGAGAAGTTCACGGTGAACCGCTCGCCGCACGTCGATAAGAAATCGATGGACCAATTTGAAATTCGCACCCACAAGCGTCTGCTTGACATCATCGAGCCGACCGCCAAAACGGTGGATGAGCTGAAGAAGTTAAATTTACCTGCGGGCGTCGATATTACGATTAAGATTTAGCGCTTGAGAATTTTGCCACATCGCCAACATGAGCATCGGGTTAATTGGACAGAAAATCGGCATGACCAGCGTCTACGACGCCAATGGCCGGCTGCATCCAGTGACCGTGATCGCGGCGGGCGATAACGTTTTGCTGCGCCGCTTGACAGCGGAGAACAACGGCTATTCGGCCGTGCAAGTTGGGTTCGGCACGCAAAAGGAATCGCGTGTGACGAAACAGCTTCTGGGGGAATTCAAGAAAGCCGGAGCAGAGCCAAAGAAATTCGTACGCGAGTTCAGACTCAATCTCGATGCGCCGGAGGGCGAGATCAATTTAAGCGTCGCACAATTTCAGGCGGGCGATTATGTCGATGTTACGGGGCGCTCGAAAGGCAAAGGTTTCCAGGGCGTAATGAAAAAGCACAACTTCCACGGTCAAGGCGCAGCGCACGGCTCGAAGACGCATCGGCGCAACGGCGCAATCGGCAATCGTTCTACGCCGGGCCGCATTTGGAAAAACATGGGCATGCCTGGTCACCTCGGCGATGAGCGCGTGACCGTGCAAAATCTTCAGGTCATGCAGGTGCGCGAAGTGGAGAAAATAATTTTGGTGAGCGGCGCAGTGCCGGGCTCGAACGGAAGCTATGTTATGGTGCGTCCCGCGCTCAAGAAAGCAGCCCCGAAAACATTCGGGGTTAAGAAATGAGCGCAAAAGTTTTAACCAAAGCCGCCGCGAAGGAAGCGAAGATCGACCTGATTGAGGGCGGCCGCGGGACGCAAGCCGTGAACGATGTTGTGGTTGCGATGCGCGCCGCCCGTCGTTCCGGAACAGCGAACGCGAAAACCAAAGCGGACGTAGATTTATCGGGCGCGAAACCGTGGCGGCAAAAAGGAACCGGTCGCGCCCGCGCCGGTTACAAATCGTCGCCGATTTGGCGGGGTGGCGGCGTCGTGTTCGGACCAAAGCCGCGCGATTATTCCAAGAAGGTTTCGAAAAGCGTACGGCGACTGGCTTTTCAAAAAGCATTGAGCGAGCGAATCACCGCGGGCGATGTACTGACCATCGACCAGTTCGTCGTGCCGGAACTCAAAACGAAATCGTTCGTGGCATTACTGAAGAAGCAAGCGGAGGCGGGGAAGGTTTTGCTGATCTCGGACGCGTTTGACGAGACAACCCTCAAGGCAGCGCGCAACGTGAAGCCGGTGCGGCTCGCGACGGCTTCTGATGTAAACACGGAACAATTACTCGCGTTCGAGAAAATTCTAGTCACGCACAAGGCGCTCGAACGCCTCGGGGAAAGGATCCGTCCGCCTTCGCCGAAGGTTACGGCGCGATAAAATGAACGAGCCATACGACATTATCCAAACCGCATCATTGACGGAAAAATCGACGCTGCTGAGCGAGAAGCAGAACAAGTACGTCTTTCGCGTCAGTCCACGCGCGAACAAGATTCAGATCAAGAACGCGATCGAGCGCTTGTTCCAAAAGAGAGTTGTCGATGTCAACACCTGCAATTACGCCGGAAAAAAAAAGCGCGAACGCCGCGCCGATTACGGGCGCAAGGTGCATTGGAAAAAAGCGATCGTGACTCTCGCGGAAGGCGAAAGGATCGATTTGGTATGAACACGGAACCTGGAGTGATGGAGTGTTGGAGTCATGGAGTGGTGGATTCTTCCTCCATTCCTCCCTTCCGCCATTGCGCATTTGCTGCATAAGTTTTATGGCGCTCAAGAATTATCGCCCCCTCACACCGGTTCTTCGGTTCAAATCGCTTCCCGCTTTCGAGGAAATCACGAAGTGGAAACCGGCGAAACGTCTCGTCGAACCGAAAAAGAAGACGGGCGGCCGCAATCATTACGGCCGGTTGACTTCGCGTCACATTGGCGGCGGCCACAAACAAAAATATCGCAGGGTCGATTTCAAACGGCGCAAACGCGGCGTCGCCGCGGAGGTGATCGGGATTGAGTACGATCCGAACCGCTCCGCCCGCATTGCTCTTATTAAATATGCGGACGGCGAGTTTAGTTATATTCTCGCACCGGACGGTCTGCGCGTTGGATCGAAAGTCGCCGCCGGCGACGACGTAGCGCCCGATTTAGGGAATGCGTTACCGCTGCGCGCCATTCCGCTCGGCGCGAACATTCACAACATCGAGCTAACGCCCGGCCGCGGCGGACAGATTGCGCGCAGCGCCGGTCAGCAAGCGACTCTAAACAATCTCGAAGGCGGTTACGCGCTTGTGAAAATGCCTTCAGGCGAAATTCGCCGCATTCACGAAAACGCTTACGCGACGGTCGGTCAGGTTGGAAATGTCGATCATATGAATGTGTCGAGCGGGAAAGCGGGACGCACGCGTTGGCGTGGGCGACGTCCGCATGTGCGCGGTATGGCCATGAATCCGATCGATCATCCGATGGGCGGGGGCCAGGGCAAATCGAAAGGCGGCGGTGGCCGGCATCACCCGGTAAGTCCGTGGGGGCAACTCGCGAAAGGGTTCAAGACGCGCAGTAAGCACAAACCGAGCGATCGTTTTATTTTGGAAAGGAGAAAGTCGAAAAAGAGGGCGTGATATTTTGAAAACGTGAATCGTGATCCATGATTAGTGATCGGATCATGTGCTGTTTCGATTGACGATTCACGGATCACAAATCACTTGAAATTTATGGCAAGATCGTTGAAAAGAGGACCTTTCGTCGAGTCGCATCTTCTGGAGAAGATCGACAAGATGAACAGCGCGAGCGCGAAAAAACCGATTAAGACCTGGTCGCGCCGCTCGATGGTGACGCCGGATTTTGTCGGCCACACGTTTTTGGTTCATAACGGAAAGATTTTCAATTCCGTTTTTGTTACCGAAAACATGGTTGGTCATAAGCTCGGCGAATTTTCACCGACGCGCATATTTAAAAAACACGGTTCGCACACGGCGAAGGTGGCGAAATAGGTGAGGATCATTTTTGTAGTTTTGGGCTGCGTAACACTGGCTCGCGGGCTAGCGGCAGAGGGAAATAGTTCTTTGTCAGAATCCAAGGTTGAAAACGCGGAACCAAGCGTGAACGCGGCGGCGTTGCTCGGGCAGAACGAAGGGCTGCGAAAGCAATTGTCGATCGAACAGGAATCGTTCAAGACGTTGATGAGCAGCCTGGCGGAATCGAATGCCGAGGCGGAATTGTTTCGCCGCAAGTATTCCGATTTGGAATTGCGCATGGAAGCGCTTGGTCTGGCTTCAGCGAATAAAGATCGCGCGAAGCTCGAGCAGCGTCTCCTGGCCGCGGTGAGCGATTTGCGGCTGGCGCAGAAAGAATGTGAGGAGTACCGCGACCAAATGGTGCGGCTGAACGAAGCCACGTGGCGCTATCTGAAAACCGCGCAAAGCGGCGATGCGCGGGCGCGCCTGGACATCGAAGCGCAATTGCGCGGCGCCAATGCCCTCGCGACAAGATCGACAAATGTGTCGCCGAATTCCGCGCCGCTCGGTTTGATGGACGGGAGCGTGATCAGCGTGAAGGATGAGTGGTCGTTCGTGGTCGGTAACCTTGGTGAAACGCAGGGTGTGAAGATTGGGATGCCGCTGCGGGTGATGCGCGGCGACCAGAAGATCGCGACGCTGCGGGTTGTCGATGTCCGGCAGAAAATTTGCGGCGCGGTGATTCAAGAAATGGGCTCTGAAAAAGCGAAAATAGAGGTGGGCGACCGCCTCCAGGTGGATGCGCAGCAAAATGTGAGTTTAAAGTAGATGGAAGTTAGATCGATATATAAGTATGCGCGAATTTCGCCCTTTAAGGTGCGCGAAGTCACGCGTGAGATCCAGGGTCTGCCGGTCTCGGCAGCGCTCGACGTGCTCGCTTTCACGCCGAAGAAAGCCGCATTTCTCATCGGCAAGACTTTGAAAAGCGCGGTCGCGAACGCGGAGAACAACGCAAACCTGAAAGCCGACGGCCTGGTGGTGAAGGAAGCGGTTGTCGGCGAGGGCCCGACAATGAAACGGATGATGGCGCGTGCCCGCGGAAGCGGCAGCCGGATTTTGAAGCGCACCAGTCACATCCGCATCGTTCTCTCAGACGAGATTCCCATTGAAACGCGTGAGACCAGAAAAGCGAAACGAGAGCAGGAAAAGAAGGAAGCGAAAACCGCGGAAGCGAATGAACGATCGACAACCACGGTCGAGAAAAAGCCAAAAGCAAAGAAGGCCGGAAAGAAAACGAAGAAATGATCATGAATTGTTACTTTGAGCAAGGAACGGGAAGTCTTGGGAGCGCGCGCGACTCGCATGCAACATTCGGCCTCCCGCCGAATGCGCAGCGAGCGTTCGTGAAATTCTCCAGCCCGAAGACGTTTCCGGCGAGGATGCCGGAGACAGCACGCGAGGGCACACGCACTCTTCAGAAAAATTAGTTATGGGACAGAAAGTTAATCCGATCGGTTTTCGTCTTGGTGTGAATCGCGACTGGCGTGCGCGCTGGTACGCGTCGCCCCAGGAGTTGCCGGCGTTTTTGCACAGCGATCTGGAGATTCGCAATTACGTGAAGAAAAAACTTCAGTTTGCCGCGGTCTCAAAAATTGTCATCGAGCGGGCCTGGAACTCGATTCGCGTGACGATCCACACCGCGCGTCCCGGAATCGTGATTGGCCGCAAAGGCGCTGAGATCGAAAAGATGACCGAAGAGATTTCGAAAATGGCGCACGGCAAGCAAATCAAGATTGACATCCAGGAAATTAAAGCGCCAGAGCTCGACGCGCAGTTGGTCGCCGAAAATGTCGCGCTGCAAATTGAGCGGCGCATCGCTTATCGCCGGGCGATGAAAAAAGCGGTGCAGACGGCGATGGATTTCGGCGCGCAAGGAATTCGGCTGCGTTGTTCGGGCCGATTGAACGGTGCGGAAATCTCCCGCTCGGAATGGTATCGCGAGGGCAAGGTGCCGCTGCACACTTTGCGAACCGGAATCGATTACGGATTCGCCGAAGCCAACACGGTTTACGGCAAGATCGGCGTGAAATGCTGGATGTGTAAGAAAGAAGAAGCGGCCACCGAGCCGGCCGGGCCAGCTCTACCGCCACCACCGCCGCTGGTACCGGAGGAAGTTTAGGAGGAAGCACCATGCCGTTGATGCCCAAACGCGTGAAGTATCGCAAGTCTCAGCGGGGAAGCCGCAAAGGGACAGCTTCCCGCAATCTCAGGATCGACTTTGGCGAGTTCGGACTGCAAACGCTCGAGCGCGCCTGGATCACAAATACGCAGCTGGAGGCCGCGCGAGTCGCGCTGACCCGCAACATGAAGCGCAAAGGCAAATTGTGGATCCGGATTTTCCCTGACAAATCGGTGACCTCGCGCCCGCCGGAAACACGCATGGGTAAAGGCAAAGGCCAGCCGGAATATTGGGTGGCGACGGTTCGGCCGGGAAATATTTTATTCGAACTGGATGGCGTGACCGAGTCGATTGCGCGCGAATCGCTGCGGCTGGCGGCGGACAAATTGCCGGTGCGGACCAAGTTTCTCAGCCGGCATCACGTGGCTGCGGCCTAACGAATCATGAAAATCAAGGAAATTGTCGAGATGAGCATGGATGAGTTGCTGACCAAGAAACGCGACTTGCGTCAGGAAAGCTTGCACTTGCGTTTGCAACAACAAAGCGGCCAGCTCGAACAACCGAGCCGATTGCGGTTGGTGCGGCGCGACGTCGCGCGCATTGAGACGGTGCTTTCGAAACGAGCTAAAGCGGCAACGCAGAAATAATTATCTATGGCCGAGCAAGACCAACCAGTAATTTCCCAACCGCCGCCACTGCCAGCGTCGCTGACCCGCGCTTCGCGCAAGACGCGCACCGGCGAAGTGATTTCGACTGGCATGAACAAGACGATCGTGGTGAGGACGGTCACGCGCGTGCCGCATCCGAAGTTCGGCAAGATCGTCAAGCAGATGAAAAAGTTTTACGCGCACGATGAGGAGAACAAGGCAAAACCTGGCGACATGGTGCGCATCATGGAAACGCGTCCGCTGAGTAAGCTCAAGCGCTGGCGCTTGCTGCAAGTGCTTCAAAAGTAACTCCGAAATGATTCGCGAGTAAATCGTTGGTCCTATGGTGCAACTTCGATCCAGACTGGATGTGGCGGACAACACGGGCGCGCGCATGGCGACGATGATCGGCGTCATCGGGAAATCGACGCTTTATGCGGGAATCGGCGATGTGATTACAGCGAACGTGAAAGAAGCGAGCGCGACCGGAACGGTAAAGAAAGGCGAAGTCGTGCGCGCGGTCCTGGTTCGGACGAAGCAGCCAATCCGGCGCGAAGATGGCTCGCTCCTGCGCTTCGACAATAACGCCATTGTCATCATCGACAAAGATTTGAACCCGCGCGGCACCCGCATTTTCGGACCGGTCGCGCGCGAGTTGCGCGAGAGAAATTTTATGAAAATTGTCTCGCTCGCCCCGGAAGTTTTATGAATCGCATCAAGTTCCACGTTAAAAAAGGCGATCAAGTCGAGGTCATTTCGGGAAACTTCAGAGGTTCCTCAGGAAAGATTCTTGAAGTGTTGCCGCGCAAACAACGTGTGCTGATCGAAGGCGTGCGGATAATCAAAAAGCACTTGCGCAAGTCGCAGGACAATCCGAGCGGCAAGATCGCCGAGCGCGAAGGTCCGATCCACATTTCGAACGTGAAATTGATCGAGCGAAACGAAAAACCGGTAAAAGAAAAGAAGAAGAAGAAGGAAGCGGCGAAAGCGAAACCGTAAATGGAAAATGAATTTTATCGCGATTACAAAGAGCGGGTGATGCCGGCGCTGCAAAAGCAGCACGGCTACAAAAACGTGCACCAGGTTCCGAAGGTCGAGAAGGTGGTGATCAACACTTCGGTCGGTTCCCAATCGGATGTGAAGCAGGCGCTGGAGGAGGCGAAGATGGAGCTCGCTTTGATCACCGGACAACGGGCGATCGAAACACGCGCCAAAAAAAGCATTTCGAATTTTAAGTTGCGCAAAGATCAGGCGATTGGCGCGAAGGTGACGTTGCGCGGCGAGCGCATGTACGAATTTCTTGAACGCTTTATTAAAGCGGCGCTACCTCGCATTCGGGATTTTCGCGGAGTTTCGCCGCGCTGTTTTGACAGCCATGGCAACTACACACTGGGAGTTTCTGATCAGTCGATTTTTCCTGAGGTGGAGCTTGATAAAATCAAGCGCAACATCGGATTTGATGTTACTATCGTCACGACCGCGCGGACGAACGAGGAAGCCAAATCGCTCTTGAGCGAAATGGGAATGCCGTTCAGCGACCGGGCCAGGAAACCTGCCGCGGGGCCGACCGCCTGATTTTCATGAGCACTGTTACTGATCCCATCGCTGATCTTCTCGCGCGCATCCGCAACGCTGCGCACGCGCAAAAGGTCGATATGTTCGTTCCGTACTCGAAGATCAAGACAGAGGTCGTCCGCATTTTGAAGGATGAAGGTTACATTTCCGAATACTCGATCGACACGAGCGCGGCGCATCCGCGCATTAAGATTACGAACAAAATGGTGAACCGCTCGAGCGCCATCATCGGCCTGAGACGCGTGAGTCGCCCGGGGTTGCGCCGTTACGTCGGCGCGGATGAAATCCCGCGCGTTCTCGGCGGAATGGGCGTAGCGATTCTTTCCACCCCGCGCGGGGTGCTGTCAGGGCGCGAAGCCAAGAAGCAAAAAGTCGGTGGCGAGCTGCTGGCCTATATTTGGTAAGAATTTTATGTCACGAATCGGAAACAAAGCAGTCGAGATCCCCGACAAGGTCAAAGTCAACATCGACAATGAGGGCGCCGTTTTCGTGGAAGGACCGAAAGGGAAGCTAAGCTGGCGGTTGCCGCGCGACATCAAGGGAAGCGTGAAGGACAATCGCATTTCGCTGATGCGCGAAGCGGAGACGCGCGGTGTGAAAGCGTTGCATGGGCTTTCTCGCAGTCTCGTGCACAATATGGTGCAAGGCGTCAGTGAAGGTTTCAGTAAGCAACTCGAAATCGAGGGAGTTGGTTTCAAGGCCGCCGTGCAGGGCTCGGCGCTCAATCTAAGCTTGGGTTTTTCTCACCCGGTTTTGTTTCCCATTCCCAAGGAAATCAAAATCACGATTGCCGAAGGTACAAAGCTTACGATCCAGGGGATCGACAAGAAGTTGGTTGGCCAAGTGACAGCGGATATTCGGCGTTTCTATCCACCGGAACCGTATAAAGGTAAAGGCGTACGCTACGCAGGCGAACAGATTCGTCGCAAGGAGGGCAAGACGGTCCAATAGATATGACGACGACCCGTAAAGCTGCGCGTCAGCGTGTTCATCAGCGGATAAGAAAAAAAGTTGCGGGCACAGCAGAACGCCCTCGGCTGGCCATTTATTTCTCCGGCAAACATGTCTACGCGCAAGTTGTCGATGATGATGCTGGCCGGACACTGGCGGCGGCATCGACAACGGAAAGTTCCTTGCTCGGTAAAAATAAAGCCGCGGCCAACCGCGTGACGGCGGCGACGATCGGCAAAGCCATTGCGGAACGCTCCCTCGCGAAAAAGATCGACAATATCGTTTTCGACCGCGGCGGATTTCTTTATCACGGAAAAGTCAAAGTTCTGGCGGACGCGGCCCGCGAAGGCGGTTTGAAATTTTAATTCATGGCGCAATCAGGCACAGGCAGACGATCCGATTCGCGCAACGCGGATAGAACTCCGGCGGCGAAAGGCGATACGACTGAGAAAGTCGTTTTCATCAATCGCTGCGCGAAAGTGGTGAAAGGCGGGCGGCGTTTTAGTTTTAGCGCGCTGATCGTGGCCGGGGACCACGATGGAATGGTCGGGTGCGGATTTGGCAAGGCGAACGAAGTCTCGGAAGCCATTCGGAAGGCGTCCGAGGCGGCGCGCAAGTCGATGGAAAAAGTTTCATTGCACGAAAACACCATTCCGCACGAGACGATCGGTCAGTACGGCGGTGGGCGCGTCCTGTTGCGGCCCGCTTCGCCAGGCACCGGCGTCATCGCCGGTGGCGGGGTGCGCGCGGTTGTGGAAGCGGCCGGCATCCGCGATGTACTCGCAAAGTCACTCGGCTCAAGCAATCATGCCAATGTCGTGAAAGCGACAATTGAAGCACTGCGCTCGCTGCGTCGCCGCGACGAAATTCTGAAAGTGCGCGGGATTCGATCCAACGACGGAAAGGCTGAGCCAACATGATGCGTCTTCATAATTTGCAGGCGCGTCCAGGTTCGCGTCATCGCGTCAAGCGCCTCGGCTGCGGCGAAAGTTCCGGACACGGAAAGACAAGCGGCAAAGGTCATAAAGGACAAAAAGCGCGCTCCGGCGGCAGCATTCGACTCGGATTCGAAGGTGGGCAGATGCCGCTGATTAGGCGATTACCGAAGCGTGGATTTAACAACGCGGCATTTCACAAGCGGTACGCGATCGTGAATCTTGATGATCTCGGTGATTTTAAGGCCGGCACAATTGTAAACGAGCAGTTGCTGCGCGAGTCGAAGCTCGTGCGCGGCCATTTTGCGGGAATCAAAATCCTTGGCGACGGCGAGTTGAAGCATGACCTGAAGGTCGAAGCCGATAAAGTCAGCGCGGCAGCCCGGGAAAAGATCGAGGAGGCCGGTGGGACAATTATCCTGCGGGACGGTCGAACTCGGTCGGAAACGCCTAAAAATGTCGATCTAGCGGTGGAAGCGACACCGAGGAAAAGATCGGCAAATAAAGCTGCGGCAAAGGCGAAATCGCAGACGAAGAAGAAAACCCCGCGGAAGAGCTAGCGCTCGGCGCGTGATGCTTCACATTTAGCGGATGGTCTCGGCGTTCTTAAACTCGGTCAAGATACCGGAGTTGCGGCGGCGCATTCTGTTCACGCTCGCGGTGATTGTGATCGTCCGGTTAGGCGCTGCGATTACGACGCCTGGAGTCAATCAGGCTGTGCTGCAAGAATGGTTTCGCAGTGCGCTCACGGAAAAATCTGGAGGCGGCGTGGCGGCGCTTTTCAATTTGTTCAGCGGAGGGGCGTTGGAAAATTGCGCGATCTTTTCACTCGGTATCATGCCTTACATCAGCGCGTCGATCATGATGCAGTTGCTGACCGCAGTCATTCCGCAACTTAGCCGGCTGGCGCGGGAAGATGGCGGCCGGCAAAAAATCATGCAGTTAACGCGTTACGCAACGGTTGGTCTTTGCATTTTTCAAGGCTATCTGCTGGCCGTTTCATTTCAGCACCCCGAATCGTATCACACGATGTTGCCCGGAATCACGGACACGATCAGAAATCTCGGCGTCCCGCTGGTAGAAGACCCCGGCTGGACCTTTCGAATCGTAACGGTGATTTCGTTGACGACCGGGACACTGTTTTTGATGTGGCTGGGCGATCAAATTACCGAGCGCGGGATCGGCAACGGCATTTCGCTGATCATAACGATTGGCATTGTCGCGCGGTTGCCTGCTGCGCTTGCACAAGCGTGGAAGACCTTTGTGCCATCAGCGCAAACCGGCACCAGCCAAGTCAATCCGGCCATTCTTGTGCTCATGGTAGCGTTTTTGTTTATTGTCATTGCGGCGGTGATTGCGATCACCCAGGGTGTGCGCAAGGTCACTGTGCAGTACGCGAAGCGCGTAGTCGGCCGAAAAATGTACGGCGGCCAGACGCAGTACATGCCATTGAAAGTGAACTATGCGGGCGTGATGCCGATCATTTTCGCCTGGGCGCTACTGCTCTTTCCCACAACCATCGTGGGCTTCGCGCCGGCTTTCAAAAACAGTCCGACCGCGCGGCAGATTGTGGAGATGCTCTCTACCGGCTGGCTGCATTACGTCGTTTTGGCGGCAATGATTTTCTTTTTTAGTTATTTTTGGGTCGCGACACAGTTTCAACCAGCGCAAATCGCGGACGACTTGAAAAAATATGGCGGTTACATTCCTGGAGTCCGACCGGGAAAGCCGACGTCCGATTTTCTTGATTTTACAATGACGCGGCTCACCTTCGCGGGCGCGATTTTTCTCACGTTGATTGCAGTATTGCCGAGTTTGCTGAGTCAAGGATTGCATGTGCCGACTATCACGGCGCAATTCTTCGGCGGCACAAGCTTGTTGATCATCGTAGGCGTAATGCTCGATACCATGCGCCAAGTCGAAACACATTTGATCCAGCGCCATTACGACGGTTTTTTGCGCAAAGGCCGCATTCGCGGGCGAGCATTTGATCGCGCTTCCTACAGCCGCGGCGAAGCGGCGGAGCGTGGCACGCTCATGTGGCTCTATGTCGGCATCGCAGCGCTCGTCATCGCCGGGGTCGCGATTTTTCTTTACGGACGCTAGGTGAAAAGGCGACTAGTTCTTCTCGGCGCGCCCGGTTCCGGGAAAGGGACGCAGGCGGAAATGATTACGCGCCAGTTCGGCATCCCGGTGACATCGCCAGGCGCGATCTTGCGTCGGGAAAAAGACCTCGGTACGCCGCTTGGATTGGAGACTGCTGAAATCACTCAGCATGGCGGCCTAGTCTCGGACAAGATCATCGTTGAATTGATCGAAGACTGGCTGCGTTTGCATGGCGGACATGGGTTTGTATTTGATGGATTTCCCAGAACGCTGCCGCAGGCGGAGAGTTTATTGTCGATCTTGAGCCGGCTTCGCACGGCGCTTGATTTGGCAATTTGGCTCGAAGTTTCGGAAGAAACTGTGCGCGAGCGAATTGCCGGCCGGCTCCAATGCCGTGGGTGCGGGTTTACCACGAGTCTTACGAGCGCCAAGTTCGCGGAGCGGTCGGTGTGTCCTTATTGTGATGGGCCGCTGGTGCGACGGAATGACGACGACTTCAGTGTCTTACAGACGCGACTTGGAGAATTCGCAAGCAAAACGCAACCGCTGGCCGACTTTTACGAAAAGATGTCGATCTTGCGCCGGATCGACGGGAATCGTGATCGCGAAGCGGTCTTCAGCGACATTTCGCGCTTGATCGAGAACAAAGCGACCGCATGATCCCGATCAAGAATCCCAAGGAAGTGGAGAGGATGCGGCAAGCGTGCCGTACCGCGAGGGAAATTCTTGATCGCGTGAGCGAACTCGTCCGGCCCGGAATCACGACCAAGGAAGTGGATGAGGCGGCTGCTGATTTCATGCAAGAAGCGAACGTCAAAAGCGCGTTCCTCGGTTACCGGCTTGGGCACCGCGTTTTCCCCGGCAACATTTGCATCTCTCTGAACGATGAGGTTGTCCACGGTATCGGGAGCCAGCGACGTATTCAATACGGCGATATCGTTAAGCTCGACATCGGCGTCATCCAAGACGGCTGGGTGGGGGACAACGCTACAACTGTTGCCGTGGGAGTAATTGATGAACGCGTTGAACGTTTGATGAGAGTCACCGAAACCGCGCTCGCACGCGCGATCGCCGTGGCTCGCCCTAGCGGGCGCCTCGGCGATATTTGCGCGGAAGTCGAAGATGAAGCCCGGCGAAATAATTTTTCCGTCGTGCGCGAATTTGTTGGGCACGGAGTTGGGCGAAAAATGCACGAAGAACCGCAGATTCCAAATTATGGCAAGCGCGGGAGCGGTCCCAAATTAAAGGCAGGCATGACGCTTGCGATCGAGCCGATGATTAACCTGGGCACGGCTGACGTAAGGCTGCTGGAAAATGGCTGGACCGTATGCACGGCGGACGGGATGCCCTCGGCGCATTTCGAACATACGGTCTTGATCACGAAGGATGAGCCGGAAATCCTGACATGGCGCGCAAAGACGCAATTGAAGTAGAAGGCAAGGTCATCGAGTTGTTGCCGAATACGATGTTTCGGGTCGAGCTGCCCAACGGGCATCGCGTCCTCGCCCACATCTCAGGGAAAATGCGATTGCACTTCATTCGCATCTTGCCAGGCGACAAAGTTATGCTAGAGATTTCACCCTACGATTTGTCAAAGGGGCGAATTACGTTTCGCCAAAAGTGACACCGCGGAGGCTTCTCTGCGTTTTTCGTCTCGTGGATTATGAAAGTACGACCATCAGTAAAAAGACTTTGTGCAAGCTGCAAGATCGTGAAGCGCAAAAACGTGGTGCGCGTGATCTGCAAAAACCCGCGCCATAAACAAAGACAAGGCTGATTTCATTTAACGATTTAACAAACTACCATGCCAAGATTACTCGGAGTCGAAATTCCAGCCGAAAAACGCATCGAAGCGTCTCTCACTTACATCTATGGCATCGGCTTGAGCACGGCCAGGCGCATTCTCGAGCAAACTAACATCGATCCAAATTTGCGTGCGAAGAATCTCACGCCCCAGCAGTTGAATGAGATTATTCACGCTATCACCAACAATAAGATCCCGATCGAGGGCGATCTTCGCCGCGAGATTCAGGGCAACTTAAAGCGCTTGCAAACGATCAATTGTTATCGTGGCCTGCGACATCGCCGCGGCTTGCCGGTGCGCGGCCAGCGGACTTCGACCAATGCGCGCACGCGCAAGGGCCCGCGTAAGACCGTGGGTGTGATCCGAAATCCGGAGGCGAAAGCCGGAAAAGTTTAAACAGGAGCTCGAATGGCCGAATTAGAAAAGACAACCAAGTCTGACGCGGAGATGTCAAAAACGAAGAAACCAACGAAGGCTTCGAAAGGCGAGATTACACAAACGGTGCCTGAAGCGACAGTTGGCGAGCTCGCCCCGGTCGAAGCAGTTTCCGAATCGCCGCCTGCCACCGCCGAAACAGTGCCCAAGCCGGCGAAGAAGCCGGCCAGGACCAAAAAGACAGAAGTCACGTCGGCCGCCCCTCCACCGGAGAACCTTTCGCTTTCGGCCGATGAGATTGAGAAGCCAAAGATCGTCAAAGCCAAAGGCAGCAAAAATATTCACACTGGCATCGCGCACGTTCTCTCGACTTTTAACAACACGATCGTGACGATCACCGACATGAATGGAAACGTCATTGGCTGGTCGAGTGCAGGAAAAGTTGGCTTTAAAGGCTCGCGCAAGAGCACGGCGTACGCGGCGCAGATGGTCGCGCAGGATGCTTCGCGGCAAGCAATGGGTCATGGGCTGAAAGAAGTGGAAGTGCTGGTGAAAGGGCCCGGAGCGGGACGCGAATCAGCCGTGCGTGCGCTGCAGGCGATCGGTCTTGATCTTACCGTAATTCGTGACGTCACACCTGTGCCGCACAACGGCTGTCGTCCGCCAAAACAGCGCCGCGTTTAACATCGAACATCGAATTCTAAATGGGTAGATACACTGGGCCAAAAACTAGAGTTAGCCGCCGTTATGGCGTTCCGATTTTTGGATCGTCCAAGTCCCTGGAGCGAAAAAATTACCCGCCGGGTATGCACGGCCCAAAAGGTTCCCGTCGCAAACAGTCCGATTATGCGATTGCGCTTGGGGAAAAGCAGAAGCTCCGTTATCAATACGGACTGCTCGAGCGCCAGTTCCGGCGCATTTTCCAAAACGCACTGCGCAAGCGTGGCGTTACTGGCGAGACGCTTCTCCAACTTCTTGAGACGAGGATCGACAATGTGGTTTTCCGGCTGGGCCTTTCGAATACGCGCAGTGCCGCCCGCCAACTTATTTCACATGGGCACGTTCTCGTGAACGGGCGCAGCGTTAATATTGCTTCCTATAACGTGAAGGCAGGCGACGAGATCACCATCAAAGACAAGCCGAAGTCGCGTCAGTTGGTCCTTCGCAATCTTGAGCTGACTCAGATCGCTCCCGTACCTGATTGGCTGACCGTCAATCGCGATGCACTCAGTGGAAAAGTCGCGCACATTCCCTCGCGCGACGAAATGCAGCCGATTGTCAACGAACAGTTGATCGTCGAGCTGTATTCACGCTAGGAGGCGCTGCCGCCTTTAAGTCTGGTTGTCGATCTCTATATTCGCGCTCTCGATCTCGAATTCATTCCTATGCAGGCCCGCTCTGCCGCCGTCCCCCGTAAGTGAAAAGGAGGCGTCTCTAGCCGTTTTCCAGAAACTCGAGCGCCTTGTCGTAGCTACGGCGCTTGAGGTAATGCGCAAGCTGCGCATCAACCGGGGGCGCCAGCGCCGCCTGCAACCTGTCGATCTTTTCAGAAACGGCTTGCAGGCGCGCCAAATGTTTTGCCGGATCGCGTCGGCTTTGTTCATCATGAATGATGGCGAGGCGTTCCCGTAAAGCCTGGACCAGATTGGCGATCACATTTTCCATTGGCTCGCGCGTTGAAACTAAAGCTTGAAACACCTGATCGTTTGAAGCAAGCGTGCACTAGTGAGCGAAGACTCCCCGAAACGCATCTTGGTTGTGGACGATGAGGTGGCCTTCTTGCGGGTCATGCGCGAAGCGTTGACCGCTTGTTTGCGCTGTGAAGTGGACAGTTCCCCGCACTCCGAATACGGCTTCGAGCTCGCCATCAGGAAAACCTACGATCTGTTCATCTTCGATTTTTCCATGCCGATGATCGACGGGGCCTTGCTCTTTTTCCTGATCGGCAAAGTTTACAACAACATGGAACCGCCGCGGATCGTCCCGCCGTTGCTTCTTGTTTCCGGAAAAGCGGACGAGGAACGCGCGCAGGCATTGTTAAAGGAACCGGGTGTTGCCGGGCTGATCGCGAAACCTTTTGCGATGAACCGGCTGCTGGAAAGAATCAAACAGTGCGTTCCAGGGATCGAATCAGTTCAGTGAACAAGCAAATAAACCGCGGATTCCAGGAGTAATGGAGCCGCTCGTCCGCCTAGGAACTGGCTCAGCGAGAACCTGTTTCGGAGAGGAGTTGTCGCTTGGCTTCAAGCCAATCGGAACTCGCGTCGCCCAGGAGCGCGAGTCTGTGGCGGCGTTCTGAAATGAAGTAAGCGCGCAGACGGATCTCTTCATCGGACGGCTCGCCCGCTCTTTCTGACGCAAGACGTTTTGACGGCTTTTTTTTCGGCACGGTCGGACTTTTCCTCTGAGCAGGCTGGGTGTTCTTCCCGCTTACTGGCGCAGAGCGCGCCGATCTCTTGTCGATCTTCGTCTCGGCAGGGGACGCGCCCGTCGTGGTGGGCCCTTCATTTTCGTTTTGGACAATGTTGTTTTTTCTCGCCACAGGACTGACTGGTTTGTTGGCTTTAATCGGATTACTGAAGGTGGGACAATTGGCAAGTGAATTCTCAGTCCCGGTTGGCAGGAATTCCAACCTCACATAACTTCTGCCCATGAGACACTTCGTTTTCCGCTGGATCGTGACGACATTCGCGGTGTTCGTGGCCGCGCCGATTGTTGGAATTAATTATGGTGACCGCGTCGGCTGTCTGGTGGGCGCGTCGCTTCTGCTCGGTATTGTGAACGCTTTTATTCGTCCCATCCTGCTGTTATTGAGCTTGCCGCTGATTCTTGTCACGCTGGGTGTGTTCATTTTGATCATTAACGCGTTGATGCTGAAGGTAGTGGGCGCGATCGTGCCCTGCTTTGAAGTTCCTGGCTTCTGGAGCGCATTTTTCGGTGCGATCATAATTTCAATCGTGAGCTGGCTGCTTAGTGCATTTTTTCGTGGGAGCGACGGACGTGTGCATGTGCTGACACATCATACGAAGGTTCGGCGTGTGCAGGGCCGCGTGATCGAGCCCGACGAAGGCGGACCGAGATAAACCGGGAGCGCAGCCGGCACGCCTGTCGTTTTGACGCAGGCGGCAGAATCTGTTCGCCAACCGTTTGCTTTCGGTACGGCCGGAGATAAGACGTCATGAGAACGCCGAGAGCGAAAAAAAGAGAAACGCGAAGCTATGGCCATAAAGCGGTTGGCCTTCTGTAGAGGACGTCCCAACGAGGGAAGCGAACCGCTTCCCCTACAGTCTTTTGCTTCCGCGAACGCGAACCAAAGGTAGCGTAAGCCTCAGGCTTGCGTTTCTGTGCGACGCGCGTTGTCCAAGCTCTGGGGTGCGCGGACATATCCGCGCTTTGGAACGAGGTGACATGTCGCGTTGTAAAAAAGCGGCGACGTGTCGCCGCGCCCCCGAAGGTAAGCTCGCTCGCACCGCGTCACCCAGAGGCGGCCGCTACAGCCGTGGCCCGGTGTTGGTGTGGCCCCGACCATCGGCGGCCTCCTCCCGCCTCACCCGCCTGAGGCGGGCGCTAATGAGACGGGTTTAAAGCGCTGATTGCTGGATAATCCGGTGCCTTTGGGCCGGACCGGCGGAAAGTCTCAGCGAGGCTGGTCTGCTTCCTGCTTTAGACAACCGGACTACGCTATCTTCCGATAATAATTATGGCTAATTCCTTCAAAACATTGGGCTGCGCGACGGCGGCATTGCTCGGTGCGTTGTCCCTATCGCAAGCACAGACGAGCTCGCCCCAGCCGGCTGCAGGAGCAAGCCCGGCGGCCGCGGTTCAGCCCGCAAATCCAACGGCAAAAGCTAACGACAACTCTCCCTTGATGCTCGTACAAGCGGCTGGGCCATCGGCCTCGCCTGCGGCGACTACTAAGACGACAACCGCCGCGACCGAACCGGAGACCGTAACCGAGAGCGGCGGCGTAGGTGTGCGCGAATTTCAAGGCGATGAGATCGGTCAAGTGCTACGCCTGCTTGCGCGGCAGGCCAAGATCAATCTCGTGGTGAGTGAGGCCGTTACCGGCACCGTGACGATGCGTTTGGAAGACGTGACTGCGCTGCAAGCAATAGGAATCATCGTGAAGGCCAAAGGCCTCTTCATGGACAAGATCGACACCGTTTACTACATCAAGACCGGTGCGGAACGGACGGCCGAGCCAACAGAAAGCGACAGCTACCAATTCAGCTACTCGCGCGCGAAGGATGTGGCCCCGCTCGTCGCTTCGCAGCTCGCCAGCAAGGACCCGCCCCAAGTGGACGAGCGAACAAACACGATCTTCTTTCGCGAGACTCGAAGCAACATCGACCATATCCGCGCGATGCTTGCGCAGATCGACAAGCCGACCAAGCAGGTGATGATCGAGGCGCGTCTTGTTGAGGTGACTGCGAATCCAGTCCAGGCGTATGGAATCAATTGGGCAGGGACGTTTGGTAGCGCCACAGCTCCAAAGACAGTTGCTTACGGGGTGCCTGTCGCAAGCGGCAGCCCAGTCCCTGGCGCCAATCCGCCGACCGTCGGATTCCCGTTCGGCAATCCAAACAATAATAATTTCTTAGGTAGCTTCGGTCATTTGACGCCCGGTCAATTTGCTATTCTCTCGGTGCCGCAGTTTTCGGCGACGTTGCAAGCGCTGAACGAGGATGCGGATGCCGAGTTTTTGGCCAACCCGCGCGTGGTTACTGCAGACAATCAGCAAGCCAAGATCGAGATAACGCGGAACCAGCCCGTCCCGCAACTGAACTTTAACGAACAGACCGCGACTGCGGTGTTCGGCGGATTTCAGGACAAAATATTCGGCAACAAACTCCTGGTGCGCCCATCGGTGAACAAAGACAACTTCATCACCCTGAGCGTCAAGCCGGAAATCAGCAACAAAGTGGGTGACGAGAATTTCACATTTGCCGGCGCGACGGTGACTAGCCCAATCATCGATACACGCGCGCTCGACTCCAATGTGTTGATCAAAAGCGGCGATACGCTCGCGATTGGTGGTCTGCTCCAGGATGAAGTAGCCAAAGGCCGCACGAAAGTTCCATTGTTGGGAGACGTTCCTTTGCTCGGATATGTATTTCAAAGCCACAGCAACGCGCGAACTAAGCGGAATTTACTCGTCTTTGTTACGCCAACAATTATCGACCAGCGCTACGGAACTGGATTGGAAGATCAGGTTTCCGGGCTGCATCACACCGGGGAGGAATATGCCGATCCGAATGGCTGGCGGAACAACGCCAAAGGGGCTGTGCGTTTGGTGCCGACTTCCAACCGTCAGGTGGTAGCGGATTATCCGAAGCCAGGGATGCCGCCGCCGCCGGAAACGGCGAATGAAGTCCAATTCAAAAGTTCGGCAAAAGATCGCGACTTTTAGAAATTTGCAGATGTGGGGTTGAGAGGGGGCGGATGCTCGCAAGACGTCCGCCCTCTTTGCTTTTCAGCGCTGCAAGGTGGATCGAGCGCTCCGCCGGGCGATGCTAAGTCGAGGCGCCGAAGGCGCACTAATTTTTAGCATCGAGCTCGCCGATGGACGAGTCCGCCGACTGGCGGACAAGGCACTGCTCGATCCACCGGCGTACTCGGAAAGCGCGGATTATGGAGTCTAAGCGTTCAGATATTTGCCGAGGCGCGCCCGTAGCTCTGTGCGTGCGCGGAAAAGGACGCTTTTTACCGCAGGCACGGAAAGGTCGAGAACCTCTCCGATCTGCTCATAACTGAGTTCCTCGTATCGCCGGAGAATCAAAGCCATGCGTTGGCTCTCGGGAAGCTCCGCAATCGCCTGCTCGATCGCCTGCCGTAGCTCAGTTTCCAAAAGCGATGCGTCCGGAGATGGATTGGTTTCATCCTTGAGCGGAATCTCCTCTGCGCTCGGCTCAATTTGAATCGGGATGTGAGCGTGCCGCTTGGAACGGCGTAACTCATTAAAGACGAGGTTACGCGTAATTTTTAACAACCAAGTGGTGAATTTTGCGCGCGGAACATATCGGCCCGCGCTTTTCCAGACGCGGATAAAGACCTGCTGCGCGATGTCTTCGACATCTGAATTACTGCCCAGCATTCGCGCCACCGTTCCGACGACCAGGCTTTGATGTCGTTCGATGATTTCCTCAAGGGCGCGCATGTCGCCACGGCTCACCAGACGCATCAGCCGCACGTCCTCGTCGTCGCCGGATTCGCCCGCCGGTTTTTGGTCATCGGCCATTACCAACGATAGATGTTGCGAGCGCGTTTCCCATTCAAATGGCTACTGATGAAAAACTGACCAAATCCGAATGACAAATGTCATTGCTGTTTCCCTTCGTTTTTGTTGCAACGCGGAAGCCATGCGTGCATGATTGCGCGGCGCAGATGAACTTCCTGCTAATTCCAAAAGAACTTAGGCCGATTGCCGAAAAGGTTGAGGCCCGGCAACGCATTTCGGAAACCGATGCTCTCGATCTCTACCGCTCGAACGATCTTAACGCGCTCGGGATCATCGCAAATGCGCTCCGCGAACAGAAGAATGGCAACTACGCCACCTATATCCTGAATCGCTACATCAATTACTCCAACATCTGTATTCTCTCCTGCCAGTTCTGTGCGTTCGCCGCCAAAAAACGCGATGCCCATGCGTTCGAACGAACGATCGACGACATCATCAGCGCTGTCGAAGAAGCACGCCGCCTCGGGATTACTGAAGTGCACATAGTGGGTGGTCTCCATCCGACACTGAAAAAGGATTGGTACCTCAAGCTCTTGCGTCGCCTGCGCGCTCTCGATCCAAATCTGCACATCAAGGCATTCACGGCCATCGAGGTGCGCCATCTGGCGCAACGAATTTTCCGCATGTCCATCCGCGACACGCTTGAGCTTTTGCGCGACGCCGGTCTTGGATCCATGACCGGTGGCGGCGCGGAAATTTTCGATGCCGCGGTGCGAGATGAAATTTGTCGCGGTAAGGAGACTGCCGCGGAATGGCTAGATGTCCATCGCACCTGGCACGCCATGGGTGGCCACAGCACGTGCACAATGCTCTACGGACACATCGAAACCCTCGCTCAGCGCGTCGATCACCTGCGCCAGCTGCGCCAATTGCAGGATGAGACCCACGGGTTCACCGGATTTGTCCCGTTCGCCTTCGAACCGCGAACTACGGTCCTCGCGCACGTCCAGCCAGCCTCGGCATTTGAGCAACTTCGCAATCTTGCCGTCAGCCGCGTTTATCTCGATAACATCGATCATCTTACCGCTTATTGGGTGAGCATGGGCCTGCCGCTTGCACAGCTCTCCCTTAGTTATGGGGTGGACGATTTGCACGGCACGATCATGGAAGAAAAAATTTTCCACATGGCGGGCGCAACCACTCCGCAGGAGCAAACTGTCGAGATTCTCGAGCGCGTGATCCGTGAAGCGGATCGGGAGCCGGTGCAACGAGACAGCTACTACCGGCATATTGTTTCCGCGAATGGCACAAAACGGGCCGAAGCGGAACTGGCCTGCGCCTAAATGTGGTAGGGCGAGACGAGCCTGCTCTGAGCGAAGCCGAACGGGTCGAGCCGGCGAATATTCGTCAATCGCTGCGCATCGGTTGCGTCAAATATCTTAATGCCCGCCCGCTGATTCGCGGCTGGACGGGTGAGGTCACGCTCGATCATCCGGCTGCGCTTTGTGCACAGCTCGCGCGCGGCGATCTCGATGTCGCGCTCGTCTCCAGCTTCGAATTCCTGCGCAATCCAGTTTACCGAGTCGTCGATGACATTTCCATTTCCTCCGCCGGACCGGTTTATAGTGTGGTAGTTGCCTACACCGGGAAAGCGCCACTACCGGAGATACAGCTAGATCCTGCCTCCCTTACTTCAGTAGCGATGTTGCAGTATTTGATCATCGAGCGTGGCTGGAGTTTTAAGCCCGTCGAAATGGCTGGGGATATTTTGTCACCACCGAACGAAGGACGCGCACGACTGTTGATCGGCGATCAGGCGATTCGATTCCGGCAAAAGTTTGGCGATGCCTATCAATACTGGGATTTGGGCGAAGAGTGGAGTGGTTTAGGGAAGCTGCCCTTCGTTTATGCGCTCTGGCTCATTAGACCGGGAGTCGTCGATGCAAAAGTAATCGCCGATAAGTTGCGCGCATTGCGCGATAAAAACCTGACCAACATCGACAGGTTGATTGCAGAGGAAAAAGAGTTTGATCACGCATTTTGCTACCGCTATTACGGAGAAAACCTGCGATTCAGCTTTGGGGAAAAGGAGAAGAAAGGTTTGAGGAAATTCCAAAGCTTATGCGAAAAACACGAACTGCTGCCAAAGCGCGACATCGCTTTGGCCGTCGTGTAGAAAAGACTGACAAGAAGCGCGGCCAAGAAATCCGTATCGGCATCTCAGGCTGGCGATGCGCTGGCTGGCGAGCAAAGTTTTATCCAAAGGGAGCGGTCGTCGCGGCGACCGGGGTAACTTGGAAATCACCCTTTCTTACCCGCCCGAACGCGCTGCTGGCGAATTCAGTTCTCACCGGGCGCGGCGACCGCTCCTTGATCTGAATGTCTTGTCAGGCAAGGCGACGGAAATAGATTGACCCGTGGAAAGCCGATGGATCATAGCGCCGGCGGAAGAGCTGAATGGCGCGCCGATTTCATGGAGTGAGATTTGTGACTCGGCGTGTATTGCGCGCGTGCTGATGCGTAAAGGCTTTGCGAGCCCGGAGGAAGTGGAAACCTTTCTGCGACCTCGGCTCAAATTGCTGAGTGATCCGTTTTTGTTGCCAAACATGGAGGCGGCGGTCGCGCGAATTCTCGCAGCGCTGGATCGACATGAGCGGATCGTGCTTTTCGGCGATTACGATGTCGATGGAGTGACCTCGCTCGCGCTGCTTGCGGAAATGCTGCGCGCTTATCCAGCGGCTGCGGGACCCGAATTGTTTTTGCCGTTACGGATAGAAGAAGGCTACGGCCTGAGCCGCGAAAGTATTGATCGATGTTTCGAGAAGCTTCAGCCCAAACTTCTGATCGCGATCGATTGCGGGACTTCGTCGGTAAATGAGATTGTCGATCTCAAGCGGCGCGGCGTAGACGTGATTGTGCTCGATCATCACGAGCCGAAATCGGCGTTGCCGGATTGCGTCGCGGTCGTGAATCCGAAAATCGATCCAAGTTCGACGTTTCATTATCTGTGCAGCGTCGGCATCGTCTTCAAACTGTGTCATGCGCTGCTCAAGACGCGGCCACTTCATGCGTTCGATCTCAAATCGAAGCTGGATCTGGTCGCACTTGGAACGGTGGCCGACATCGTTCCGTTGAAAGGTGAGAACCGCATTTTGGTTCAACGTGGCGCGCTCGAAATTGCAAGATCGAAAAGGCCTGGACTGAAAAAGTTGATCGAGATTAGCGGTGTCCGGCCGCCAATTTTGACCGAAGACATCGGTTTCCGGCTTGGTCCGCGACTGAATGCGGCGGGTCGATTGAACACGGCAGAAAAGTCACTTCAACTTCTTCTTACGCACAACGAAAGCGAAGCTGCGGAGCTTGCCGAGTTTCTCGACAAACAGAATCGCGAGCGGCAGGAAGTTGAGAAGCAAATCTTCCTCGCGGCGGAGGAGAAGATTGCCAATGAGTTCGATCCGACCCGAGACGCGGCAATCGTCGTGGGCGCGGGAGGCTGGCATCCGGGCGTCTTGGGAATTGTCGCGTCGCGAATCGCGCGCAAGTATCATCGCCCGGCGATTGTGATCGGGATTGATGATAATAGAGTGGGAAAAGGAAGCGGACGTAGCATCGAAGGCATGAATTTAGTCGAAGCTTTGAGCCGATGCGCGGCCAAGATCGAGAAGTACGGGGGGCACGAGATGGCGGCAGGATTGACGATTCAAGAGGAAAACATCGACTTTTTTTCCGAAGCGTTTCGTTGCGCTGCGCGGGAACTTTTGTCCGATGAAGATTTGCAGCCCAGGCTTCGACTTGACCATGAACTCACGTTTTCCGAACTGAATTTCGATTTTCTCCATTGGCACGAGATGCTGCAGCCATTCGGCAACGGAAATCCACAGCCGCTTTTTTTCGCGCGCGAAGTGGAGCCGACGGCGTCTCCGCGCGTGGTGAATGACAAGCACTTGATCTTCCGCCTTCGCCAGCGCAATTACCATCGTCGCGCCGTTTATTTTAATGGAGCAACCGTAACTCTGCCGTCGCCGCCATGGGACATCGCGTTTCGTATTCGAGCGGGCGAATACGAAGGCGAGACCTTGCTTGAAATGCACGTGGAAGCGCTGCGACAAGCCGCGCCGGTTAACTGATGGAAATCTTGCAACCGCTGGCTGAACTCGAATGGATTCCGCGCCCGCGCTTGCTCGCGTTGCGCCGCCTCGGCCTCAAGACAGTGGAAGATTTGCTCACGCATTATCCGCGCCGGCACGAAGATCGGCATCAATTCCCGGAATTTCCTCGCGAGGAAAGCGACACGCCGGTCTGTTTATGCGGCGAGGTTGTCAAGACTTCGGTGCGCAGGTTCGGCGGCTGGAAAAAGATTTTCGAAATGACATTGCAGGAGCCGAATGCGAACGCGCTCAGCCAGCCGCTCATCTGCCGATGGTTCAATTTGCATTACGTGCAAAAAATGATCGCAACGGGTCAGCAGCTGGTCGTTTTTGGTAAACCGCGGCTGCGAGGCAACCGCATTTGCATGGATCATCCGGAGTTCGAAGTGATCGAGAACGATGAGGAGATGTCCATCCATTTTCGTCGGATCACTCCGATTTATCCGGCGACCGAAGGGCTTTCACAACGCGCCCTGCGAGGAGTCATTTATCGACTTCTGCAGCACCTGGATAATGAGCGGCTCGAAACGTTGTTGCCCGCTGCTTTGGACAGCGGCGACAGAACCATCGCGATTCGCAGGATTCATTTCCCGGAAGATTGGGAATCGTTGAGCGCAGCGCGGGAGCATCTGGTTCTCTCCGAATTTTTCGCGATGCAAATGTTGATCGCGGCACGACACGCTGAATCTTCGGTTCGAACCGGCGCAGCGCATTGCGGGCGCGGCGAATTGCTCGAGAAATTTCTTGGCTCGCTTCCCTTTGAGCTCACCGATGCGCAAAGCAGAGTCATCGCAGAAATCCGGCGCGATCTTGCCGCGAACCATCCGATGAACCGCCTGTTGCAGGGCGATGTCGGATCAGGCAAAACCGTCGTGGCAATCGCAGCTATCCTGCTCGCAATCGAAGCCGGCTATCAGGCTGCATTCATGGCGCCGACACAAATTTTGGCGGAGCAACACTATGCCGTTCTGCGACGATGGCTCGAGCCGCTCGGCGTGCGCTTGGCGATCCGGACCGCCGCGCGACAAGAGGAGAGCGGGCCGCTGCCGTTGTTTGAGAGCGCGCGGGTTCCGGGGAGCGATGCCGCGCCGCATGTGCTCATCGGGACACACGCGCTGCTGTATGAGACGGTTCCGTTTTCCAATCTCGGTCTGGTGGTGATTGATGAGCAGCACAAGTTCGGCGTCGCGCAGCGCGCACGCTTAACGAGTCGTGAGCCTGCGCCGGACGTATTGGTGATGACGGCGACGCCGATTCCGCGCACGCTCACGATGACGGTTTACGGCGATCTCGATGTTTCAACGATCGATGAGATGCCGCGCAACCGTGGGAAAATAATCACCGCGGTGCGGGACGCATCCAAGCTCGGCGACGTTTTGGTATTCTTGCGGACGCAGTTGGAATCCGGGCGGCAGGTTTACGTCGTCTATCCGTTGATCGACGAAAGTGAGAAGTTGGATGCAAAAGCGGCGGCAGCTGAGTATGAGACATGGCGCGAACGCTTGCATCCATTTCACTGCGAGTTGCTGCACGGCCGCATCCCGGCGCCGGAGAAGCAGGAGATAATGGAACGTTTTCGCCACGGAGAAACTAAAGCATTGATCAGCACCACGGTGCTCGAGGTGGGTGTCGATGTGGCAAACGCGACCGTGATGCTCATCGAGAATGCGGAGCGTTTTGGGCTGGCGCAGCTCCATCAGCTTCGCGGACGGGTCGGCCGCGACGAGCACAAGTCGTATTGTATCTTGCTGAGTTCGGATCCATCGAAGGAGACGGCGGCGAAGCTTGCCGTGCTCGAAAAAACGAGCAATGGCTTCGAAGTGGCCGAAGCCGATTGGGATTTGCGTGGACCAGGCGATTTGCTTGGCACAGCGCAAAGCGGTTTACCCGCGCTCAAGATCGGCAACCTGAAAC
>Ga0210407_10000685_pt1 | contig 36394 bp, 31 predicted proteins | sample IncBWC27MmetaG_FD_150860 | JGI IMG/M metagenome (GOLD analysis project Ga0210407, IMG submission 150860) | Forest soil microbial communities from Barre Woods Harvard Forest LTER site, Petersham, Massachusetts, United States - Inc-BW-C-27-M | ecosystem: Environmental > Terrestrial > Soil >...
AGCGCAGCAAAAATCATGAAGCCGAAACCGATGACACCGAACGATAGGCCGACGGCGCTGCCGCCGCGCGGTCCTTGCGGCGATTCGAACGCATAAACGGCGTAAGCCACAGTAGAAATCACCAGGATTGCCAGTGATACGATGGCCCAGCCGCGTTGCGTCCGATCCATTCTCATTTCGTGGAACCTTGGCCGAGCATATCGGCAAAAAATGTGCGCGGGTCGACGCGGTGCGCGGCGTCGTGCGGGCAGGCGTAAACGCAACTCGGTTCTTTCAAGTGCGTGCAGAGATCGCAGGAAGTTGCTTTCTGCCTGATAACGGGTTTTTTTCGGCCGGCGCGTTCGGGATCGTCAACCATCACTTCGAATGGATGCAAATTGATGTTGCCGTACGGACAATTTTGCGCACAAAGGCCGCACCCGATGCACCAATCCTCGATGATGACTTCGAGCGAATTCCGCCTGCGAATGGCCCCTACGGGGCAGCCGACCATGCAGAGCGGGTCGCGGCACTGGCGGCAACTCGTGGCTACGAGATATTGATCGAAGCGCAGGCCGTCGCGAACGAGTCGGGTAATTCCCTCGTGCGCGTCGGCGCAGGCATTCACGCAAGCGTCGCAGCGCGTGCAATTTTGCAAATCCAGAATCAGCAGGCTTTGCGCTTCCATCAGTCCTTGCGATAGGAATTGATCGATGGGAACGCTGTGGACCGTCTGCATGCGTTGCTGATTCGCAGCGCGGCGTTCAGCTGCCACGGCTTCGAGGCCGGTTCGAACGCTAGGGAAACGAGCGACCATGTCGCGGAAATCGTCGCCGGAAATTCGCACGAGTTCGACGTGATCGAGTGCCGTGCAAGTGGCGGTTCGAACACCCTCACCGAGAAGGCCGATTTCGCCGAAGTAGTCGCCACGCGAGAGATAGGCGAGGACGAGTTCGCCGCCGGGATAATTCTCCGAGACTTTTACGAAGCCGATGCGCACAAGATAAAAGCTGTCGGCCGGCGCGCTCTGTTGAACGATAGTCTGGCCGGGAGCGAAGCGCTGCAGCTCAACGCTTTCCTTGAGATGCATGATGAACTCCGGCGAAAGGTCCGCGAACATGGGGACGCCGCGAAGGTGATTTTCGAGCGCGCGGCGGCGATACGTCTGGTCAAGCTGCGCGCGGAAGGTTTTGTTCTTGAGCATGATGTCGAGAACATTGCGCAGCATTTCGAACGCAACGACTTCGGACTCCGCAATCACCGTGGCAGAGCGGGGATAAAAATTCATGCAAGTCATTTCGCCGAAGAGATCGCCGGGGCCAAGTTCGGCCACGGGGTTGCCATAAACGAGATCGACTGAGGCATCGATAGGAATCGTTCGGTCGCGCGCTTCCTCTTCGCGCTTGTCTTCTTCGCGTGCGACGAGGGTGCTAGTCAGCCGCTTGAAGAATCCTTTTGCGCCGCCGTGAGTTTTGACGTGCGCGATGGGAGAGGAAATGGACACTTTGGCTTGGCCTTCGAGAATGTAAAAAGCAGTCGAGCCGAATTCACCTTCACGGCAGATGACTTCGTCTTTTCGGAAGCGCCGTTTGACAATGGCGCCGCGATTGAGTTCAAGAAACGTGCCGGAGACGCCTTTGAAAACCGGAATCTGCAGGAGATCCTCGGCTTCGAATCCCTGCGCATCCGGACCGGTGGCGATCGCAGTGCCCACCACGCTTTTGTTGGTGAGTGCGCCGGTGGGGCAGGACACCATGCACTCGCCGCAGGAAATGCAGGTGGAATCGCCCATCGGCGAATTCAGATCGAAGGCGATGCCGGCGGAGTAACCTTTGCCCATGCGGCCCAGAACGAGATTGTTTTTGATTTCGTCGCAGCCGCGGATACAACGATCGCAAAGAATGCAGGCGTCGTGGTCGACGGCGATAGCGAGGGAAGAATCATCTTTGCCGCGAGCGACGGTGCGTTTGGCGAAGCGCGCCTGAGAAGCGCCGGCCGCCTTCGCGAGCGTTTCCAATTCGCAGTCGCCGGAATTTTTCTGGCGCGCGCAAGGGGAAGGATGATCAGACATCAGAAGTTCCAGGACGGTCTTGCGCGCATTCAAAACTCTTTCGGAATTGGTGACGACCTTCATGCCCGGCTCGACCGGGCGCACGCAGGAAGCTGCGAGAACGCGCGCTCCCGTATCCACGACGCAAAGGCGGCAGACGCCCACCGGAGTTTGGTTCTGTAAATGGCAAAGCGTGGGGATCGCGATGCCGTTCATGCGCGCGGCATCGAAAACGCTCGTGCCCTCAGGCACGCGAACGGATTGGCCATCAAGCGTGACGTCAACCAAGCCCGGAGGTGTGGCGGCGGTCGTCATACTAAGGGCGAATGCCTACGCGCTGAGCTTCGCCGGCGCGTGAAGCGGCGGCGAAACAGATGCCGCTGGGACACTGGCCTTTTAGAACGTGAGCATCCACTTCGGGGCGAAAATGCTTCAGCACGGATTGAATCGGTGCCGGCGCAATCTGGCCGAGGCCACAAATCGAGGTCAAGCTCATCGCTTGCGACAGTTCGTCGAGTAGCACGAGATCGGCGCGATATTGAGACTCCTGGACGCCACCTTGCGTCCAGCGCGCGAGCATGTCTGCCATTTTCTGCGAGCCCACGCGGCACGGAACGCATTTGCCGCAGGATTCGTTGCGATAAAAATGCACGGCGTTCAAAGCCATGTCCAGCATGCAGGTAGTGTCGTCGCACACGACGATGGCTCCGGAGCCGAGCATCGAGCCGGCTTCGGCGAGAGCTTTGAAATCGAGTCGAACATCGACCATGGAAGCGGGAAGATAGCCGGAAGAAGGCCCGGAGGGCGCAAAGGCCTTGAGTTGACGGCCGCCGCGAATCCCGCCGGCGTGATCGAAAATGACTTCGCGCATGGGTACGCCCATGGGGACTTCGAAAATGCCGGGGCGAGCGACGTGGCCGCTGACGCCGACGAATTTCAATCCTCGCGAACCTCCCGCGCCTTGCGCGACGAACCAATCCATCCCGCGCGCGAGAATCTGTGGAACGTTGATAAAGGTTTCGACGTTGTTGATCACCGTGGGTTTTTGCCACAGGCCGATCTGGCCGGGGAACGGCGGTTTGTTGCGCGGCTCAGCGCGATGGCCTTCGATGGCTTCGATGAGCGCGCTTTCCTCGCCGCAGATGTAGCCGCCGGGGCTCACAAAAACTTCGAGATCGTAGTCGAGATCGCTGCCGAGGATTTTTTTTCCAAGAAGTCCGGAGCGGTAACATCGGCGAATCTCTTCGCCGAGAATTTCTTCCTGAAGATGATATTCGTGGCGGATATAGAGAATGCCGCGCTTCGCCCCGGTGACGAGTCCCGCGATGATCATGCCTTCGATGAGGAGATGAGGCAGATTTGTCATGATGAAGCGGTCCTTGATGGTGCCGGGCTCGCTTTCGTCGGCATTGCAGACAACATATCGGACGGGATCGGGCTGCTTGCGTACGAGATCCCACTTCATGCTGGTGGGGAATCCCGCGCCGCCCATGCCTTTCAGTTCGGCGGCCTTGAGTTGCGCGAGAACGTCGTCCCAGGCTTTGGATGGAATGAGCTTGCGAACAACGCCGTACTTTTCGCCGTCGCCGTAGGGATCGGCCTTGCAGGCGATGCGCGCCTGCTCAGGATGCGGCTCGTGAACGTCTTCGCCGCGAATGGCGCTGCGCGCGATTTGTTCTGCATGCGCAGCGGTGACATCCGTGAAAATCTGATCGTTGATGGAAATCGCAGGGGCGTGATCGCATCGCCCCAGGCAGGAGACATCGCGAATCTGCACGTCTTCGGGCCGTGAATTCGTGAAACAGCGCTCGAGATCGACACGCAACTCACAGGCGCCGTTGAGATGGCAGCTCATGTCCGCGCAGACGCGAATCTCGGCTTTGGGCGGCGGGGCGAGATGAAAATGCGGATAGAAACTTGCAACGCTGTGGATTTGGTAGAGCGGCGTCTGGGTGCGTTGTGAAAGACCTTCGAGTTCCGCTTTGGGCAAAAAGCCGTGGCGAAGCTGGATGGCCCGAAGGTCGTCGAAGATCACGGAGCCCCGTCTCGCGCGAAAAGCGCCGGGCATCCTATTCAAGAGGCGCGCGGCGCGAAGTGGCGTGCTGAATCCTTTGCATACTACTGGCAGGGAAGGCGGGTGTAAATAGGATGCGTTTGGCTTTTCGCGGCGCGGCGCGAAAAAGACAACGTGGCCCGTTGACTTCATCGCGGCGCAAACGATATAAGCAAGCAGACTCACAACGAACCGAATGCGCGCCCCTTTCAACTCTTGCCTGCTCCCTATGGTTTTCTGTGTTTCGTTCATGGCGCTTCCTGCTTTGCTTTTGGCGCAGACGGAAACCAGCAAGTACATCGGGCCAGGTTCATGCGCGGCGACGAGTTGTCATGGCAGCGTGAAGCCCATTGCGGGTAGCCGGATTCTGCAGAATGAGTATTCCACTTGGATCATTCAGGACAAACATAGCCGGGCGTACCAGGCGTTGACCGGAGATATCGGCGAGCGCATGGCACGGATCCTGAAATTGGGCGCGAAGGCGGAAGAAGCGCCGAAGTGCCTGGCATGCCACGCGCTGAATCCTCCTACTGGGCAGCGCGGACGCGCGTTTGAAATTTCGGAAGGCGTGTCCTGCGAGAACTGCCACGGGCCGGCGTCGGGCTGGCTGGGGCCGCACACGACGCGAACGTGGGCGCATGAAAAATCCGTCGTCTTGGGAATGCAGGACACGCGAGACGTGATTCACCGCACGGAGAAATGCCTGGAATGCCACCTAGGGACGAAAAGCAAATTCGTTGATCACGAAATGATTGCGGCAGGACATCCCGATCTTTATTTCGAGCTGGATTCGTTTTCGGCGGTGATGCCGCGGCACTGGAAGTCGCCGCGCGAATCGGAGCCGGGCAAGCCGGTGGAGGATGCCGCCTGGGTGGGGGTGCGCGAGTGGAGCGCAGGACAGGCAGTGCAGTTGCGCGCGGCGATGGAGCGGTTAACTTGGCGCGCGAAGAACGACCGCTTCGATAAAAAAGACGTTTGGCCGGAGTATTCCGAGCTTTCCTGTTTCGCTTGTCATCACGCGCTGGGGCCCGCGAAAGACAGTTGGCGCCAGGAGCATGGATATTTCGGGCGGCGTCCCGGCGATCCGGCGTGGAACGGCTCGCGTTACGCGGTATTCCGATTGTTCGCGAAACAGATTGATTCGGCGAACGCGCAGGAGCTGGATCGTCAACTGCTTGCTGTTTCCAACGAGATGAGCAAGCTCAATCCGGATCGCAACACCGTGGCCGCGGCGGCATCGGCGGCCGCTCCGCTGGCGCAGCGGATTGCCATGCGATTGGCAGCCATGCAGTACGATCAAGCCGTTACGCTGCGGATGCTGCAACGCATCCCCGATGATGCGGAAAATATCGCGCTTGCAGATGAACGCGCGGCCGAGCAGGCGGCCATGGCGATGGATTCGCTCTACATCGCCTACAGCAAGGACGCCAAGCCCGCGAATGCCGCCGACGTTCGCGCGGCAATTAACGCACTGTTTCAGCAGCTCGAGAATCCTTCGTCGTACAACGCTGATCAATTTGCTTCTGCGCTGCGCCGCATTCGCACTTTGCTTCAGTAATCTACTTCGTTCACGGTAGAATTGCCTGTTTCCGAATTCTGTCGAGTTCCCAAATGAATCGATATGAAACGTGGTTTTGCGGAACGCGCGTGTGGCGATGGGTGACGCGGCGGCAGCTTCTGCCGTGGATTCTGCAAGGATCCGAGTTAGGCGGCCACGTGCTTGAGTTAGGTGCTGGGCTAGGAGCGGCGACGGAGGAGTTGAGGCGCCTCGCTGGTCGTGTGACGAGTCTCGAGTACGACCATGCATTTGCGGCAAAGCTGGGCGAGCGTGTGAATGGCTCGAATGCGGCCGTGATTCAAGGCGATGCGGCGACATTGCCCTTCGCGGATGGGACTTTTTCTTCGGCAGTTGCGATTCTCATGCTTCATCACTTGCGATGCACTGAGCACCAGGATAGGGCTTTTGCGGAAATTTGCCGCACGCTTCAGCCAGGTGGAGTGTTCGTCGCGTTCGAGATTCAGGATGGATGGCTGCACCGCGTGGCGCACATCCGGAGCACGTTTGTCCCTGTCGCGCCCGCGTCGGCGTTTGCAAGATTGACGACTGCTGGATTTTCAAAGGTGACGGTTGATATCCGGCGCGGAGGCTTTCGAATTCGGGCACTTCGCGCGCGGGAATGCTGACCGCTTCACGCGCGGCGCGTTGACGCATTCCGAGCGCGAGCATAGCATCATAAGATGTGGCGCGCGACTCGCAAAAAATTCCCCCCCGGACCCTCCGAAGTGCTCAAACGATGGTCATTCGGTCCGCTCAATAACAATCCCCTGGAATATTTCACTGGTATTGCCCGCGAGTACGGCGATATTGCGGGACTGCGTATTCTGAATTTCAAAACGATTTTCATCAATCATCCCGACTTGATCGAAGAAGTTCTGGTCACTAATGCTCGCTTGTATTCGAAAGGCAGGGTCTTGCGAGCGAACCGGCACGTCTTTGGCGACGGCCTGCTGACGAGCGAAGGAGATTTCTGGCTGCGGCAGCGGCGGCTGACTCAACCGGCGTTTCACCGCGCACGAATCGCTTCGTATGCCGGGACGATGGTAGAGTACGCGCAGCGAATGCTGGACCGCTGGCGAAGCGGGGAAGAGCGCGATGTGCACCGGGAGATGTTGCGGCTGACGCTGCAAATCGTGGGAAAAACGCTCTTCGACGCCGATGTCGAGCGCGACGCACAAGAGGTGGGGAGATCGCTGGAACTCCTGCTGGAAATCGGCGCGAATTTTCGGCGCACGATTTTTGTGCCGCACTGGCTGCCAACGCCAGCGAATTTGCGGGTGAAGCGGGAAGTAGCGCAGATCGAAAAAATCATCTATCGAATCATCGGTGAGCGCCGCGCTTCGGGCCGCGATGCCGGCGATCTTCTCTCGATGTTGCTTGCGGCCCAGGATGAAGACGGCTCGCGAATGACGGACAAGCAGCTTCGTGATGAAACGATTACTTTGTTCCTCGCGGGGCATGAGACCACGGCAAGCACACTTTCATGGACGTGGTGGCTGCTGGCGCAGAATCCCGCAGCAGAAGCAAAACTGCATGCGGAATTGGACGCTGTCCTCGGCGATCGCGCCCCGACTCTCGATGATCTGCCAAAACTTGTTTACGCCGGGCACGTCATCACGGAATCGCTGCGGCTGTATCCGGCAGCATGGGGATTGGCTCGGCTGGCGGTCGAGGACCATGAAATTGCGGGCTATCCCGTGACCAAGGGAATGGGCGTGACGATGGCGCAGTGGGTCGTTCATCGAGACCCGCGATGGTATGACGCGCCGGAAGAATTCCGGCCAGCGCGTTGGGAAGGCGACCTGATCAAGCGGCTGCCGCGGTTCGCTTATTTCCCGTTCGGTGGCGGGCCGCGCCAATGTATCGGGAATACATTTGCTTTGATGGAAGCGACGCTGATTCTCGCGACGATTGCGCGAAAGTTTCGATTGCGGCTGGTGGCGAATCATCCAGTGGTGCCGCTGGCTTCGATAACGCTGCGGCCGCGTCACGGTGTGCAAGTCACGCTCGAGGCGCGGCAGAAAAAAGAAGCGGTGAGATTTTCTAGCGGCCAACAATCGGCTGTCGCGGACTAGCTTTTTCCTCCCAAAAAAAGACAACAAACATTTCAGAGAGAATTTGTCCGGCTATTTCGTTCAGCAATTGTGGACCAAATTTCTCCTTCCAAGAAAAAAGATAACCACGTTTCGGCGCGACCGAGTTCAGCTACCTGCTCGTGGCGAGCGGGCCGAGTTCGGAACGCGTTTGCATCACGCGAAGGATGGAGTCGCGCGTGACGATGCCGACGATTTGGGGTGCGCCGTCGCCGGCGCCGCTTACCACGGGCATTTGATTGACGTCGGCGGTCAGAATTCGCTCAAGCAAACGCAGGAGCGGTTCCTCGGGTGAGGTCCAGAGGATTTTTTCGCGCGGAATCATGGCAGCCTGCACGGAATTGTGGGCCCATTCGTTGCGCGGGACAGAGTTGAGGGTGTGAACGTTCATCATGCCGATCAGACGGTCGCCGTTGACCACCAGATGACAGCGGCGCCCGGTGCGAAGCACTTCGGCACTGTATTCTTCGAGAGTAATGTGCCCCGGAGCGGTGGGCACTTCCTTGCTCATAACGTCGGCGGCGCTGAGGCCGACGAGGGCTTGCCGGATAGCCACTTGAGCGACGCTCTCCTGCGCGGCGTTCAAAATGAACCAGCCAATCAAGATGGTCCAGAGCATCTGTGTATTGCCGTGAACCACTTGCCACACACCCAAAAGAATCATCGCATATGCGATCAACTTTCCGCTGGCGCCTGCGACACGCGTGGCTTTCTCGAAATTCCCAGTGGCTCCCCAGACCATCGCTCGGAAAATTCTTCCCCCGTCCAGAGGAAATCCCGGCAGGAGATTGAAAACGGCGAGCGAGAGATTGGTCCACCAAAGCCATTTGGCAAGTGCTCCGACGGACTGACTGTAAGGGAAGAGCACCGCCAGTCCAAAAAAACCGGCAGAGAGTAGGCCGCTGGCGAGCGGTCCGGCAATGGCGATGTTGAATTCCTGAATTGCCTTGGAAGGTTCGCGCTCGATGCGCGCCAGGCCTCCGAAGAGAAAGAGAGTGATGGAAACGACGCGAATTTTGTAATGCTGCGCCACGACGCTATGGGAGAGTTCGTGGAAGAGCACCGAGGCGAAGAAGAGGAGGCTGGTTAACACACCCACGGCATAGTGCTGGATATCCGTCCAATTCGGATGGTCTCGCCTGTACTGCGAGGCAATGATCCAGGTGATGGCCGCAAAAATGAAGACCCAAGTCGAGTGCAAATAGATCGGTATTCCAAGAATTTTGCCGATGCGTAAGCCTGATCCGCGGTTCATAGGTTCACGAATTAGCCTAGCACAAGACCAGAAGGGAAGCCTGGAAGGAGCGCGTTTGACTTCGGCGGAGAAGGGACTGGCTTCCCATAGTTTCTGCCTCATTTTGGCCGAAGAGTTCAAAGTATTTCTACCCCCCACCCCGGTGTTTTGGAGTAAAGAGTGCGGAATTGATTGAAAAGAAAAGAGTTGAGTTTTTTCGCGGTGCAAAAGAGTGCGCAAGCGTGTGGAAAGAAAAGGGATAGGTCGGAAATACCCGTTCGATTTGAAGGTTAGGGGGATAGATCCAGAATGGGAATTGTTGGTACACACACCAGCAGTTTTCGTAAGAGTGCCAAATAAAGGACTTGCGGGATACGGAACTTGGAAGAGTGTACGGAGAATGGAAGGAGAAGGAGCTTAGGTTTTTTTCCCGGCTAGCTAGGAGCCTCCCCAACAGGCTCGGGGGACGCGGGACACACCGGAGGCGCGACGAAGAAGTTGGGCGGGAGAAAGAAATAAGACCCGGCGAGGGTGGAGCTTAGCGCTTCGAGACTCAGCGTAAATAATCACACGGAAGGGTAGCACGTTATAATCAAGTTGTTAAATGTTTTACATTGAATGGCCGAAATTAAGGGTCGAACGCTAGCTGGGGAGGATTAAACGGCGCAAGCAAATGCGAGACGAAGCAAGGAGGTGCCCACCCTTCGCAAAAAGACAAGATCGCAAAGGGTAGGCCACCCCGTTGAACGCCAAGCACTTAGAACGTGCCACGCGCCAGAAGGCAAAAAGTTCGAACTTAGTTTTCTCTATGAGCCGGACCAGATGTCCGGTTAGCGCTGCCAGGACCATCTCAGATTGCTGATGAGAAGCCACGTTCCGAACACACATGATGTTAGCGTGCGACCGCATAAAGGCGGAAGCGCGACGGACTGAGTGTCCGTCACGCTTCTCAGGGGTGATGAGGGGTGCATCTGATGCTGGCGAATCTCCCTGGCGTCGGCTACGAGAGCGCGCCGAGAAGATTCCGGGAGACAAGAAGCACGATCCCAGAATGGCACGATTCTCTCATAGAGTTATTGCGTTGCGCAGTTCAATACAGCACAGGAACGCCCGCCTGGGAGGGTAGCGGCTAATATGGACAATGTTCAAAAAGGGGCGCTTTCGCGGCTGGGTGTTATCGGATTCTGTCCAAATGAAAAGGAAAGAACTCACGTCCAAGCAGATCTGGCTTAGTCGTGCAGCACGACGCTTAAGAGAGAAGTGTTGATCTGAAGACCACCGTTGTATTTGATGAAACCGAGCTTCCTGAATTTGTTCATAAAAAAATTCACCCGCGACCGCGTTGTGCCGACCATCTCCGCCAGCGTTTCTTGCGATAGATTGGGGAGAACTCCGTGGGGTTGATCTTCTTTGCCGTAACGGGCGAGCAATAGAAGGGTGCGAGCGAGCCGTTTCTCGCTGGAGTTGAAAAGCTGATCGATCAAGTCCTCTTCGATTCGAATATTCCGCGCCAGCATGAACTTTATGAACCGGTCGGAGAGGCCATGCTCCTCGTGAAGCACCTTGAACATCTCATTCTTCTCAATGACGAGCACAGTGCTGGGCGTTATCGCAGTAGCCGTCCCCATGCGAACAGGCTGACCTGCCAGACAGCCCTCACCAAAGAAGTCGCCCGGTCCCAGAATCGCCACGACTGCCTCTTTGCCGACCTCATTAACGACGGTGAGTTTCACTCCGCCGCTCTGTACGTGCAGTACGCTCTTGGCGGCATCACCTTGAGCGTAGACGACCTCCGCTCTCTTGAACTCTGTGAGTTTTCTCGCGACACCGGCCGAGTCGAGAAAAGCTTGGGCATCGAATGCAAGCTCCTGCTTGAGTTTTTTGTTGGATTTGATGTTCCCGGAAGTTGTGGATGCCCGCATAGAGACACCACCTTCCTATTTATAGCGCAACTATGCGATTCAAGTCAAGAAATTCTTGATTGATTGGTAGCGCTCCGCTCTATCTTGGAGCGGTTGGTTCCTCAGCCTAGGTTGGTATATTCTCCGTCTCAATGGCCTCAGCCGCATCAAGCTTTCTGTCGATATGCGGGTCAGGGCTTGGCTCTCCAGTGTGCAACAAGCAATGCTTACCTGCATCCACTCCACACGTAGGACAAGGGACGGCAAGTAACAGTTGCGGTGTCACGTCTGTCATTCTCACTGACCAAGGGTACTGCGATCCGTACCGTAAGACTGTCCAAATCTGGACAGATTCGCGACTGCGTGTAATCGGATTCTGTGAGAAATGAAGAAGAGCGAACTCACACCCAAACAAGTCTCGTCCGTCCGATGTCCTACATGCGGCGTCCCTGCCGGGAAGAGTTGCGTGCTGCATTCAGGTGCTCCTCGCACAGAATCGCACGTAGACCGGAAGTTTGCCGCCATTGAGGCCGCCACGAGGAAATCGCGCTAAGTCGCGTTTACCGGACATGTGGAATCGCTGATCCGGCACTTGTCCTGTGAGCGCGTTAATCAAACATGGGGCTTGCGGCTTGGATGAGCAAGGCAGGCTTGCGGATAAAAGTTAATCGGATCCACTCTTCGCATCGCATGTTCGTAGCTGAACCTGGCCGCTGCGACCTATTCAGTCTTTGGCCTCGCGGCTCTTGGGTGCTTGACACAAACGTGGGCAGCAAACTCCTTGTTACGCTGGGCTTCGTACTTCTGCTTCATTTCCTCCAGCGATTCGAGGACGATCGCACCAGAAGGCTTAAACATCCAGTTGCACTCGGAGCAACCGAAGCCCTGAAGGTTCTGCTTATCAATCCACACCAGCTTGCGTGGCATGGCCGGAGTATACGCCCGCGCTGTGTAAAACAGAACAATATCCGGAGCGTGGAACCTGCTTAAAAAGCGGGTGAAGGTGTGCTATGCCACAGAAAGCGGACAGCTGAGGTGTTCAAGAGTGGACATCGATTCTGAAACCTTGCCTAACATTAGGGTCCACAGCCGCGACCAGTTCGGCAGACGCTCACGCAATGTTGCCATTGGAAGAGGGCAGCACAGTGAAGTACAAACTAAACTGCTCCGCGTGGCCCCAAGCCCTACGCTAAGGCTTTGTTAGAGACTGACTCTGAGAGATTGTTGGCAATATTGGCAGCCACAGAGACAGCAGTCTTCCAGCGCCTTTGGGAATTAGTTGCTGGGCAAAACGCATCGGGCCTGTTTTGCGCCCAAGTTGTGCCCAGGCGTTTAGTTCGGTCGAGAAGCAAACAGATCGGAGAGTATCGAGTCTTTCAAAACGCTTCTGAGCGAAGAATTGTGAACCCGCAATCTCTCCCCGTACTCGATGTATCCGAGCTTCTTGAACTTATTCATGAAATAACAGACCCGGCTGCGGGTTGAGCCAATCAACCCCCCGAGCGTCTCCTGAGTGATCTTGGGGATGACCGCAACTGGCTTGCGTATCTTGTCGTAGCGGGCGATTAGCAATAGTGCGCGAGCCAACCGTTCCTCACAGGAGCATAAGTGATGGTCGATTAGGTCCTCTTCAATCCGGATGTTCCGTCCAAGCAAGCAGGCGATGAAATGATCCGAGAACTCATGGCCATTGTGGAGAGCGCGTGTCATCTCCTTCTTTTCGATAACCAGGATCCTGCATCGTGTAATTGCCGTAGCAGTCGCGGTGAGGAAAGTTTGACCCGTCATGCATCCCGCACCAAGGTATGCTCCACGATGAAGAATCGCGAGGACGGTCTCCTTACCCCGCTTCGACTTAACCGTGACTTTCACTTGCCCTTTCTCGATATAGAACACTTCCTTGCCAGCGTCGCCCTGTGAATAGATGGCCTGCCCCTCGCGAAATAGAGTGATAACGCTTTTCGCGGCCATTTTTGTTAGAAATGCCACCGGTTGAAAAGACCTCTGGTGCTGGCGAGTCATTGCGGTCTCAAGGACACTGCTCTTGATCTTGGTGGAGGGCCGTTTTCACGGACAATGGAATAGCACACTTGGTCTGGGAGTTTATGTGCCGTTTTGGACAGTTTGTCTCCTATTCGCAGACTACCAGCAGTAAATCGGCCCTAGGGCCGGGTGGCAAATCCGCACCCCTTGCATGAGCGTGCTGGGACAATCCGTCGAAAGGACGCCATGCCCTGCGACAAGACCACGAAGTGGGAACGATTCTCGGTTGAAAATCTGGAGGCCCGATGTATCATCCTCGCACCGCCCCCACAGCGCCGAGACTGTGTGTTTCCATGACACCTACATCCGCTGTGGGGCCGATTCAAACGGAGGTGATTATGAAAAGAGTGACTGTATTGCTCGCGACTTGCGTGATGTTTTTCGTCATATCCATCCAGGCGCAGGCGCCTCAGGGTCCGCCGAAGCCAGGGCCTGAGGTCAAGAGGCTCGCCTATAACATCGGCACGTGGAACATCGTGGGCGAGGCCAAGCCGTTCGGGCCGATGCCCGGAGGCAAGTTCACGGCCACGGAAAAGTGCGAATGGTATTCGGGGGGTTTCTTTGTCACGTGCCACTCGGACGGCACAGGGCCGATGGGGCCAGCGAAGGGCGTTTCGTTCCTGGGATATGACCCGAACGAGAAGGCTTATACCTACCATGAGTTCACCAGCACGGGCGAAGCTATCGATTCGAAAGGCATGGTGAACGGCGACACTTGGAACTGGACCGCCGAATCCAAGATGGGCGACGCCAAGATCAGTGTGCGTGTCACCATCAAGGAAGTATCCAAAACCGAGTACACGTTCAAGCTCGAGATGTCGCAGAACGGGGGCGAGTTTTCGGTTGTAGAAGAAGCGACAGGTCACAAGGTGACCGCTGCGGCCTCTGCCAAGAAGTCGTAGTAAAACCTACATGTCCCGTTTCCGCGTTTACCAAGACAGCTGAGGGAAACGGGGACCATGTAGTCACATGCCTGGGAGCAATTGGAGCCAAATCCTCACAACGGTTGGTTAGCCTGAGGGTTTCTCAGATGGGGCTACGCTCGACGCCTGCTCCCTTCTCAACTCCCGATAAGTCGTAATCGGACATTTAGGTTAGATGTCCGGTTACCGCGTTAATCAGGCCCTAGCCAATTAGCTGGACTGTCCAAAGGATCCGCTAGTCTCATTACCCTCCACGCAGGATACGGCTGTGAAATGGATTCGATAATGTCGTCCGGTTCTTTTTCTTCCACGCCATTTCCTTCGTTGTTTTGGCGCGCAGAACGACACAATGTGTACTCGTCCACACAGAGGCTTAAGCTCCCGCGTACTGTAAGCCCTTTATTTACAACATGATGAGATTGGTCGTGTGCGTGCCATTCCTTAAAGCGCAAATTGGGAGGCACGTCATGATCGCCGCGCTGGAACTTACGATTCTGGTTCTCATCACGATCTTTGCGGTGGCTGTTGCTGCGGGGCTGCACTGGTTGTTCTTGAAGGCAGCGTTTCTGCTGATGCGGCCAGCCACGGTTCAAAGGACTGCTGTGCGAACGGAACTGGCGCGCGGAACGGCGCAATTGGCGCGGGCTTATTCGGCACCTCGTTGAGCGGAAAAGCGGCCCGCCTCGGAAGGCGGGCCCCACAGGTCACCGCTCTGCCGCCGCAACGGTGATTTGGTTAGAGCGGAAGAGCGCAGGGTAAAGAGCACACGTTCAGACCAGAGGCCGAAGAGCACAGGCTCCCGACCAAGCCCCCGAGAAGCTCGAGACAGACGGAAGAGGTTCTGCCTGTGCCACAGGGCTTCAGGGAGTTGGAAGAAGGGAGTAGTTCCATGGTGGCTTTGAGATGGCTGTTGATGCTGGTGGGCGCGGGGGTCTTTGGAAGCGCGGGGGCACTGGTCGCCTACGACATTTATCTCTCGGAACAACTACGACGGCTTTTGTCGCGGAACAGGACGGACAAATCCGGTGGGGACGTAAGGCTACGCGCCGCACGGAAACCCGTGCGGAAGGGGCTCACACTAAGAGTGAATTTTCTCGGCGGTCACGCCGGGCAAGGGTTCCGCTAGCCAAAACCCTGTGGATGGCCGGGACACGAAGCAGGAAGGAAGACAGACTCTGGCCTGGTGATCGCAAAGCGGTCAAGGTAGCTGGTGACCGCAAGCGGTCAACGAGCACAAAGGCAAGCACCGCCGCGCTTGACTCTTTAGCCAGAGACTACTCTTCCCCCGGCGACGCGTTCCGAGCCATCCGGCTAGCGGTCGGAAATTTGAGAAAGAGAAAAACGGAAGGCGCCCCAACAGGGCCCCTTCTCGTTTTCAGACATGATTTGTTCCCGGGTTGCCCACTATTCCTTGGCGACCGGATACTTGGGGCGCGGGGGAAGGCCCTTGTAGCTCTTGAGGGCTTCCTTGGCGAGCTCGATGGCTTTCTCGAGTTGCGGGTCGTAGCCAGTGACGACGAGATCCGGCCGTTGCGGCACAACGTAGTCGGGATCCACTCCGTGATTTTCCACGATCCATTCGCCGCCATTGTCGGTCGACCAAAAGGCAAATTCCGGCGCCGTGACGTTACCGCCGTCGTGTAGCGGAATTCCGCGCGAGATGCCGACCAAGCCTCCCCAGGTGCGCGTGCCAACGATCGGGCCGATTTTCTGGCGATGGAAGAACCAAGGGAAAGCGTCGCCGCCGGAACCGGCAAGCTCATTGACGATCATTACTTTTGGCCCGTAGATCGCCACGGGCGGCCAAGGGACGTCTTTCCCCTCCCGCGGTGCAAGCGCGGCAAGAAGTTCGCGGCGGAGTTTCTCGGTATAGAAGTCAGGAATTTGGCCGCCGGAGTTGTAACGCTCGTCAACGATGATGCCGTCTTTGTCGAGCTGAGCGGTGAACTGCTTGTCGAAGGCGATGATGCCGGGGAACGAGGTGTCCGGCACGTGCATGTAGCCGATGCGGCCGCCAGTGGCTTCCGCGACTTTACGGCGGTTTTGGTCCATCCACTCGAGATAACGCGGGCCGGCATCGCTGGCCGCCGGCTTCACGGTGATTTCCCACGCGCCTTCGGGGCTGGACTTGGAATTGATTTTCAGCGTGACGAGTTTTCCGGCGAGATCCTGGAAATAGGAATAGACGTCCTGATTCGAACGCGCTTCCTGGCCGTCTACGGCGATCAAATAGTCACCGGCTTTCACTTTCAATCCCGGTTCGGTCAGCGGTGAACGCGATGAATCATTCCAGTTTTCGCCGGGATAGATTTTCGAGATGCGGAAGTAGCCGCCATCCGGTTCGAAATCGACGGCGAGCATGCCGACGCTAACGTGCGGCTTCGTGGGCTGATCGCCGCCGCCCACATAAGTGTGTGAAGTGCTCAGCTCGGCAATCATTTCGCCGATGATGTAGTTCAGGTCGCTGCGATGCGCGACCCACGGAAGTAGCGCTTCGTAGCGCTCGCCGATTTTCTTCCAATTGTGGCCGGTCATGTTGGGGTCCCAATAGAAGTCGCGTTCGACGCGCCAGGCTTCATGGAACACTTCGCGCCACTCCTGGCGTGGATCGATCTTCACTTCCAGTTCGCTCAAATTGAGCTTGCCTTCGCCGACTTTGGCTTTGCCTGGGGTTGCGTCGACGATGCCATAAACCGGCCCGGCTTTGTAGATGACCTTCTTGCCTTCTTTGTCGAGATCGTAGCCGTCAATGCCTTCCAGCAGGACTTTGTCTTCGCGCTTGGTCACGTCGTAGACGTGGAGAACATTTTTGGGGGCGCGGTCAGGTGTTCCGAACTGCCTCGCCTCCTGCGGCGTGGAAACGTAGAAAAACTTGTCTTTGCGTGCAGCCAGGTTGCCGAGAATCCCGGCGCTGATGGGCACAGGCGCGACGCGCGAGCTGATACCGTCCAGATCGATTTGGATGGGCTTGACGGGTTCGGGCTTCTTTTCGTCCTTCTTCTCATCCTTCTGTTCGTCAGGCTTCTTTTCGCCGGATTTCGCGTCGGCGGCTTTCTTGTCGTCTTTCTTCTCGTCCTTTTTTTCATCTTTCTTTTCGTCGGCCGCTTTTTCCTCGTCGCTCTGCGGCTTGAAAGGTGAAGCTTCATCAGCCTTCAGCGTGACGGCAAAAATGCCATCCGTGGAGTAGTAGTTGAAGCGCTGATCGAGTTGGCCCACGCTCGGATAGAAGTAGCGCGTGGAAATGAAATAGAGATATTTTCCATTGTCATCAAAGGACGGATGGTTGTCATCGTAGAAGCCGGCAGAAACTGCGGTGATTTTTTTCGTTCCCAGAGAATAAAGAAATACATCACTGGAGCCGCGGCGGTGAGGCTTGGAATAGGCGATCCACAGGCTATCGGGTGACCAACTGCCGTCCGAGATCGTGCCGTAGTCGGACTTGTCGACGAGCACAGGCTTTTTGTCATCAAGACTGACGTACCAGAGCCGCAGCACTTTATCCCAGTAGAGAAGCTTCTTGCTGTCCGGCGACCACACGGGGCCGTAACGATACACCCCGCCATCCGAGGTGATGCGCGTTTCTTCGCCGCCCATTTGCGGGCGCGTGCAGAGTTCGAACTCGCCCGTTTTGTCGGAGAGATACGCGATCGACTTCCCGTCGGGGGACCACGCAGGATTCAGTTCGTGAACGCTGGAATGATTGGTGGTCAGCGTTCGAATGCTGCCGTGCTCGGCAGGAACGGTGAAAATGTTGCCGCGGGCCTCCATCAGGGCACGAGCCGCTGAAGGAGAAAGCGAGTAACTGCCGATGGATTGCGCGACGCTCTTGAACTCCGGGCGTGTTTCGAGATCTTCGGCGCGCACTACGATCGGGAGATTGCGCGTCTTTCCGCTGGCGAGATTGAATTCGTAGAGCAAGCCGCCGTTTTCATAGACGATGGCATCCGGCCCAAGGCTTGGCCACTTAATGTCGTATTCCTTGTAATCCGTGAGTTTCTTCGTTTGCTTGGATCCGAGGTCGTAGCTGAAGAGGTTCATCACCCCGTCACGGTCGCTGATGAAATAAATCGTGTTGCCGTGCCACATAGGAAAGAGGTCCATGCCGGCGGTCTTCGGCAGCTCTTCGTAGGAATTTTTCTTCAGGTCGAAGATGGCGATAGGCAGGCTCCAGCCGCCGCGGTAGCGCTTCCAGGTACGGAATTCCTGTGACGTTTCGAGGTAGGCGATCTTGGTGCCGTCGGGGGAAAAGCTGGTCAGGCTGGCGCGTGGAACCTGCAGCGGCCTAGCGGGGCCGCCTTGCGGAGAGACGAGAAACAGCTTGGCGTAGCGGCCCGGAGGAGCGCTGAAGCGGTCGGAGCGGAACAGAACGTCTTTGCCGTCGGGAGTCCAGCCGAGGACGATATCGTTTGAAGGATGAAATGTAAGGCGCTTCGGTTCGCCGCCTTCGGACGAGATGACGTAGACGTCCGGGTTGCCGTCATACTCGCCGGTGAAGGCGATCCATTTGCCGTCAGGAGAAAATTTCGGGTAAAGCTCATCGCCCACGTGGGAAGTCAGACGCCGCGCAGCCCCGCCTTCCCGCGCGGCGATCCATAGATCGCCGGCGTAGGCGAAGACCACTTTGTCCTTCGAAATGTCCGCAAAGCGCAGGAGTTTCGTGGGCCCGGCCGGAATTTGGTCCGCCTCTGCTTGCGCGGGAGCCTTTGCGGGGATGGCCGCCAGGGCGGCTGCCAATACCACGCTCAGCCACAACAATAGATTGCGATGCAAAGGCATGGGCTTCATTACGATCGCTCCTGAAGATGGATTCTTGTCTGGAACAATGGACCTCTTACATGGACGGCTGGCCTTATGAAATCGTTTCGCTGTGGCTCCATACTGCGTCTGGCGGGAATGGATCGGGCCGCCAGCGCTGCCGTGACATTCTGTGTTTTCAACGGGTATCCGGGACGCACAATCCATTTCGCGCAGCCGTGATATCATCAACCCGTAACCACGTGTACGCCAAGCAAAAACTGTCCCCGCTGTGCTCGCGCGGCTGGCTTTTCACCGCGCCGCCCGCGGATTCGAACGGCGCCGCTGCTCCTGCCCCACCGGCCTCCGTGGCGTCCGGAGCCCAACCATGAGCTTTCGAACGAAACTGCTATTCGTCGTAGTGCTCACCATTTTTGCGTCCGTGTCGGTGGTCGCCTACGCCGTGACGCATTACACGCAGGCCGCGTTCGAAGAGATGGACAGCGAGCGCACCGAAGCCCTGGTTGCGCAATTCAAGAAAGAGTTCGTCCAGCGCGGCGAGGAGATCGCTCATCAAGCGAGGAATATTGCCGAAGCCAACCTTACCGAGCGCATGGCGATTGATCTCTCCCGCCCCAATGCGGACCAATCGCTTTATGTCCGCGACGCCGTAGGCACGGCTCAGGAGCATGGGCTGGATTATGTGGAAATTGTGAATTACGACGGTGTGCTTATTTCGTCGGCCCAGTTTCCAGCACACGTCGGGCACAGGAACAATTGGGTGACTTCGGTCAAGGATTGGAACGACACGCCGGCATTTTTGAAGAAAGAAGAGCTCCCCGATGGAGTAACGATTTCCCTTAGCGTCGTTCGAACGAACAACACCGTGGCAGACAAGAGCCTGTACATTATCGGGGGGCACCGGCTGGACAAAAACTTCCTGGCTTCGCTGGTTTTGCCCGCCGGGATGCGCGCGCTCATCTACACCAACCTTGATCCTGCTTTTGTTCCCACGTCACTGATGGGCGAAAAAATTGATGCCGAGCAGGCCGAACGCTTCGCTCCCCTCGTCGGGCAGTTGCAGCAGCAGCCGCAGGCCATGGTTCGGACGATTAATTGGACCAGGGACCCGGCCGATGCGGAATCGTTTCATGCCATCCCTTTGACCGGCCGCAACAACGAGCTTCTTGGCATTTTTTTTGTCGGCAGCTCGCGAAAAGAGTTGGTGTTGTTAACTCGCCAAATCCTGAGAATTGCCGGTGCTGTTGCGGCTGCGGCTCTATTCGTCGGATTGCTGGTCAGCTTCTGGATTTCCGCGCGGATTACCAAGCCGGTCGAGGAACTTGCTGAAGGCGCCCGCGAGGTTGCTAGCGGCAGATGGGACACGCGCATCGATATTCGCGGGAGCGATGAAATTGGCCAGCTTGCCACAGCATTCAATCACATGACGCAAACGCTTGCCGCGCAGAAGGAGCGGCTGGTGCAAACCGAGCGCGTTGCCGCCTGGCGCGAACTGGCGCGGCGCCTCGCGCACGAACTGCGCAACCCCCTTTTCCCCATGCAGATCACCGTCGAGAATCTCCAGAAGTCGCGCAAGCTCGATGCCAAACAGTTTCTGGAAGTGTTCAACGAATCGACGGCCACATTGAAGACTGAACTCGCCAATCTCAATACGATCGTTGGGCGTTTCAGCGACTTTTCAAAAATGCCCGCGCCGCAGTTTGTGCGCGTGAACGTGAACGAAGCGCTGCGCAACGCCGTGCGCCTCTTTGAGCCGCAATTCAACGAAGTCGGCAAGCCCACGATCACGCCGGAATTGTTCCTCAGCGAACCGCTGCCTGATATTGACGCGGATCCTGATTTGCTCCACCGCGCGTTCCAGAATCTGGTGCTGAATGCTCTGGACGCCATGCCCGCGGGCGGGACATTGACACTGAGGACTTCGGAAAAGAATGGGAATGTGCGCATCGAAGTCGCCGATACGGGGAAAGGCCTGACGCCGGAGGAGTGCTCGCGGCTGTTCACGCCATATTACACAACGAAATCGCAGGGGACCGGGCTCGGGCTCGCCATCGTGCAATCGGTGGTCAGCGATCACCATGGCACGATTTCCGTGACCAGCGACGAGGGACGCGGCACAACGTTTCGAATCGATTTGCCTCAGCGCCAAGCCGGGCGTCCTACGCCGCCGCGAGAACCTGCGCCAGAAGCGAAGAGCACGGCGTCCACGATGGCCGCGGCTTCCGATTAGCGTTCGAAAAGGACCAACGTTTGGCGCGCAAAGCTCATCTCCTCCTCGTTGACGACGATCACAACACGCTGGCATCCCTCTCCCGCGCCTTCCGGCTGGCGGGACACGAAGCCACCGTGTGCGACAACGCCGCCCGCGCCATTGATCTGCTGCGCGCTGACTCATTTGACCTGATTCTTTCCGATGTGGTCATGCCGGGAAAAAGCGGGCTGGAGCTGCTCGAAGACCTAAAAAAGGCCGGCGTGAAGACGCCGATCGTGCTTATTTCCGGGCAAGCAAATATTGAGATGGCGGTGAAAGCCACGAAACTCGGCGCCCTGGATTTTCTCGAGAAACCGCTCTCCACCGACAAACTGCTCGTCACCGTTGAGAATGCGCTGCGGCTCTCGCGGCTGGAAGATGAGAACCGTGAGTTGCGCCATCGCCTGGGAAAACACGAGCTCGTGGGTTCCGGTCCGGCAATGCAAAAGCTGATTGCGCAGATCGAGCGCGTGGCCGCCAGCGAGACGCGCGTTTGCATCCTGGGCGAAACGGGCACCGGCAAGGAATTGGTCGCGAGGGCCATCCATGAAAAATCGCCGCGGCACGAGCATCCTTTCATCACGCTGAATTGTGCGGCCGTGCCCGCGGAATTAATCGAATCGGAGTTGTTCGGCCATGAAAAAGGCGCCTTCACTGGCGCAGCGGCCAAACATATCGGCAAGTTCGAACAGGCCGACGGCGGAACACTTTTTCTGGACGAAATCGGCGATATGCCGGTGGCGATGCAAGCGAAATTATTGCGCGTGCTGGAAGAGGGCGAAGTCGAGCGCGTTGGCGGCGACAAGCCCATAAAAGTGAGCGTGCGTGTGGTGGTCGCCACGCACCGCCACCTGGAAGACCTCGTGAAGCAAAACAGCTTCCGCAGCGATCTGTTTCATCGTATTTATGTTTTTCCGCTGACACTGCCTCCCTTGCGCGAGCGGCTTGAAGATTTTCCCGGCCTCGTCGCGCATTTCGCGCGCCAGGTGGCGGCGCAAAACGGGTGGAAAGAAAAGATTTTCTCGGAAGAAGCCATCGGCGAATTGCGCAAGTACGGCTGGCCCGGAAACGTCCGCGAACTGCGCAATATCGTTGAACGTCTGATCCTACTCGCTTCGGACGAAGATGTCGCGGCGGCGGATGTACGCCTCATTCTTCCAACTTCCGGCTCTGCTTCGGGTGGTTCCGCTGCATCCCCATCGGGAAATTCGACGGGCACACTTGCCGAACGAACCGAGGCGTTCGAAAAGGAAACGATGCTCGCGGAAATTCGGCGTCACAACTTTCACATGACCAATGTGGCGCGAGCGCTGGGCCTGGAGCGCAGCCACCTGTATAAGAAGTGCCAACAACTGGGAATCGACCTGCAGTCGCTACGCAAGCCGGAATGAAGTTGGTCTGCGATGCAAATTAGTTTGCCGCTGCCGCCCTGCTAAGTAAGACAAGGTAAATCATTTATATTCAATATTATACAGAAATCACAAAGAGGCTGTCCGATTTCGCTTGACAAAATAGCGATACGTAATATGATATTTGCAGATTGCAATAAGCGAGCCCACCATGAAACTTGGCGACAAACTCCGCTCCCTCCGCTCCGTCGAAGGTTCGCTCCGCGGATTGGGCCGTTCGATGACCCAGCAGGAACTGGCCTCCGCGATGAAGAGCGAGATCGGCCGCGGTTTGAGCCAGGCGTATCTCTCGCAAATCGAGAATGGCGCACGGCCCCATTTGACGCACACCACGCGCGAGCTGCTGGCGCGATTCTTCCGTGTCTATCCCGGGTTTCTCGTGGACGACCCGGAAGGCTACACGCCGGGCCTGCAATCGGAATTGCGTGCCATTGACGCGAAAATCGATTCCTGGCTTTTTGCCGGCGCCGAGCAGTTCACGGCCGATCCGCCACTGCAGCGCGCGCTTCTGGCGATCGCGGAGCACGAAGACTCTCGCCGGGCGATTTTGCTTCTGGCGGAGATTCTCCGGACCCCGGACTTAGCCGAGCGCCTCGGAGAGGTTTTGCACGCGGGTAATCATCACAACGGAGGACAAAAGGGCGGCGGCCATCCGCCGCCCGCTTCTTCACTTCGCAATTGAGCCGGGCCGGCCGGGTGGCCGTGCAGCAGGCAACAAGGTCCGTATCTCGAATTCCAGCTCGCGCACCGCAACAGCAAGTTGCGGAGAGTAAACGTCGCGCTCGAGGTGACTTATGACCTGGTCTGATTTCTATCTTCTCTGTTTCCTGGTGGGCTTCTCGCTGAGCGTTCTTTCCTTTCTGGCCGGCGCAGTCCACCTTCATCTCCCGTTCAAGTGGCACCTTCCATTCCATGGCGCGCATCACGGGGGAGCCGGGGCTTCCCATGGCGGCCTCCGAGGCGGGACACACGTTTCCTGGTTCAACGCTTCGTCGGCAATGGCTTTCCTGGCATGGTTCGGCGGAACGGGCTATCTGCTCACACGGCATTCGCACCTGCTTGCCGTGGTCAGCCTGCTAATAGCAACGGTCGCCGGCTTAGCTGCTGGGTTTGTGGTTTTCCGCTTCATGGTGAAACTCGTGAGTTCTGACGACGCGCCGATGAAAAGCGAAGACTACCGGATGGAAGGCTCGCTCGGGACCATCAGCATGCCGATCCGGGAGAGCGGCACTGGCGAGATTATTTTCTCTTTGGCAGGAGTTCGCCGTTGCGCCGGAGCGCGCAGCGATGACGGCAAAGCCATCGAGAAAGGCGCCGAAGTGGTGATCGAGCGCTACGAAAAAGGAATCGCTTATGTGAAGAGGTGGGAAGAGTTCACGAAGTAACGGTTTTCTCGGACTGGCGTTCGACACAAACAGTCCGGAGCGGTCGAAAAAGGAGGCTTTATGTTCGGGTTGCCAAACGAAGTAGTGATCATCGCCGGACTTCTCGTACTTGGCATCTTGATGATCATGATCGTGATCGCCAAGATGTATCGAAAAGTCGGGCCAAACGAGGCTCTGATCCGGTATGGCATGGGAGGGACGGAAGTCTACTGCGGAAAAGGCGCACTGATTTTTCCGATGGTGCAGACTTGCCGGGATCTCTCGCTGGAGTTGATGTCGTTCGACGTCGCCCCGCAGCAAAGTCTGTACACGAAGCAGGGCGTCGCCGTAACCGTAGAAGCCGTAGCGCAGATCAAGGTGAAGAACGACAAAGAATCTATCCTGACGGCTGCCGAGCAGTTTCTAACCAAGCGGCCGGAACAGCGCGAGGCTCTGATTCGCCTGGTGATGGAAGGCCATCTCCGGGGAATCATCGGCCAGCTCACCGTGGAGCAAATCGTAAAGGAGCCGGAAATGGTCGGCGATCGCATGCGCTCCACCTGCGCCGACGACATGAGCAAGATGGGGCTGGAAGTCATCAGCTTCACCATCAAGGAAGTACGCGACAAAAACGAGTACATCACCAACATGGGACGGCCGGACGTCGCTCGCATCAAGCGCGACGCCGAAGTGGCCGCCGCCGAAGCCGACCGCGACATCGCCATCAAGCGCGCCGAAGCAACACGCGCGTCAGCAGTCGCGAAAGCGCAAGCCGACCAGGAGCGCGTCGCGGCCGAGACCGCATCTTTGGCCAAACAAGCCGAAGCGCAACGCGACCTGGACATCAAGAAAGCCAGCTACCTGGAGATGACCAAAAAGGCGCAAGCCACCGCCGACAAGGCGTATGAAATCGAAACCAACGTCATGCAACAGAAGGTGATTGAAGAGTCCGTGCGTGTCCAGCAAGTCGAGCGCGAAGCGCAAGTGAAAGTACAGGAAGCGGAAATCGCACGCCGCGAAAAGGAACTCATCGCTACCGTGCTGAAACAGGCGGAAATCGAGCGCCAGCGCATCGAAACGCTGGCCAGCGCCGAACGTCAGCGCTCAATCACCGAAGCCGAAGGCCGCGCCTCCGCGATTCGCGCGCAGGGCGAAGCCGAAGCCGAAATCATCTTCAAGAAAGGCGAAGCTGAAGCCAAGGCCATGAACATCAAGGCGGAGGCCTTCCAGGAGTACAACCAGGCCGCCGTCATCGACAAGCTGTTCACCGGACTGCCGGACGTTGTGCGCGCCCTGGCCGAGCCGCTAAGCAAAATAGACAAAGTGACTATCGTCTCCACGGGCAATGGCGACGCCGCTGGCGCGTACAAGCTGACCGGCGACGTCACCAAGATTGCCGCGCAAGTGCCAGCGCTCTTCGAAGCGCTCTCCGGCATGCAGATGTCGGATCTGCTCAGCAAAGTGCGCCTGATCGGCGACAAAGCGCCGAAGCCGGAGCCGCCGCAAGCGCCGGTCAAGAGGGCCTAGTCTAGTGTTCGCTTCCGTCCCGGCAGGTCCCCGCGGACCTGCCGAGGACGCTAAATGGTCCCGGGGGGATGGCCATGAGCACGAAAGAAAACCTTCTCTTCCTTTGGATTCTTGTGATGGTGGCATTCGGTCTTGTGTTCCACCACTTTTGGGCCAGCACGGTCTATGCGCTTGGCAGGGCCGTTGCGCCGACTCTCATTTCTTTGTTGGGCCTCGCGAAGATCGCGGCGGGAATGTACGGCGTGCACCTCTTACTCTGATGCAGATTGCAGAGCTGGCGGGAGCGCTTGGCTGTCATCGAATGGTTTTGAATGGTTCTCATCATCGATTCGTGAAAGGAGATTCATCATGGGACTTTTAGAACGAGTAAGCACTTTGATTCGCGCGAACATCAACGACATGGTCGATCGCGCGGAAGATCCTGAAAAAATGATCAAGCAGGTGATTCTCGACATGGAGAATCAGTACCTGCAGGTCAAGACGCAAGTGGCGGTTTCCATCGCCGACCAGCATATGCTTGAAAAAAAGTGGCGCGAAAACGAGGACTCGGGAAAAGACTGGATGCGCAAAGCGGAGATCGCAGTGGACAAGAGCCAGGATGATCTGGCCCGCGCCGCGCTCGACCGCTTCCAGACCTCGCAGCGGCTGGCGCAAAGTTACCGCGAACAGGTGGACGACCAGAAATTACAGGTCGAAACACTGAAGGGGGCGCTCGTGAAACTCGAACAGAAACTCGACGAAGCGAAGTCCAAACGCGATCTGCTTATCGCGCGCCATCGGCGCAGCATTGCCCTCGGCAAAGCGGCGCGCGCGCAAACCGCGATGGGCGACAATTCCAAGAGCGCCACGTTTGACCGCCTCAAGGATCGCGTACAGCACACCGAAGCCGTGGCCACCGCCGAAGTCGATCTCCTCACCGACGACGTCGGCGAGAAGCTGACTCGCCTCGATCGCGACGCCGAGGTGGACCGCCTTCTAGCCGAACTGAAGGCCCGCCGCGGCCTGCCGGAGAAAGTTGGTTGAAGCTTGCAAGACCCGAACGCATAAACAAGTCTCATGGGGCTTGCGAGGATTGAAGTCCCTTGCGCTTCAAGGGCTTCCAGGCGAAGTCGCCACGTAGGTATTGCCAGAGGCCCTGCAGCCGCCAGACCATGTGCATTTGCCGGTAAGGAAAATGTTCCAGGAAGCAGTAGCTCACCAGCCGCGCCACGTCTTGCCAGTCGTTATACCGCTTGTAGGTGATCTCTTCTTGCAGGACAGAGCCGATGGAAATTACGGTGGCAAACGCATACCCGAAGATCAGGAACTGAAGAAAAAACTCGCGGCTAAGAACACCAAGCGAGGCCGCAAGAATAATGGTGACGATCCCCGCGAGCTCGAACACCGGAGCGAACAGTTCAAAGATCCACAAGTACGGCAGAGCGAAAGAGCCGATCCTTCCGTAACGCGGCCGGAAAAGCATGTCGCGATTTGGCCACAGCACGTCCAATAAGCCCTTTTGCCACCGCTGCCGTTGTCTTCCCAGGGATTTCAGGTCGGAGGGAACTTCCGTCCAGCACATGGGATCTGGTACAAAGCGAATCTGATAGCTTGCTTTTTTCTCGAGCAAATGCCGGTGCAGGCGAGCCACCAGATCAAAGTCTTCGCCGATGGAGTTAGACCGGTAACCGCCCACGGCGCGCACCAGATCGGTGCGAAAGAGGCCAAACGCTCCGGAAATAATCGTCAGCATGTTTCCCTGCGCCCAGGCCTCCCTGCCAATCAGGAATGCGCGGAGATACTCGATGACCTGGATCACCTCAATACTCTTGCGCGGCAAGCGCACCCGCCGCAGAGTTCCGCCTTGGATCTCCGAGCCGTTCAACACGCGGATGATCCCGCCCACGGCAACGACGCGTTTCGGATCCTCCAGAATGGGAACCATGATGCGCAGCAGCGCGTCACGTTCCAGCACGGAGTCCGCATCCACCACGCAAACGTACGGGGAGTTTGCTGCGTTCAACCCGGCATTCACCGCATCTGCCTTGCTGCCTCCGGCTTCTTTATCAACGACCAGCAGTCTGGCGTCGACATCACTCCGGTACAATCCGCGCACCGGCGCGCTCTTAACTTGCGGAATGTACACCGCGCGGACGAGCCGCAAGCGAAACTCCTCGCGCATTTCTTCGAGCGTGCGATCCTCTGATCCGTCGTTGACAACGATGATCTCGAATTCCGGGTAATCAAGCTCTAGGAGGTTACGTACAGCCACGCGGATAGAACTCTCTTCGTTATGCGCCGGTGCAATGATCGCGATGGGCGGCGCCATGGGAGAGTCATTGATCCAGTTCAGGCGATGGCTCTCCAGGCTACGCTGATGGGCCGCACTGGTCTTCAGGGCAATCATCAGCATCATCAAATAGGAAAAATTGCTGGCCAAGTAGTACCAGAAGAGCGTGTGGTTCGCGATGTCCAGGAACCGAATCATGGCAGCAACGCTGCTTTACCCGAAAGACTTTCGCTGACCGCGAGTTCTTCGGCAAGAAGAGTTCCCGTCCGCAGCACTTTCTGCAGCCGGTCCCTTACTTCTTCTTCGATTTCTGTGCTGACCTCGAGTTCCTTCTCCAGCTTTGCCCGCAAATCTGCATTCTCGAGTGCGGTCAAGTACGCATGCAATCCGTAGCGATCCCCTGTCTCTACAACCTGTTCGAAGATGGGAGCCATGTCGAGTTCCACAAGGGCTTCTGCGGCCCGCAATCGCACCAGACGGTTAGAATCCATCAGTCCGCGCAATAAAGAGGGAATCGCCCGCGGATCGGAAAGTTTTCCGAGGCTCACGATCGCGCGCAGGCGAACAAACCAAATCGGATCCCGAGCCAGCTCGTTGAGAAGGTCAAACGCCAGGCCAGATTTGGTGTGCGACATGGCGCGGGCGGCGGCGGCTCGCAATTCATCGAGGTCGTCGCCGACAAATTGCAGTAGATCCAAGCCTAGAGACGGAGTTGCTACCTCACCGAGAACCCGGCCAAGGATTTCCCGCAGGGGACCCTCGGCGTGTTGGACGTAGGGGAGAAGCAGCTGCGGTCGTTCCGCGCAACACTGGATCAACGCGCTTTGTAAGGGCAGCGCGGGCACGGACAGTCCCTTTTCGCCCACCCATGCGAGAATCTCCTCCCCTGCCTCCGGGCAGGCCATACGTCCCAAGCCTCGCAGTGCGGCCAGCCGTACTTCCAGATCGTGGTCACGCAGGGCTTCCGCCAGAGCGGGAATCCCTTCCGGCGCGCGTGTTCGCCCCAAAGCTACAAGCGACCGCATGCGCCTCCAGCCAGTCTGCCGCCGTGCTTCAAAAATGCGCTTCTCTATCAAACCGCTTTGCCGCAGGAATTTCAGCAGCCGGGCCGACTCTTCTGCCCCAGAGGCTTCAAAAGCATCCAGGGCCATGGTCTCGACAATGCGCCGGTCGAAGGGCTTCTTACGCCAGGTCTCATAGGGGATCTCGCCGGAGATCAGCGCGTCCCATTTCTGCCGTAACTCAAAGACGCGCGCGTCGCGCTTCGCGAAATACCGTTTCCGGTACGTCCTGCGAAGTAGGATGAACGCCAGCAGCAGCCCATCCGCGACAGTCGCCGCGACGATGGCCTTCAGCACAAACGCCGCCGGCCCTAGCCTCCAGAGCCGTTCAAAAATGGATTCCATAGCTCAATCCGAAATTCGTATCCGTTTTGTTCTGCGTGCGTTTTTGATACGAGGCGTAACCCGTGACGTCCTGACGGGCGTTTATCTGGAAGCGCAATCCGCCGCCATACGTTTGCGAGGCGAATCTCCCGATCTGGTCGATTTGCGTGAAATCTTCCGTGCCGGCGGCGAAGAACATATTTCCGGACAGCCGCCTCTGGCCCCAATTCGCGAGTGGAAATCCCAGGCGCGTCATTCCGGAAGGCTTCCATTCCGCCCCGGTCCCTGAAAACGCGCTACGTGCGCCCGTGGCTCCCAGCGACAGGGTCCACTCGCGCGGGAGATATACGATGGCCGTGCCATTCAAAGTCAGAATTCGCGATTGCCGGTACCAATACCAATGCTGCGCGTATGAGAATTCCACGGAACGCACGAAATTGCTTTCACCGGTCTTCCATCCATGGTCGACATCAAAGAAAACTTCACTCTTCGGGATCACGCCATTGTCATGTCCCACTGCGCCGCCGGCCGTAAGAGCTCCCCAGCGGTGTGAGCGTCCCGTAATGCCGCCCGAGAACTTTCCTGCACGGATTCCTGCTCGTTCATAGAAACTTCCCGCGAAGTTTGTGCCCCAGCGCGGCGTCCATTGTGATGCCAGGCTTACCCACCCGGCGTGATTCGCACTCGTGAAATTAAAGAGGTCGTTGTCCTGGCTGAAGCGCAATTCCTGTCTGGGCTCGCCGCGAAGGGAGATCAGACCGGCCTGCGCCTCGGCGCTAGTGGGGTCCAAACCGAGCGCTTTCCGAAATTCCATTTGAGCTTCGATTCGCTCGCCCTTGCCGCGTAGTGCCCGCGCCAGCGCGGCGTGCAGGTCCGCGCGCTTCGGATCAAGCTCCACAGCGCGGCTCAGGGCCCGCAGAGATTCTTCCGTTTTCCCTTCGCGCGAGTACACGCCGGCCAGCCCCATCCAGTCGTCCGGATCGTTCCGCGCGAACTTAAGAATTTCCAGGTATTCTTTCTCGGCTTCTGGTAAACGCCCTGACCAGCTCAGAACTCGCGCACGCCATCCCCGCACGTCCATGTCTCGAGGCGATCGCGCAACCTCGCGCTCGACGATTCGCATCGCCGAATCCCAGTCCTGCGCCTCGGCATATTTTCTTACCTCTGCTTCCCACACCGGCCGCTCCGTCTGTGAACGCATTGGTACAGCCAATAGCGATACTCCGGCGATCAGCACGGAGAGCCGGAGCAACCGCAAGCCGAGCGGTTCCTGAATAACGCGAGCTCTGGAATTCCTCGATGTAGATTTTTTACACACGACGACGCTCACTTCTATAGCAATAGACAGTCCAATCCTTGGTAGAAGCACGTCCACAAGAAGGCGCTAAGTTGCCCAGTTTCTTTTGTTTATAGAATGCTCGATCTCAATCGAGGGAATCATTTCCCTTGAAGGAACAATCTCTTGAAATTGACCCAAATTGGTACAATCACTGTTTCGATTTTCGATGTAACCGTCGGATGAACTCTTCCAGGTCACGGATCGCTGCGATTCTTGGAGAATAAGGGCGAAATGAATTCGCTGCTCATCGAAGCGCCAGCTGCTGTCATCGCTGCTGCCGGTCTGAGCGCTTACGCGGCGGTTCATCCTCGTTCGCAGCTCTTTGGTCGCACGATTTACAGAACAAACTCCCCGCGCAAGCTGGCGCTTACCTTCGACGATGGGCCGAATCCGGCGATCACTCCTAAGCTGCTTGACCTCCTCGACCGCCACAACGCGAAGGCGACATTTTTCGTGATTGGCCGCTACGTGCGCGAATGTCCCGAACTCGTTCAGGAAACCGCTGCGCGCGGACACCTCATCGGCAATCACACAGAGATGCATCCGAATCTTTTCCGGCTCTCCCGCAGAGAAATCCGCATTGAGCTGCGTCTTTGCCACGACGCGATTTCCAATGCCCTCGGCTCGCCGCCAAAGTGGTTTCGCCCGCCGTTTGGATTGCGAAATCCCTGGGTCGTTCCGGTGGCCCGGGAACTTGGCTATCGCACCGTCACCTGGACCCTGCTTCCCGGCGATTGGAAGGAGAAACCAGTGGAATGGCTGATTCCGCGCCTGCAGCCCATCGCCGACCATGCACAGCGGAACCTGGGGAATGGCTCCAACCGCGCCGCTGCTGGCACTGGCGACGTGCTCTGCCTACACGATGGCGGACACCGCGAGCTGAACAGCGACCGCTCCCGCACGCTCGCCGCTCTTGAGCACTGGCTGCCGCGCTGGCGTGACCTCGGCCTCGAATTTGTTACAATCGGGGAAGCGGTGAACACGCCCGCACTCTAATCATGGACGAACGCCAGTTTTATACGGAAAAAGAAGAAACGCGCAAAGTAAAGCTCATCTGCCCGAGCTGCCGTGGGGAGTTCGAGGCTCCCGTGCGCTGGAAGGTCTGCCGGAAGAAAAAAGAGATGCCGCGCGGAGTCGGCGAAGAAGACAGGAAGAAGTTCGCCAAGGCCAGTTCCTACATGGTGCGGCTGGACGATCTGGTTGCCTGCTACAAGTGCCGCAAGCGTTTCGAATTAACCGGCCAATCCACGGTTCTCATCAACGATAATCTCGGCGATCCCAACGCCGATCCGGAAAACTTCGGCAACCGCTGAAAAAATTGACAGCAGGGCACGCTCCTCAAATCTCCGGATACATCTCAAAAAAGGCTTCGACGGACTGGCGAAACGTGTTCTCGATCTCTTCCTTGCTTCCTTCGATCAAGTGCATGGCCACGCGCGCGGTGCGGCCGTTCTTCAGCACCACCGTCGCGTCCTTCACCTCGCCAAGGTCTTCCTCGGGCAGCAACCTCATCCCATAAATCAACGCCAGCTTCGCCATGCGCTTCTCCTAACTCTTATTTAAGCGTAGCCTTCGTCCTCCCACGGGTCAAACGACGCCGAATAGAGGAGCGATGGGGTTATACTCAGGCATCCGGAATCGTCTCTTGGTGCATCGCATCAAGCAGCGCGGAGGGATGTTATGAGAGAGCAGTTGCCCCGAGGGTTTCGACAAAACGTACTTTTGATCGCAGGCATTCTGGCAATCGGCGCTTCCTGCGCTGCGCAACAGCCCAATGGCCCGCAGTCCGACGCTCCTCCCCCCATCGCACCTAAGCCTGCGCAGCAACCGCCGCCCGGGTCCGGCGAAAAAATTATCGTTCCCGCGGGTACGAAAGTCGGCGTCGTGCTCCAGAACGGCATCTCCACGCACAGTGCCAAAGCCGGCGACTCCGTTTATCTCCAAACCTCCTTTCCGATTACCCAGAACAATCGCATCGTCATTCCGGTGGGCTCGTATCTTCGTGGCGAATTGCTCGAAGCCAAGCGCCCCGGCCGCATCAAGGGCCGTGGCGAATTTCGCATGCGACTCGATACGCTGATCCTGCCAACCGGCTACACCGTCGATCTGCGCGCCGCCCCGCGCAGCGCGGATTCCGGCGGCAATGAGACCATGGATTCGGAAGGCAAAGTCACCGGAGGCGGCAACAAAGGCAAAAAAGTGGGAACCGTCGTAGAGACTACAACCGCAGGCGCCGGGATAGGCGCCATTGCTTCTCGCACCCCCAAAGGCGCCGGCATTGGCGCTGGAATCGGTGCAGCGGCGGGTCTGGCTGCCGTCTTGCTCACCCGCGGACCGGATGCTGAACTCCCGCGTGGCTCCACCATGGACGTTGTCTTCGAGCGCGAGCTAGCGCTTGACGGCAGCCAGATTCAGTTCACGAATCTCGGACAGTTTCAGCCAGTCGTGCAACCCCCGGCGCGACAGCAGCCCTGAGCGGTAATTCTGCTGCCCCTAAGACATACCTTCCCGCAGAAGTGAGCATGAAGGACCACGGTGCCTCTGGTCCTTTGCGTCCTCGCTCCGCAGTGCCGGCCGGAGCTTGCCCGCCGCTAGCGCTTCTACCGCCCGCAGCCGCCCAGTGAGTTCGTTGGCCGTCAAACGCCCGTCGCGGTAGAGGCCGCGAAGAAAATCCTCTGCCACGGTTTCGCCTTTCTGGGTGTTGCAATCCACGCAGGAGGAAACGAGGTTGCGGTAGGAATTGCGCCCCATGCGGGCAAGGGGCACGACATGGTCGAGGCAGCGCGCGCGAGCGGTGAGCCGGCGCAGACAATAGAAGCACAGGCCACTGTCGCGCGCGTGAATGGCCGCGCGCCGCGTTTTCACTTGAAGGAAATCCATTTGCTCGATGTCGGCGCGGCGTTGCTGACGGGACAGACCGGAGACGGCCATTTCATCCTGCGGGGCGGCGCGAATTTCGTCAGGCAAACGGACCTCGACGACGTGACCGGCGCGGGTGCGTTCGATCAGGCGGAGAGCGCCCTTGGCAACGAGGCGGCGCACGGCCTGGCGGGCGGGTGCGGCAGAAAGGCGGGCGCCGCGCATAAGCCAAACAATGGAAAAGCGCAGCCGGAGCCGGTTTTCGAGCCGGCTATGCCGCAGGAGATGAGAATAGACGACTCGTTCGACGACAGTAAGGCCCAGCCGCGGCACGAGAACATCTTCGAGTTGTTTCCAGATGAGGACAGCATTGGTTTTGCTGATTTTCATGGTTGTGATCCAGACGATGCAGAGACGCGCTTCCGCCTGTTTGCTTCCGAGTGGGTTGCACGTAGCGCTGGGCTTTAGCCCAGCATCTTCTTTGCTTGCCACCAGGCCACACCAGTGCGGGAGCTTGCTCCCGTCGCCCCGCACGCCGGGGAACGAAAGTTCGCTGCAACTGTTTTGTGATTTGGGAAAAGGAATGAGGGGGAAAAGAAAAAGGGCGAAACCGTCCACCGACAGTTTCACCCAGAATCATCATACCATATCCATATCACTTGTCAAGTAATATTTTAATTTGTTTACTATCAGTCACTTGTAGGGCCCGCGTTCCGAAGCGGGCCGCCGCCCCAGCGTGCCTGTTTGCCTGCGCCCGTTGGGGGGGGATAAACACCAGAAAACGGAGTTGCCACCTATCCTATCAGCTATTTTGACGGCCGCGGGTGGCTGTTCTCCTCTCCTTTTTTCTAATTTCCATTTTCCCGGTGGTTACTTCCGGGGTGTGTGCAATTTGAGAGGGAGGATTCTGGCGTAGGACTTGAAGTCGGGGTCGTTGGCGAAGATGGACCAGTCGCGAGCAATGGCGATGGCGCAAATCAGGATGTCGGCGACGGATACGGCGACACCGCGAGCGCGGCAGTCGTTGCCGGCTTTGGCGGCGGCTTCGTAGTCGACCGTGCTAATAGGCTCATCGGGGAAGGAGCGGAGGACGGTGTGGAGCTTTTCGTACTGGCTGGACGTCTTGATGCCGGATAACAGCTCCTGGCGGATCAAACCGATGATTCTGGCACGGCCCTCTTGAATGAGGCTTGTCAGTTCGGCGACAGTGGCGCGCTGGGCGGGATTGAGGTCGTGGGCTTTGCGGCGGAGCGCCAGGGACCAGATCGAAGTATCGACGAGAACGTTCACGCGCGCTTTCTGCTGCGTTCCTTCTTGTGGTCGTAGTTCGCGTCGTACTCGATGCTTCCGAAGAGCGGCAGAATGTCCTGCTGCTTGCGGCGTTGGATGTATTCATCGAGGGCAGCCGTGACGGCATCTTTTTTAGTCCGGTGGCGGCCCAGCTTCTTAGCTTGTTCGATCAAGCGGTCGTCGATAGCCAGGTTGGTAGGCATGGTCGGCTTTCGGGACAATTATACACAACTCGATGTGTAGTCTCAAGTAGACTGGAGTGTGTAGAACGAACCACGACTGAACCCGCGAGCCCCCGCGGGTGCCCCAGGTAGCGCTTTTCTACCTAGGGGTTTTGGTACGAAGGCTGATCCAGAAACAGTCCTGAACTGTTCAGCAATCTAGTGTGGAGCGTCTGGCTTTGCAGGTTGCCACAATTCGATCGGATTCCCCTCAGGGTCGTGCAGGCGAGCGAACCGGCCGTAGGGATAAGACTGCGGGTCAATCTTGACGGCAATTCCCGCAGCTTGTAGCTGGGCCGCCATTTTGTCGAGATCCCGGACTCGAAAGTTCAGCATCCAGACCTTGGCGGGATCTCCGAAATAGTTGCTCGTCTCAGCGAAGGGAGCGAAAGCGGTTGATCCTGCCTCTTGCTGCCACGCGGTTTCCCCGTCGGACGTTGGTATGGTCAAAATCCCCAGGTGTTGCTGGTACCAAAGCGCCAACGCTTTCGGATCTTTGGCTCGAAAGAAGAATCCTCCGATTCCGGTCACTTTTTCCATTTCCGTTCCTCCAGCGATCCCATCACGAACAGCGGCCCCCGCAGGGGGAGGGGAGACCTTTGGCTGTGTGGCTGTCTGCGCAGCGATGCCGAGTTGGTTCCGATTCCAGATGAAGCTCGACCCGAAAGCAAATGACACGGTTCGAAGCAGTTGGCGTCTTAGAAAAAGCATCCCATCCTCCTTCCGGTAAAAGCGCGGCCCGAGCTACGATACCTGCGCAAACTGCGTTCTGGGAAGCGTAAAGATGAGGTTCTGGTCGAGTTGTCGTCAAAGCGGAAGGAATCGTCCCACTATTTTCACGCGGGGGCCTGCCGCGCGGCATCGGCCACGGCAGATGAAAATCGCCGCGGGCTGAAGCGGTCCCAATCCTCGCTCACGCGTTGTTCCGTAATCCATTCGGACAAATGGGACAGGCGGGGAGTTCCCTCGATTCTAAGCTACGATCATTGTGCTCCACACTGATGAATATCAGAAAACGTCCCGTCTGCCCCGATTTCCCGTCCCCGATTTCCTAGGAATCGCAGAAAATGGGGAAAAGAGACTTAACGCTAGGCGAAACGGGTGTAAAATCCTCGCCAATGTTCCGGCATTTTCGAACCTAAGACCAAATCTGCATTTTATGGCGAGCCCAGAGACCGTCGTAACACCAGTGGCGCAGGCGCGAATAGCGGAGGGCCGATTCGCTAAGTCAGATCGCCTTTTCTACGTGGTCGCTGCGGGCTTGATGCTGATTTTCACGGCTGGGGGATTTCGGAGATTCTATCTGCATGGCAAGGCTCCGTGGGGTGAGATGACCAGCCAGATCGCCCCGCTCATCGTTGCTCACAGCCTCGCCATGTCCAGCTGGGTAATTTTATTTCTGGTGCAAAGCGTCCTAATACTGACCGGTCACCGGCGAGTTCATATGGTAGTGACTGGTCGAGTGGGGGCCGTGCTGGCTCCGCTCATTGTCGTTCTCGGGTCGACTGCGGCGGCCTTATCTGTTCACTTCCGACCCGAAATTTATGGGCCTTTAGGGGGGCCAAGATCTTTTCTGGCGATAATGCTCATTGAGATGGTTTCCTTCGGAACTCTCGTGGCAGTTGGATTAGCGTATCGTCACCGACCGGAAATTCACCGTCCGATGATGCTACTGGCCACGATAGTGATCCTATCCGGCGCACTTGGCCGATTCCCCTACATGGAAGACCTTGCGTTCCGTTCACCCTTATACGTTTGGGGACCGGTGTTGCTGTTCGGAGGTTTGCTTTTTCTACTCCAGTGGGCAATGAGCAGGGCGGCAAATCGGTGGTATTTAATGGGCTATGCCGCGACCGTGATCGCATCTTTCCTTTCTGTTGTAGTGGGCAAC
>Ga0210407_10000687_pt1 | contig 36333 bp, 37 predicted proteins | sample IncBWC27MmetaG_FD_150860 | JGI IMG/M metagenome (GOLD analysis project Ga0210407, IMG submission 150860) | Forest soil microbial communities from Barre Woods Harvard Forest LTER site, Petersham, Massachusetts, United States - Inc-BW-C-27-M | ecosystem: Environmental > Terrestrial > Soil >...
CTGCGGGCGCTGGAGAATCGCAAGATCGAGCGGCTGGGCGGATCGCACGCGATTGATGTGGATGTGCGCGTGATCAGCGCGACGCACCGGGATTTGTCCGCGGAAATTGCGGCGGGGCGTTTTCGCGAGGATTTGTATTACCGGCTGCGCGTGGTAACACTCGAATTGCCGCCCCTGCGCGCGCATAAAGAGGATTTGGCGATGTTGGTCGACGCGTTTTTGGGGCAGCTGGGCGCGCGGCACAAGCATCGCGCGCATGTGTCTCCGGAAGCGATGAGTTTGCTGCGGCGTTACGATTGGCCGGGGAATGTGCGGGAATTGCGCAATGCGCTGGAGCGGATGCTGGTGTTGTGCGACGGCGACGAAATTACTTCGGGGGATTTGCCGGAAGAGATTCGCGAATACGGCGGCGCGGCTGGTGCGGGTGGCGCTGCGAAGAAGGCGCGAGACGATTCGTACTTAGGCGAGGCGGATTTTCGCGAGGCCAAGCGGCAGTTTGAGATTGTTTATTTGAAGCGGAAACTCCAAGAGCATCACTGGAATGTTTCGCAGACGGCGGCGGAAGTGGGATTGCACCGGCAGAGCTTGCAGGAGAAATTGCGTGAGCTGGGAATTCAGAGGCCAGGGAAATGAAGCAGTGACGAGTGATGAGTGACGAGTGGCGAGAAAAAGCACATTCCTCATTCGCTGTCTCGGGTTCGGGATGACACGTTCTAAGTTCGATTGTGGACTTGAGATTCACACATGATTGATGGGGGATCGGTCGCGGGATTCATTTTGGCAGGTGGGGAAAGCTCGCGGATGGGTGTGGATAAGGGGCTCCTAGAAATTGCGGGTGTGCCGATGATCGTGCGGGCGACGCGATTGGTGGAATCGGTGGTGGGTGCGCCGGGGGTGGTCGTGGGGACGCCGGAAAAATATCGGGGGCTGGGGTTACGGGCGCTTGCGGATGATTGGCCGGGTTGCGGGCCGCTGGGAGGGATTGCGACGGCGTTGCGCGCGTCGGAGGCCGATTGGAATTTAATTGTGGCGTGCGATTTGCCGTACTTGACGCGCGAATGGCTGGAGTATTTGTTGCAGCGGGCGCGCGATTCCGAGGCAGAGGCCGTGGTACCGATGAATCTCGTGCCTGCGAGTAAGCGCGGAGCGGAGCCGCTTTGCGCGATGTATCACACAGGCGGCGGACCGGCGATACGGCGGGCGCTGGAGCGGGACGTGCGCAAGGTGACGGACGGGCTCGCGGAATTACGCGTCGAAGTGATAGAACCAGCGGAATGGAAAGGCTTTGATTCCGGCGGGCTCCTATTCAAGAATGTGAACACGCCGGCGGATTATGAAGAAGCCAAGGCAAAATTTGCCGGGCGCGCGGAAAAATGAGCGACCATTATTTTGAATTCAAAAATGTTTGCAAGGCGTTTGACGATAACGCCGTGCTGAAGGACGTCAGTTTCTTTGTGGAGCAGGGCGAAACGGCCGTGATCATGGGGCGCAGCGGCGTGGGGAAATCGGTGTCGTTGAAACTGCTGCTGGGATTTCTGGCGCCGGATTCGGGGCGAATCATTGTGGCCGGGCAGGACGTGACGAATTGGACGGAAGCGCAATTTTCGCAAATCCGGCGTCGGGTGACGATGGTGTTTCAGTCGGGTGCGCTATTCGATTCGCTGACGGTGGAGCAAAACGTCGCGTTTCCGCTGGAGAGCCGCGGCGAGCCGGAAGCGCCGGAAAAAATCGACGCCACAGTGAAAGAGCTGATGAACGAACTGGAAGTCGCGGATTTCGCGGATCGTTTGCCCGCCGACCTGAGCACTGGAGCAAAACGCGCCGTGGCGATTGCGCGCGCGCTGGCGGAAGATCCCGACGCGATTCTTTACGACGAGCCGACCACGATGGTAGATCCGCTGATGGCGGCGCACATCAGCGATCTAATCGCGAAATTGAAAGCGAGATTGCGCAAGACTTCGATCGTGGTGACGCACGACACGCACCTGGCGAGGAAATTGGCTGACCGCATTCTTTTCCTGCAGGAAGGACGCGTGGGGTTTTTCGGCACGTGGCAGGAACTGGAAAATTCCAAGGAGCCTTTTTTGCGAAATTTTCTCGCGCAGGATGAAATGATTCCTGCGCTGGATGCCGGCGAGTGAGCCAAAATCCCTCGGCAACGGGCGCGCCCGCAGCGAAAGGCGGTGACCCGAAATCCCAGTTGCGGCGCGTGATGGGATTCTGGGATGTGCTGCTGTTCAACATTGGCGCGGTGCTGGGACCGCGCTGGATTGCGGCGGCGGCGCATAATGGCACTTCTTCCATCAGCTTGTGGGTATTTGCCGCGTTGTTCTTTTTCCTGCCGACGACGTTCGTGATCGTGGAATTGTCCACGCGCTTTCCGGAAGAGGGCGGGTTGTACGTGTGGTCCAAGGAAGCGTTCGGAGATTTTCACGGATTTATCGCGGGATGGACCTATTGGGTGTACACATTTTTTTATTTTCCGGCGCTGCTGATGGCCAGCGCGGCGATGGCGGCGTATATCGGCGGAGGCGGCACGGCGTATCTGGCGCAGGACCGGACGTTCTTGGTGGCGGGATCGTTCGGATTACTTTTTGTGGCTGTGGCGCTGAACATCGTCGGCTTGAATATCGGCAAGTGGCTGCAGAACGTGGGCGCGGTTTCGACTTACGTGCCGCTGCTGATGCTGGTGGGGATGGCGGCGTATTTGTGGCACGCGCACGGCTCGGTGACGCATTTTACCTGGCGGAACATCATTCCCACGTGGGATTGGGGCACAGTGAATTTCTGGCCGCAGATTGCGTTTGCGTTCGTGGGTCTGGAGCTTTGCGCGACGATGAGCGAAGAAGTGCGCAATCCGCAGAAGACTTTGCCGCGCGCGATTTTTGGCTCTGGAATTTTGATTGCGTTGATTTACATCGCGGGAACTTTTGCGGTGCTCTCCATTTTGCCTGCCGATGCGGTGGATCCCAAGAGCGGAGTGTTTCAGGCGTTGACCGCCGGATCGATGATGCTGCGAATCGTTTTGTTCGGCGTGATTGCGGCGATTCTGGTGACGGTGGGGAATGCGGGCGGCGTTGGCGGAACGGTGGCGGGAGTGGCGCGCGTGCCGTTTGTGGTGGGGATTGATCGTTATTTGCCGGCGGTCTTTGGGCAGATACATCCGAAGTGGAAGACGCCGTGGGTGGCGATTTTGGTGCAGGCATTTGCGACCGGCGTGGTGCTGATATTGGGACAAATCAGCGACAGCCCGAATACGGCGTATCAAGAATTGGTGGACGCGGGGACGATACTTTATTTTATTCCGTTCTTGTATATGTACGCGGCTGTGATCCGGCTGGCGTATCGCGGAGATCGCGGCGCGAACGAGAACCAGGTTTTGATTCCCGGCGGGAAAGTTGGAGTTTGGCTGATGGGGATATTGGGATTCACGGTAGTGCTGGGCGGGATTGTATTGTCGCTGATTCCACCGGAGGAAGCGGCGAACAAGTGGGTGTTCGAGGGAAAATTGGCGGGCGGGAGCGCGTTTGCGATTTTGTTTGGGTTGATGCTTTATTACCGCGGGGCTCGCGCGAAGGCGCGGGAAGCGCGAGCGCTGTGATCTGACGAATTTAGTGCTAGTGGATGGCGCGGTTTTGCGTGGTTTGTTTTGTAGTTAGCGAGAAGCGCGGTTCGATTTTGTTTTCTGCGGCGGTGGATCCGGTTACGCGGGCTGCTGCGTATTCTCCTACCGATGGGCCGTGCTTGAATCCGTGGCCTGAGCCGCCGCCGACCAGCCAGACGTTTTCGAAATCCGGGTGCCGATCAATCAGAAAATCTCCGTTGGAAGTGTTTTCGTATTGGCAGACGCGCGTTTCGACGACGGGCGCATTCTTCAGGGCGGGGAAGCGGCGGGCGACGAATTCGCGCGCGGATTCGACGGCGGCGACGCTGGCGACTCGGGATTGCGTGTCGGGATCTACGGGCACGCCGTGATGATCGTCAGCAACTTTCAGGCCGCGATTTTCCAGATCGGGCATGCCGTAAAATTCGTCTTTCAAATAGAGCCAGGTGGGCAGGGCTTCCTGGCGGAATAGAATTTCGCCTTGCGGAACGCCGAAAAAAATAATTTCCTGGCGCGAGACGAAGATGCGCGGGCCCAAAAGATCGGGGAAAAGTTTGGTGAGCCAGGGGCCGCAGGCATAGACGAACGCGCCGGCGGAAATATTCTCGCCGTGAGTGGTCATGACCGAGGTGACGCGGCCTTCGCCGAGAGGCGCGAGCGCGGATGCGGCACGATACTGCACGCCGATTTTCTGGGCCTCTTCGACGACGGTTTGCACGGCGCGACGGGCCATCAGCACGCCGCTTTCGGGTTCGAGGATGCCCCACGCGTTATCGTCAAATGAGATTTGCGGGTAGTGTTTGCGCAGGCCCATGAGCGAGAGACGTTCGTGCGGGATTTTGTGATTTTGCAGAGCCGCGAGGGTGTCCATCGCGTAGGGATATTTATCGTGGGCGATCCACAGGACACCGGTGGGCTGAAATAATTCGGGGCGTCCGGTCTGCGCGAAAATTTCTTTCCAGCGGGGGAGCGCGCGCAGGGACCAGCGCGTGTAGATTTCGTCCGCGCCATAGCCCATGCGAATGATGCGCGATTCGCCGCCGGAACTGGCGCGGGAGTTGGCTAGGCCGTAAGCATCGAGTAGCGCGACGGAGGCGCCGGATTTTGCGAGGAAGTAGGCGGTCCATGCGCCGAAGACACCGGCGCCGATTACGGCTACGTCGCAGGATTTGCGGTCAGTCATTAGAGGCGTGACGCGAATGCGTTTGGAGCGTGCACGAGCGCGCCAGTGGGCGGAGGAGCGGGCTGGTCCCGCGGGCGCGGGGCCAGCCCCTGCGGCGGCTTTCCGCGGGCGTCGTTGCGAACATCGGACGATCCATTTCGCGGCCGCGATCGCGCATCAGAAACCTTCCTCGACGAGATGTTTTGCGCTGAGGTGCGACGTGGGTTGCGATTTTTCGTTGTGCAGCAGGCTCTCGACGTATTTGGCGAGGATGTCGGTTTCGATGTTGATGGCGTCGTCGACGGACATGCTGCGCACGTTGGTGTGCGCGTAGGTGAAGGGGATGATGGCGATGTCCGCGAAGCCCTCGTGCCAGCGGGCGACGGTGAGGCTGATGCCGTCGAGGGCGATGGAACCTTTTTCGGCGACGTAGCGGCGCAGATCTTGCGGCACGCGGACAGAGAGCCACCAATTTTCGCCTTCGGGGGAGAGGCGGGTGACGCGGCCGACGCCGTCAACGTGACCTTGCATGAAATGACCGCCGAGGCGCGCGCCGGCTGAGAGGGGGCGTTCGAGATTGACGAGGTGGCCGGGTTTTTTTTCGGCGAAATTGGTGCGGCCGAGAGTTTCGCCGGAGAGATCGGCGGTGAAACCGTGTGCGTCGAATTCGACTACGGTTAGGCAGCAGCCGTTGACGGAGATGCTGTCGCCGAGCTTTGTGGAGGCTGCAATTGGGGAGTCATTTTCAGGAGCACAGCCAGGAGTGGCTGTGCCACGGAAGCTGACGCGGAGGCGGCCGCCGGTGTCGGAGTGGTTGAGGGATTCGATTTTGCCTACTTGCTCGGTGATGCCTGTGAACATTTGATTTCAGTTCCTATGACCCGCCTTGGCGCGTTTTACTTGGGTGCACAGGCGAGATCGCCTATGCTACGTCAGCTGCGTTTGTACACATCGCGAAAATATCCTTGGACTACGAAATCTGGGCCGCAGGGTTTTACAGTTAGGTTTTGCAGCGCCGGTGATTTTGCGAACCAGCGCGATGGGATGCTGGCCATCGGGACGCCGCCTGTGCCCATGATTTTGGGAGCATAGAAGAGAATCATCTTGTCCACAATGCCGGCTTGGAGCGCGGCGCCATTTAATTCGGCGCCGGCTTCCAGCAGGACGCTGAGATTCTGGCGGCGGCCTAGCTCGCGGACCACGGCACGGAGATCTGCGTGGCCCTGGCGCGCGGGAACGCGAAAAACTTCGACGCCGGCGCGGATGAGCGCGCGGGCTTTCGGTGAATCGAGCGATTGCGTGGTGAACACCACTACATCGTTCTGTGCGCATCGCACGAGATTCGAACGCAGCGGTGTGCGCAGGCGCGAATCCACGATGGCGCGCAGGAGAGGGCGGCGGCGCGGTTCGCCAGTGCGGTCGCTCATACGCGGGTCGTCGGCGAGGACAGTGCCGATTCCGGTGAGGAGCGCGTCGGCTTCGTGGCGTAGGCGTTGGACCGCGTCGCGCGATTGCTGGCTGGTGATCCAAGTGACGCTGCCGGCTTTTTGGGCGATCTGGCCGTCGAGGGTGAGCGCGGTTTTCAGGGTTACGAGCGGGAGTCTGGTGCGAATCCAGCAGGCGAAATCTTCATTCAGGTGCCGGGCTTGCTTTTCCAGGACGCCACTGATTACCTGAATTCCGGCGCGACGCAGTTCGGCCAGGCCTTTACCGGATACGGCGGGATTGGGGTCGCGCGTCGCGGCCACCACTTTTTTTATTTTGGCGGCGATGATGGTTTTGGTGCAGGGGCCAGTGCGGCCGGTGGTGCAGCAGGGTTCCAGCGTTACATAGAGCGTGGCGCTGTGGGCTTTTTTTCCGGCTTGTTTTAGCGCGGCGATTTCGGCGTGGTCGCGGCGGTCGTAATCGTGGAAACCTTCGCCGATCACTTTACCGTTTTTGACGAGGACTGCGCCGACGACCGGATTCGGATGCGCTAAGGCTGCGCCGCGAGTGGCTAGCGTCAGCGCTCGCAACATCCAAGCGTCGTTAGCTTCACACGCGACGCTAGTCGAAGAGCGAGTTGACGTAGGTTTGGGCATCGAATGGGACCAGGTCGTCGATTTTTTCGCCTGTGCCGACGAAGCGGATCGGCAGATTTAATTCGCGGGCGATGGCTACGACGATGCCGCCTTTGGCGGTGCCGTCGAGTTTGGTGAGCACGATGCCGGTGACTCCGGCATGGCTCCAGAATTCGCGGGCCTGGTTTAGACCGTTCTGTCCGGTAGTGGCGTCGAGGACGAGCAACACATCGTGCGGCGCGCCGGGAATAACTTTGGCGGCGGTGCGTTTCATTTTGTCCAGCTCGGCCATGAGATTTGATTTGGTGTGCAGGCGGCCGGCAGTGTCCACGATGACCACATCGACTTTGCGAGCGCGCGCGGCGGTGAGCGCGTCGAAAACGACGGCGGAGGGATCGGCGCCGAGTTTCTGTTTGATCATTTCTACGCCGGAACGGCGCGCCCAGATTTCGAGTTGTTCGATGGCGGCGGCGCGGAATGTGTCGGCAGCGCAGAGGACTACGGTGGCGCCTTCCTTTTTCAGGCGACTCGTGAGTTTGCCGATCGTGGTGGTCTTGCCGGTGCCGTTGACGCCGATGACGAACAGGACGCGCGGCTCGTCGGCCGACTTGCCGTCGGCATCGGGTTCGGTGACGGCCGGTGCGGTGAGAATTTTCAGGATTTGATTTTTCAGTTCGCGTTTCAGGGCACCGGGTTCCACGAGCTTGTGTTCGTTCACCTGCTGGCGAAGGGCGGCGAGTACTTCCTTGGTGGTGCGCACGCCCAGATCGGCGCTGAGCAGCGCGGATTCCAGCTGCTTCAGCAGCTCGGGATCCACGGGGCGATCGCCCGTGAGCAATTGTTCGACGCGCGCGGATAACTCCGAGCGAGTTTTGCTTACGGAATCTTTCAGACGTTCGAGGAGTGTGGGTTCGGGTGGTCCGAAGAGCGAGATCATGAGTTTTCGCCGCGTGCGGCGGAGCATTTGATTGTAGCAAAGAGGCGGTGATGAGTGACGAGTGATAAGTGAGAGTGACAAGCGACCCGTCATTTGGTGGTGCATTCGATCACGCGGGTTGAGGAAAAAGGCAGTGGCTAGTGACGAGCGGTTAGTGGCTAGAAATGCCGCGACGGAAACGGCTTACGACGAGCGGGTGCGACGACGGAATTTATACTTCGACCAGGGCGGCGGTTAGGCGCAGGCGGCCGGAGGCTACAGCGGAATCGAGGGCGGCTACCACTTTTGGATCGAATTTGGAGATGGCCAGGGAACGGATGCGGCTTAGGGCGAATTCCAGGTCCATGGCGGACTGATAGGGGCGATTGGTGGTCATGGCGTCGAAGGTGTCCGCGACGGCGATGATGCGGGCCATCATGGGAATCTGATCGCCGGCGAGGCCGTAGGGATAACCGGCGCCGTCCATGCGTTCGTGGTGCAATTCGATGCCGGGGAGCATGTCCTTCAACTGAGCAACCGGGCGCATGATGTTCGCGCCCTTGCCGGGGTGCTGCTTCATGAGATCGAATTCTTCGTCTGTCAGCTTGCCGGGCTTTTTCAGGACGCGATCGTCCACGCCGATTTTGCCGACGTCGTGAAGCAGCGCGGAGATGCGCAAGCGGTCGATTTCTTCGGAATTCAGGCCCATGTATTCGGCGATGATGATGGAGTATTTGGCGACGCGGCCGGAGTGACCACGCGTGTAGGGATCCTTTTCGTCGATGGCGGCGGCGAGCATGCGGATGGAGCCGAGGAACAGTTCGCGATTTTCGGCGGCGGCCTGCTTGAGGCGCTCGACGTATTCTTCGATGTCGCCAGCCATGTGATTGAAAGTTTCGGCTAGCTCGCTGATTTCCCTGGCGCCTTCGACGCGCACGCGTTCGTGGAATTCGGCGCGGCTGATGGCGCGCACAGATTCGACGAGGCCGCGAATCGGCCGGGTGATGCCGAGGGCGAAGAGATATCCGAACAGCAGCGCGACTATAGTGACGCCCACGACGAAACTGAGTGCTTGCGCCGTGAGCTCTTTCACGCCAGCGTCAATGCGCGCGCTGTCGAGGCTGCGCTCGGCGATCACCGTCCAGCTTAATTCCGGGATGGTGCTGTAGGTGCCGATCATTTCGACGGGATGATTGTTCTTGTCCCGCTCGACGAAATGCATGGTTTCGGTGGCGCGCAGTTCCTGCGGCAATTCCTTCAAGTGGCCGACGACGGGAGACGTGGAAGTGACGTCGCGGCCGGGAACGACTTCGGCGGAATCCGGGTGCGCGACGATGTGGCCGTGTCCATCCACGATGAAGACGGTGCGCTCGCGCACGCTGGCATCACGAATGCGCTCGAGCAGGCGGTCGATCGAGACGACCGAGGCGATCATGCCGGTAAATTGGCCGTTCAAAGAAAGCGGAACGGAGACGACCAGCGCCGGGCGATTGTTTTTGCCGAGAGCGAATGGTTCGCTGACGAAATTCAGTCCCTGGATGCTGGCGGTGAAGGCGCGCTTGAGCGCGCCTCCGACGAAAGGATCCTGATCGGAGCTGATACTGCCGGCGGACTGACCTTTGGCGGCCTGGTTGACGGCGGTGACGTAAAGAATGTTCTGGTTGTTTTCGACGAAGCTCTGCAGCAGGCGCGCGAGCTGCGGGGCATGCGCGGGGTCGTCCACATTTTCAATCCAGCCGGTGAGAGAGAGAACCTGGCGCTGGCTGAGAAGTTGTTCACGCAGATTCTGTTCGAACTGCAAGGTTTCGCTGGCGAGCGAACGGGTGATTTCGGATTGCTGAACGCGCTCGGTATCCTGCAGTTTCTGTTCGCTGAGGCGCAAGACCTGGCGATGGTAAAGCCATAGCGGAGTGATGCTTACAAACAGAAGCGCACCCAGCACAATCCAGAGGATGCGAAGGCGCCGCGTCGTCTGCTGCTTGAGGGCTTCAGTGGGCACAAGAATCTCTTCCGTAAAATGCTAGCGAAGTGGGCGTTGGGATACAACGGGACGTTAGTACTGGGGTTGGCGAATAAGATACAGAGAGACTGGGAGTTATGGGAGGTCCACGGTGCGATTTTGCGGCCTGGAAAGCGGGCGGTTCTCGAACCGCCCCTACCGAATCGGAGATGTCCGTCCTGTGAGGCAATCGTGGGCGCTACTGGTCTTTCTTTCGACTGAAATTGAGACGCGGTTCTTCTCCAGCTACGAGGCGAGCCATATTTGGGCGATGTTTGACCAGGACGAGCAGGGAGATCAAGACTGTGCAGAAGGTGACGAATTCGGGGGGCGCGTGGCCGGGCGCGTAGAGCAGGTAAACAAAAAAAGGCAGCGCGACTGCGGCGGAAATCGAGCCGAGCGAGGAGTAGTGCCAGAAAATTACTATCAGTAGCCACAGCACGATTCCGGCGGCGACCGCTTGCCAGCAGATCGGCAGGAAGACGCCGAGGCCGGTGGCGACTCCTTTGCCGCCTTTGAAGCCGAGCCATACCGGAAACATGTGTCCGATGACTGCGCAGAGTGCGGCGACCATCAACCAGCGAATATTTCCGTGGCTGAAATGTGCCGCGAGCCAGACGGCAAGGTAGCCTTTGCCGGCGTCGAGGAGCAAGGTGAGAATGCCGGCGAATTTTCCGGCTTGGCGCATGACGTTCGCTGCGCCGATATTGCCGCTGCCGATTGCGCGGATGTCCGGCCCGCCCTGCGCTTTCACGACGAGGAGGCCGAAGGGAATCGAGCCGAGAAGGTAGGCGACCAGCGGGATCAGCCACGCACTGCTAACAAAAATCGCGTTCACTTCGTTCCTTCGACGAACGGAAATGCGGCGAGCTTGCTGTATTGCGCGCCCGATGGTTTTAGCACGCTTTCGAACAAATGAAATTCGGATTCGCGCGCCGCGCCGAAATCATACGACTTAAGAGCGTCAGCAGCACGAGCGAGATTTTCTAGCGCGTCGCCCGGCTCGAGGCGCGCCAGAGTGAGGTGCGGAGAGTAGGCGCGCGTTTCGCGAGCGAAGCCGAGCGGCTCGAGCGATTGTTCGACAGCCGCCGCGAGTTCGGTGAGATTGGGAGTGGCCTGCACTCCGCACCACAGCACGCGCGGTTTGAATTCATTGGGAAAGAGACCGAGGACGCGGAAATCCATGGCGACGGGCTCAGCAGAGCGGATTGGTGCGAGAGCGGCGCGGATTTGCGGGACTTTTTGCGGATCCGTTTCGCCCAAAAATTTCAAGGTGACGTGCATGGATTCCGGCCGGACCCAGCGGGCCGCGCGGCATTCGGGTTTCAGGCGCTGGCTGAGCGTCGAGAGGGCATTGCGTACCGCGCTGGGCAATTCGAAGGCGACGAAGAGGCGCATGGCTCAGGCTCTGGCGGCTGCGGGAAAAAGATAATAGCGGCGCACGGCATCGAGCGCGGCTTGTGATGCGAATTGGCGAATACGTTCGCGGTCGCCGGGAAAGCGATAGGCGCGTTCACGGGGGCCGTGCTCGTCGGCGAGACCGATGTGCACCAGACCTACAGGCTTTTCGGGCGTGCCGCCGCCGGGACCGGCGACGCCGGTGACGCCGACGCCGAGAGTCGCGCCGGTGCGTTTGCGGATGCCGTCGGCGAGCGCGAGAGCGACTTCGGAGCTGACCGCGCCTTTCGCTTCGATCAAACTTTGCGGAACGCCCACGAGGGAAGTTTTTAGTTCGTTGCTGTAGCAAATCACTCCGCCCAGAAAATAGGAGGAGCTGCCGGGAACATTGGTAAGGCGTTCGGCGAGCATGCCGCCAGTGCAGCTTTCGGCGACGGCGACGGTGGCGCGATTTTCATTGAGGACGCGCGCGACGACTTCCTCGAGCGCTTCACCATTGGTGGAATAGAGATGTTCGCCGAGGGCCAGGGCCATGCGGTCGCTGATTTCGTCGAGAAGTTTTTCGGCCTTCGATGCATCGCGCGACCAGGTGCGCGGGTGCAGCTGCGTGCCGGTGGGAGCGGCGAGGATGGTGGTTTCGGTGTCGGGATAGAGCTGGTAGAGAGGGCGGACGCGCGTCTCGACGTCGGATTCGCCGAGGCCGGTGGTGCGCAGGTCGCGGGTGAAGAGGCGCTCGTCGCCGGAAATTTTGGCGAGGCGGGGACGGACTTCGCTTTCGAAAATTGATTTGAGCTCGTGTGGCACGCCGGGAAGCAGCACGATGATGTGGCCATCGGCTTCCAGCCACAGCGCCGGAGCAGTGCCGCGCGGATTCGGGAGAACAGTGGCCCCTTCGGGAACCATGGCCTGGCGTTTGTTGATTTCGGGCATGGTGCGCGCGAAACGACGGAAACGCTCTTGGATTTCGCGCACGATGGCTTCGCTCATGTGCAGCTTGCGGCCAAGAAGTTCGGCGACGGTTTCGCGGGTGCGGTCGTCGTCGGTGGGGCCCAGGCCGCCGCTCGCGATAATGAGGTCGGCGCGATCGAGAGCGTGGCGGAAGGAGGAGCGCATTTCGTCGGGCGAATCGCCAACGACAGCTTTGTGGATGACGCGGATGCCGATTTTGTTGAGTTCGTCGGTGAGCCACAGAGAATTGGTATCGAGGCGATAGGGAGTGAGCAGCTCGGAACCGACGGCAATGATCTCCGCATTCATCTTCAAATGTTGTACTCGATTCGGAGTGGGGTGTGCAAGTCAGGGGCGGGATTGGCAGGAGTGGCGCGGTGGTGGGCGCGAGCGAGGGAGGGCATGAGCCGGCGCTGTGAGGCACGTCCCGGCCCGTTGGGCGGGGTTGTGACAGTCCGCGGCTATGCCGCGATGTAGTGGCGTATCGCGGCGAGCAAGCTGGTTCTTCGGGACTATTTGCGGGCGTAGTCGCCTTGGAATTCCACCGACCACGTGGCGCCGTTGTCTTTCGATTTTTCCCAGGTTTGCTTTACGTTGTTGTCGCTGAGGCGGACGATCTTGATCCGGTTGAGGACCGCTTCGCCGTTCGGGCCGCGGCTGGGGCCGCTAAACTCGGCGGAACCTTGCGCGACTTTTCCTTCGAATATGTGCACGCGGCCTTCATTGTCGGCGAACATGCCGTGCCAGCTCTTGTCGTCGGGGCTGTAGGCGAACATATTTTCGCCGGTGTGGCCTTTGCCGCCGACCCAGCTTTCGACGACAAGGCATTTATCGAGCGCAAGATGAACTTTGCTAGTGGAGGTGGCGGACATTGCGGGATAGCTGACGGTCCAGTCGCCGAGCCAGAAATCCAGCTGGCGGCTTGCGGCGTTGGCGGAGCAGCTGCCTGGATCTTGCGCACGGACTGCACGCGGCGCAGCGAGACCGATGCATGCGATTGCCAGAAGAATCGGAATCAGCCGGCGCCGATGCGAATTGCGTACCGCTATTTTTCTATTCATGATGCAACTCCTTGTGACGTCGGCTTTGCGGGTTGGGCGAGCGCTGTCATCGTTGGCCGCAGCCAGGAGGAAGATTAGCGATTGCCGTGCTTGCGTTCTTTCGATATTGTGACAATGAATGTGGCGAAATAGACAAACGGCGAAATATGATCCCGGCACGCCCGGCAAGGCTCAGGTCACTACGCTGAGTCGCGACTACGCGGTAGGCCACGTCATACCGGCGCACTTTCATAATCGCGACCAGCTGGTGTATGCCTCGCGTGGAGTGATGACGGTGCGCACTGATGTTGGCGCGTGGGTGGTGCCGACGCACCGAGCAGTGTGGATTCCTGCGTCCGTTCCACACAGCATCACGATGTCCGGCACGGTTTCGATGCGAACTCTTTACTTGCGGCCGCGCCTGGCGAGAACTTTGCCGCGGACTTGCTCTGTGGTGAACGTATCACCGCTGCTGAGGGAACTGATTCTGCACGCGTGCGCGCTTCAGAAGCTGGACATGCGGAAGGAGCAGCAGCGGCACGTGATTGATCTGATCTTGGACCATCTGGAGACCATTCAGACGGTTTCGCTACAGCTGCCGAACCCGACGGACACGCGAGCGTTGCGAGTGGCCAGCGTGCTGCTGGCGAATCCAGGCGAGCAGAGTACGCTTGCGCAAGTTTGCAAAATTACCGGTGCTGGACGGCGCACAATCGAGCGGCGGTTTCTGGAAGAAACGGGAATGACTTTCGGCAAGTGGCGGCAACAGTTGCGGCTGATGCAGGCGATGCGTCTGCTGGCGGAGGGAGCGAAGATCACGCACGCGGCACTGGAAGCGGGCTACAGCACGCCGAGCGCGTTCATTTTCATGTTCAGGAAAACTTTGGGGACCACGCCGAGTGCCTATTTCAGGGCAGGAGCAAAGGGCTAATGGCCGATGACGGTCTTATCGCTCATGGAGTTCATCGCGGTCGGCCGGAATTTTGCCGCCGAGGATCTTGGCTCTTTCGATGGTTCGCCGGTCGAGACGGATGGTAACGTTCTGCTTCGCGTTACCTTTCGTGGCTGCCATAATCTTCCTCGTATTGGTTTATTCTGCCCGCGGCACCGAGAATCTTGAGTCGCCTTCAACGTTTTTCCGAAAGCGAGTTCGTCGCGCGCCAACCTTGCGAAGAAGAATTGCTGATTCTTGCGTTCAGAATATCTGAGGAGTATATGCCCTATGCTGACGAAACCTCGCTGGCTGCTGCATCTGGAAGGGGCCGGTATTTTCGCCCTAACGCTCGTCCTGTACCGTGCAGGGCAATTCCATTGGTGGCTGTTTGCGCTGCTGTTGCTTGCGCCCGATCTGTTCATGCTGGGTTATGTGGCGAATCCCAAGATAGGCTCGGCTGCCTATAACCTCGTACACACTTCGTCTGTGCCGATTTTGTTGTTAGGCGTCGCGGTCTTGGCTCCGCTTCCCGTTCTTGAGCCTTACGCCCTAATTTGGCTGGCACACATTGGCATGGACCGGATGCTGGGCTATGGTTTGAAATATCCGACGCGATTCCGCGACACACACCTCCAGCACGTGTGAGCCGAAACCCGTCGCAACCAGGCCGCGCTAAGGGCGGCCGCGACCCTTCGATTCGGCACCGCCGAATCTCACGATGAATCGCGCTGCAGGGCGATTCACAAATTCAAAGGCAGCGGCAACAGGAAGAGGGCGCGCGGGGTCCCGGCACTGCGTAAAACCTCGGAGCCGCGCAGGCTGTCAACGGAGTCAGATGGCTTGTACGAATCGGAGACCATCATGGAACAAAACTTGCAGAACACAATAGCGCTGCTCACGCGCACGCCTGCGGCGCTCGACGCGCTGTTGCGCGATTTGCCCGAAGCGTGGACGTCGCAAAATGAAGGAGCAGGCACGTGGAGCGCGTTCGATATCGTCGGGCATCTGAATCACGGCGAACGCACGGATTGGATGCCGCGAGCCAGGATGATATTGGAGTTTGGCGAGACGCGGGCGTTTGAGCCATTCGATCGTTGGGGACAGGAGCGCGAGTGCGCGGGCAAATCGCTAGGACAGTTATTGGATGAGTTTGCTCGCTTGCGATCAGCGGGGCTGGGCGAACTGCGCGCGATGAATCTGCAGAAAAAGGATCTCGATCGGCGCGGGCGGCACCCTGCGTTGGGAGTGGTTACGTTGTCGCAGCTGCTGGCGACGTGGGCGGTTCATGATTTAACTCACCTGCACCAGATCTCGCGAGTCACGGCGCATCAATATGCCGCGGCGGTGGGTCCTTGGCACGAGTATCTTGGAGTGCTGAAGTGTGGCGGACATAGCGCGCCGTAGTGCCCGCTCCAGAGATAGGAACTTGCCAGAACATTCGCCACGCCTGCGCTAGCTAGTGGCGCGCTTGACCACTAAAATGTTCTATTGCAACAGGAGACGCGCACTTGTCTGACGATAACGATTCCGAGCGCGGCGGGGAATTGCAAACTGAGCAGACGTCCGTCGCTGCGTCAGACCAAGCGCGCGCGCCGGTTTCCGAACCGCCTCGACCATGGGGTCGCGCCGAACGCAATCGCCTGCTGATCTGGGTGGGAATCGCGTTTATCTTCCCGGGACCGCTCGTTTTTGCGCTGCATCTTCAAGGCAATCCGTCGGATGCCGTCTTCAGCGTGCGCAGCGAATTGCCGCTCAAAGCGTTGTTTGCGTTTTGTGTGGTGCTGGCGACCTGGATCGTATCGCGCGTGGAGAAGCGGCCGCTCGCCGACTACGGAATTCCTCCGCGCGGGATATTCGGATTGCGATTCTGGGAAGGCTGTCTGTGGGGATTCGCGATGCTTTCCGCGATTCCGCTGGTTCTTCGCGTGTCCGGCCATTTTCAAATTGATTCCGTGGCGCTTTCGGGAGGCGCGGTGTTCCGTTACGCGCTTGGCTGGGGCGCGGTATTTTTGGCGGTAGCAGTACACGAGGAGTTTGCCTTTCGCGGCTACTGGCTGTTCTCTTTCGCGCGACGTTTCAACTTCTGGCGGGCCGCGCTGTTTACTTCGCTGGTATTCGGCGCCGCGCATCTCGGTAATCCGAATGAAAATGTTCTTGGCATTCTGCAGGTAGTAGTGATCGGCCTGCTTTTTTGCCTGATGATACGGCGGACGGGCACGCTGTGGTTCGCGTTGGGATTCCACGCGGCGTGGGATTGGGCAGAAACTTTTTTCTACGGCACGCCGGACAGCGGCTTGCTGGGTGTGGGCCGCTACCTGAACACTTCTGTGCAGGGGCCGAAGTGGCTGACGGGAGGTTCGGCGGGGCCGGAGGGCAGCGTGATTGCGTTTCTGGTGCTACTGCTGTGCGTGCTGCTGGTTCATTTGCGATTTCCGAAGGCAGAGTATCCGGATCGGCCGGTCTAAACGAGGTGTCGCGTGCGTACTGGGGCCGCGAACGAAGAGAGATCCATCGGCGCTGCGCTCCTCGGGATGACGGCTAAGACTTTTTTTTGCCGAGGCTAATGAGATTTATCCGTTCAGCGGGAGCCCCTGCACATCCCAATCGAGTGAGTAGAGCGCATTGTTGGTGGTGATCATGGCTCGGCGGCTCGGCAGCAGGGCGAGGCCTACGATATTACTGCCGCTGACCACCAGCTCGGGCTCGGCTTGCGGCGTTAGGCGGACGATGCCGCGTTGGCCGCCGAGGGATGCGACGACATAGAGATTGCCGCTGCGGTCAAAGGCGAGTCCTTGCGGGCGGCCAAGCCCGCGGAAAAAAGTGCTGACTTCGCCGGCGGGATTGATGCGATAGACGCGATCGTAGCTGGAAGTGGTGGGGCCGGTGACGTAAAGCTCGTCCGCGGCGCTGAACGCCAGGTGATAGGCGGCCATGGATGGCTCGAGCGTGGCGAAGACGAAAATTTCGCGGTCGGCGCCGATTTTGAAAATCGTGCCGCTGCGATCGCCGACGTAAAGATTGCCGGCTTTATCGAACGCGAGGCCGGTGGCGATGCCCATGCCTTCGATCCATTGCATGGAGTGGCCCTCGGGCGTTACGCGATGGATCGCGCCATCGTGGCGGCTGGAAACATATAGGAAGCCTTCGCTATCAATCGCCAGGCCGGTGGGATTCATCATTTCAGTGATGAAAGGCTTGATGGTGTGGTTCGCGGTGACTTTGTAAAGCGAGACGGGAACTTTCTGGCCGCGCTGGCCGCTGAAGGTGACGTACACGTTGCCGTCGGCATCCACGGCGGGGCTGGCGACGGGATGAAGATTGTCGGCAACTTGGGTGCCAAGCGCGAGCGGGAACGGCGGGCTTTCAATGCCGGCCATTCGCACGCGGACGGTGCCGCCTGCGGCTCCTTCCGGCACGCGCGCGATCAGCAGATTTTCCGCGGCGAGGACCAGGCTCGCTTCCGCGGCGCCGAATTGCACCAGCGGGCGGGCGTGGTTGCGCGTACCGAAGCCGCTGCCGTGAATGGCGACTTCGCCGCCGGGTAACGCGGCGGCGGGCTTGACGCTTTCGATTCTGGGAGTGGCGGTCATGTTCGCGTTCAAGCTGATGTGCCGGGGGCCTTGGTGCTGACCTTGATAGCTTGCACTAAATCTTGATGCGTGTCATTTCGTGCTTCGCCTGCGTCACGCGTTTACCGCGCAGCCGGCCTTTCGGGTCTGTGTGCCAGCCGCACCGGCGGAACTTTTGCAGCTAAAGCCGTACAGATTTTGCGCGGCGTATTTCGTGGCTAAAGCCACGACCCACAAAGATTCTCGCTACAGACCTGCGGCGCGGGCAAGCCATAAGCCGATGGCCGCGTAAATTCCCGCGATCCAGTCGTCTGCCATGATGCCCCAGCCGCCAGGCAGCGATTCCGCCTGGCGCGCCGGGAACGGCTTCCAAATATCGAACACGCGAAAAAGTATAAAACCCACGAGCAAATATTTCCAGTTGAGGGCGGAGCGCATCAGGATAAATCCTGGCGCTAACGTCGCGTAGCGAAGTTCCGGAATCCTCCACCAGGTGGGTACGCCACTCCCGAGCAGCATAGTCAGGAACTCTCCCGACACTTCATCGATTACGACTCGGCCCGGATCTTTTTGGCGCCAATATTCGGCAGTGCGACGGGCGGACCAGACTCCGACAGCCGAAATGAGTAGAAACAGAACGATGTACGCCCACACGAATTGGCTAAAATAACCAGCCGCGAGGTTTGGGTAAGCGAAGTCACCGACAGAACCGTTGGCGAGCATGTACGGAACTTCTGGGCCAAACCATAGACACGCCGGAACCGCGAACAGGACAAAGCCGGCGAGCGAACCCCACGTGCCGGGAGCTTTCGGCAGGTAGCCGAGACCGGCGGCGGTGGCGATAAAAATCGCGAAGTGGGGCTTGCGTTGTGCTGTTGTCGCAGATGCGTTCGATGATTCCGCGCTAGGTGATGTTGATGCCGCAGCGCTCGATGCGGCGGAATCGTCGGAAGCGGTGGGATCAGTCTTTGCGCTCATCAGTTTTTGTGTTCGTCGGGGGATTCGCGGGTGATGTCTTCGAAGAGCGTATCGTCATTGGCTGGTTCGCTCATGACGTACTTTTCGCTGGACCAGTTTCCCAGGTCGAAGAGTTTGCAGCGTTCGCTGCAGAACGGAAATTCCGGGTTGGCTTCGGAGTCCGTCGGCTTTTTGCAGATAGGGCAGCGGAATTTCATGCGCTTAAGAATACCGCAAAGTGTGCGCTGATGCGCATCAGTCGTTGCAGATGGGCGGGCACGGCATGCCGTGCCCCTACGTGAACCGGACCGAAGCGGCCGGCGGGACGTCGGCGCTAGGAACGGCAACTGTGTTTACGCGAGGATTGCGAATGGAGACGTTGGGGCGACAGCTTGGCGACGGTTTGATTCTGGCGTCGGTGCTTCGAATTCGACTGCGCGGCCGATCAAGTCGTAGTGTTTAGCTTCGGTGATTTCGACGGTGGCCAGGGTGCCGGGGAGCGGCAGGTCGGCGGCGTCGTTCACTCCGGCGAAATCTGTTACGTACACTTTGCCGTCAATTTCGGGGGCCATGCCTTCCAGGCGGGCTTCCCAGATTAGGTCGGTGTCTTTCGAGGGGCCTTCGAGCATGACTCGCAGGCGCTGGCCGATTTTATTTTTCAGTTTGCGCGCGGAGATCTTTTTCTGCAGAGACATAAGCGTGTCGCGGCGGCGCGCGATGGTTTTGGCGTCCACTTTATTTTCCAGCGCGAAGCTTTTCGACGCGTCTTCGTCGGAATAGCCGAAGACGCCCATCCAATCGAATTCGGCGGCGCGCACAAAATCACACAGCTCGCGGAAATCGTTTTCGGTTTCACCGGGGAAGCCGACGATGAACGAGGTGCGAATGGCCACGCCGGGAATCGCTTTGCGCACCTTTTCCAGCATCTTCAGGAACACATCACCATTCGAGCCGCGCTTCATGCGCGCGAGGACGCTGCGGCTGGCGTGCTGTAGCGGAACGTCCAGATATTTCGCCAGGCGCGGATGCGCGGCGATGGTATCGAGCAGGCGCGGCGTGATGCGATTGGGATAGCAATAGAGGAAGCGCACCCAGTACAGTTCTTCGATTTGCGCCAGGCGCTCGAGTAGCGTGGCCAGGCCGTCGCGCAGGCCGAGGTCTTCGCCGTAGTAAGTGGTGTCCTGCCCGATGAGCGAAATTTCGCGCACGTCGGAGGCGGCCAGATTTTCCGCTTCGCGAATCACGGATTCGAAGCGGCGGCTGCGAAATTTTCCGCGCAGCTGCGGGATCACGCAGAAAGTGCAGGGGTGATCGCAGCCTTCATTGATTTTGATGTACGCGGTGTGGCGCGGCGTCGCGAGAATGCGCGGCGTGGCGTCGTGATAGAGATACGTGGGCAGCTCGGCGCCACCGATATTTTCAGAATCGTCGGGGCGCAGCTGCCCTTCGCAGGCCTGTAGAATTTTTTCGATTTCGCCGGTGCCGATCACCGCGTCCACTTCCGGAATTTGCTCGCGGATGTCGTTGCGGAAGCGCTCCACCATGCAGCCTGCGACAATTAATTTCTGCGCGCGGCCGAATTTTTTGTACTCGGCCATTTCCAGGATAGAGTCCACCGATTCTTTTTGCGCCGGCTCGATGAAGCTGCAGGTGTTGACCACCAGCACGTCCGCTTCGCCCGCGCGCGGCGTCAGTTCGTACCCAGCGCGCGCGAGAATGCCCATCATCACCTCGCTATCCACGAGATTCTTCGGGCATCCCAGGCTGACAAATCCGACTTTCTTCATGCAGAGCGGTCCTTTGGCGTGTTGCGAAACACACAATTCTACCATAGTGCGCGCGCGGCCCGGCTGATAGAGCACGTATTAACTAGATCGGTCCACTTACTTTTCGTGTTCGTTCGGAAGGAATCAGGTTGCCCGCGTGATTGGCGCGCGAAGTTTAAGCATACGCAAAATCCAATACGCAGAGACAGCGGCGGTGACGTGCTTCAGGGTGTGGCCACTGACGATGCCACCTAGTTTGAAGATGGGACGGTCGGCGGCCTCAAGCACTTTCGCGAGAGCGTAGATGAGCAGCGAGGCGATGAGGTCCGCTCCGCGCGTGTAACTTGGCGGGAATAGTGCGACCAGCAAAAGCAACACCAGCAGCGAACCAAACTGCGCCAGAACGTAGGGGCGCAGATCGCCGGCGCCGTGAGCCAGAGTCACATTCCAATACAGCACGCTGGCGATCCCAAAAATAAGCAGCGGAACGAGCAAACGCGTGCCGGTCTTTACGTTGATGCGCTCGCTCAACGTGGCGGCAAGCAAGGACATGAACCCGAGAGTCATCGGAAGGCGGTCCCACACGAGGCGAGCGTCGTCTGGGTGCGAGTGATAATACGCGGAGCCGAAGGCAGTGAGCGCGACGCCGACGAAGAACAAAAGGTAGGGCCACCGTTCACGTGGATCGAGAAATCGCTGTGCTGAGGGCGCAGCCGATAGATCGCCTAAGATAAAGTGCATGCCCAGCAGGCCTACGATCAGGAAAAATGCGTTCGAGGCAACGTCGAACGCATTCTGAAGTCCGCCGAACGTACGAGTATCCACGAAGTGGTGATAGTTTTCGCTCTGCGATATCGGCGGAACGAGAAATACGCCGATCGTGATGGCCGCGATGGCAAGCCACAACATCAGCACGCGCCAGTTCATCTGGTGGAAAGTTTACCGGCGCGGGTGAATTCGCGGATGGAGCTTAGGAGCGCCGACATTTGCTGGGCTGGTGCAGGGCGGTCGCCGAAGCGGGCGGATTGGTAGAGCGCGGTTAACTGCGCGACGGGCGCGGCGATCTCGGTGGCGGGGATGGCGGCGGCGAATTCCAGTGCGGTTTGCGACGGCGATTTTTTCCAGCCGCGACGTTCCAGCAGGCGCAGCATCTCGCGGTACTCAAGCGTGGCAAGCGAAGCGGTGACGTTGCCGGTCGAGCGCGCGCGCAAGCTCCAACGAGCCATCAGGTAACCGAACATGCTGCGCCCGCGCAGATAAATCAGCAGCGCCACCAGAAATACCAGGATGCTGGGCAGGAAATACGGCGAGGCTTCCGTTTGCTTGTCGAGCTTGACGATCAGCCGCAGAGCCTGCCGCTGTTTCACCTGGTAATACTTGCGCGCTCCCTGGCCCCAATCGCGCGAAGTTTTCTGCACGCTTTGCGCCAGAGTAATCTGGTGCCCGAAGTCGTAGTTGATGATCCATTCGCCCCAGGCGTATTGAAACCAATCCCAGTACATGCTCATGCGCTCGAGTAGCCCGCCGCGCTGTTCGTTTCCTGGCGGAGTGGGATCGAAAGTGACCCAGCCGTAGCCGGGAAAAAAAACTTCCACCCACACGTGCGCGTCGCTCGCGCGCACAATCCAGTCGCCGCCGACGTCGTTGTACTCGCCGGGAAGAAATCCGCCAACGTAGCGCGCCGGAACGCCCAGGTCGCGCAGCATTACGGTCATGGCCGCGGCAAAATATTCGCAGTGGCCGGCGCGGCGCGTGAAAAGGAAATACGCGAGGGGGTCGGCCGAGCGCGGGCCGGTGAGGTCCAACGTGTAGCGGTAATGGGTTTTTAAGTACAACTCGATTTTCGCGGCTTCGTCGTACTCGTTGGCCGAGCCCGCGGTGATTTGTTCGGCCAGTTGCTTGATGCGCGGATCGAGGTGCGGAACCTGCAGATACGTACTCGTGACGGAGTTCGGAAAATCCGGGGAAGCCAGCCGCAGCTGCGGCGCGGGGACGATCGGAAGGTTGGAGATGGCTTCGTAGCGGATTTTCGAATTGTTGTGGTAAGGATTCGAGAGCGAGCCGGTCTGATCGAGAATCAAGGATCCGCCATGTTTCTCACCGCCCAGGCGTTCCGTGTCGTTGGAAAAACGGCCTTGGAGAGATTCGATACGAGGCGCGACGAAGATGGCGTCGGTGGCGATCGGCTCCATCAGCACGATGTAATGCAGCGGGATGGAATAGCCGCCGGGGAGCAGCGGGTACTCAGCGCGAGTATCGTCGGTTGGTTCGGGACGATATTCTCCGGCAGAATCCGCCGCAACAACGGTTTGTTCGCGCGGAGGCGTGAACCAGCGGCGGCCATCGAAATTCGTAAGGACGATGCCGCGCCAATGGACGCCTTCGGCCAGAGTGGGATCGCCGTCAATATGGATGCGCATCACCACGGCGCTGCTCTTCTGGATTTCGCCGATTTCGCCGAGGGTGACGTCGTTGCTGAAGCCCGTCATCAATTTTGGCTGTAGATTCAGCGCGCTCAAGTAGCCCGTGGTGAAGCGCGGCAGCATGAAAAAAATCGCGGCGCCGATGACCAGCGTGCCGATGGCGACCAGCGCGGAGGTCAAGCCCAGCGCGCGATTCAAACGATGCGCGAGCGGCGAGCCGGATTCGAGCGCGGGCGACACGGCGTCGTTAGCGCCGCGGCGAATCTCCAGTGCGACGAAGGTGGATACCGCCAGGACCAGAAAAATTGCCAGCGCGATCAGAAAGCCGGTTTCGACGGTGAGAATCGCCGACGCCAACATGCAGGTGACCGCCAGCATCGCCAGAAACGCGTAATCGCGATTGCTGCGCGAGGAGAGCAAGCGCACCAGCGTGGCGAAAAGCATCAGGTGGATCGCGGCCAGCAGCGCCGAATAGAGCGCGGGGTTTGGCGCGCCTTGCGAAATCGTGCGCGACAGCACCCAGAGGTCAATCGGAAAAAACAGGAAATAGGCGAGGACCAGGCCGGTGGCCGTGCGCACGGAAAGTTCGGGGCCGCGTCCGCGCCAGAGGCGGCCGGCCCTGTAAACGAGCACGGCGACGGGGATGAACGTCGAGAAAATGTCGAGTTTGCCGGTGCTGACGACGGCGAAGACGCCCGTCGAGACGAGCAGGAACAGCGACACTTCGAAATATCGTTGCACCGCCGGGAGGGGCGGAGCGCTCAGGCGCGCGGTGGAGGCCATGGACGTTTCTATGATAGCAGCGGGAGAGGTGGGGTGGATTGCGCGGTGGATTGCGGAGTGTCTATCGTGTCATGGGGTGGACGGCAGCGGCGGCGATTTTGCGGGTGGCGCTGGAGATGGGGAGCTTGCTGAGATTTTTCAGGGGTAGGATTCGCGTGCGCGGGAGTTTGGGCAGTTTGCCGACGTTGGCAAAAAATGGGAGCAGCGTGATGGTGCGGAAGGTTACGCCGTGGCGGGCTGTTGGCAATTCTTCCAGTGAAATTTTTGTGACGGAGAGTGTTTTGCGAAGATGTGCTTCTAATTCCGCTTTCGGATGGCTCGTGACTTCGACGGCGGGGAACTGCCACATGCGGGAGAAGAGCACGGTGTCGTGCGCGCCGGGGTCTTGGACGAGCAGGGTGCGGCCGCGCGGATCGCGGAGAATTGCGGCGGCGATTTTCATGTGCACTGGGGCGCGTTTGCGGCGCGGGGCGGGGATCTCGCCCGTGAGGTCCTGGGCGTTGGCGCGGCAGTGGCGTGCCACCGGGCATTCTGCGCAACGCGGCGATTGCGGCGTGCAGATCACTTCACCCAGCTCCATGAGGGATTGGTTCCAATCGCTGGCAGCTTGCGGCGCAAGCAAGGATTGCGCGCGCACGGTAAGAGTGCGCCAATTCTTTGGAGCGCGCAGATCGCCGCGAATCGCTTTTATGCGCGCTAGGACGCGCGCGACGTTGCCGTCGAGAACCGCGAGCGGGACATCGTAGGCAATACTCAGCACGGCTGCGGCGGTGTAGGTGCCGATGCCGGGGAGTTCGAGCGCGGGCGCTAGCTCGCGCGGAAATTGTCCGTTGTGCTGAGTGACGATAATTTTTGCGGCTCGATGCAGATTGCGCGCGCGGCTGTAGTAGCCGAGGCCGGACCACAGTTTCAGGGCTTCGCTTTCGGGCGCGCGTGCGAGTGTTTGCACCGTGGGGAAACGCGCGAGGAAACGCTGGTAGTAGGGCATCACGGCAGCGATGCGCGTTTGCTGCAGCATTACTTCCGCGACCCAGATGCGATAGGGGTCGCGGCTGCGGCGCCAGGGCAGATCGCGTTCGTGAGCGCGAAACCACGCGAGCATGCGAGTTTGGAAAGTTTTCAGAGCGCGGCCGGTCAGCGGTGCAATCATGCGGCGGGTATTCTCGCACTTTTCAGTACGGAGTGCCGCGTTTGCATGAGGTCAAAAGGTTTTACACAGAGGGTACAGAAAAACGGCGGAGAAGAAACTGAGAAAGCAGAGACGTTTACCGCGGAGGCGCAGGGGGCAGAGAAGAGCCGGAGCACAATTGCCCGTCCTGCAAATCGAGGTGCTGCGGCTACGCAGGCAAAGAACCCGGCGAGACGCCGGCGCTACTTTACAGCGAGTCGAGGAACAGAAAATACGAGGACGACCACAGCGCGGTGGGGATGGTGTTTTGGGGGCGGGCGGTGAGGATAATTTTGAAGATTTCGCGCTCGGAGGCCAGATCGTCGAGGAACTGGCCGCCCAGCGCCGACGAATCCGGCTGGATGGTGGCTAACTCGCGCAGCGCGTCATAGATAATATCTGCGGAGGGGGCCATCGGCGTCGTGAAACGGTGCGTGCGAAATTGCAGCGCCGCATTGATTTCGTTGAAGTGCCAGGCGATGCAGGCGGCCATGGAAACGGCGCGCTCAAATCGCGCTGCGTGATCGGCGGTGGCGCGCTGCGCCTCAGCTTCAGATTCGCCCGCTGCGGCGGGCGGCGGTCCGATGAACGGATCCAGCACCAGCATCACGCGGCGCTCGTCTTCGCGCGCGAATTCGCGGACCATCAGGCGGCCGGCGCGCGCGGTGACTTTCCAATCCACGAAGCGCGCGCTGTCGCTCGACAAGTAATCGCGCAAGGAATGCAGCTCGTGTCCGCGCCCGCGAAAATTGCTGGCCATTTCTCCACTCAGCAGCGGAAGAACTTCGTAAAAATGATCGGTGGGCGCCACCTTAGGATACACAATGATTTCCAGTTGCGAATCCACCTGCCGCGTTTTCTCGAAGAAGCCGAATGGGAAACGGGTGCGGATGCCGAAAGCGTCCTGGCGGTAATTGCCGCGATGCGGAAAAGTGAGCTCGACTTTCTGTCGCGCGGAAGCTTGCCGTGGGATGTAAGGAAAAAAAACCTGGCGCGTGAGAATCTGGCCTGCATCTTTTTTGTTCGCGCCGACGACCCGCAGAGAAAAAGACGGCCACGCCTGCTTCTCGTTGCGCAATTCCAGCTCGGCAACCACCGGCTGCTCCGCGAAAATATGCTCGGGCATGTCGAATTTCAGCTCGATGCCCCTGAGCACCGCGCGCGAAAGCGCGCCGGAAATCAGCAGGCCGGCCATCGCGCAAGACAGCAACATCCAGAGCAGGTTGTTCCCGGTGTTGACGGCAGCGAGGGCGAGAGCGAAGACGACGCCGATGTAAACTATGCCTACGCGCGTGAGGCGGTAGTCCACCTGATATATGATCCAGCGCAGGCTGGTGCGCCGCGCGAGCTTGGGCACGATGGTGATGCCGACCCATGCTGCAAGCCCGAGAGCGACTACAGTGCTGATGGCGGCGAGTGCGACGCGGCCTTGTTGGGCGACGGCGGCGGAGAACAGCGCGATCAACAGCGCTACGGAGAGAACCAGCATGGCGACGCCGAAGTTGCGCCAGCCGTGTTTATCGCGGTCACGCCACAGCCGAAGGACGAGCGAGTCGGCCATCGTGGTTACACAGGGACGCGGGTGGTATCGAGGATTTCGCCGAGGATGGCTTCGGCCTGCTCGGATTTTTTCTGCGTGGAAACGTACCGCGAGCTGACCACCACGCGATGCGCGAAGACGGGAACGATGAGGCGTTTGAAATCGTCGGGCAGGCAATAATCGCGGCCCAGCAGAAAAGCGCGGGCTTGCGCAGCGCGATGCAGCATTACGGCTCCGCGCGGGCTGACGCCTAGGCTCAATTGCTCGGTCTGGCGCGTGCGCTCCACAATTTCCAGCGCGTAGTCCAGCAGGCTTTCCTCCACTTTCACTTGCGCCACAGATTCCTGCATGGCGACCACATCGGCTGCGTCCATCACCGGCGTGATTTTTTCCACCGGCGCGTGACCCGCATTATTGCGGATGATTTCTTTTTCGCTCTCGCGCGAAGGGTAGCCCATGCGAATGCGCATCAGGAACCGATCGAGCTGCGATTCGGGCAGCGGGTAGGTGCCGTGATGCTCGATGGGATTCTGCGTGGCCAGCACCAGAAACGGATTGGGCAGCGGGTGGGTGCGGTTGTCCACGGTAATTTGGGCTTCGTTCATGGCTTCCAGCAGCGAAGATTGCGTCTTGGGCGTGGTGCGATTGATTTCGTCGGCGACGATGATGTTCGCGAAGATGGGCCCCGGCTTGAATTCGAATTCCTGCGTCGCGGGATTGAATACGCTGACGCCAATCACGTCGCTGGGCAGCAGGTCCGAAGTGAATTGAATGCGCTGGAACGAGCAGCGGAACGAACGCGCGAGGGCCTGCGCGAGCGTGGTCTTGCCGACGCCCGGAACGTCTTCAATCAGCAAATGCCCGCGAGCGAGCAGCGTGGTCAGGGCGAGCTGGATGACGTCTTCCTTGCCCTTGACCACGCGCGTGATCGAGCGCAAAAGCTCGGCGAGGCGCGTGCTGGCGTTGCTCGTGGTTGTTTGCAATTCGCGTGGCCTTCTGCTACAAAAATAGGTTGCCGCTGCTTCAGGAAATGGCCATGCAGGTTGCGGCTACAACCGCTACGGCCGTTTCTGATTTTTCGGGGGATTCAATTCAGCCCCGGAAGTGCTGCACAACGTGGGCGACTAGCTCAGTGGTTAGAGCGCTCCCCTCACACGGGAGAGGTCCAAGGTTCAAGTCCTTGGTCGCCCACCACTCACCGCACCATTCAGTTCTACCACCAATCCTTTGATGATGCGAAACGCCCAAGGGACAGGTGTGTTCAAAAAGTTTTGTGGTTGCGATGCCGTGATAGGCTTTGGGTGGGTGTGGCTGGCCAGTACAATGCCGGGGCTTGGGGAGCAGATGATGAACAGCGTTTTGCGATTTGTGCAGGTCTTTGCGTTGGGCACTTGGGTGGGCTCGATCATTTATTTGAGTTTTGTCGTGGCGCCGGCGGCGTTTGGCGTTTTGCAGAGCCGCGATCAGGCTGGGTTGATGGTGGGGTACTCGCTGGCGCGTTTGCATTACGTTGGGATGGTTGCGGCGGTGCTGTATCTGGTGGCAGGTTTGACGCTGGCGCAATCGGTGAAGGGGTTCGTGCAGCCGGCGATGCTGGGCGTCATCTTGATGTTTCTGCTGACGGCGGTATCGCAGACGCGGGTGACGCCGCGGCTGGCGGAATTGCGAACGGAGATGGTTTCGGTGGATGCTACGCCGAAAAATAATCCTTTGCGCGTGGAGTTCGATCGGTTGCATCAGACGTCGGTGCGAATCGAGGTTGTGGTGTTGCTGCTGGGGATCGCGTCGTTGTTCCTTACCGTGCGCGACGCGCCGAAGTAGAGTCGGGCGCAAACGAACAGTCCGCCCCTACGGAAGCTACTTGCGTCGCGAGGTTTTCTTCTTTGCAGCCGACTTCTTCCTTGATCTCTTCGCGGACTTGGCGCGCTTCTTCACTTTGGTACTCTTCGTGACTTTGCGCGTCTTGCCGTAGTGCTCTACGGCCCGCCACATGTACCAGCTGGCGACGGTGCGGTAGGGGCGCCAGCGTTCGCCGAAGGCGGCCAGCTCGCGCGGCTTGGGAATTTCTTTTTTTCCGTACGTGAGCGCGAAACCTTTTTGCACGCCGTAATCGTGGATGGGCAGCACGTCGGGGCGGCCCAGTCGGAAGATCAGGAACATTTCGACAGTCCATGCGCCGATACCGCGCACGGAAACGAGGCGCTCGACCAGTTCTTCGTCTGACAACCGGCCGGCGGCTTCGAGTGTCGGGACCACGCCATCGATGGTTTTCTGCGCGAGGTCTTTCATCGCCGCGGCTTTGGCGCCGGAAAGCCCTGCTTCGCGGAGTTTCTGATTCGAGACCGCGAGAATTTCCGCGGGCGTGGGGCACATGCCGTTCGAGCCGAGCGCTTTGATGCGCGCGAAAATTGTGGCGGCCGCTTTGCCGCTGATGCTTTGGTAAGCGATGGCTTCGAGCAGCGATTCATACACGCTGTCGCACTGGTCCAGCTGAAAGCGAAACGCGCCGGTCTTGGCGATGATGCGCGCCATGCGCTTGTCCGTGCGCGTGATATGTTCGTGCGCTTTTACGTGATCGAAGGGAAGCGGAATATTTTCAGTCATGGGTATGGCCTGCCGGTGAATTTCCACCGATGGCTTGGCCAAACGCGAGCAAATTGCCGTCCGGCGCGAGCACCAGCAGTTCGCGTTGGCCGTACCACTTGTTCGCCGGCCCGTGAACGTCGCCTTTTGGCAGCGTGTCAAGCTTGGGCTTCAGTTCCGCGTAAAGTTGATCCACGTCGCGAACGTCAATGTAATACGCGAAGCGGCGGGTGCCGGGTGGCGCGGCGTTTTCGCCGGTCTGCTCCCAGATTCGAAAACCGGCGGTCTCGCGATGCACGTAGGCGTAGTCGGGATAGCGCACCAGTGTTTGGAAGCCCAATATGTCGGTAAAGAAATTCTCCGCGCGATTGATGTCTGCGACGATCATGAACGGCGTGACCTGGATGAAATTCGACATGGCGGCGCTCCTCGCAGGAGATTAGCACAAGTCGCGGGCTGGGTGTCGCCGCTACAAATTCAACGGCAAAGGCTCCGCGCCCGTGGGCGACGGCGCGGCCGCAGGCATGTGTTAGTATCGTGGGCTCATGAAAACAGGAATAATTGGGTTGCCGCAAGTAGGGAAGACCAGCTTGTTCCGCATTCTCACCGGAGCGCGTGTGGAAGGGCGCAGCACGCCCAATCAGGCGCACATCGGCATTGCCAAGGTGCCGGACGCGCGCGTGCTGAAGCTGGCGGAAATATTCAAGCCGAAGAAAAACACGCTCGCAACGATCGAATACGTGGACGTCGGCGGCTTGCAGAAAGACCGCGAGAAAAATTCCGCGTCGCTAGTGCCTTTGCGCGAAGCAGACGCGCTGGCGCAGGTGGTGCGGCTGTTTGAAAATCCCGCGGTGCCGCACGACGGCGGGTCGCTCGATGCGCTGCGCGATATCGAGAGCGTCGAGATCGAATTGATGCTCTACGACCTGGAACAGGCTTCCAAACGCGTCGAACGCCTGGAAAAAGATCTGAAAAAGAAGAAGGAATCGATCCTGGAAACCGAGTTGGCCCTGCTGACGCGCTGCCGTGCCGCGCTGGAATCCGAAAAGCCGCTGCGTGAACTGGAATTCAAGCCCGAAGAATTGAAAATGCTGAGCAGCTTCGAATTTCTCACGCGCAAACCGATGCTCTACGTGCTGAATCTCGGAGATGACGAAGCTGCGGACATTGACCGTGTGATCGAAAAGCATCATCTGGAAAAATTGGCGAGTAAGCCGCAGACCGCCGTCGTGCCGTTCTGCGGAAAAATCGAGGCGGAACTCGCGGAATTGCCCGAAGCGGAAGCCAAGGAAATCATGAGCGCTTACGGGCTGAAGGAATCCGGCCGCGACCGGCTGATTCAGGCCAGTTACCAGTTGCTCGGGCTGATTTCATTTCTTACCGCGGGCGAGCCGGAGTGCCGCGCGTGGACCATCCGTCGCGGCATGAACGCACAGGAAGCCGCCGGCGCGATTCACAGCGACATCGAGCGTGGATTCATCAAGGCCGAAGTAGTGAACTGGGAAAATCTGGTGAAAGCCGGAAGTTTTGCGGCCGCGCGCGAGAAGGCGCAGGTGAAGCTGGAAGGGAAAGAGTACATCGTGCAGGACGGCGATGTGATTTTGTTCCGGCATTCTGGGTAATTGCGCAGTGACGAGCGGCGAGTGACAAGTGACGAGAAAAAAGAGATTCCTCACCCGCTGCCGGGGGTTCGAAATGACAATCGCTCCCACCGTTGACCGGAACCGTGGGGTTCATGACGTCTTCTGAAACAACGCGGATTTTTCTGGGGCTGCTGCTGGGCGTGACGGCGGCGGGCGCGAACGTGCTGGGCGGGTCGCTGATTGCGCGCGGGCAGTGGTCGCGGCGCTACTTGAAATATTTTATCGCGCTGGGCGCGGGATTCATGCTGGCGACGGCGCTGCTGGAGATGATTCCGGAATCGCTGAAACTGCGCGGCGATCATGAATCATTTTTCTTCCGGGATACCAGTTCCGTTTTTCTCCTCGTGCTCGCCGGATATTTCCTGGTGCACTTTTTCGAACACACGCTCGCGCCGCATTTTCACTTCGGCGAAGAAACCCACCACGAAGAAATTTCTCACGCGCACGCCAGCTACGCGGCGCTGCTCGGCCTGGGAATCCACACGCTGTTCGACGGCGTGGCGATCGCGTCAGGCCTGCTCGTCTCGACTTCGCTTGGCGTGCTGATTTTCCTCGCGATCTTCCTGCATAAATTGCCGGAGGGTTTTACCGTGGCGTCGCTGATGCTCGCGAGCGGGCAAAGCCGCCGCGCCGCATTCGTTTCGTCGGTGATTCTCGGCGGCTGCACGTTGCTGGGTATGACGCTGATGTTCGCGCTGCGCAGCACGGTGCAGGTTGCCTTGCCGCTCTCAGCCGGAGTCACTCTGTATGTGGCGGCCTCCGACCTGATTCCCGAAGTGAACCGCGAGCCGGCGTTCGGCATGGCCGTGCTCGTTTTCCTAGGCGTAGCGGTCATGCTGGGATTGAAAGCTCTGTTCCACCTCTAGTTTCCGGATGCGCACAGAACGGTCTAACCCATTGAAGACCAATGCGTAAGCCACGCACTTCGGCCTCCAACGCACCCACCGCTCGAGGCAACTTTTTGCCTCCCGCCGGGTTCCATAGACAGAGGCCAGAGCGCACCTATGGAACACGCCCGCACGCTGCAACTTTATGGCACGGCAGGTGTTAGGTACAATGTGGTTGCCATGACCAGGTCTGACGTCCAATTGATGCTGGACGTGAAGGCAGGGGACGAAGCGTCCTTCAACCTCCTTCTCCAGAAATATCGCACGCCGCTGGTCAGTTTTCTTTACCGCATGGTCCGCAACACGGCGACGGCGGAAGACCTGGCGCAGGAAGTTTTTTTGCGCGTGTATCGCGCGCGGAAGCAGTATTCGCCCAGCGCGAAATTTACGACCTGGCTATTTCGCATTGCGACGAACCTGGCGTTGAATTCGTTGCGCGATAATCGCTATCACCAGATGGATGTGTCGATTGACGCACCGGTGGAAGAAGACGTCGCGCCGCTGCAATTGCCGGCGCGCGAATTGCGCATTGACGAGAAGATGATCGAGCGCGACCGCTCCGAATTTATCCGCCGCGCGATTGAGGCGCTGCCGGAAAAACAGCGCGTCGCGGTGCTGTTGCATAAATACGAAGAGATGGACTACGGCGAAATCGCCAAAATTTTGGAATGCTCGGAAAGCGCGTTGAAATCGCTCTTATTTCGCGCTTACGAGACCTTGCGAGTGCAACTGGCCCCACTTGTGTCCCAGCCAGTGGACCATCGCGCAGGGGAAGGACAGCCATCATGAAGAAGTGTGAAGAAGTCTCCAAGCAACTGATTGCCTATCTGGATCGCCGGGCGAATTCTGCGGACCGGCACGAGGTGGAAGAGCACCTGGCCGCATGCAGCGCCTGCCACCAGCGCGCAGAAGATTTCCGCAAGCTGTGGGGCGCGCTGGACGAAGTGCCGCTGATTGAGCCTTCGCTCGGATTTGATGCCCGGATTCGCGCGCGCATTGCGGAAGAGCCGCGGCGCGGATGGCTCGGCTGGTTTGTGCCGCAGCCCCGGCTGGCATTTGCGATGGCTCTGCTGCTGGCACTGAGCGTGTGGATGGCGAAGTTGCCGCGCGAAGGAAGCGTGGCGGGCACCGAGCAGCAGGACTTCGAGGCGATCAAGGATCTGGGCGTGCTCGAAAATTACGACGTGTTGAGCAAGTTCGATGCGTTGTCGGAAGTGCCGGTGGAAGCGGCGGCGCCCGCGGACCAGCAAGCGCAGCCTGTGGCTCCGGGCAGCGAGCAGCAGCCCACGACTGAAGAATAGGCCTAAGAATTACAGCTGATTAATGGTGGAATGAAAATGCGTTGCCGCAGGACACTTTTCGCGCTCGCGATGGGGCTGCTAATACTTGCCCTGATGTTGATGAGCGCGCAGCCTGCGTCGGCGCAAAGGCCTTACGGCGGTCAGCGTTCTTACCCGGCCGGGCAATTCCGGCAGCAGCGCGTGCAAGCGACGCATCCACCAGCGCATCCTCCGCAGAACCATCCGCAATATCATTCACAGCCCTCCGGCGCGCACCCCAATGGAAATCCGGGCGGCGGGCAGGGCGGAAATGCGAATCACCCGAATGGCGGTGCGGCTGGTGCGTACCCGGGCGGCCAGCATCCCAACGGCAATACTTATCGCCCGCCGGTGAATGGGAATGCAGCGCCAGGGCAGGGAGCGAACGCGCCAGCGAACGGACGTCCCGGCGTAAACACACAGGGCGCTGCGAGGGTGCCCGGCCCATGGGCGCAGCGGCTCGGCCAGATGTCTCCGCAGGAGCAGGAGCGTTTCCTGCAAAATAATGAGCGTTTCCGAAGTTTGCCGCCGGACCGGCAGCAGCAGATCCGCCAGAATTTGCAGCGGTACAACAATCTTTCGCCCACCGAACGGGGCGCGATGAAGGATCGCGCCGAGGCGTGGCAGCGCATGTCGCCAGAGCAGCGGCAGTACGTGCAGCGATCGCTCCTGCCGAAATGGCAGCAGATGTCGCCGGACCGCAAGCAGGTAGTGACCGGCCGCCTGCACACGCTGCAGCAGATGACGCCGCAGCAGCGGCAGGCCGCGCTGAACGATCCACGATTCATGCAGGGGCTGAGCCCGGACGAACAATCCTTGCTGCGGGGCCTGGATTCAGTGCGCAATCCTTAAATTCCGTAATCCCTCGATCGTTCCTGAAATCAACAGCCTTCGATGGAACCACAATGAGGAAAAGGGCCCGTGGGACGCCCATCGTCCCACCGTTGGCAAGCTCCCAAGGACGAGCCGGCGCGACCGAGATCCGGCGGTAATGGTTTTACATTATTGCGTTGTTTTGGACGATTCTCTAGATTAGGCCCGCATGGCAGTCACCCGGCGTCCTGGCAGTCGCCGGTGGCAGCCCACCCAGACGCACCAAACGATTTCCCCGGCCGGTACCCCCATACCGGCCGGGGATTTTTTTCGTTGGCCGCTAATATCTACTGTTCGGTCTCCCGTTGCGGATTCCTCGTAAGGCGAAAGAGGCGAACCCGCTCGAGCGCCGCAACCCTTCCCGCGAATGGCACGACATGACGGTTTTCATTGTACTTTCGCGCATAGCGTAGTGAATGTCTGCGTCCGGAAGGTGCGGCGAGCGGTGGGGGACCGCGTGCCTCGCCTTCCTGACGCCGGGGCTCCACGCGTTGGCAACGGGCGGCGACTACGTCTTACGGGGAACTACACGGCCACAGCGCACATTCGAAGGGCGAACCGCGAACGCGGCAAAGAGGAGGAACGATATGCCAGGATACGAGACGCAAAAAATGGGCGACGCGACAGAGATTTCGACGACACCAGAAAAGGTCCCAGCTCCGTGGTTGCTGGTGGCTATTCCCGGCAGCCTGCTGGTGTTGATCGCGCTTTCGACGGGTTTCATCTACGGGCTGCTCGCCGCAGGCTTCGTCTACGGCGCGATGTACCTCCTGATGCATTCGAAACAAGCCACCCAATACCGCACGCCGGCCAAGTTTCGCGTCTCGAAGAACGGCATCGACGTAAACGGCAACAGCATCCCCAAGGACGCCATTCATCGCGTCATCGTGCGCAACCATGTGCTGCAGGCTGCCGGCGATGTGATTATCGTCGCCAACCCTAACCCGAACAGCGGCCAGCAAAACGTGGTCGCCGGGATGAACTGGGCCGTGCAAAAACTCGGGCCCATCTCCTATCGCGTGGATGCCGAAGCCCGCGGCGTGCCAACTACGCTCGCAGGCGGCTTGACCGAGCCAACCGCCGCCGCAATCATGACCGACGTCAACAAGGTCCTCCAGCTATCCTGAGCGGGGCTCGGTCGCCCTGAGCTTCGACGGCTCACACCAAGCTGGGTTCCAGGAGTTCGTCGTAAAGCCTCGCGAAATCGCCGCGCAGCTCTCCGAGTAGGATTTTGACGTGCGCCTCAGCGCACCCGCGAACGGATCGAGCAGGGAAGAAGAACGTGCGGCGCCTCGCGTTAGAAAAAATTTCGCGACGATGTTTACTGTTACAAAACATTTCGGAATTTTTTCTGCAACGCAGAGACTAGCGCTATGAGTCGTTTCTTCCGCCGCCCCTAGTAATTGTGGTTTGCGCCGCAACCACCACAAGAAACGCTCTGCGGCTCCGAATTTCCACAAATATTTTCCATTTTCAGAACAATTCCGCTTGACATGTTTGTGAAGCTATCTACAATCAGGGCACAAAGTGGGAAGAAGTGGCGCAGAGTGGTAGAAATTGTCAGAGACTGTAGGGCAGTGGCGATCCTAGAAGCAAGCGGCGGCGAACCCAGCAGCAAGTAGTGGCGAACCCAGAATCAAGCAGTGCCATATCGGAACACGACAGCAGGGGCGAACCAGCGAGTGATCTTAATGATGCACACGCCGGGCGGGCTGTTCGAGGGCTTTCATGCTGCGGGGCAACTATCTAGCGACGGTGGACGAGAAAGGCCGGCTGAAGATTCCCGCCGACTTTCTGGCCGACCTGCGCAAGAGCGGCACGAAGTTCTATATCACCTCCACGAAGGGCGATCGCGCCGCCATCTATCCCCTGAAAGCCTGGGAAGAAATCGAAAAGAAGCTGGCGAAGCTTTCTACGCACAACGCTGCGAAACAAAAATTTCTATCGCGCACGAATTATTACGGTCAGGTGGTCGAGGTGGATGGCTCGGGGCGCATTCTGATTCCACCTGTACTCAGAGAATCGGCGGAGATGAAGGGGGAAGTGGACGTCCAGGGGCAGTTGACGTACCTGGAAGTCTGGAATCACAGCCGGTTCCTGGATCAGATGAACCGTAATCCGATGACGGCGGAAGACGAAAAGGCACTGGACGATCTGGGCATTTAAGTTTTGAGCGTACTGCATACGCCGGTTCTGTTGGCTGAGATTCTGGAGTGGTTGCGAATTCGGCCCGAAGGGACTTATGCGGATGCGACGGTCGGCACGGGCGGTCACACGCTGGAGATCGCCAAGCTGCTGACGACGGGAAAAGTTTTGGGGTTGGATCGCGACCCGCGAGCACTGGAAATTGCGCGGGAGCGGTTAGGGCCGCACGAGCGGCAGGTGATTCTGGTGCACGCGGAATTTGCGAAGATCGGCGAAGTGGCGGCAGCGAATCAATTGCCGCCGTTCGACGCGGTGCTTGCCGATCTGGGGATTTCAAGCCTCGAGCTGGACAGCCCTGAACGCGGATTTTCTTTCCGCTGGGCCGGTCCTCTCGACATGCGCATGAATCCCGATAACCCGCTGACAGCGGACGAAATTGTGAATCAGTGGCCGGAGAAACAGCTGGCCGATCTCCTCTACAACAACGCCGAGGAGAGAGATTCACGCAGAATCGCCAGGGCGATCGTACGGGCGCGGCCCATTCGCGACACCGAACACCTGGCAACGATTGTGGCAGGGGGACGAAAAGCAAGGGGAAGGCAGAGACTGCATCCCG
>Ga0210407_10000691_pt1 | contig 36257 bp, 38 predicted proteins | sample IncBWC27MmetaG_FD_150860 | JGI IMG/M metagenome (GOLD analysis project Ga0210407, IMG submission 150860) | Forest soil microbial communities from Barre Woods Harvard Forest LTER site, Petersham, Massachusetts, United States - Inc-BW-C-27-M | ecosystem: Environmental > Terrestrial > Soil >...
GATGTCGGTATCGACTTTGAGCGGCTTCGACATAAAGCCGTGAACGCGATCCGAGCTCGTTAGCCTCAAGATCACCGGCTCGCCTTTCTTGATCGTGATTTCATTGGGCGTGAAATCGAATTTCTTGGCCGTGATCTCGATCACTTTCGGATTGACGTCGGCACGCGCCACGTTGGTTTTCGAGGCGAGCGAGGCAAACGCGACTCCAGCTGCCGCCGCGAAAAGCATCGTCGTGACGATCTTGTTTTTGAATATGGTGGTTTTCATTTTTCTACTCTCTTCCTTGCGTTGTTACTCGTCCTTTGAGTCGTTGCTGCCGTGTTTGAGCATCTGATCCATTCCGACCGTGCCCGAGAACTCGGCTGTCGCGAGCTCGATTTCCTCGAGCTTCAAGTCGTTGCCATCGGCATTGCCGTTGATTCGCCGCAGTCCGAGGTCCTTGAACGGCTTCGCCTTGTCGAAGGGCGCCGGTTTTTTCACCGGGGTCATTGCGGGGTCGGGGAAGGCGAAGATCAGCGACCGGGCGGCGTACATCTTCGTGGTGCCGGCCTGGTGAAAATTCTCGCGATGAATGTGGCCGTAGAGCACGGTCACGTTTTCGTACGGCGCGAGCGCGTTCATAACGTCGTCGCCGTCGCTGGTGAACCATTCCCACTCGGGCTTCAGGTCGAACAGCGGCCGATGGGTGAAGACTATGATGGGCGCGGTTTTCGGAAAGCGCGCAAGGTCGGTCTTCATCCATGCGAGCTGCTCGGCTCCCACCGCAGGACGTCCCGCGGAGACGTTGTCGAGCGCGATGAAGTGGACGCCGCGATGATCGAACGAATAGTGGGTCGGCCCCATGTATTCGCGGAACATGTCGCCACCGTCGAGCGCGGCGTCATTCTCACCGGGCACTACCTTGATCTGCGCGCCGCCAATCTTGCTCGAAATCTCCTTGAACAGCTTGAAGCGCTTGGCGTGCTCGTCCGGAGAGTCCGCGTCATGCGTCAGATCGCCGGTGACGATCACCAGCTCGGGCCGGTTCTTCAGCCCGTTGATTGTGGCGACCGCGCTCTCGAACGCCTTGGTCCCGAGTGGATCGGGCGGCCCGTTGAACCCGACGTGCGTGTCGCTCAACTGGATGAACGAGAAAGGCGCGGGCGCCTCGCCGTTGAGCTCGGCGAGCGTGCGCACGACTCCGTCAGCTTGGGCGCTGCGCGCGAGCGCCGGAAATACGCTGTACAGCGCGCCGATGCTGAGCGAAGTTCCCGCCACGCGCAGGAACGATCTACGATCAAACTTGTCTTTCATCAAATATCACCTCGCGCTGATGAGCGCTTTCAGGGGGGTAGACTACGGACGCGCCCGGAAATTCCCCGATTGAGCCTGTTTAGCGGTAGGGAATAAAATTGCCGGGCTCGCAGTCAGGAACTAAACGGGAAGGCGAGCGAAAGAGACGCGATTGCCCGACGAATCCACAGCCGTCGATTTCGAACGCACCTTCACTCCGCATATGGATGCTGCGTATAACCTCGCGCGATGGCTGGTCCGCGATGACCATGACGCTCAGGACGTCGTCCAGGAGGCCTATTTGCGCGCGCTCAGATTCGCGAGCGGTTTTCGCGGCGGCGATCCGCGTGCCTGGATCCTCGCGATCGTAAGGAACACGGCGTTCACCTTCCTCAAGCGAAACCGGGGATCCAATTCGCCGGTGGAATTTGACGAGAACGTGCATCGCGGCGAGCTCGAGGATGCGGGCCTCGAAGCCGAGGCGGTTCGCGGCGCGGACGGCACGATGATTCGCGATGCGCTGAACGAGCTGACTGAGGAATTTCGGGAGGTGATCGTGATGCGGGATATAGAAGGCCTCTCGTACAAGGAAATCGCCGACGCCGCGGACGTGCCGATCGGCACCGTGATGTCACGGCTGGCGCGCGCCCGCGGCAAGCTCGCGCGCTCGCTTAAAGAGCGAATCGCGAAGGAATCGTGACGTGAACTGCGACGATGCCCGCATTCTGCTGCACGGCCACCTCGATGGCGAGCTCGATCTGGTGCGCGATCTCGAGGTCGAGCGGCATATCGAGGAGTGTCCGCGATGCGCGAGCGAGTTCGCGACTCTGCGCGCGATGCGCACGCGGCTCAAGGACGAGGCCTTTCACTTCGAGGCACCGCAAGAATTGAAGGATAAGATTCGCCGCGCGCTTCCAGCGGCGCCAAATCGATCAGTCGGATATCCGTCGCGACGGAGCGGTTTCGTTCCGCGTGCGGCCCGGTTCGCAGTTCCGCTGGCGATTGGCGCGATGCTGACCCTGTTCATCGTGCCACGCGCGTTTGGTCCGTCAGGAAACGATCTGGTCGCGCGCGAAGTGGTCTCGAGCCACGTGCGCTCTCTGATGGGATCGCATCTGATGGACGTCGCCTCGACCGATCAACACACCGTCAAGCCGTGGTTCAACGGCAAGCTGGATTTCTCGCCACCGGTGACGGATTTCAAGAATGACGGTTTTCCGCTGGTCGGCGGCCGCCTCGACTATATAAATGACCGTCCGGTCGCGGCGCTCGTGTACCAGCACGCCAAGCACGTGATCAACGTCTTCATGTGGCCGAGCGACCGGGACACGACCAGCGTCGAGAGAATCGAGCCGGAGCAGGGCTACAACGTCGAGCAGATGACGGTGGCGGGAATGAATTGCTGGATCGTGTCGGACCTGAATCAAACCGAACTGAAAACGTTTGCGCAAATGATCCGCGCGCACGGGTGACCGTCGGTAATTTGGCGTCCGCTCAGTAATTCTGCTCGCGTAACATACGAATCCCGAACATCAGGCGCTGCGCGCCGGTCGCGACCTCCAGCGTAGTCATCGCATAGCACAACAGCGGTCCAATCGGGCGCGTGATCGCCGTCGCCTCGACGATCGCGAGCACGGCGAAGAAGATGATCGCCTCGGTGCGTTCCAGAATTCCCGGCGGATAGTCGATCAGCTTCGGGCCGCGGCGCTCGAGCGCGGCGCCGACCGCAAGAAAGACGGTGATATTCACGTACCAGCTGCCGACCAGGACCAGCGCCGGGAAATACAACGCCGGATCGCGCCATGCGATGCCCACGATCACGAAAGCCTCGACGACGCGATCGGCCGTCAAGTCGAGCACCCCGCCGAGAGCGCTCGGCGCGGCGCACTCGCGCGCGATAGTGCCGTCGACGGCGTCGAGCAGTGCGCTCAACGCGAGCGCAACCAACCCGAGCATCACGTCGCCACGCGCGAACGCGATGCCCGACGCGATTCCCGCAATCAGAGCACCGATCGTTGCGACGTTAGCGCCGATCCCCAAACGGAACAGCAGCCGCGCGCATCGCGATTGCACGCCCCGGATGTCCGAGTTCGCGCCGAGGATCGAATCGAGCATCTGACCCCTCTATTCGATCCGTGCCGCCGCGATCGTGGGATTCGGTGACGGCAATGACAATGCGGGGTTGTGCTGGTTCATCTGTAGATGGAAAATCTTAAGTAGCGGACCAACGCTCCCAAACATTGGCCGCAATGGCAAGCAGGACCGGTAGCTATGGCTCGCCAGATTTTGCGCAATCGAATCAGTAGAAAACGAATCCTGAACGCGTTCGCGATCCTGATCGCAGTCGGCAGCACCCACATCGCGCTTGCCGCCGGGATCAGCTTCCCGACCACGAACTTCACAATAATGAATCCGGACACTGGCGCCACGATCGGGCAGGGCCGGTACAAGATCGAGAGCGTCGCGGACGGTGCGATCCTGCATGGAACGTCCAGGTATTACGACGGCCAGTCCGACGTCGAAACCGGCAGGCTGCTCGGAATCGGCGAGGGATTGCCGAAGCTGGTCGAATTCGACCACACGTTTTACAACGCCGACGGCTCGATACAGGCACGCGCGCACGCAGATCTGCGATCGGGCGCGGCGACCTGCACCAATACCACCGGCGGAACTAGAAGCGACTCATCGGCGGTGTTGCAAATTCCCGAGGACACCTGGGCGGGCGCCAGCGTCGTAATTCCGATCCAGCATTTTCTGCGCGCGGGCGACAAGGAATTGCCTCCCCTGCACGTCTTCAATTGCGCTCCCGATCCAAAGATATTCGCGATCAGCCTCCAGACTGATCCCGGCGTCGCGGTATGGACGCCCTACGGCGGTCAGGCGCTCAGGGTCGAGGCGCGGCCGGACTTCGGATGGCTCAACCTGGTCGTCGCGGCGTTCGTGCCGAGGCTGCACGTCTGGTTCGATCCGGGCAATGGATGGGAGTTCATCGGCGACGAGGCAGCGCGATACTACCAGGGCACCAAGATCATGCTCGTCAAGTCGCGCGGCGAAGCGTCGACGGCGCAGCTGGGAAAAAATCGTAAATAGATTTTTGGGGAAGGTAGCTCTCTTCTAAAAGTGGACGATGCCCTCGCCCTCGGGATGCCGCACGTTTGAAGGCTTAGGCTTTCGATACTGAAAGGAAGTGTTGCATTGCTGGCAGGTGCCTTCCGGCTGCTGTCCGCTGCGACGAATCAGCTTGATGTAGCGCACCGCTCCGTCGCTGCACCGATGGCCCGCGACGGGGAAATCGTACACCGTCCGAACCGACGCTCGCGCGATTTCCTGATCGCGCTGTGGAGAACTCTTCTCGCTCATTCTTCCTTCGACGCTCCCTCGTTTGAATGCCGCATCTCTTGTACGTGTCGCCGCCAATTTCGTTTCAGCCTCCGCCCGAATGAAACAAGATAATGAAATATCGTCGTCGATCAATCCTTTGGCCTGTCGAAAGATCAATTTTTTTTCACCGCGCGCCGCGGCCGGACCTCGAACGTCAAAATCTGGAACGGCCGGACCTCGAGAGTGAGCGCGCCATCGCGCGAACGGCTGAGGCCGGCTGTCTTAACCGCGTGTCCGGCGAGATTGACCAGCCTCGCGCGATTGCCGCTCGCAAATGTGAATTTCGCCCGCTCGGGATTCGGCGACGCGCTATAAACGCGCACTTTGTACGCTCCCGCACGGCTATCCGGCCGCGCGGTGGAAAATACGATCCGCGGATTGTCGCACTTTACGATCGCGCCGCTCTCGCCCAACGCCGCGATGTTGCAGCCCTGAAACAATCGCGGCGCAGAGGTGTAGGCTTCCACGCGCTGGATCAGTTCACCGTCAAGATAGCTGCCACGAAAACTCGCAACCGCGAATTCGAAGCGATGCGCGCCCAGCTCCTGCGCGTCGGGCGTCTCCAACTCGGGACCCGCGCCGCCGCGCCGCGTCGCAAGGTCGGAACGCGAGAGCCATCCTATGCATCGGAGCAGGGTCAGAAGAATCGTAGCGCCGGCAGGTTCGGGCCGTACTTCAACTTCAAGAAGACCTCTGCCCATCGTCGCTGCGGAGAAATCTTCGCCCTCGACCGCAGTGAACGTGCGATGCGGTCCGGTTGGATAAATTATTTCGGTGCCGCGCGGCTCGGTCGGCGTGAGCGGGCGTCGCAGCACGCCGAAGCTGGTGTCGTGAACCGCGTCGGTCGCGACGATCGGCGTGCGCAGCGCCGCGCGGATCCGATGGTCTCGCGAGCGATTGTTCACTTCGGCGGTAAAATCGATCCGGTCAAGACCCGAATGGAGCGTGGCGCCAAGTTCAATCGTGAGTTTCTCGCGCTCGACCGATCGCGAGCGTCGATCGCCGGCGAGCGCGGCAGGAATATCGAATACGATCGCGAGATCTATGCGGCGCCGATCGGGACCGTCGTCGAGCACCTGCGCCGTTATCGACGCCGGTTCGGAGATCGCCGCAGCCTCGCCCACCGGATCGAAGTTGTACTCGTCGCCGCGATCGCCGTCGTCTTCGAAGTACAGTTCCATCGCGGAATTGTGCTTGAGATCGCGAATCTCCAGGCCCCGCGAGGTCGGTGTCAGGCGGAAGAACTCATTTTCTATCGATGGCGAAGACGCTTGCTGGGCACTCGCATCGATCGCGCGAGAATCGTCGCGAACCAGCCGGTACGAGCTGAAACCGGCTTGCACCAGGTCGTCGGCGACGAAACTGATTTTGCATCGAGAGGCATTTAGCGCGTGAATCCGCACCGAGCCCGAATCGGGAATTTCGGCGCGAACGGCGTGCCTGAATCCTTCGAGATCCAAATCGCTGAAAGCGGCCCGGCTCATGAAAAGATTTACTTGCGCGCCGCCGTCGGAGGTCTTCGCAATCTCGTACCGATTCACCGTCCGTCCGAAAATGGCAGGCTGGCTGAGTCCGCCGACGATCGATTTGAATTCCGCCGCCGGAATCTCCGCGTCAACCGCCCTCTCCGCGCGAGCGACGTCGAGCGTCACCGGGAAGCGGCGACCGCCGGAATCCTGCGCCGCCCAGTGCGCGGCAGGTTCCGCGACTTCCGCCTCGCCGCTGACGAGCGCACGCCGCGCGAACGAAGGATTGAACACCACGAAGTCAGCGGCGTCGGCCCCCGATTTGCCAAGGCACGCGGTCGCGGCACGGCGCGTCACCGTCTCGGCGAGCATCGCAGCCTGGTCGAAGCGGTAGCGCATGTCGGTATGCACCTGGTCGACCGAGCATCCGCAAATCGAATCGTGCGGATGATTCTGAATCTCCAAACGCCACGCCATCTCGAGGTACGCATCGAGCCCCTCACCGCGTCCGACTGCGTTCGCAAGCGCCGCGAGCGGGTCAGCGTAACGTTCGAGCGCCCGGCAAATCTCAAAGTCGCGCTGCTTGATCCAGGTGCGCGCGGACGTCACGCCCGGCAGAAGATGTGCGCGCAGCGGCGAGCGAAGTTCTCCACGATGTGCGGGGGTGCCGTCGAGCGGAATCTCGACGATTCGCCGCACGTAGGTTTCGAGCGGACCGACCTCGAACGTCATCGCGGAAGTTTCGCGCGCTTCGTTGATCCGGGTCATCAGGCGCGGGTCGGGGTCGGCATGATCGGTTCCATTCATCACCAGGATCGGCGAGCCGTTTGCGAACTCGCGCTCACGCAACGCGATCTGTTCTGCGCGCGCAACGAAACTCTCGACCGATTCCAGCGGCAGGTTGGCGCCATTCGAATAGCCGCGGGGCAAATAAATCGTGAGTACAGATGATGCGTCGAGCGCGTGCCAGGTGAAGCGATTCCGATTCACATCAGCGCCGACCCCGCGCCATAGAACCGCGGTCGTGAATCCGAAGCCCGCGAGAATCGCCGGCATCTGCGCGATATGCCCGAACTGGTCGGGCAGATACCCAACTTCGAGATGCCGGCCGAACCGGCGCGCAATAGCCATTCCGATTTCAAGATTGCGAATCAGAGACTCGCCGCTCACCAGGAAGCTGTCGGCGAGCACATACCACGGACCGATTTGAATCTTGCCGGCGCGAACAAGCGCGCGCAGCCGCCGCTCGGCTTGCGGCCGCACCTCCAGATAATCTTCGAGCACGATTGTCTGCCCGTCGAAATGAAAAAACGGAATCGTGCCGCGCTCGACCTGCGGGATCATTCGATCGGCCATCGCAACCAACCGCGCACGCATTTGCTGAAACGGTTGGTACCATTCGCGATCCCAGTGCGTGTGAACGACAAAGTATAAACTATCCATTTGAATTGCGTGGCGCGCTTGTGCCGCTGCTAGCGGAATTATAAGAAGCACGCGCAGGTTGCAATTGAGGCCGCGCGCCGCGCCATATGGCAGCCTCGATTAATCATGGTAGTTTCGTCGCCATCGATGAAACGCCGACTCACTAAATTGCTCGTCGCTAATCGCGGCGAAATTGCGCTTCGAATCATCCGCAGCGCGCGCCTGTTCGGATTGCGGACGGTTGCGGTTTTTTCGGAGGTCGACGCGATGAGCACGCACGTCGCCGCGGCCGACGAGGCAATCCTGATCGGACCGGCGGAAGCGGCGAAAAGCTACCTGGACATCGCAAAAATAATCGCAGCCGCGAAAGAATCGGGCGCCGATTCGATTCATCCCGGCTACGGCTTTCTCTCCGAACGTGCCGAGTTTGCCCGCGCCACCGCCGATGCGGGAATCGTGTTCGTGGGCCCGCGGCCCGAAGTGATGGCGGCGCTCGGCGACAAGGTCGCGGCCCGAAAACTCGCCACCGATGCCGGCGTGCCGGTCGTTCCGGGAATCGAAACAGCCGAAATTTCCGCAGCCCGCGAGTTCGCGGCGCTTGTCGACTATCCGATTCTCATAAAGGCTGCCGCGGGCGGAGGCGGACGGGGGATGCGCGTCGTTGCCAGCGCCGCGCAGCTTGAGGGCGCTCTGGAAGCGGCTTCGCATGAAGCGGAAGCGGCGTTTGGCGACGGGCGAATCTTCATCGAAAAATATCTGGCCCGACCGCGCCATATCGAAGTGCAAATTCTCGGCGATGAAGACGGCGGTGTGGTCGCACTCGGCGAGCGCGAGTGTTCTATCCAGCGACGCCATCAGAAGATCATCGAAGAGTCCCCGGCTCCGGGCCTGTCCGCTCCGATGCGCACGAAGATCATCGACGCCGCGCTGAATCTCGTGCGTGCGGCGAAGTACACCAACGCCGGCACGGTCGAGTTTCTCGTCGAAGGCGACAAGTTCTACTTCCTCGAAGTGAATGCGCGTCTTCAGGTCGAGCATCCCGTTACCGAGATGCGTTTTGGATGCGATCTCGTATGCGAGCAGTTGCGGATCGCCTCCGGTGGCAAGGTGCCGCAAGTTCCAGCGCCGCGCGGCGCATCGATCGAATGCCGAATCAACGCCGAAGATCCCGAGCACGACTTCCGCCCGGCCACGGGAAGTGTGATGCATCTGATCGTCCCCGCGGGCCCTGGCGTGCGCTTTGACTCGCACCTCGCGGTCGGCACTGAGGTGACGCCGTGGTACGACGGCCTCGTGGGCAAGCTCATTTGCTTCGGCGCGGATCGCGAGGACGCGCGCACCCGGCTGGTCAACGCGCTCGACGAGTTCGCGCTGCTCGGCGTGACCAACAATGCATCCTACTTGCGCGCTATCGTCGCGAGCGATCAGTTTCGCGACGCGAAGTTGTCGACCCGCTTCGTCGATGAATTCTTCGCGCGATGGCATCCCGGCGACGCCGAGATAACAACGGCGCTGGTTGCCGCTGCGATCGCATCGGACGGAGCATTCGCCGAAGAGCAACCGTCGTCAAGCGCGTCTCGGCCTGACGCCACAAGCCGCTCGCCGTGGGAGAGTTTGAAAAACTTCGAGCTATGGGGAACTCGCCGATGAAACTGAAGCGCGCCGGCGATCCGCGTGAATTCGACGTCGAGTTGGTCTCGCGCCAGGGCACCGCTCTCCGGGTGCGAATCGGCCAGCAGGAAATCATCGCGGAGTTTGCGCCGAACGCCGCCGGGGGCGGAACTCTCAGCATCGACGGGCGGCGCTATCAGACTTTCGGCGTGCGCCGAAAGGATTCGATTCTGGTTGCGGTCGGCCCCGCGTCTTTCGAGTTCAAATCGGCCGAAGACTCGTCACGTCGGCGCGCACGCGGTCTCGCGGCGCCGGAGATCGTCGCGCCGATGCCCGGCAAGATCCTCAAAGTGCTGGTGCGTGATGGTGACCTGGTCGATGCCGGCCAGCCGCTCGTCGTAATCGAAGCAATGAAAATGGAGACCACGCTCGCCGCGGAAAGTGCTGCCGTAATCAAGCGCGTTCGCGTCGCCGTGGGCGAGACCGTCGATCACGGCAGTGTGCTGATCGAGCTTAGTCCGGCTCCGGGCTCATCAACCGGCGAATCTGGCCCTCGAGAGTCGTGATCCACTCCTCGAATTCGCCGTCGCGTTCGACCACGATCTCGAGCTTCCCGTCTTTCATGATCGACACGCGACCGGGATGTTCCGTCCGCAACGGAATAACGATCGCCTCGCGCGAGATGTTCATCGGATCGATCACCGCGAAGATTTTTTCTATTTCCTTGAGCGTAACCGCCTTGAGCATCCTCTTTACTTAAGATGCGCGCGTCGTAAGCTCAAGCCGTGGACCGTTAACCGGCGGAGGGGACTATCGAGTGTTTGGCACAATCAAGAAAGTGGTCAAGGACAAGGGCTTCGGTTTCATAACCCCCGACGACGGCGGCGACGAAGTTTTCTTCCATCGCTCCAAGTTGTCGCCCAAGGTTTATTTCGACGACCTGCGCGAAGGCACCGACGTTCAGTTCGAGGTAAAGCCGGGCGAGAAAGGACGCCAGGCATTCAACCTGCGCCTAAGATGAAATCGAATAGTCACTGCAATAGGTAGTCATCGCGTTAGCGCAAACCATCGCTTCATCAGTCCTGCTACGAAAGGCGTGAGCCGCGTGCGAGTGTACAGCCCCGCGGCGCGGCGGATTGCGTCGGCCTGCGTCGGATACGGATGGATCACGTCACCCAGCTTGCCGAGTCCCACGCCCGCGGCCATCGACGTCGTCAACTCGGAAATCATCTCGCCCGCATGGCTCGCGACAATTGTGGCGCCGATTATCTGGTCGCTGCCTTTGCGAAGATGCACCTTCACGAATCCTTCCGTTTCCCCGTCCAGCACCGCGCGATCCACCTCTGACAGTTCTTGCGTATAGGTACTGACTTCGATCCCGCGCTGCTTTGCTTCGGCTTCATACAATCCGACGTGCGCAATTTCAGGATCGGTGTAGGTACACCATGGAATAGTCAGTCGACTGACGCGTTGACGGCCGAAGAATAGTGCGTTGCGCAGGATCATTCGCGCGTGCGCATCCGAAACATGGGTGAATTTGTACGGCGAGGCGACGTCGCCTGCCGCGTACACCAGCGGATTCGTGGTGCGCAGATAGTCGTCGACCTTGACCCCGTTCTGCTTGTCGTACTCGATACTCGCGGCCTCGAGGTTCAGCCCTTCGACGGCGGGAACGCGGCCGACGCCGACGATGATTTCGTCGGTCGCGACGTCGCGGCGGACGCCTTCGTGCTCGATCGCGATCAACTTCTCGGTTCCGCGTCGCTCGACGCCGGTAATTTTGCATCCCGTCACAATGCTCACGCCATCGCGGACCATCGCGCGCTCGACGCGCTCGGCCGCATCGCGATCTTCGCGAATCAAAATCTGCGGAGCAACTTCCAGCAGCGTGACCTCGGCTCCGAAGCGCTGGAACACCTGCGCGAGTTCGCATCCGATTGGCCCCGCGCCGATCACGACGACTCGCCGCGGCAGCTCGGTCAGCGAAAATACAGTTTCGTTGGTAAGGTAACCCGCGTCGGCGAGGCCGGGGATCGGCAGCGCGGCCGCGCGCGCGCCGGTTGCGATCGCCGCTCTCTTGAAGCGGAGTTTCTTCCCGACCACTTCGACGCAGTCGGGTGCGATGAAACGGCCGGCGCCGATGAACACGTCCACGCCCAACCCGCGAAACCGGCTTGCAGAATCGATCGGGCTCTGCTCCGCGCGCAGCTTGCGCATCCGCTCCATCACTGCCGGGAAATTCACCCGCGTACCCGGCGGAACTTCGACGCCGAATCGTCCTGCGTCGCGAACTTCCGCGGCGGCCCGCGCCGATCGAATCAGCGCCTTGGACGGGACACATCCGAAGTTCAGACAATCGCCGCCCATCAGATCGCGCTCGACGAGCGCGACCTTCGCGCCGAGGATCGCAGCGCCCGCCGCGGTCACCAGGCCCGCGGTGCCCGCGCCGATCACCACCATGTTGTAGCGCCCCGCCGGTTCCGGATTTATCCATCCCGCGGGATGCAGATTCTCGGTGAGCTTTTGGTTGTACTCGTCAAGCGGCTCGTGCTTGAGCGCGTGCGATGCCATCGTAACTGCCTCTCCTCAGGTTTTTTCGCGGAGCGCCCGCGCGCCGATTCGCGCCGTGTACACAACCACCGCGATTGTCGCGATCAGTCCGACTGCGTCGAGCGCCCACCCCGCGGGCGTTCGCGCAGCGCCGCTGCTTCCCGCGCCCGCCAGATCGCCGCTCAGCGAGCCTATATAGACGTAGAGGATCGTGCCCGGAATCATTCCGGCCCACGACGCGAAAAAATAATCGCGCAGCGTCACCCGCGTCAGGCCGTACGCATAGTTGAGCAGGTTGAACGGGAACACCGGCGACAGCCGCGTCAGGATGACGATTTTCCACCCTTCCCTGCCGACCGCCTCGTCGATCGCCTTGAACTTCGCGTTGCCTTCGAGTTTTTTCGCGATCCAATCACGAGCGAAGTAACGTCCGACGATAAATGCAGCTGTCGCCCCCAGCGTCGCCGCGATCGAAACATAAATCGATCCGCGCACCACGCCGAAAATCACCCCGGCGCCGATCGTGAGAATCGATCCGGGAAGAAAGAGCACGCAGGCCGCGATGTAGATCGCAATAAACGCGACCGGCGCGAGTGTGCCAAGCCCGCGAATCCAGTCGAGCGCGTTCTTCAGCATCGGCCCCGCGCCGAGCCGATGCGCCCCGTAGAGAATCGCGATTGCGACGAGAACGATCAGAATGAATTTCGGGCGAAGCAAACCTGCGACTCGACTGGCGAAGGAAGACATCGTAGTAGCTCCGGTGCCTAATGGCGACTGCTTATAATGGTATCGGAGATTATGTAATCCTAATTGCAATGTCCGTCCACGAGCATAAACGGCACGCGCGCACCAATCTCAAGGTCGGCGTGATCACTGCCAGCGATACGCGGACGCCGGAAACCGACGTCAGCGGCAAGCTCATCCGGGTGTTGTTCGAGGCCGCCGGCCATCAGGTCTGCTATTACGAAATCCTCCCCGACGAGCTCGAAAAGATTTCCGCCGCGATCGTCAATAATCTGTCCAACCTCGACGCGATCGTCGTCAATGGCGGCACCGGGATCAGCGCGCGCGACGGCAGCGCCGAAGTCGTGAAGTCGCTGATCGACAAGGAACTGGAGGGCTTCGGCGAGATCTTCAGGATGCTCTCCTTCAACGAGATTGGCTCCGCCGCAATCATGAGCCGTGCGATCGCGGGTGTACGCCAGGGCAAATTCATCGCCGCGCTTCCCGGGTCGCCCGACGCCTGCCGGCTTGCGATGGAAAAATTGATCATTCCGGAAATCGGTCACATCGTTTCTATTTTGGCCAAATGAATCCGGGCAAATGAATCGCTTCACGCTCAAACTGTTCGCGACCCTCCGCGAGCGCGCGAACGCCGCCGAGCTGGTCCGTGAATTTCCTGACGGCACCACCGTCGGCGAGATCTGGAAACATCTGGTCGGCGAGTTCCCGGCACTCGGCGGCCATCACGATTCGGTCGGCTTCGCCGTCAACCAGGCGTACGTCGAGGGCGATTTCAAACCGCACCAAGGCGACGAGATCGCATTCATCCCGCCCGTGAGTGGAGGTGCTCCACCGATTGGCCCGATCACGATCGGCCGCGAGCCGATCGACGTCGCTGCCCTCGAGCGCGAGGTCGCCGACCCTGCAGCCGGTGCGATCGTATCGTTCACCGGCACGACCCGTCGCGACAACGCGGGCCGCAAGGTCCTCCGCCTCGAGTACGAAGCTTACGAGCCAATGGCTCTCGCCGAGATGCGCAAGCTCGCTAGCGAGGCCGCAAACAGGTGGAAGCTCGTGCGCATCGCGATCGCACACCGAGTCGGCGTCGTCGAGATCGGCGAAACGTCGGTCGCGATAGCGGTCTCAGCAGCGCATCGCGGCGAAGCATTCGAAGCGTGCCGATTCGCAATCGATCGATTGAAGGAAGTAGTGCCAATCTGGAAAAAAGAACACTTCGAAGGCGGCGAAGTCTGGATAGGCTGTCAAACCTCGCACCCACCGCTCGTGGGATAATGCATTCGCGAACCTCGCAGGCATGCCGTTACACGTAACGTCTTGCTTGACGTATGTCGCGTGACACATTACAGTATGGACCGTGATCGAAAATTTCCGGCACAAGGGGCTCAGAGAGCTCCACGAAACCGGACGAAGTGCGAAGATCGATGCCAGACTGACTCAGAGATGCAGTGACGTGCTGGATGCTCTGCAGGCGGCCGGCAATCTCAAGGACCTAAATCTTCCCGGCTTCAGCCTGCATCCGCTGAAGGGAAAGCCGGTTCGCTACAGCATCCACGTGAACGGACCCTGGTGCGTCACTTTTGAATGGGACTCGCCATGTGCCATTCGCGTTGACCTTGAGCAATATCACTAGAATCGGAGGTGCCAACGATGGCTCAGGAATTTGTTGTTCGACCCGATAGGATCACCCGCGCGCCTGTTCATCCGGGTGTCTTTTTCGAGCGTAATATTCTGCCCGAGTTTCGGCGCCAGCGGCGCACGATCGGCGAGATTGCCCGGCTTCTCGATGTGAGCCGTCAGGCGTTGCATCGCGTGATGACAGGTCAGGCCGCGGTAACTCCCGATATGGCCGCACGCCTTGGTAAGCTCTGCGGCAACGGCCCCGATCTATGGCTGAATCTGCAAGCGCGTTATGACGCATGGGAGGTGACGCACCGCCTCGCCGACGATTTAAAAAAAATCCCAACGCTCAGAGAGGAAGCAAGCCGTCACGGCGCATAGATTGAACCTTGGGAGGAATCACCACATCAATTTTAACGATCACATTGACCGCGCGGACAGTAACCAGTTACAAAGGTAGGATGCCCTTGAGCGATATGTCCGTTGAAAAGATCATCCTTGCCGAGCCGCGCGGATTTTGCGCCGGCGTCGATCGTGCCGTCGAGGCCGTCCGCGGCGCGCTGCGCTCGTACGGCCGCCCGCTCTACGTGCGCCATCAGATCGTGCACAACCGGTTCGTGCTCGAAGCGCTCGAAAAAGAAGGTGCGATCTTCGTCGAGAGCCTCGACGAAGTCCCCGAGGGCCAGCGCGTGATCTTCAGCGCTCACGGCGTCGCGCCCAGCGAATGGGACCGCGCCAAGGATCGCAAGCTCCGCGTTATCGACGCCACCTGCCCGCTCGTGACCAAGGTCCATCTCGAAGTCGAGAAGTACGACAACGAAGGCCGCACCGTTATTCTGATCGGCCATGCCGGCCACGAAGAAGTGAAAGGCACGCTCGGCGTCGCGCCGGGAAAAGTTGTGCTGGTCGGAAGCGTCGATGAAGCCCGCACCGTCGCCGTCGAAAATCCCGGCCGAATCGCCGCAGTGACGCAGACAACGCTCAGCGTCGACGATACTCGCGACATCATGGACACCCTCAAGGATCGCTTCCCCTCGATGATCGCGCCCAAGACCGACGACATTTGTTACGCAACCCAGAATCGCCAGAACGCCGTCAAGGAACTCGTCCAGGTGAGCGATGCGATCCTGGTGGTCGGCTCCAAGCAGAGCTCCAACGCCAACCGCCTCGTCGAGGTCGCGCGGATGCGTGGCGCGCGCGCGTTCCTGGTCGATTCGATCGCCGACGTCGAGCCCGCGATGCTCGACGGTGTGCGCGCCCTCGGCCTCACCGCCAGCGCGTCTTCTCCCGAGTGGCTGGTCGAAGAAATTATCGGCGCCTTCGCCCGCTCTGGCGCGCAGGTCGAGCTGCTGAGCGTCGCCAAGGAGCGTGTCCACTTCCCGCTCCCGATGCCCTCCGACTAAACCGCAGAATTCTGCCCTCTTGAATTTGCTCCCCTTCTCTCAAGGTAAGGGGCCAGGGGTTAGGTTCCGCGCATCGCCTTGACAATTTCGCGCCGTTGCCTAAAGGTTCATGCGGATTTCCTCCGCGCCCACGGCAAACCAATGAAAGGAATATACTGATGCGAACAGCTATCGCGCGCGCGCTGCCAGTGCTGCTCCTGCTGACCGTCCCGATCGTCGGCGGATGCCAGACCGAGGCGAAGAAGCATCTCTACAAGGCCGAAGACCTGTTCGAAAAGCGCGACCTCGACGGCGCCAAAAAAGAATTGGAACTTTCGATCAAGGCCGATCCCAACGACCTCGACGCGCACAAATCCCTCGCGCACATCGACGAAGCGCTCGGCGATTCGGAAGGTGCCGCCCGTGAATACATGGCTGCTTCCGCGCTCGATCCCGCCGATCAGAAACTCCTCGACAAGACCCGTCTCTACAAGCAGCTCCAGGATCTCGCCAACTCCTCGGGCAAGGCGCTCGACGATATCAAGGCCGGCAAGGACGAAGACGGTATTCGCGAACTCAAGGATGTCCTCGTTCAAACCAAGTTTGCCACTGCCCGCGATAAGGCTGTAGCCGCGCTCGCCGACGCGATCCCCATCATCGAGAAACAGGGCGACGATCAGATGCAGGCCAAAAAGTACCCCGACGCGATAAACACCTACGAGCAGGGCGTGCGCGCCGCGATGCTCCTTGCGCGGGCGCGCAAGATGGAGACCCTCGGCCCCGAGGCGACTCCGCTGATGCACAAGATCAACGACGCCGCCAAAGCCGCCGGCACTCCCGACGCGACCTTCAAGCTCTTCAACGATCTCATCGGCGTTTACCCCGACGACAAGATCGCGAATCTCGAACTCGCGCAGGTCTATCTGCGCAAGACGCCGCCTGACTACGATACCGCGGCCGATTTGGAAGAGCGCGGCGGCGCCCCCGACGACCAGGTTCGCAAACTCCGCGACGAAGCGAAGAAGCATCGCAAAAAGTGATCGGCGCGCTCGCGACACGGACGAGTTAGCGTCACAATCGACTCCCGATGCGCCGGCGCGGTTATATCGCGGTCGAAGGGCCAATCGGGGTTGGCAAGACAAGCCTCGCACAAGCGCTCGCCCGCGAGCTCGGCGCCCGCCTCATGCTCGAGGACGCCGACAACAATCCTTTCCTCCCGCGCTTCTACCAGGATCCCGACAAGTACGCGTTTCCCGCCCAGCTCTACTTCCTGCTCACCCGCCACAGCCAGCAGCGCGAGCTGAAGCAACAGGATCTCTTCACGCAGGCGACCGTCGCCGATTATTTATTCGCCAAAGATAAAATTTTCGCCGCGATGAATCTCGCCCCTGACGAACTCAAGCTCTACGACAATGTCTACAAACTGCTCGACGCCGAGATGGCCAAGCCCGACCTCGTCGTCTACGTCCGCGCGACCATCGAGGTCCTCGCCGAGCGCCTGCGCAAACGCAATCGCGATTTCGAGCGCCATATCAGTTTCGATTATTTGGAGCGCGTGTCGTCCGCGTATCGCGATTTCTTTTTCTACTACGACGAAGTGCCGCTGCTGGTCGTCGACACGACCGAGATCGATTTCGTCGCCAATCCCGACGACCTCACCGAGCTGATTCGCGAGATCGACAGCGCCGGCGCCGGCACCCAATACTTCGTCCCACGCAAAAGTTGATCGCCTTGACAAAAGCGAAGAAATAGCGAAAATACTCCCTTCACCAATAAATCGCGGAGGGAAATTACAGTGGTCAACTGGAACGATTTCGAAAACGACGCGCCCGATCTCGCCGAGGCCGGGAAAAAACTCCTCTACCAACGCGGCGTCGGCCTCGGCTTTCTCGCGACACTGCGCAAGGACGGCGCCCCGCGCCTCCATCCGATCTGTCCCACCGTCGTCGACGGCCACCTCTATTCGCTCATCGGCCCGACTCCGAAGCGCGCCGACTTGAAGCGCGACGGCCGCTACGCGCTCCACACCTTCCCGGCCGCCGAAGTCGACGACGAATTTCTCGTGATGGGCCGCGCGAAGTTCATCGACGATCCCGCAATCGCCGAAAAAGTCCGCACCGACCTGATCGCACGCGGGATGACCAGCACCGCCGACGAACTCCCATTCGAATTCCAAATCGAACGCGTGATGCACGCAAAGTACCCCGGCGGCCACGGCACCTGGCCCCCCAAGTACTCAATCTGGAAAGGCTGATGACCCGCTGCCTCTAATTTTTTGTGTCATTCTGAGCGAAGCGAAGAAACCCGGATCGTTCTCGGCGCAAAATACTTCACCTTCGCTTGGGGCACGCGAAGCCGATCTGCCGAATTCAATCCGCGCGTGGTAGCCTCGAACGCGTAGCCCCTTGAAATCACCAAAATCACCACCCATCGCAATCGGACTCCGCGTCAAAACCGGCCGCGCGACCGCCGTGATTCTCTCCGGCCCCGCCTCTGCCCCAATCGTTCTCGCCCGCAAGAGCATCCAACTCTGGGACCCCGCGATCCCCGAATCGCACCAACCCTACCACGCTGAACTCGAGCTGCCGCCCGCCGAAAGTGCTCGAATCGTCCCACGCGCTCTCAAAGCCGTCGAGCTGGTCGCGCTCACATCGCTGCGCGAACTGGTCGACGAGCTCAACGCGTCGCGCCGCTCGATACGCGCCGTCGCGCTGGTCGCAGGCAGCGCGACCGATCCCGAATCGATCCGCAACCCGCACATGCGCGCCCACGCCCGCGAGGGCCAACTCTTCCCGCACGCGCTGGCCGCCGCAGCAAAAATCCTCCGCATCCCCGCAACGACGATCATCGAAGCCGACGCCTTCACCAAGGCCGCCACCGCCCTCCGCAAAACTCCCGCTACAATAAAAAACGAAATCGCCGAACTGGGCCGCGCCGTCGGCAAACCGTGGGGGATGGAAGAAAAAACCGCCGCAGCCGCAGCCTGGATGGCGCTAGCCGGATGAAATTAAACCAGCGCCAGATGATGCGGGTAGCCGGGCGTTAGTTGCGGCATCGTGAGGCCGAGTTGCTCGCAGCGGCGGGTCAACATCGATGTGTACAATTCGGCCAGCTCTTCGTTGTCGCGGGTCTTGAGCCCGTAGCGGATGCAATCGTAGGTAAAGCCGCTGCCCGGCGGGCCGAAAAAGTTTATCGCCCGCGGGATCCAGTTGCGCAGAGCCGCGTTCACTGCGTCGACGCCGAAACTTTCGACTGCGTCGCCCAGTTGCCGCGAGGCAAAGACTTCGTGGTCCGCTTCTTCTTCGAGAATTATTTCCGCCGCGCGCGCGTGCGGCGCGTAGCTCGAGTCTCTGTAATTTACGCCGATCATGATCAGCCCGGTGGTGTCGAGGCTTAGCGACGCCATCAGCAGGTCGAGTTCGCCTTCCGCTTTTCCCGCGAAGTAGCTGGGCGCGTCGAAGGACGGCAGCTTCAGCACCGCGACCATCGAGCGGTCCGCCGCCGTCTGGCTCATCCCGATCTCTTCGAGCGCGTCGTAAACCAGCCGCGCGTGCTTTTTTTCCTCGGCGAAATTTTTCTCGACGATCGGCTTCAGCGCCGGATTATCGATCGTCGAAAGCGCGCGCTGATAGCCGATCGCGGTGAGCTTTTCCGCCATCGCGTGCGCGGCAAGCAGCCGCATCAGCACCTTGACGTAGTGACTGTCAACGCGGCCCTCATTGATTGCGGCTGCGTCAATCGATCGCGGCTGTAACTCGCGCCGGATCGGCATCGCGCTTACCTTACTTCGCGCCGCGCGAGGGCAAAATCACGGTGGCGGAGCCGGGAGTGGTCTTCTCGCCCTTGTGATTCTCGAGCCAGATCTCGCAATCGACCAGATGCTCGCCGCCCTCGGTATATTTCTTGGCGACTTTGCCGCGCGCGATCACCTTGGTCCCCGGCTGATCCATTCCGCGATATTGCACCCCGAGTTTTCGCAGCCATCCGTGCTCGCCCGCGAAGTCGGTCATCAGATGGCCCAAAAATCCGTTCTTCAACGCCCCGTGCAGGATCACGCCAGGAAGCCCGTTGCCGAGCGCGAAATCTTTGTCATAGTGAATCTGATAAAAATCCCCCGACGCCCCCGCGTACTTCACCAGTTGCTGCGTAGTCGGATTTTTTTCCAGCGGCCCAATCTCAGTCCCAACCTCAACGTCTTCAAAATAAATTTGCTTCGCCATCATCTCGCCTCCGAATTCCTCTTCGATTGTCCCCTTGCCCATCGAAATGAATTTGCTTCTTTCATTGGCTCACCTCTTTCCCGAAACTTCTTTCTACGATTGTCCCCCTTCCCTCGAGGGAAGGGGTTAGGGGTTAGGTTGCCGGGCAAAGCACCTAATACCGAATCCCCGTCGACCGCTGAATCACGCAGACCGCACCAAACTGGTTCGTGTACGTCGTTTCGACCGTAGTAAAAACCATCGGCCCGAGCCGCCCCGCAGCCTCGCGCAAATCGACGAGCTTGGACTGCACCGTGATTCGATCGCCGGCGCGAATCGGCACCAGGTACTCCCAGTCGGAGCCGCCGTCCAGCCCGCGAAACGTCGGCATATCGAGCTTGATATCCGGAATCGGCGAGCCCATCGAGCGCCCGAACGTCGGCGTCGCGATCATGCCGCCGAAGCGCGATTTGCGCGCCTCGCGTTCGCTGTTGAAGAGCGGATTCGGGTCGCCGATCGCCTCCGCAAACCGCCTAATCGCGCCCCGCTCGACTTCGTAGCTGCGCGGTTCCGAGACCTTGCCGATTTGTTTTCTGGCTTCGTCGGTAACGTATTTGTTCGCCATCGCTAATCACCTTCGTGAGTTCAAAGCGCTCAAGCATTTATTACCACAGCGATTCGCGATGGCGATAACGGCGCGACAGTTTGGGGATGTCGGGACATCGCACTATGATGAAAGCGAGGATCACAACATGGCGAAACTCAGCGCTGACGAAATCGCACAGAAACTAAAGGCGCTCCCCGGATGGGAGTACAAGGACAACGCGATCGTAAAATTGTTCCGCTTCAAGGAATTCCTGCACGGCATCGAGTTCGTGCAGAAGGTCGCCGAAATCGCCGAGGCCGCCGACCATCACCCCGACATCCTGATCAACTACACCCGCGTCACCTTCACCTGCTCCACCCACGACGCCGGCGGCGTAACCGACAAAGACTTCAAACTAGCCGACAACATAGAAATCGCCTTCAAAGACCGCGACGGCTAGCCCCTCTCGCCTGCTCCCAACTCCTCTTCCACCGGAGAGATCGACCAACCCGCGCGATTGTCCCCCTTCCCTCGAGGGAAGGGGTTAGGGGTTAGGTTAGCCGAGGCACGAGCAGATTTTGGAATGATGTATGGACACCGATCTTTATCAGCTCTCATCTCACCCACGCCGTGACGATCACCTCTGGATGCCGACACAAGTTCTTCTTTCCCCCGCCCGTCACTCACTCCCCATCCATCGCCCGCACCGCGAGGCCGCGTGCTACGGAAGTAAACTCATCGCCCATCCGAATCCTCTCCTGTCCGAACCGCTCAATAAAAATCCTCCTCACCGCCGGCACAAACGAAGATCCTCCTGTCAGAAAAACGCTATCGATCCCGTCCGCCCCGATCGCAACCGCCTTCATCAACCGATCGACGCACTCCGCAATCTGCCCCAAATAAGCGCGAATCCACCCTTCAAAATCCACCCGCGCAACAACTTCCTCGATATTCACCGGCGGATCCGAAAACCCAAACGTCGTCGACTCCACCCCCGACAACTCGAGCTTCGCCTGCTCCACCGCGCGGAACAGAAAATACCCGAGGTCATTCTCTACGATATGTATCAGCGCCCCGATCTTCTCCGGTTCGAACGACTCGCGCTTCAGCTCTTCGAACCTCAGCATCGTCGCCCGCGCCTTCAAAAACGACAGGTAGTGCCATCGCTCGAGCTTGGTGTACGGCCAGGTCGGCGCCGGCAACACCATCCCGTACGGCGAGCGATATCGCGTGCCCCGTCCCAGCGCCGGCGCGATCAGATGACGCATCACGCGCCCGTCGAACGCGTCGCCCGCGATTGCGACCCCGTCGTTGCCGAGAATTTCATAGCGCGCCGCACCGTGCTTCGCGCTCGAGCGCGGCCTTAGCCGCAGGATGGAAAAATCGCTCGTCCCACCGCCGAAGTCCGCAATCAAAACCGTCTCATCGCGGGTGATTCGCAGCGCGTAGTCATACGCCGCCGCAACCGGTTCGTACTCGAACACCACGTCGCTCCATCCCGCCCGCCGCACCGCGATATCGAGCCGGCTCCGCGCCAGCGCTTCGTCGGGATTTCCCGCGGCCGCAAAATGAACCGGCCTTCCAACTACCAGCCGCGGCGGCAATTCTCCGAACTGCGCGATCGCCGCGTCGCGCAACGCGGTGAGAATCGGCGCGATCAAATCCCCCAGCGAATACATCTCGCCCATGATCTCGGTCGATTGAAACGACTTGTCGGCGAGAAATGACTTCAGCGATTGCACCAGCCGTCCGTTGCCGCCCGCCGCGAGATAGCGCCGAATCGCGTCGTTCCCCACCGCCACCGACGCCTCCGTGCCGCCGGTCTCCTCCGGCGCCTCAAAAAACAAAATCGATCGGAACGTTTCGGTGTTCGCGCCCCGCTCGGCGTCGGGAAACTGCGCGAGCCGCGGCGCCCCGTCTTCTCCGACGATCGCAATCGCGCTGTTGGTGGTGCCGAAATCCAGCCCCACCGCCCTGACTTTTTCGCTCATTGGATCGCTCCCCCCATGCGCTCACGATTAGGGCCGCGCGATCTGTTGTCAACGTTGCGGGATCGGCATATGCTTGCCAAACCCTCAGGATGACAACCGTCATCGAATCTCTTTAAGAAAAGATCAGATCGCGGCGTCGCAGTCGCTTGCGCGATGCTCGCCGAATATTCTGCGGCGCGCGCCTAATACGCTTCGAAATTGTCCGAGTGGATGCGCGGATCGTCGGCGGTGACGCACTTGCCCGCCAACACGCGCGCCTGGATCGGAGTGTAGCTAACGTTCCCGGCCAAAAGTGCAGTCAGCTTATCAAGTTCCTTGCCGCAGGCAGCGGCCGTGTCGTAGGTGCCAATAATTTCCCACCGCGCAAGCGGCGCATTCTTCTCGACCACCTGGTTGTTCTGACCAAGCGGCGGCACGATCAAGCTCCACCCCACAATCGCCGCCGCGCAAAGTACGTTCATCTATCTAGCTCATCCGATCGCGCGGACGTTACGCCAATGTCGGCATAGAACTCACACCCTATCTTGTCAATGCTGTCCAATCGGCATATGCTTGACAAACCTTCAAGATGACGTCCTGTCATCGACTCTGAAACTTGTTTCCAAAGAAAATTCGATCGATTGGCAAGCTGGTTGGCTGCGTCGCAGTCGCCTGCGCGATGCTCTCCGGATGCGGCGTGAATGGCGAGGAGTTTCAGCCGAAGATTCCTCCGGCCGAGAAAAGCGTCATCTACATCTACCGGCCCTACAAAATTTTGGGCTCCGGCACGACTCCGATAGTCACCTGCGGGAGCGAGAGCATCGAGATGGAACCCGGCGGCTTCTATTCCTTCGCCCAGGAAATCGGACCCGTAACCTGCACCACCACGCAGTCCGGATCCAACGGCGCGAATCCCGGATTGAAATTCGATGCGCGCCCCGGCGAGCAATACTTCGTCAAGGAAGATATGAACTCCGGCACGCCTCTCACCCTGGTGAATGCGTCCGTCGGGTCGGACGAGATCAAGGACTGCCGACGTCAGGGAATTAAGCAGTAAGATGCCACGAATCGTAACTCTGCTCCCCAGCGCGACCGAGATAGTGTGCGCGCTTGGCTTCGAAGATCAGCTCGTCGGGCGCTCGCACGAGTGCGACTTCCCGGTCTCAGTCACGCGCCTGCCCGCCCTGACGGAAGCGAAGTTCAATCCCGAAGGCACCAGCGCTGAAATCGATCGGCGCGTGAAAAAGATCGTCGCCGACGCCCTCTCCGTCTATCGCGTCGATGCGCCGATGCTGCGCGAACTACGCCCCGACGTGATCGTCACGCAATCGCAGTGCGAAGTATGCGCCGTCAGCGAACGCGACGTCGAAGCCGCGGTCGCCGAGTGGCTGGGCGCGCGCCCGCAAATCGTTTCGCTCGCACCGCATTCGCTCGACGACGTCTTCACCGACATACAGCGCGTCGCCGACGCCCTCGACGCATCGAATCGCGGCGCCCAACTCGTTACCGAGCTGCGCGCACGCCTGTCAGCAATCGCAGAAAAAGCGCGCAACGCCGCATCCCACCCCACCGTCGCCACCATAGAGTGGATCGATCCACTGATGGCCGCGGGAAACTGGATGCCCACGCTGGTCGAGATGGCCGGCGCCACGAATCTGTTCGGCAAGCCCGGCGAACATTCGCCCTGGATGAAATTCGAAGAACTCTCCGCAAAAGATCCCGACGTAATCCTGATCTCACCGTGCGGTTTCAACATGGCCCGCGCCGCGCAAGACTTGCCCGCGCTCACCAATCGCCCCGAGTGGCCGCAGTTGAAAGCGGTACGCAATCGCCGCGTCTACATGGCTGACGGAAATCAGTACTTCAATCGGCCCGGTCCGCGAATCGCGGAGTCGCTGGAAATTCTCGCCGAGATCGTGCATCCGGAGCTCTTCCACTTCGGTCACGAAGGCTCAGGATGGCGAAGATGGCAACTGCCGGCGGAATGATCATTTTTTCGATAGATACGCCATCCCTTCGCTTGCCGGCGTCAGCTTGATGCCGAACTCCTTCAACAGCAGTTGGTTGTCGCAAGCATTATCAGCGGTGACAAACGTCACCGCGTCGCGAGACAGCACTGGCTTGGGCAGCTTCTCCAACAGCCCGCCAACTGCACGCATGATCCCTTCGGGAATATGAAAGAGCAGCCTGCGATGCCCGCTCGCATCCATGATCACGTTCATCATCTCGTCAAACGTCATCAGGTCGGGACCGCCGATGTCGTAGGTCTGATTGCGGCCGCGCCCCGATGCCGCGAGCGCGACGCACGCCGCGAGGTCGTCGACCAGCACCGGCTGCACAAGTTGCCGCCCGGTACCCGGAACGCCCATCACCGGCGCGAAGCGGATCGCGCGCGCCAGTCCATTGACGACTTTGTCCTCGCGCCCATACACCAGCGAGGGGCGAAAGATCGTGTAGGTCAAACCCGACTCGCGAATCGCCCGCTCGGCCCGGCCCTTGGCGCAAAACGCGGGATGAGCACTATGCTCATCGGACGCCGCGCCGCTGATGTAGATGAACTGCTCAACGCCGGCTTGCTTCGCCACGGCGATCAGCGCGACCGCGCCGCCGTAGTCGATTCGCTCGAAGGTCAGCCCGCGGCGCGGATTTTCGATCGGGTAGCCGTCGAACTGCACGGCGTCGACGATCGTGCTTGCACCGACGAGCGAATCCTTGAGCGTCGCGGGTTCCGCGATGTCACCGCGAACGAACTCAACGCCCGGCAAATCAAGTCGCGCGCGCGCCGCGTCGGGATTTCGCGTGAGCACGCGTACTTTGATTTCGCCAATCGCAGCGAGCCGGCGCGCGATCGCGCGTCCGATAAATCCCGAGCCACCGGCTATGGCGACGATCTTCACCGGCATCGCTACTGGCTCCGCCACGCCGGCGAGAAGCGAGCGCGTGGAATGAACTCGCCGCGGCCAACGAGCGCATCGCACTTCCGATCCGACACGACCGGAATCCCGCGCGAGATTGTCAGTTTCGGCCAACCGGTGACTTCGAATCCTTCGAACGGATCGTAATCTGACCGCGAGTGCATCTCGCCGCTTTTGATCATGACGGTGCGCTTCGGATCGAAAACGACCAGGTCGGCGTCGGCGCCTTCGACAATCGCGCCTTTTTTTGGATACATGCCGAAAATTTTCGCGGCGTTGGTTGCGATCAGATCGACCCATCGCGAGATCGAGAGCCGGCCTTTGGCCACGCCCTCGGAATACAACATCGGCACAAGGGTTTCGAGATTCGACATTCCCGGCATCATGCGCGTAAAACGATCCGCGGACAGCTTGTTCGCAAGAGACCAGCTGCAATGGTCGGTTGCGACGACGTCGATAGTACCGTCCGACAGCGCCTCCCAAATTGCGTCGCGATGCTCCGCGCTGCGCAGCGGAGGATAACCCACATAACGCGCGCCGTCGCGCTCGAGAAACCGCTCCTCGGTCAGGTACAAGTAGATGGGCCGCGTTTCGGCAAGCACCGTGCGGCCGGCGGCGCGCGCGCGGCGAATTTCGGCGATCGCGTCGCGACTCGACAGATGGACGAAGTAGGCCGGCGCGCCGGACAACTCGGTCATCGCAAGCGCGCGTCTGACTGCCGCGGCTTCGGAAAGCGGCGGCCGGCTCGCGGCGAAATGCGTCACATCGTTCTTGCCGGCGGCGAGCAAGCGCTCGGTGCAATATCCGATCAGATGCTCGTCCTCGGCGTGGATTGCGAGGATCGCGCCACTTTCAGCTGCAACTTTGAATGCGCGCAGATATTCGCGCGCGCGATTCTCGAAGCCCATCATCATGAAAATCTTGAAGCTGGTGATACCGCGATCGACGAGGCGCGGAATCTCGGCAATTGCTTCCGGCGAGGGATCGAGCAGCGCTACATGGAATCCGTAGTCGATTATCGCGCCGCCCTGCGCTTTGGCGGTCCACTTTTCGATCGCATCCGCGAGCGATCCGCCCTGCGCCTGAAACGCGTAGTCAACAATCGTGGTGACGCCGCCGGCTGCCGCAGCCACCGTGCCCGATTCGAAATCATCGACGGTGTGCAGGGAAAACATTTCGGCGTCGAGATGCGTGTGCGGATCGACCGCACCGGGAATCAGGAGCATGTCGTGCGCATCGATCGTGCGATGCGCCGATTCGAGCGTCCCCGGCGACGCGACCTGGGCAATTTTTGCGCCGCTCACGCCGACATCGCGGAGGTTTACGCCTGCGGGCGTGACGGTGGTTGCGCCGACGATCGCGAGATCGAGCATCGCGTCCGCCTTCGCGACTAGACGTGTTTTCGATGCGGCCGGAGGGACTTTGGCCGTGGTGTTCGGCGAGCGCGGACACGTTTCGGCCGACGCGGCTTGCCGGTCGGGACGGCCTTCGCGCCGTGAACGGCATCGACGAATGGCGTCAGCGAGAAACGCGATACTTCGGGCGGGCAATTGATGCGGATTCGCAGCCAGAACGTGCCGAGACCGCGGTTCGTATAGATGTAGAAATCTTCGTAGCGGTTCAGCCCCGAGTAAAACTTCTTGCCGATTCTCAAGATCGACTTGAGCGGCGATCCGTAATATGGAATCCGCACAACGCCACCATGAGTGTGGCCGGAGAGCATCACCCCGGGCTTCAGATGACGCGCGTAGAGAGCGGTGTCGGGATTGTGCGCGAGTACTATGGTGCAGTCGTCGCTCTTGACGTCGGCAAATGCGCGCGCGGGCTCGGCGCGCCGCGACCATAGATCGTCGATTCCGACGACCACCAGATTTTCGTTGCGAAGGTTAAGGCGGCGACTCTCGTTGGCGAGCACGTCGGCGCCGGCCTTCTTGAGCGCGTCAGTGATCCGATCTGCCGACGACCAATGATCGTGGTTGCCGAGAATTGCGATCACACCGGAACGCGGCCGCAGATTCTTGAGCGCATCGCGAAACGCGCCGATATATCGCTTCATCGTGTCAGGACCGGAGAAATAATCACCAGTCAGAAACACGAGGTCAGGATGCTGTTGATTGATGGTCTCAACCGCGAGCGCCAATCGTTCGAGGTCTTCGTCGCGATCGACATGAAAGTCGCTGATTTGACACGCGACAATTCCGCGCAGCGTGTCGGGCAGCGCGCGCACCGGCAGTTCGACCTCGGATACAAGAATCTCATCAATCGTTCGCCGCCACATCCGATGTAACGGACGCAGCGCCAGCGGGGGTTTCACTCTCGCGCGACCGTTCGCGCTCTTTAGCGGCTGGTCGTGCGGTGTGTCGTCTATGAGTTCAGCGGTGGACATCGAATCATCGATATTAGAATACTTCCACCAGCCGGCGAAAGGAGGTGAGTTCAATAATCATTCCGTCGGCCTCCGCGATTTCCTCGTGCTCGAGTTCCCAAGTATGCGGATGCGGTATGTAAACGGCGCGCAATCCGGCTCGCACCGCGGGATTGATGTCCGATCGGGGACTATTGCCGATCATGAAAGTGTCTGACGGATTCAGGTCCGCGTCGCGAACCAGTTGTCGATACGCGTCGACATCCTTCTCGCGCGGCGTCTCGACCCGATCGAACAACGGCCCAAGACCGGACCGCGCAAGCTTTTGCAACTGCTCGTCGCGCTGTCCCTTGGTGAACATCAGGAGTCGATGGCGCTGCGAAAGTTCGCGCAGTGTCGGTTCGACGTCGGGCAGCAATGCGCAATCGCGGTCGATCAGACACGTGCCGATCCGTTCAATCTCGACACGCAGGCTAGCGTCAGACGGCGCAAGTTCCTGCGCCGCATGATGCAGCGCCATCACGTAAGGCCGGCGTCCATACCCGAGCGACTTGATCAGATGCAATTCAGCGCGGCGGACCGCATCGTGAATCTTAACGCGGGAGAGACCGAGCCCGGAGTTTTCCACCGCGGCGGCGAAAGAATCGAACGCCTCGAGAAAATGGATGTTCGAATCCCAGAGCGTGTCGTCAGCGTCGAAAATCAGATTGAGAGAATCAGTCACTGAAGAAGAAAACATCTAACTCCAGGGTAGCACATGCGACGCGGGCAATCGACGAATCAAACTTGTTGGCGCGCGGAGGCGGTACCAGCCGGCAGAATCATCAAGCCGCCGGTCGAGGGATTGCGTCCGACGTACACGCCGGTTTCGTACACGCGCTCCAGATTTTCGGCCGTCAGCACTTCGTCCGGAGTTCCGTACGCAACGGCGGTGCCGCTGCTCAGCAGCAGCACGCGATCTGCATAGAGCGCGGCGGCATTGAGATCGTGGAGCGTCGCGATCACGGTCATGCCGCGTTCTGCGGACAGTTCGCGAAAGCGCGCGAAAATTTCCGCGATATGCTTCAGGTCGAGAAACGCGGTGGGCTCGTCGAGCAGCGCAATCTTCGGCTCCTGCGCGAGCGCTCGCGCGAGGAACACGCGCTTGCGCTCGCCGCCCGACAGCTCTTGAACGTGGCGCCGCGCGAGATGGAGCAGGTCGAAGCGCTCGAGCGCCGCGGTCGCGATTTCGAGATCATGCCGGCTCTCGAAGCGAAAGGCGCCAAGATGGGGCGCGCGTCCCATCAAGACGATCTCAAGCACCGTGAAGCGAAACGCGACCGCATTTTCCTGCCCCACCGAAGCGACCGTGCGCGCCAGCTCGCGTCGCTCGATCGAACCAAGCGAACGGCCGAAAAGATCGACGCTTCCGCCCGTCACCTTCATCGAGCCGCCGAGCACCTTGAGCAGCGTGGATTTGCCGGCGCCGTTCGGCCCCACGATCGCGAGCATCTCGCCTGCCGCCACTTCGAGCGACACGCCGTGGAGCACGGGCACGCCGGGGTATCCGGCGCTGATCGCACTCGCACGCATCGCAGTCGTTGTCATAGCGAGAGCGGCCTCCTCCCTTCGCGGCGTAGCATATAGATGAAGAATGGGCCGCCGCAGAGCGCAGTGATCGCGCCAACCGGAATTTCAGCGGGAGCGATCGCGACTCGCGCAACCAGATCGGCTGCGACCATGAACGCGGCGCCGCCGATTAGCGATGCCGGCAGCAGCAGTCGATGATCCGCGCCGAAGACGAGTCTGAGCGTGTGCGGAACGATTAGTCCGACGAATGAGATGATTCCGCTGACCGAGACCGCCGCTCCGATCATCACCGAGGTCGTCACGAAGATCGTGCGCCGCAGGACGTCAACGTCGACGCCCAACTCCGCAGCGGACTCGTCGCCAAGACTTAGAAGGTTCATGTCGCGCGCGCGAAACATCAGGACCGCAAAACCGGCGAGGCCCAATAGAGCGACCATCACCACTTCGCTGTAAGTGGGTGCTTCGAGGCTTCCCATCAGCCAGAACAAAATGCTGTGCGCAAAATAAAAATTCACCGCGCTGTTTACGAGCATGATTGCCGCGCCCCAGAACGCGTTGAAGATGACTCCGACCAGCAACAGCGTGAACGGTTCGAGCTGTCCGTCGACCATCGCGAGCCGATAGACGGCCACAGTGGAGAGCAGCGCGGCGCCGAATGCGCAAAGCGGAACGGCGACCTCGCCGCCACCGAACCGCGCGAAAATCACGAGCGCGATTATCGCGCCGAGTGCGCCGCCGCCGGAGATTCCAAGGATGCCGCCCTCGGCAAGAGGATTTCTGACCAGCGCTTGCAGAGCGGCTCCCACAGCAGCCAGCACCGCGCCGACGACCACGCCCATCAGGACGCGCGGGAGCCGCGCCGCGAAGAAGATCGCGTGGTCGGGACTCATCGGATCGGTAAACGCGCGCGCGAGACTGATGTGCGCGCTGCCGAAAGACGCAGCCGCAACGGCGCACACGATCAACAAAACGATGAGCGCGCCGAGTATCGAGAACATGCGCCCGCGGGTCAAATGCGCCGCGCCAGTTTGCTCGCTCACTTGATCGCCTCGTCGCGCCACGCTTCGGGATGAATCATTCGCGCGATCATCTCGAGAGAATCTCCAACCCGCGGACCGGAATGAAGAATCGGACTTTCCGAATAGCCGAGGACTCGATGCTCGCGAACAGCCGGGATGCTGGGGTACTTGTCCCAGAAGGAGTTCGACGAGGTCGGGTCGTTACCCATCGAACCGTCGAGGATCACTTCGGGACGCATCGCAATAATGTACTCCATGCTGAGATGCGGCCACTCCTCGTTCGCCGGCGCAGCTATGTTTTCGGCGTGCGCGATTCGCAGCAGCTCGTCGAGGTAAGTGCCGCGTCCAACCGCGACGATTGGTTGATGACCCACAAGCATCAGGGCCCGCTCGGACTTTACGGTTGAGAGACGTTCACGCACAGCAGCGATTTGCCAGCGGATGTGCGAGACCAGATGACGCGCCTCGCTCTCACGGCCGATCTGCGCACCTACTGCTTCGATGCTCGCATCGATTTCCTCGAGCGAGCCGTCGTGGACGAGCAGCACCGGATAGCCCATCGATTTCAGCGCGTGTATCTGGCGCAGGTCCGACGACAATCCAAGTCCGATCACCAGCGTAGGGCGTGCGGCGATTATCGCTTCGAGGTTGGGAGTCAGGAACGAGCCGACGCGCGGCAGACTCCGCACCGCGGGCGGATAGTCGCAATAATCCGACACGCCGACCACACTCGCTCCTGCGCCGAGCGCGAACAAAGTTTCGGTCACCGACGGCGCGAGCGAGACAATTCGCATCGGAGCCGCGGCATCGGCAAGCGACACGAGCACAATCGCGAAGAGCGAAAACAGAACGAAGGCCACAGAGCGACGCAAAATCACATCCGCGAAATTACATGATCGTGCTCGCGTCCGTAAGCCGTAGAACAGGCAAAGTCGCTTTGTTGCATCGGGTCTTTGTTGCATCCAGTCACGGCGCTCAACTAGCCTCGTGCCGACAAGGAGTATCGCAGTGCTCAAGATTGCTGTTTGCATCAAGCAGATTCCGCTCGTCGAGGAGGCCAACTTCGACGCCGCGACGAAGACCATCAAGCGCGACGGGCCCAACGTTATCAGTGCGTACGACCTGCGTGCGATCTCGCTCGCAGTCGAGCTGAAGAATCGTCATGGCGCAACGACAACCGTTGTGACGATGGGACCGCCGCAGGCGCGCGCCGCGCTGGTCGATGCGCTCGCGATGGGCATGGACCGCGCGGTGCATCTCGAAGATCGCGCGTTTGCCGGCGCCGACACACTCGCGACCGCACGGGCGCTCGCGATTTGGCTGGCGCGCGAAAAATTCGATCTCATCCTGCTCGGCAAATATTCGCTCGACGCGGAAACCGGGCAGGTCGGTCCCGAGATCGCCGAGTTGATCGGTGCGGCGCAGATTACCGGCGCTCGAAAGTTCGAACTCGACGGGATGACGATTCGTGCCGAGCGTGAGAGCGACGAAGGATTCGAGGAAGTCGAAGCGACGATGCCCACGGTCATCACGTGCGCGGAACGGATCGCGCAACCGATAAAGGTCAAGCCGGGCGCGTCGGATGAGGCAGCGACCAAGCCCGTCGAATCAGTGCGGGCGGCCGAGCTGAGCGCCGATGCAAAAGACTTCGGGCTTGCGGGATCGCCGACCTGGGTGCAGGAGGTTCGCGTCGTCGAGACGCCGAAGACAGAATGCAAATTCATCGACGCGAAAGATCCTGAACGCGCCGCAGCCGAGGTATTTTCCGAGCTCGAAAAACTCGGCGCACTCGAGGCGCGCGTCCGTCAGCTCCGCCCGATTCAGACCGCGCGCCGCGAGAGCAAGCGCGGCCGCGACGTTTGGGTGATGTGCGAATCCAACCTGCAGGACGAAATCACGCGCGGCACTCTTGAGCTGCTATCATGCGGCGATGAACTCGCGTCGCGACTCCACGGCGCATTGGTTGCGGTAGGATTTGGCAGCTCGATCGCGTGCCACGCCGGGCTGCTCGCGAGTTTCGGCGCCGACCAGGTGCTGCAAATCGAGCACCTCGCACTCGATTCGTACACCCCTGAGGCTGCGGCTGAAGCTGTGGCGAAAATCGTTTCGTCGCACGCGCCGTGGGGAATTTTGCTCGGCGCGACCGAGCGTGGGCGCGACTGGGGACCGCGGCTGGCGGCTCGTTTGAGCCTCGGACTCACCGGCGATGCGATCGACATCGAACTGGACTCGGAAGATCGAATGGTCGCGCTCAAGCCGGCCTTCGGCGGCAACATCGTCGCACCGATTTGCTCCAAAACTTTCCCGCAGATGGCGACCGTGCGGCCAGGCGTGCTCGAACTCGCGGCGCCGTCGGAAAGCAAATCGCCGGAGATTCGAGTTGAGCGGCCCGACATCAGCGCGCCGAAGAGTCGCCTTATCAAAACGTACTCGCTGCTCGATTCCACGCTTGCGCCTCTGGAAGGAGCTGAAGTGGTGATTGGTATCGGCACGGGAGTTGGCGGGCCCGAGGGCGTCGCGAAGGTTGCAGAGTTCGCGCGGACGCTCGGCGCTGCGATCTGCGCGACGCGGCGCGTGACGGATCAAGGGTGGGTGCCGCGTCAGTTGCAAGTCGGCCTGACCGGCAAATCGATCGATCCGCGGCTCTATATCGCAATCGGAGTGCGCGGCGCGCCGAACCATACCTGCGGTCTCAAGCGTGCGCGAACGATCGTCGCCATCAACAACGACGCCGACGCGCTGATCTTCGAGCGCGCAAATATCGGGCTGGTTGCAGATTGGCAGGCCGTCCTCCCCGCGCTTCACGATAGTTTTCGGCGTCGCCTCGACTGATTCGCGTTACGCCTGAATCTCGTACAGCGCGGAGAACATGTCCTCGATCGGCAAACGGCGGAAGTGTTTAAATCCCGCTGCCGCAACGAGTTCACGAGCTTTCGCCTCGCCCATGCAGGCCCCGATTCCGGCTCCGCCATGCGCGAGCGACACGGTCATGCAGTAGAGCGTGCTCATCGAGTACATCAGCCGTCCCATCGGGTTGATGTTGTCCTCGAGATTCGACGACACATTTACCTCGACCATCAGGTAGGTGCCGCCGGGCTTCAGCGCTGCGCGAATCGACTTCAGGAGCGCGTCGGGATCGACCGAGTCGTGCACCACGTCGAATGTGGAAATGAAATCGAACTGCGCGGCCGGCAGTTTCGTGCAGTCCACGACGTCGAATTTGATTCGATCGCCGAGCACAGCTGCCTTGGCGTTGGCGCGCGCCCGCTCGAGCGAACCGGCATGCGCATCGAATCCGAAGACGCTGGCCTTCGGAAACGCGGTCGCAATCGCGATCGCCGCGCGCCCGCTCCCACAGCCAACATCGAGCGATGAGCCGCCTTCTGTCAGCTTCGCCACCACCTGCGGCATCGTGGGCAACCACTTGCGAATCAGCTGATGCCGGTACATCGAGGCCGACGAACGCTCCATCGCCTCCCACGTCTCCGGCGGATACTCGCTTTGCGCCACGCCGCGCCCGTTCTTGAACGACTGCATTACCTTGGGTGCGATCGACATCTGCGGGACGATCATTTCGATAAAGCCGCCAGCGAAGAATGGCGAGTCGTCGCGCGCGAGGACCATCGCGTGCTCAGCCGGCATCGCGTAGGTCTTCGCGGCGGGATCGTAGTTCACGTATCCGGCCGCGGTCATCGCGCCGAGCCATTCGCGCAGATAGCGCTCGCTGAGTCCAGTGCGCTCCGCGAGCGTCGTGCTGGTGACGGAACCCGCTTCGGCCAGCGCGCGAAAGATCCCCAGCCGATCGCCTATGTAACTGAGCGCTCCCAGCATGGCCGCGCCGATATCGGTCGAGACCTGCGCCGAGAAACTTTTGATTTTGTTCCAGTCCAATTGCGCCTTATCGTCTGCCATCACTTACCTCCGAGATCGATTCTGGGATGCGCGGCTACTCTTCCGACTCGATTGCCGGATCTTCTGATTTCGTTTTCGGCGTATCGAACATCGAAAGCTGAACCGGTTTGCCTTCGTCTTCCGATGCCGGCACGAACAATCCCGGCTTGTCGACGAACACTCGAAATTTTTCGTACAGCTCGGCGAGCTTCGCCTGGTAGTACTCGACGTTTTCGTCGGGATTGGCGGTATCGTACTCCGACGCCATCTTCGCGGCGGCGCTCACCGTCGCATTCCATCTGCGACCCGTCACGTAATACGAAATCTGATCGCCGGGCAGGTACGGGCGTTCCGCATTGAGCGCGAGTTCATACGCCGCCGCGAGATTGCGCCGGTTCTCGCCAATCTTGCTGCGATAGGTGTCGAGCGAGTCTTGTAGCGTCTCAGTTTTCATCAGGTCTGCGATTCCGATTTCATGCCGCGAGAGCCGGCTGCGATAGTCGTCATGAAGTTTTGCAATCTCGCCACGCCGGTCGTGTAGCAACAGGCCAAACATCTCTTCCATAAAGCGGCGCTGGAAGCGTTCGAGTCCGCGCGATCGAAGTCCGGAGCCGCGAATCGTCATCTTGCCCGATTCGTCCATCAGCACGTAATTCTTCATCTTGTAGGAGAACATCGCGGCGTATCGACCGTCAATTTCAAGGCGGATTCCTTCGGGCATGATCGCTGTGACCTGCTCCAGGAGCGCATCAGCACCGCGCTCGTCGGATGCCTCAGGTGGCGGCACAAAATAGATCCCGTCGGTATCGACCTCGATCACTTGCGCGCCGCCTGTCTCGAGTTCCGCCACCGCGCGCTGGATTAAAGCACGACCGCGCCGGGTTACGTCGTTGGCCGCGCCGAAATCGTTGAAATGGCCGAGCGAAAACCCAAGGTAGCCGTAAAACGAATTGATCAGAATCTTGAATGTTTGCTGAAGTGCTTCGGCGTTGCGTCTTTCCGCGCCCTTGAGTTCCCGCGCCAGCGCCTTGGCCTGCACGCGAAAACTCCGCAGATCGTTCAGCAACTTCAAAAACACGCCGAGCCGATCCGCCCGAGGCGCGTGTTGATACTGGAGCATCAGCGACGGATACAGCGAGGTTACGTCGCAATGCTGAACGCCATGCGCGACACCGCTCCGCCGCATCTCGGTATATCCACCGGCGACCGGCGCCGGTTCCGACGGCGCGGGAATCGAATGACCGGCGTCGAGATACGCGCGCATCATGAGCGCATCGATTTTGGTCGCGTTCCCGCGCAGCGCGGCGCTCTGGTACGAGTACGGAAATATTTGCGCCTGCACGAAGTAACTGGGCGAGAGCGTTTCTGCGAGCGCGCGAGTTTCGCGGGCGTCATCGAGCGCGTATTCGAAGAGCTTCTCCGGCTCGTGCTCGAAATACCGGCTGATTTTCGACGCGTCGATATATACGCGGCCCTTGCGCGCCAGCCCGAAATGCGTCGCCAACTGTTTCAGGCCAAGGCTCTCGAGTTCGCGGCTGCCGATATCGTAGTGCTGCGCGAGAATCCACGTATCGATGATACTGCGCCCGGGAATGTCGTAGCGGCGGTACGCGATCGACCGTTCCGCGATCTGCATCCGCGACGGGCGCGCGCGAAGCTCTCCGCCGCCGCGCCCGAGGTTCAGCGCAACTCTGTGCCGGCGTGCTCGCGCTTCCAGGTATTCCAGATCGAAGCGAAAAAGATTGTGCCCCTCGATAACGTCGGGATCCCTTTCCGCGACGATGCGCACCATTTCCTCGAGCATCGCCCGCTCGTCCAGCTCGGTGCCTTTCAGCAGTCGCTCGAAGCCGGTCGAGTCGGTGAGCGAAATCGCAATCACCCGATCGCCCTCCCGCGCGGCGGACGGGAACTCAAAGCCCGGCGAGATGTAAGTTTCAATATCGAGTTGCAGACGGCGCAGATCGCTGAAGTCCATGCCGATGAAAAAGGTCGTCCCGGTCAGCATCAGGTGCTGCTCGACAGGATCGCTAAGCACGAAATACGGCGCATCGGGAGCGTTCACCGGTTTGCCGGTAGTATTGCGCAGATGACGCTTGGTGGCTTCCAGAGCGTCCAGCGACTCGAAGGTGACGAGAACGCGGTAGCGAAAGCCACCCTCAAGGTTGCGCGTATAATGCGGAGCCTTGAAGCCGTCGAGCAGCGCCGCATCTTCAACGAGAAGAAACAGTTTCAGCGGACGACGCTCGTGAGTTAGCTTGCCCGTGAGACGCTTGTACACGTCGACTTCCGTTCTCGACG
>Ga0210407_10000692_pt1 | contig 36255 bp, 58 predicted proteins | sample IncBWC27MmetaG_FD_150860 | JGI IMG/M metagenome (GOLD analysis project Ga0210407, IMG submission 150860) | Forest soil microbial communities from Barre Woods Harvard Forest LTER site, Petersham, Massachusetts, United States - Inc-BW-C-27-M | ecosystem: Environmental > Terrestrial > Soil >...
CCTCCTCCCTCGCGGGGGTGGGTGGCTGGACCCCCCGCGCCATGAAAGGTTTGGGCAAGAAACAAAAGGGGGGGGGGGGGTACATCCGGGAGGTGCGCTTGCCGCGTTTGACGTTAGCTAGATTGCAGAGCGAAAAGCTGGACGCACTTCGGCGCGAGCTGGAGGCGGTGAACAACGCGCGCGTGCTGATCGCCACGTTGAACGACGTCGTCGCGCTGGTCGACGAAATGGAAAAAGACATCATGCGGCCGCCGTTCCAGAGATTGACCGGCGCGCAGCTCCGGCGCCGCGAAGCCGCGCGCCTGCTGTCGTTGGGAGTGTGATGCCAGAGCACTACACAAAGAACACGCTGGAGTGCACCGTGTGGTGCAAGAAATGCCAGCGCCACACGCAGCATCGCGTCGACGGCGGCCGGCGCGGTCCGTGCCTGGAACACCAGGCCGAGGGGCCGAGCAAGAAACAGTTGGCGCGCGAGAGGAAGCGGGAGAAGGAAGCGATGAATCCGAGGTTGTTCTAAATGCCAAGGGCTGTGTGGACGAAGGAAAAAGATCGCGCCCTGGTCGAGATGTACGCCGGCGGCTACGTGATCAGCATGATCGCGGCCAATATGCACGTAACAAATTCCTCCGTGAAAAACCGGATCTGCCAATTACAACTGAAGCGGAATTTCTACCGCCGGCCGTTCACTCGAAAGGAACTGTCAGTTGTGCGGAAAAAGTATTCGAACACTCCGTCGACGGAGATTGCTCGTCAGCTACGGCGAACCATTTGCTCGGTCTACCGTGCAGCTTGGAAATTAGGGCTCAAGAAGTCTAAGGAATTCATGCAGAGCTCGGGATCCGGCAGGATGCAGGCCGGATCGACGCTGGGACTGCCGCTGAGATTCCCGAAGGGACATGTTCCGGCCAACAAAGGCCTGCGCCGCCCGGGCTACTCGATCGGCCGCGGCCGGATGCAACAGACGCAGTTTAAGAAAGGGCAACACCCCCACACCTATTTGCCGGTCGGAACGGTGACGGCGAATGGAGATGGATACCTGCGGATAAAAGTCAGCGACATCCCAAGCAACGGAGTAGGCGCCAACGATAAGAATTGGGAGTTTGTGCATAAGCGCGTCTGGGAAGCGGCCTATGGCCCGATTCCCAAGGGCCATCGCATCTGGTGGAAGGACCGAAATCACGAAAACTGTGCGCTGGAGAATCTGGAGCTGCTGACCGACAAAGAGCACATGGCGCGGACGACGATTCATAACCTGCCGGCGGAGCTGAAGGAAACGATCCAGATGGCAGGACGGTTGAAGCGAATCATCAGGAGGCGGAGACGTGACGAAGAACAAATTGAGCGACCTGCGAAATCATCTGTTCGAAACCATCGAGCGGTTAAAGGACGAAGAAAAGCCGATGGAAGTGGATCGGGCGCTGGCCATCTCCAACGTGGCGCAGACCGTAATCGATTCCGCAAAGGTCGAGCTCAAGGCGATTGAACTGGCCGGTGCGGAAGTCACCAGCGAATTTCTAGAGTTGGACAAAAACGAATGCGATCGACTCTTGCCGGAGCCGGAGCGCGGACGACGTCGGCACGGACTTTCTACAGGGAAGCATCTCGGAAGTGTGTCATGAGCGATTTGAGGTCCCTAGGAGCGCCCAAAATGGATGAACCCAGCAAAATCCAAGCCCTACCACTAAGCATAGTGCGAGAAAGGCTCTTAAATACCCGTCATGACGGCTTCGTTATGGCCCACAGGCCCTCGAATCCTCCCCCAGCCCCGGCTGCAAGCCCGCAACCGCCAAGAGCGGCGCGATCGGCGGCGCCACCCAAAGAAGAGCGGATCTGCGCGTACTCCAAATGCGGCGTGAAGTTCACCCCGCGCGATCGGAAGGACCAGAGATACCACACCGAGGCCTGCCGGAAGCGCGCCTGGTTCGATCGCAACTTCGCTCCGATCGCCAAGCCGGGAGGCGGTGCATGATGGCGAAAATCGTGCGCCCCAGGATGGGAGTGTGCCGCTTTTGCCGATGCACGCAGCGGCGCGCGTGCAGGATCGAAGACATCCTCGGCGACGTGACGAGTTGCTGCTGGGTCGATCGGAAGCGGACGGTCTGCTCGAATCCGAAGTGCGTCCGGAAGTACATGGCCGAGAAAAAGTGACCAGTGGAAGAGACGCTCTACATCTTTCGGTGGAATCGTCCGGGACTTCCGGGACGCAAAGGCAAAACGTGCCGAGTGCTGGCGCGCGGAAAGATGAATTCCTGCGCGGTGGAATTCGAGGACGGATTCAAAGCGATCGTGAGTCGAAACGCGCTTCGACGGAAAGTGACAACGGCAAAATGAACCTGGCGCTTCGATTCGTCCGTGGAACGGGATGGGACAGCAAAGTGATCGAGTGGGGATCGCGATCGTGGACGTCGCACGTCGAACTTTCTTGCAGGAATGAAACCTTTGGTGCCCAGCTCGTCGGCGGCGTGAAGTGGCGCAGTCCTTCCGATCCCTGTTACAGGCGGGTGACGCGCGCAGAAATCTGGGATCTCGAAATCAATGACAATCAGTTCGCGCTGCTCACCGGCGTCATCCATAAAACTAACGGCCTGCCGTACGACTGGCGCGCGATCGTTTCGTTTGCGTTCGGCGAGCGCGATTGGCGCGAGCCGGATTCGTGGTTCTGCAGCGAGTGGGCGGCGATGCTGCTTGAAACGCTCGGCATCGTAAAATTTTCAGACAAGCTGCCGTTTGACAGGATCACCCCGCGCGACGTCTACATGATCTTCACCGGCCTGCCCGGCGCAAAGCTCCGGACCTGAAATGAAAGCGATAACACTCCACGAGCCCTGGGCGTGGCTGATGGCGGCTGGTTGGAAGCAAATTGAAACGCGATCGTGGCCGACGTCGCACCGCGGGCCGTTGGCCATCCACGCCGGGTTACACCACGACACGGACGGAAAAATTCTGCACCTGCGGTTGAATTCCATACGTGGATGCCCAGCCATTGCTCCCAAGTGGGAAGAGTTACCGTTTGGCTGCATCATCGCGACTTGTCAACTGGTGGACTGCCAGCCCACGGAAAAGCTCAGAAACGTCCTGGAGATGGGCAAGGATGAGTGGGCGTTAGAAATAAAATTCGGAAATTTTAAGCCTGGCCGGTTCGCCTGGTTCGTGCGCGATATCACCTGGGTGGATCCGTGGATACCCGCGCGAGGTTATCAGGGACTGTGGAACTGGAAGATTCCACCGAATCTAGCTGCAGACACCGGACTGCACCTCTAACCGACATGGCGTTTGTCATGAACGTTCCGGTCGGTGAGGCTCCCAAGCGCGGAGATCTTATCCAGACGAATTGCGGCGACAGGCGAGAGCGGACCTGGTTCATCCTGCACGTACACAGGATCAACGTCACGGTACGCGAGGTGGAAGATTATCGTCGCTGGCGGGATAAGCCCCGTTATAAAGTGTGGCGCGCTCGATGGTGGGAGCTGGAGGCGGAATTCCGGATGAAGCTCTATCGCAGCGCAGAGCGCCGCGGCGGCCAGGTGATCTGGCGCCCGGAAGCGACGAAGGCCTTCGAAGATCTGAGAAGAAAATCCCGCTGACAAATTGGCCGTGCGCCACGCACTAAAAAAGGGCGCCCTCCCAGGTTGAGGGCGCCCTTTTTGTTGGTTGGTGCGGCCGCCGGGTGAACGGCCGCGGAGGGATCGTTACGTCCCCGCTTCGAAGCCCACGGTGAGCGTCGGAACGGGAGGCGGTGGCGGAGGTGTTGGAGCGACAACCTGCAGCGTCGCTTTGCCGACGGCGCCGTTGCTGGTATCGGTCACGGTGACGTCGACGCTGCCCACACCGCTGCCGTTGCCCACGATGCGCGTCGGCGTGGTGTTGTCCGGACTGCCGGCGGTTACGTTCACCAGCTTGTTCGGATCGTCCACCGCGATGGCAAACGGGCCGGCGGACGCGAACGCGCTGCCATCGGCGTTCGTTTCCGCGAACGCGACGAAGGCGCCCTTCGGATCGTTGTTAAGAATTTGAGTAATCATTCTGATGCTCACCCCCTCTCTGTCTATAGAAATTCGAAAAAACAGTATTTCCAGCCGGAGGCCATGACGCCCCCGATGGCGATGCCCGTGCCGTTCTTTCTTCCGCTGGTTCACGACGCGGGCGGAGTTGGCAGCGGCGGATGGCCCAGGCGGACCAGCTCGGCGTTGACGGCGTCCAGATCCGTGCCGGCCGTGGCTATGATCTTGGCGATTTCCGCCTGGTCGGCCGCGACGAGATCCGAAAACGCGATCGTGACGTTGCCGGTGCCGATGCCTTCGATCTTCTGGATCAGGCCTTTCGCCAGCGGCACGAAGACGCCGGCAAGCTGGATCCCCAGCGAGATGTAACCGTTCGACTCTTGCAGGATGCTCAGGATCGTGCTGGCGGTGGATCCCGCCGGCGATTTTGGTGGTGTGCTCATGATTCGCTCCTTCGAAAAATAAAAATTTGAAAATCGAAAGAGGGGAAGCCGTACGACTTCCCCTCCCTGCCTAGAACAATCGGCTGAGTCCGCCCTCTACAGGGCTTGCCCTTCGGATCGCCGACTCGACACTGCTCGTCTTTGCCATTGGAGTATTTTTTCTCGCCAGGGATGAGTTGCCCGGAGTTCCTCCCGAAACCCACCGTATTCCCCGCGCCAGTAATCTGCGGTTTCAACGGATGGCAGCTCGCCTTCCCCATTGCCCTCCCCTGGCGAAACTGGTTACGCAGCCAGCGACAGGATCAGCGCTGTCAAGCTGCTCAGGTTGTTCACGAGCTGCTGCACCTGGTTCTGCACGTTCTGGTCCTTGATACCGGTCAACCCCTGCGCGTTGATCGTGGCGATCCCCTGCTGGATGATCGCCATTTCGTTCTTCACCTTCGTCTGCGCGTCCACGCCCCAATTCTGCGGCTGCGCTTTCAGGAAGTTGCTGGCGTCGATCTCCGCCTGGTCGATCTTGCCGATCGCGGTGAGGATCGAAACGTACGTGGATCCATCCGGCAAAAGTTTTTGCTGGTTCAGCGTGATCACCGCCTGGCGCAGCGTGCTGACCGTCTGCGCGATCTTGTCCAGGTTGGCGACGGCCGCATCCCAGTGCTGCGCCTGCGTCTGCGTGACGCCGGCGGGCAGGTTCGTCACCGTCTTTTGCCGCGCCGCGCAACCGCTCAGCGTCAGCCCTACTACCAAAACCCAAATCATTTTTTTCTTCATGGTTTTTTCTCCGTAGGATCCGTGCCAGGAACGAAAGTCACATCCAATTTGGGCGGCGTGCTTCCATTGCCGCCGCCGTTGCTGGTGCTGCGCGCGCCGATCGCGCCCAGGAACGCGCCGTTCACTCCGGAGAGCAGGCCCACGATGGTGGTCTGGAGCTGCGCGTCGAAAAACTTCCAGTAGCGCACCAGGATGGTCATGACGATCAGGTCCGTCACCCACAGCAGGATGAGCTGGCCGCCCTTGCTTTCGAAACTGTTCAGGAACTCCTGCCAGGACGTGACACTGGGAAATCTTCGCGCCACCAGCAGATAGAAGCCGAACAACGCGCCGACGATGATGTACGTGTTTTGCTGAAACCATTCCCAGGGAGTCATCAGTTCCACCCACCCAGCAAGGAGAGCAACCAGCAAGGAGGATCTCATTCGAACGCCTTCCTCTCGGCCGAGCGGATCGCGGAGGTCCAACTGCCGACGGTCATCCAGCGCCAAAGCCGGATCAGACCGAGCGTGACGAAAAGCGCGGCCACTACGAGCACGGTGGTGGCGATGCACAGCGCAACCGAAACCGACAGGAACATCGCGCCTGCCTGGTCGATCGCGTCGGCGATCATCTGAATCGTTTCTGGCCTCACGGCGGCGTTACCTCTTTCCACATTCTGCGAATCCACAGCACCGATTCACGGAGCCATTTGAAGCCAAACCACCACGGCGTGATCGGCTGATACGGCATTACAGATTCCCGAGCAGCTCCGCTTTCTTTTCCGCCGGCAGCGCGTTCCACACGGCGTCCAACCCCACGATGCTCAGGTTCACAAGAAAATGCCCGTTACTGCTGGGTGCGTGGCGCACTGCCAATTTGCGGCGAGGAGAAGAAGTGTCGCCCCCCCCAGCAGGTTTCTTGCCACCGCCGCCCGCGAACTTTTTTGCCGTCGGCCAGCTCACGGAATGTTTTTCCGCAATCTGATTCAGCGAGAGTCCCGCGGCGGCGTCCTTGCGGATGGCCTCGATCGTTTCCTGCGAAATTCCAAGTCCTCTACCCATTGTGCTTACCTCTTTCACGGGCGCGACGCGCAATGGCGCTGGCTCGTCTTTCTTCTTCTCTTCGACGTTCGGCTTCTCTGGCGCTTTCGCAGTCGGCTTGTTCAGGTCCGCTACGCAGCCGCCGCACATTGGGATGCCGCCGATCGTTTTGTACGGGGCCCTCAGCCTCCCCTTGTCCTTGCACGGAACGCAGATGTCGAGCATCGGTCATGTCCCCGGATCCGTGTCGCCGGCGGCGAGTTGCGCGTAGATCTTCATCCGCTCGAGGCCGTTGGGGATGTATTGCGGATCCGCCGTGAGCGCGTGCGGCCGGCCGGTATTCCAGAAGTCGAACATTTCGCTGAAGTCTTTCGTGACGTCGACGCCGAGCCGCGCGGCCTCCTGCGAAAGCATGCGCAGCGTCACCACCAGGTCCGCCGGCGGAGTCTTCAGGTTGTCGATCGGGCCGGCGTGGAGTTGCGAATCTAAAACTTCGTACCCCATGATCTGCGTGAGTCCCCAAGAAGTCGCAAGGCTGTCGAAACGCTGATAGGTATCGGCGGGCAAGGTGGCGGGAGCGGTGTAGACGGGTAGCGAAGCGCCAGATACAAATCCGACCAGGCTGAGTCGAGTGATGCTTCCATAAGCCGTTTTTCGTCCAAGAAGAACTTCCCAGAGAGCGAGTAGCACGTGGGACTCGAATCGTTTCGCAAGGGGATTCCCTCCGGACTCGTTGGCGATCAGGCCAGCCAGGAACGCCGGCGGCACCGAAGACATCGCGCACGCCGCGGTGATCATCGCGCCCCACTTCGCCTTGATCGACTGCATCAGGTCCTGGTTGCTCATCGAAAAATCTATCCCTCGGTGAAAGCGAAAAGTACGCCTGCACCAAGAGCGAGCGCAAGCGCAATCGTTCCAAAATCGGGCGCAGGCGCGGAATTCGGCAAAATAGTTGCAGGAAAAAGCGTCATGACGGATGTGGACGGTGCATATCCGGGATTCGGCACGGCGGAGGGAAGCGTCAAGGACGGATCGGGGTATCCACCAACAGGGGGCACACTCGCCAGGTATTTTTGATACGCGCCGGAGCCGAAGGTGGTCCACGGTTGGAACGATGCGTGCGCCTTCGAATAAACGGAAAACGCGGCGTTGGCGTTCGTCTGCGGATCCAGCAGATTCATGCCGGCGAATTCCGGATGCATCGGGAGATAAATTTGCCACAGCCCGTACGAGTCTTCCGGATTGATGACGCTGGGATCTCCCGAGCTTTCCGCCAGCGCAACGGCCGTGGCGGTCACCAGGTCGCTGCCGGAAAAGCCGGCCGCGGCCGCGTACGCCTGGATCTGCGCTGGAGAAAGATTCATCGATCGTCCCCATCGTCATGGTCGACGCCGCCGTCGTCTACCACCGGCCAATCGTCGGCCTCGATCTCCTCGCCTTCCTCGACGGTGCGGCCTTCCTCTTCCGCCGCGCTGAAATATTCGCAGCTCCCCAGGTGCTCTTTCTTCACGTGCTCCGCGTCGGCGCGGGTACGGCCGTAAAAATTGTGTTCGACGTAGATCTCTTGATCGTCGGGATTCACGATGAAGACGGTGAGCTTGTAAGCCATATCTTGCTTCCCTTCCCTGCTCGATCTGAATCCCTGCCCTGGCGCCACGGCGTTGGCAGCCGCCGCGGCCGCCAGGGTGAACCATCCAAGCGGCGAAAGTGTGACGTCATATTCGCCGAACTTCATCGCTCTCTCAGTCCTTCGGCAAAATCTTCGCGTTGTCCAGTTGCTTTTCGATACGATCGAGCCGCTGCTCAATTGCCTTCTGCCCCTCGACGTACTGCTGCTCGGTCACCACCGGCCGCTGTTCCAGGTCATGAATACGGCGTTTGGATTCGTCGGCATCGTCGCGCAGGGACGTCCAGGCCATCGCCATGCTGACGAGCCAGAGCACCAGCGTCAGGAATACCTGCCAGTTCCGAATCTGGATCACACCTCCCTGGTACCGTGGTTCCTTCTCCGCCGTTGTGTCCATTGGCCCCCCGTAGTTTTTCCGTTACCAGCAGCACGATCAGCCGGCGGCCGTCCGCCAACCCGCGCAGGCCATACTTCACATAGAGATTCGCCACGTGCCACTTCACCATCCGCTCCGAACGGTCCACGCATTGCGCGATCTCTTTGTTGCTGAGCCCCTCGGCCAGCAGCTCTTTCACGCGATCCTCGATCCCCGTCTTCATCGGAGCAGCGACCTACTTAGGAGTCGCCACCACCGTGGTTGGTGCGGATGGGATCCCCGGAAACGTGGCCGAGGCCTCGTTCGACGGCGAGCTCGCCACTGTCACCCCGCTTGCGGTTTCCACCGCCTCCACGATGTAGAAATACGTCACCGGTGAACTCCCTAGCGTGATAGTGGAATCCGTGAACGTGGTGGACGTGATCGGCGAAGAGTTCAGCGGCGTGGTGGATTCCGCGCCGGCCGCGGTACCGCGAAACACGTTATAGCCGAACGAACACGGCGCCGTGCAGCTCGAGGCGCTAGTCGACGCCGTGAACGTGAGCGTCACCGAGTGCCCGGATCCGCTCTGCCCGGCCGCGGCCGCCAGCTTCGGCGTTTCGCTGCGCGGCGCCGCGAATGCGCCGGCGTAGAAATCCCTGGTGTGGGCAGACGCGCCCGCGGCGATCGCCAGCACTGCCAGAATCAGAAATGCAAATTTCACTTTCATGTTTTCTTCCTTTCGTCAGTTCGGATTTCCGACAACGATGTAGTCCAAAGCATCGGTCGCGCCGGTGCAGGAGACAGTAAAGGCAGTATTGGAGATTGCCGTAAGGTTCGCCCCACCCTTCGTGGTTTCATCGAACACGATGACGGTAGGCGTCGACGTGAATGCGGTAGCGAACGTCTTTGTGACAGTGGAAGCGGCGCAGGTCAACTTGCCTGCCGTATCCTCGTTGGCGGCGTTGAGAGTAAGATGCAAGCCGGTGCTGGCGACTCCCACCCCCAACCCAACGCTGAGCGGCGTTTTTAGGTTAATCGACCCAGCAACACTGCTGGTTAAGATGATCGTACTAGTTGAATTTATGGTGCATATTCCACCGCCGAGGAAGCAGTTGATTGTCCCGCCAGCAGCCCCCGCACCGAGTGAAATCGTCGTGCCGGTATTGTTAACCCCGATAGCTTTGCTGAGCCCATTGGTTTCAACGTCGAACAAATCCACGCTGGTGGATGCCGCGCCCACGATCGTCAACGGAACAGACGTGGTGTTCACGGGCGTGATGGTCTGATTGGTGGATGGCGTCAACGAAACGGCGCTGCCTGCGCTGCCGAACCCGAGCGCCGGCACTGGGCCAAGCGTGGCGCTGATGTTCATCGCGCCGGCGGTGCAGGTTGCCGGCGTATTCGTTGCGCAGTTGATCGCCGTGGTGACGGTGAAGAGTTGCGGGCCCGTTCCCAGCGGTGCCGGAGCTCCGTTGGTGCTGACGGTGAATTGCCACGTGGTGCCGCCGGGCAGCAGGACGCCATTGTCGGGAAGATTCATGCTGAACGTCCCCAGCGAGCTGACGCCGCCCGTCAGGTACGCGCCGACGAAGCAAGGCGAGGCGTTCTGGCCGTTGCAGGGCGGCGGCAGCCTGGGCGTGACTCCATTGGGCAGCAGCGTGGCCTGCACGGTTGCGCCGGCCCAGGGGATTCCGTTCGGATCCACGATCGTGGCGGTCACCGTGGTGATGCCCTGCGCGTGCGTAAATACCGGGCCCATGAAGAGAATCAGGGTGATGAGAGCGGTTCGTAAAATTCTGTTCTTCATGCGCCTCCTTTCAGTTTGCCGTGCAAGTCAACTGCAAATTATCGCTAGGCTGCCACGCCACTGCGGCGCCGGTGCTCTTCGTCTGGTTCTGTACGGTGACGGTGGTGGTGGTGGAATTCGTCTGCACCGTGTCGTCGGCGCGATTGCCAAGGTGCGCGGTCTGGTTCAATCCACCGGGGCAGTTCCATCCGTGCGTCGCCGTGAAGTTCATCTGGATGACGCCGCTGGACGCCACGCCGCCGGTACCGACGTTCACCTGGAAAAATCCGCTGCCGTTAGCATTGACGACGGCTGACGTGGTGCCGAAGCCGGAAGAGATGGAAGGATTCGCCCGCGTGATCAGGGTCGAACCCAGGTTTAACTCCGAGCAGAACATCCCGGTGTTCAGCGGAGAGCCGCTATTTCCTCCGTACAGGCATATATGGTTATTCTGGCCGATTTGAGATATTGACGTGGCCGTCACACCCTTTATGAACAGGCTGGTGAAAGGTGCGCCCGTGACCAGGGAAAGGTTGGAAGAAGGGACGTTGGAATCTTCGACGGTGACAGCGGCGCCCATCGTGCTCGTCGGCCCCGGTAGATTTGCGACCATCGCGCCGGTTCCGGTATCGTTCAACACACCTTTTACAGTGAAATATCCGGCCACGTTCCCGGGGTTGTGATTAGACAAGGTGACGATCGGTGTCACCGGCCCCTGAATCTCGTTCCCCATGAAGAAGTGCCCGGTGAGTCCAGAAGCGAGGGCGTCGATGAACCATCCGCGACGGTTGCCGGACATGTAATCAAAGTTCATCAGCGAATCAAACTTAACGATTCCGCATGGAGTAGAGGTCGAACCATCCGCCTGAGTCGGGCCCGTCGAGCAGGAGACGTTCCGCATGTTGAATCCAAACCCGCCGCTGACTGTGCCGTTGTATTTATAGAACGGGATGGTCATGTAGTCGCCAGAACCGCCACCGCTCACAAAATTGTCGTCGTCGTATGCTCCTTGATTCGTGGCGTTCTGCCCCGCGAACACCCCGATGCCGCCATTATTGTTCCCGACGTTCACTGTTACTTTGTTTATACCGCCGTTCTTGATCCAGATTAGTGGGTTGGCTCCGCCAACTCCGATAATGGGAATATGGGGACGGAATGTTTGGGGAGCACCGGCAAGACGGAAGGCCGACAGGTCTGTTCCGTACCAATTGCCGCTGAACTGTATAGTGTCACCGGGGCAGAGCATCCCATCTTGAATAACACCAGGAACAGTCACAGTGAGATAGGTGCTCGTTGGCCAGCAACCCACTCCCGTTGCCACGACTACGGGAATTACAGGGATGCGGATCGTTCCATCTCCACCGTTCTGCGAGAGGCTGGTCGCATTCATTGCTGCCACAAAGGCGGGCACGTTGTCGAAGCGAGAAGCAGAACTGGTGACGCTCTGCGTGGCCGGATCACGCAGTGTCAGCGTATTGCCTACCTTCCCCGTGACGACGGTCGAGAGCGTGTCGTTTGTGGGCGATGCTGGTGGATTGGTTGGTGCCCACCACGGGGGAGTTGCACCGTCCATCATCGGAGATCCGAAATCCTGAAAATGGTTGTACGCCGAATCTGTGTACCCGAGATTCGTAGGGACGCCGAACTCCTGCAAGAATGGCAGAGGAGATCCCGTACGACCATAAATTAGCGCTTCAAAACCTGTCGCACTCGGGGTGGGTATCGCTATGTCGTTGCACAGCCAGTAGAAAACGCTTCCGCCCGTCGAGGAGATCGCAGCCACACCGTAAATCGCATTCATGCCGCTGTTGAACGTGAAGTGCGTGCCGTCCACGATCGAGGCGATGTTGTGCCAGCCGCCATATTCTTGATCGTCCGTGCTGCCTTTCATGAAGACGAGGCAACCAGCGGCGAGATTGGCGGTTGAATCGACCGTCACCGTCATCACGTTGGTGGCGCCGATTACGCTGCCAGTCCACACAGCGGTGTGAGATCCGAGGGCCGCGTTACCTGTCGCTGTGCTGCCAACCGGACTTGCTGCCGTTATTCCCTGCCCCGTGGTGCGGAGGACCAGTTGATAACTATAAGGAGTCGTGCCAAGCCCCGCGGCCGTAGCATAGCCAGTTCCTGTGAGATTCGACGCGCAGCTCGGTGTCACGGTTGGCGCAGAGGGCGTGGTGATGGATTGCGCAGGGCCCGCGTTGACGATGGCGATCCCGCCATTCAACGGGAAGCCGGAAGCGTTCGCGCAAACCGCAATGTTCAGGGAGCCAGGGCTGATGCTGCAGGTGGTCAATGGAATCGTGTTGATGTTTTGCGCGAAAGCAGAAAACGCGCGAATGTCCACGCCGCCGGGGTTAGGGCCGCGGAGGGTGAGATCCGCTCCAAAAATCTGCGGTACGGTGAACGTGTTGATGACGTTGGTTAGCGCGCCGATCCCGGAAATGATGTTCGAAAGCGCAGGACACGTGAAACTGCTGGAAATCGATTGCGATGGGCCGCTGACCGTCACCGTCGCGGAACAGGTTTGCGGTCCGGTACCGACCGGCGGCGGTACACCGATTTCGTTGACGGTGAACTGCCACACCGTTCCGCCGGGCACCAGCACGGCGTTCGATGCCAGGTTCATGCTGAACGTGCCGGTGACGTCCGTGGTGGTTTGCTGAAACGCGCTGACGAAGCATGGCGATGCCGTCTGGCCGTTGCAGGGCGGCGGGATGCTGGGCGTGATGCCGCTGGGCAGGAGCTGCGCCTGCACCGTGGCGTTCGAATACGGCAGCCCGTTGGGATCCGCGATCGTCGCCGTCACGGTGGTGATGTTCTGCGCGCAAAGGGGTTGCGCGAGAAAAAAAAGAAGCGTCGAACCAACGATCAGTTTCCCCAGGGCCCGCACGCTTCTTTTCCTCCGTTTACTGGAACGAGATGGTGTAATCCATCGCCACGGACGATTTGGCGCAGATCCCGTTCAGGAAATTCATGTCATAGGTCAACGTCTGGACCGTGGTGGTGGTGGCCGTGATGGTGGCCTTCTGATTCGTCGCTGGCGTTCCGGTGCAGCTCGCGGCCGCCAGGTCGAAAAGAATGATCGTGCCGGCGGCGCCGGTGTTCACCGTCAGCGTGTGCACCACGCCGGCCGTCGCCTTCACCGCCGTCGCCGTGGCGGTGGTGATGTCGGTCCCAAGAAATCCGTTGTAGGACCCCGGCTGTGAAAACTCCATGTAGGTGTCGTAGGTTTCGGTGCCGCATGCGGTGTACGAAAACGTCATCGCCCCGGCGTTGCTTGCGGGAATCGGAAAAGCCTGCAGGGTGAGCCCCCCCAGGTTGGCCGGCGTAATCGTGATCAGGTTGCTCTGATGATTGGAGTCCGGCCCTGATTGCACCACCAGGGAACCGCCAGCGCAGTTGTTCGTTTCGAATTCAAAGTACAGCGTTCCCACGCTGTTCCCGGCCGGAGGAAAGACAGGAACCTGAGTTGCCGTCAACGTGAGGGACGAATTGGGAGCGAGCGCCAGGATCCTGCGATATTGCGCGGAAAGATTGAGGGCGCCGCCGATGCTCCCATTGGAGACCGATGTTCCGCTGTACCAAACCGACGAACTGCCGCTGCCGTTGCCGGCGATGAAGTTGATCCGGTAGGCTGAGAAGGATCCGCTGGCGGCAAAGCCGGAAAATCCAACGCCGCTGCTATTCAGCCCGGGATCCGAGCTGGATTCCCCCATGTCAAACCAGTTCACTCCGTCGTTGCTTCCCTGGAGGGTGACCCGGATATTCCTGCCGGCACTGGAACGGATGGTGATGTAGTGAATGCTCTGGCCAACATTCGGAATCGCGCACGCCGGCGTGCTGATCGGGATCGTTTGGCAGAGCGCGGGGTTTGCGTTCGACAGCGGACTCGCTTGCGTAGTGTTGACCGCGCTAAAAATCTGCTGGTTCACCGTCTGCGGCGAGCTGTAGCCGATGAACTGCGCGTCAGCTCGCTCGGCGCTGCATCCTAGCAGCAACACCGCCGCGAATAAATATATAGATGTTTTTTTGCTCATTGGGCCTCGATCGCGTCCAGCGGAACGTGCAGCGTTTTCGTTCCGCCGGCATGCTCTTCCTGCAGCTCCACCTCCGCCCAGTCCTGCCCGGGCAGACGGCGGATGAATTTTGCGGCGTGCTTTTTCAGATCGCCTTCGATCTCGTGCTCCGCCGTGAGGTGCACGGTTACGCTGTCGCCGCGTTTGAAAGTCTTCTCCATGGGAGCTCCTACATCGTGGTGATGTTCTGGTCTTCGTACATCTTCGGGTAATACCAGCCGGCCAGGCGGCCGCCGGAGAGTTGCCCGGCCACCACCACGCTGACGTTGAACACCACGAGCTGAATCACCTGGTTTTCGAAAATGCGGAAACCGCTGGGATGCCGGAACGGGCTGGCCGGCGAGCCGAGGCTGGCGACGATCGCGTCGTAGCCGTCGACGGCCGCCTGGTCGCGCGTGATCTGCCAGGTGACGGCGCCGCTGCCTTCCGTCCAGCCGCCGCCGACGAAATTGTTGGCGTAGGCCAGGATGATTCCGTTATGGCCTGGAGGAACCTGGAACGAAACGACGGCCGCGTTCGCGCCGATCGCCGGCAGCGCCACGTAGTTCACCTGATCGATCGGCCAGAATTCGCCCGGGGGATAGATCCACGGCGAAAGCTGGTATGTGCCGGTTGCCTGCTCGATCACGTCCTGGCCCATCGGGAGTGGAACGAGGAGATTGCTGCTCATGGTTTTGCAGCCGCGTTAATTCTTCGCGGGATGCCCTCCCTGAATGCCGTAGAGGCCGAATTCGATGTTGTTGTTCACCACTTCCAGATTCACGACCGTGATCATCACCTGCGCGTTGGTGGGCTGGAACTGATAGGGATCCGCCAGGCGCGACGATCCCCAGTCGCCGCCGAGGAAAAGCGGCGAACTGCCCGTGCCGGCGATGGCGTTGAAATTCACCGGCCGTTCCGTGAGCCGGATCCGGCGGTTGATGTCGTAAACGTTGACGCGGAAACCGCCGCGAGCGACGCTGCTGGAGCTGGCGAAGAAACTGAGCAGCGTGAAATTGTCCGGCAGCGGCAACTTGCTGCGCCCGGTTTTCGATGGGCCCAGCGGATTGAAGTCGCACGGGATCCAGCTCGGCGTGCCGCCTTTGATGTTGCCGTCGAAGACGCTGCCATCGCCGGCCAGGTAAACGTCTTTCTGGTTGTCCGCGGGCGTGTTGCCGCTGACAGCGAAAACGTTTTCAAACGTGGCGATGATGCGCGGAAGCATCAGCGGCCGCAGCGGCGGACTTCCATCCGCCGCTGCCGGCGACTTTCCGTCAAACAGCAAACGACTGAGAAACGTGCTCATACCTTCTCCCGTTTTTTCGAATTTCGAAATTTCGAAACTCGTTAGGACTGCGGCACGGCCAGCAACGCGAAGCCGTGGTAGACGACTTCCACGGCGTTCGGCGCGCCGCTCGAATCGCTGAACTGGTGCGTGTATTGCCGCGAAGCCGGCATCACGTACGGCACGGCGATCGGAAAGGATCCGTTGCCGGCGACGGTGCCCGCCAGGTTATCTACGTTCACGCCCAGAAACTGCGTGCCGGCAGCAAGCTGCGAACCGGGAAAAATCATCTGGCGAGACGTTCCGGATTCCGTAAGGAGAAGTTTCAGCAGGGCGCTGGTGCGCGAAATCGCCAGCCACCACCACTCGAAATCGGCATCCTGGGGAATCGTCAAAAGCGCGGGAGAGAGCTGCGCGTTCGCGAGAACTGCCGCGTCCACCACCAGCACGCGGGGAATCTTTACAATCTGAGGCGCCGTAGCACCAGTAGCCATGACTGGCCACCTTTCTGAACTCGCCGAAGCGAGCGGATTTTTAAGATGTGCGCTGGACAGGAGAGGAGCCAGTAGAGCAAACGCCCCTCTCCCGTACAGGTAGTGGGTGGAACTTCTTTAGACCACCGCGACGAGCGTGATGCCCTCGAGGTAGATCCAGGCACTGATACCCGCGACGGTGAAGCCCGCCGTGGTGTTGAACGCGGTGTAGAGCGCCGCGCCTGTCTGCGTCGGATCGCAGACAACCGCGAACGGTTGCTGCTGCTCGAGCAGCACGCCGGTGATCGGCGTGATCGGTGGGTATCCCGGAATGTCCGGAACGCCATCGGTGATCGGTGCAACGTTCTGGCCGGTGGGCCAGCCGTTGGCAACGCCCGTCTGCGCCAGAGGCGCGGTGAGCGTGGCCACGCCGCTGGCAAACGTTCCGCCGCCACCGGGCAATTTCTGCCCGTGGCCGATCCAGAACTGTTTGCCGAGAGTGCTGAAGGTGATCAGGTACTGACCACACAACGCGTTCATGTCCGGGATGGTGATGTCCGGACGTGCCATCAGGGAGATGTTCTTCACCAGCAGCTTTTTGGGGGCATCGAGTGCTCCCGAGGTGAGCAGGTTGGTGTGATAGAACGTCTTGATGATCGCCCCCGCCGCGCCCGCCCCGGTGTACTGCTGACCGAAGGGGATGGTGAAGAGCGTTTCCGCGCGCACCGCCGTGTTGAGCGCCACGCTGAAGAAGTCGTAGAGAGGCTGGACGCGAGCGTCCAGTTGTCCCTGCACGATGTTCTTCAAACGCATGCGTCCATGTGGCCGGCCGATTTCGTGCTCCGACATGGTGCGCAGAGCTACCCGGTTGAAGCGGGTACTCTCTGCGCGTCTTGAAGATGTTGCTTGCATTTGAAATCACCTCCTCGAGGTGAATTATGGAAACCGGAAACTAACCTCTTCCGGTTTCAGCGCGCCCATCGGGCACGGCTAATTGCCTCAGCCGAAGCGGCCGGCTGCGAAGCGCGACGGCGCGCCACCGCGGGATCCCGCGGCGCCGCTGTAGCCCTTCATCGTTGCGGGCGCGGGCAGCGCGGGCTGCGGATAGGGAGATGCCGCGACACGGCCATACGGATCGGAAACGGTGGGAACCGCGAAATAGCTGTTCCAGTACGCCCCGAGAGTAAACGCCGGATCGCCGCTCAACCCCTTGATCTGCGTGCCGAGCTGGTCCGAAACCACGCGCGAAACCGTGGCCACAACGCCGCCGATGAAGAGATCCTCGCCCGTTGGTCCGGGAACGAACATCTTCATCACGAACGCCGTGCCGAGATTCAGCGCGTAGCCCATCCATCCGGAGTTCTGTCCCGACAAAACCATCGCCGGCACAGCACGCGCGGCAACAAAGCCCGCGCTGGTCCAGAGGATCTGCGACACCGCTCCCCCGCTGACGCCGAACGGATTCCGGTGCCGGCGGTGGTGGTGTTTCCTTACGTGATACTTTCTGTGTGCCACAAACATCCCCCCATTCTGGGCGTGAGATTTATCCCCGCGCGTGCCCAACGCGTAGTGAGGATTCCAAATTCGGACGGTGCCCATTTCAAAAGGCCCTCATTAGCAAAAGTCCGATGACGGCAACCGCCGCGATCGGCAGCCAACTCGGCGAGCTCGCGGCCGCGGCTGACGCCGACGTCGGCAACACCATCACGCTGCCGGAGCTGACGGCCGGCGCGGAGCTCGGCCCGCTCGAGGTAACTTGCGCGGCGGCCGGCGCCGGAGCGTTGGCCATGTCCTGATACAAACTGGATTTGTACGCAACGACCGCGGTGAGTTCCTTCAGCTCCACGCACGCGGCGTTGCACGCGCTGGAACTGTCTTTAAGAATCGGAGAGACAGTCGATTTGTAATCGGAGAGCAGCGACTGCAGCGCCTGCACAGCCTGAGCCGGCGTGGCCTTCCCGGTCTGCACGGCCTGATCGATGATCTGTAAATAATTATTGGCCGCTGGTCCGGACGCGCAGAGGATCCGGTTTTCTTTTGCGACGGCCGCGGCGTGATGGCTGAAAATCGTGGAGAAGAGCGCGGTGATGCCCGCGATCGCGATCGTGATTCCGAACGTCGCCGCACCTGCCGCGACCAATCCGGTTGTCACCGCTCCCTGCAGCGCCAGGCCGGATCCCGTGCTGGCGAGCTGCAGCATCTGCGCGCCGCTTCCAGACGGAAGCCCGAGACAGCTTTTCGCCTGGCCGTTGTAGTCGTTGAATACGCCGGTCTGCGCGGCGTTGACGATTCCGTCGTAGACGGCCTGCGTGAAGCCGGGCGTGTTGCGGACGGTGTTCTTCGGCATGGCCTGCTGCGCCGCCTGGTCGGGCGTGATTGCGCCCAGCACCATGTAGCCCCTAAGCATTGGCCCCCGCTGCGACCGAGACCACCTCGCGTTTTGGATTGCCACGGGCATCGCGTTTCAGTGCCGCCTTCCCTTTCCTCACCAGGCTGCGCCAGAGATTTTTCTCCGCTCTCCGGCGCTGCTTATACATGCGAACTCGTCGTGCCAAGGGAACTCCTAGTCGAACGTGAGCAGCCCGCCGACGAGATAGCCCATCTGCTTTTTCGGCGAATAGAGAAACGCCACTTTCGTGCCGTTCGCGGGATTCGTCCGGCCGAACAGCCGCAGCAGCGTGGATGTGACGCGGATCCCGATGTATTCCACCGGCTGCAGCACCAGGAACATTTCGTTGAACTGCCGCGAAAAAATCTGTCCACTGGCAAAGTGGCGGACGTCCTGGGTGATCTTCGGGGGATCCGGATCCGCCGTATTCATCCGGCGGTAACGGGGATCGGAAATCTTTGGCGGCGCGGTGACGCCGCGGGGAAAAACAAACTGCTCGGAACGGGTTCCGCCTGGCGCCTGCAGCTCCGCGATCTGGGGGTAGACGTCCTGATTCCAGTCGAGCTGCAATCCCTGAACTTTGGTGATCGGCCCAAGGTGCTTGTTGACGGGATCCTGGAAGTAGGCGCTGTCGTCGGAAACGCCCAGGAACATATTCATCATCATCCCGAGCGCGAAATATTTTCGTTCGCGGATGGCGTCGATGTGGAACTGCAACGTGTCCGCCAGGTTGATCGGCGCGGCCTTCTGGATCCGCGCGCTTTGATTCATCGTTCGTGCAGCAGTTGCCATCAGCTTAGAGTCCTTCCTTCGAAAGAAATCTTTCCGCGCCCGCCGGCGTCTTCCGGTCCGATCGCGTCGGTGCGCAGCGGCGGCAGGGTGTGCGGCTTCGGCGCCGCGGCGCCGGCGGCAAGATAGCAGCGTTCGCCCTTCTTCTTTTTGTCGCAGCCCGCGTGAATGCACTGCGCGCAAAGTTTTTCGCCTGGCTGACCGTCACATCCACGCCGGCGACGCGTAAAGCATCCGCAGCAGTCGCACACGTCCTGGTTTCTGAGTGCCATCAGTTCACGATCCCCGCTCCCTCGACGTGGTAGCTGGCGCGGCCGAGAATCAGCCGCCGCATCGAACGCGAATACCAGACGTCCGGCTCCGTGCCGCCGTCTTCGCCGAAGCGATGCTCGTACGGCTTGTCTTTTCCGCGCGCGCCGTCTGGAACTTCCGGATGCCACTTCACCGCCTGGTACGCGATGGTGCGAGCCTTGCCCAGGTGCAGGCGATCTTCCGTACCGTCAGAGAAAACGCGAAGTGAAGGCTCGTCCAGATCCTGTCCGTTCCCGGCCAGATAAAGTTGCCAGCCGCCTGCGTCGCTGACCAGGCGAACATCGCCGCCTTCGAAGCTGATGACTTGAACCGGTCCGCCATTTGCGGGTTTCACCTTGATGTCCAGGAATTCGCCGAGATCCGTGTAATCGCCGCTTTGCATGTGCGGCTCGCTGAGCACCGTATAGTGCGAGCTTTCCGTTTCGTGGAAACGTTCGAAGAGATCCTGCGCGCGGTCCGCCTCTTCGCCGATCGGAGGAGCTGACGCACCGCCGGGATTCGGCAGGCGATTCTTGAAACGTTCGTTGGCGGCAACTTGCTTGCGAGCTCGCCGGATGTCCGCGGCGCTCTGGAGCTGCGCCTTGCCGAGGCCTAGCCGGCCAAACGCCAGGCGTTCATGAACGCTCAGCGAATCGTAAGGATTATTCAGGCGGGCGGCGCGGATCCGCGTGGCGCGTTCACGCGTGGCTTTCTTGCCGGGCATCGGATTCGCGCCCATCAGCAGCAACTCGGCGGGATTCTTCTGGCGCGTGGTGCACGTGTTTGGGTTTTCAGTTTTTGGGTGAAGCACTGCGACCACCACGCCAGATCCCTTTGCCCGCGCGCCCGGAGGAAACGCCACGCGCACACGATGCTCGCGCGCTTTTACCGTGCGCACCTTCCAGCCCGGCGGTACGCCGCGAACGTCCTCGTGTCTGTAACTGCCAGCCATCGCGATCACTAACTCTCCAGTTTTGCCAGGCGCTTCCGCATCGACGGAAGAAACGCCTTCGGCGTCTTCGGGTTTTTGAGAGCCTTGCGCAGCCCTTTGATCTGCTGCGCTTTGGAAAATTTCCGCGCCATCTACTTCGCGCCCGTGTTGTGCGTCACCAGCGGATTCGCCGCAGGCACCTTCACCTCGATGCCCTTGGCCGTCGACGTCGCGTCGATCCCCAGGCTGCGCAGATCCGCCGCGTCTTCCGCGGAAGTTTCACGCTCCGCGCCGGCAGCGTTCGACCCCAGATCCCCGTGCACGCCGGTTTCGCCGACGTCGCCGCAATCGGCGTGATGCGTTTGGTTTGTTTCGTTACTCATCAGCAACTCCTAACAAAGCGTCATTGACGGAATCGGATTTCCCCAGCCACAATAGGCCGATCGATCTCCCAGGAGAGGAACATGAGAAAAATTCTGCTGATCGCGATGGTTGTGCTTGTTGCCCCGGTCGCTGTACCTAAGGCCAAGACTCGGATCTTCAAAAAGAGCTGCAGCGTTGTTTTTCCTGCCGCTGAGAAAATGGCGAATGAGAAGCCTTACCATCTGCTGCTTGACGGCAAAACCGATATGATTCTTCGCGTGCAAACCGGATCTTTTTGGAAGGCTGGCGCTGCCGACATTGACGTGCAGTTCACTACGAACGAGGATGGGACGTGCACCGTGACGGACAACTCGCCCTATTCGGGGGTTAGGCGAAACGGAACGGTATTTCTCGACCGTCTTGAAAAGCTGGTTAACGAGTGACGGGAGGGAGAAGCCATGGCTGATTTTCTGATTCAGCGGAAAGTCGTTGGATACTCCGCGCTGTTTTTTCTCCTGGGACTCAGCGTAGGCGCATTGATCGAATTTTTGCTGCGCCAATGCCCGCCGAATTGAGCCGCACAGCTTCATAGCTTTTTCACCAGATTCGGAAGAACCGCGACGGCCACAAGGACGGCGGCTACCGAAACCCAGTTCTGCGTAAACCAAGTGGACAGTGGGACGGATTGCGGCGTCGATGTGGCCAGCGGCAACGCCAGCAACGAAGAAGCCTGCGTCTGCAGCGTCGCGGCCTGGGCTCGCAGTTGCGCGGCCTGCGCAGATTGCGCCGGCGGCAGAGCGTTCGCCTGAGCAACCAGTGAGCTGGCCTGCTGGAGAAGCATGCTGGCAGAACCCTGAGTCGCCGTAGCGGCCGAGGCCGTGGCCGTGGTCTGCTTAATCGTCTGATTTGTGGCGATGTAATTTCTGGCCCACAAATAAATCTGGTAGATCACATTCAACAAGCCGCCGCTGGGGCCAAGAACGTTCCATAGCGCCTGGCCAACGGAAACGTCGCCGAGGCCAGAGAGAGTGATCTGTGAAACGGGAGGCAGTTGTCCTACCACCGTTGCGTAATAATTGGAGAAGTCCGCGACCGCGGAGTTGAACTGATTCACAGTTGAAACCACCGAAGGATCTTGAGGATTGAGCGCGGCGGCCTGGCGGACGAGCTGCATCGTCGTATTGATCGCAGACGCGGCCGCATCCCAACCGGCCTTCGTCGCCAAATCATAAATTCCAAATCCCGTGCTGACCGTGGTGGGGATCGCACTTTGCGGAAAACTCGGCGAACTGGTTGAGGGCAACCCCGGCGGCGCCTGAAGTCCACTGAGCTGCTGGATCAGTGACTGGATCGCATTCGCTTCTGTTTGAGGATCCGCGGGGAACGGAAGGGCGAGGAGCTGTTCGTTGGTGGCGCCGAGCGCGACGGCCGAGTTGACATCGGCGGGATTGTAGCCGTTGGCAACCAACTCGTTGATTGTGTCCGGATCCGGCGCGGTCCCGAGTCCACTGAAACGCCCAAGCGTATACGCACGGCGCACGCCGATCTTGTTCGCTTCGAACGTGGGTCCGATCGCGTAACTCACTTTTTGCCTCCGGCCATCGCGGCAAAAAGAACTAATGCGCCAACACCAAAAATAAGCACCGTGGAATTCGGCATGCCCGGCATCAGAGTGCTCTGTGCAAACCACGAAGGCGCCGTGGGGTACGCGCTATAAACGCCAGGCATCGCCGCGGTCATCGGCGTGGCCTTCGCCGGCGCCGGCTTGAAAAGATTCGCGATGCTCGTAAGGAGCGACGTTCCGGCCGCGGCTGTTGCTTGCACTTGCGCCGCGGAAGGCCCAGCGGCTGGCGGCGCCGCCGGAGTGTACGTCAGCGGAATTCCTCCACCGGATCCCGCCGGAAGATTCGGAATACCCAGAGACGGCGCCGGACCGAGAGTCGGGAGACTGGCCGTTGGAAGGATGGGTGTGCCGGCGGCTCCGGTGAAAAAGTCAGAGGGTAGTCCAGAGCTGTCCGTCGGCAAAGTCGGTGTGACGTCCAGCCCGCTGAAAAAATCTTCGGGCAAGCTGTCATCGCCCAGGACAAACTTTCCCATCGTGCCACTGGAAATAATCCAGGGATCGCCCTGCATCGTGCGCCGGCCGATCGCGTTCAACGCCGGCGAAACAAAATTCGGCGTGTAGCCCTGCATCGTGCCGGCGGGCAATCGCCGCAGCGGCACGTGATCGTCGCCAACGGTTTTTCCGCTGAGCACAATCACCGGTGTGGGGCGATAGGCGAAGCTCACCGCTTTCTCCCCGCGGGCGAGCTGCCGCCGCCTTCCAGAAATGCAAAACCTAAAATCACCGCGCCGGCCAGCAGCGCATTCGGAACGTTCCACGATCCGAGGGCAGTCGTGCCGCTGAGCCACGCGGCAATCTGATCCGTGATGCCGGAGCTGGTGGCCGGCGCTGCGGCCGCGGCATTCATCGTGGCGGCCGTCGTCCCACTCGCTGCAGCTTGCGCTGCAGGGACAACGATCGCGCCGGTCTGCGCGTTGATGATATTTCCGCTTGGATCCGTGGTGTAAATCACAGGCGGAGGAACCGCCGCGGCGGGCGCAATATTGGGGCTCGCTGTTCCACCGCCACTGGTGACCAGCGGCGGCGCCGGTTGCGATGGCGGAATGATCACGACGGGAGTCGGTGAGCTTTGCTGGCTGACCGGCGGAGGTGCAACGTAAACCGGTGGAGGCGCAACGACGGGAGGCTTCGGGACCGGCTGGGGAAGCGGCTGCGCGTCAACGATGGGAGCTGGCGCGACGGGCATCGGCGCAGGCGCCGACAAAATTGGCGGACGATAAACAATCGGAGTTCCGCCCCAATAGGTGGTTCGCACCGGAAGCATTTCGCTGGTGGAAACGGCAACGCCCAGCGTCACTGGATTTTGCGCACCGCGCGGAGCCGGTTCGGCCGGAGCGCGAAAGCCGGCATAGTCCGCGCCGGCAACTCCGGAGAGTGTACGCACGCCGACTTCATTCTTCGTCGGAAAGAAAACGCGGCCCATCAGTGTCGCCTCGAGAGCGCGAACGCCAGCGCCAGGCCGCCAACGATCGCGAGCAGCATCGTGGGACTTGCGGAAAGCGCGGCCGTCGGCGTTCCGTATCCAGCGGGAAGGACGGTGCCGGCCGGAGTGAAAGCGGAATACGGAGAGGATCCAGTGGGATAGTTGAAAGGAACCGTGGGCTGGCCTTTGGTGGCGCTGATAATTTGCGCGGCACCGGATTCCAGGCTGGCCGCGGCTTGCGCGTCAGTGGAAAACGCCGTGGCGTCGTCGCCCAACAGCGCGTAACCATTCAGGCGCGAAACACTTTTGCCGGCGCAATTCCCGGCTGCGCATTGGCAGCATGCGCCGGCCAGGTCGGAATAACTTTTCGACTCCAGATCCCAGACGCGTTTCCGATAGTAGCGGGGCGGCGGAACTCCGTACGCGCTGCCGGGCCGCGCAACATCCATCGCCACAAATCGGCCGGGAGCAATTTCGGCTTCGGGATAGACGTGGGAGAATTCGCGCGGCGAGGAAGGATCCGCGGCGATCGTAACGATACGGCACGGAATGCCGATCGTGCCGCAGAGGGCACAAATCAGGATAGTCGCGTCATCGCAGTCTCCAGCGAAAGTTTGCAGCAGCAGACGAACGGGTCGGACCGTTTCCTTCGGGCCAAAGGGGCCGACGGGATCCTCGACGTACAGCCAGCGATTCGCGACCGCGGCGTAGATCGCTTGCGCCTTCTGGTCGCGGCTGAAACTGTCCGTGACGCCGCGGACGAATTGAATCGCCGCGCCGTTCACTGCGGGATCTTTCACGGCATCGTCGACGATCTGGCGCATCACGCCGATCGTCTGAGCCACGCCCGCATCGCCGCTGAGCAGCGGCGTTCCCATCGTCCCCTGAAAATTCCGAAGGTCCGGTAGCACGGTGCCAATCTGTGGCTTTCTTACAACAATGTCCACCCCTCCTGTACACCACAGACGTACTACATAGGTGCTTATAGGCCAGTATTAGCGTGTATCGCTTGACACACACTCTCTTTCATGCCACAAGTGTTGTGCGTTTACCACATTTGGAGGCGTCACAATGCCCGTCAAGCCCGCCCCTGGCGAAACCATCGAACAGACTACCCGCACCCGAGTGCTCCCCACTGAACCTGACGAAAAAGAGAAGGTCGATCGGCCGGACATCTGGGAATTCGTGGAGACGCTGAAGCCGGTGGCGAATCTGGACAAACCGGATTACGAGTTCACGCTTTACCGCGGACGGAAGTCCCAGCGTGCCGACGAAAAGGAATGGATCGGGAAGTTCTATGAACCGTTGCGCCGCGAGGTCATTCAACAGCGCTTTGGCGGAGGGGAGTACAACGTGTGGCTGAAGGTGGGGCCAGGCCTGCAGCTCCGCTATAACGTCGATCTGAAGATCTCCGGCGAGCCCATCAAGAATACGGCCCAGGCGTCCGCGCCGATTCCTGGCGACTCTACCAGCCAGTTGCTCTTTATGTTCCGCGAGGAAATTAAAGCCTTACGCGAGGAGCTGCGAACATCCCGCGGTGGCGATCTCGGCCTGGAGGCGATGAGAAAGGCTCTCGAGTTGAATAGCGTCGTTTTCAACAGTGGAGCGACGGCAGTACAGAGCACGCTGAACAAGATGGCGGACGGTGGCGCTGGCCATGCTCCGAATCCGATGAGCGATCCGATGGCAATGATGCAGTTCCTCGCACAAGTGAAAACATTGTTTGCGCCTGGTCCCACGAACTCTCTGCAGGAAACGCTGGCGACGCTGAAACTTTTTAAGGAAAGCGGATTGATGGGGCCCGCCGGCGGAGGCGGTGGAGAAAAGCTGACGGACAAACTGGTGATGGGGCTGGTGAACCAACTGCCCACGCTGACGCAGCATTTCGGAAACATCATGGACGGCTACCGTCGCGCGGAAGAGGCCAAGGCGGCAGCCGCGGCCTACGCGCGCGGAGTGCAGCCGCCAATCAACGTACAGCCGATCCAGCAGCCGGCACCTGCAGCTCCACCGAACAACGTGATCGCCATGCCGGCGCCGCAACCGGAAGCTGCAGCTCCGCCGGCGAACGGTCAGCCGACTCCGGATCAACTCGCCCAGGCGGAACAGATGATGCAATACATCGAACAAAAAATCGTGGAGATCCTTTCGAACCAGGCGCTGACGCCAGAGGAAGCCGCGGCGCAGGCCTTGACGTTCATCGACGTCACGGATCCGGTGAGCCAGCATCCGAACGGGAGAAACCTGATCGACGAAATCCTGCAGCACGGAAAGATGGGACTGGATTATATTTTCACCAACCGCGAGATCCTCAAGCGCGTTCCTCAGGACAGTCGCCTCGAGGCATTCAAGAACGCATTCCTGGAAGGCGCGCGCCCCGTCACTGCGCCGGCCGATCTGAAGCCGGATCCGAACACGCCGCTGGCGTAGCGTCATAGACGCTTTTCAGGTGCCTGTTAGCACACATTCCACAGGTATTTTCAGAAAATTCACGTGCGCCCTTGACAAGAATTTCCGCGACGCGTATTTTCCGAATCGTTCCTCTCTCTAGTCCGCAGAAAAAAGTCGGGGCCGGGTTGAACTTGGCAGCTCAGCCTGGCCTCTTCACTTTTTCGCGACTCGCTCAGAGACGAGCTGCCAAAGCCCATGACAACCGTCCCCTTTAATCGCCAGCGTCAAGTACCGCTCCCAGCCGATCTCGCAAAACAGCTTCCCTCAAACCTAGAAGCCGAGCGCTCAATACTTGGCGCGATTCTGCTGGATAACGCATCGATCACCGTTGCAGTCAAAGAACTGAAGGCCGACGATTTTTTTATTTCGCAAAATCGAATCATTTTCCAAATGATGAAGTCGATCGCCGAAGAGCAGACGGCGAAGGAAGAGACACTTGCGATCGACCTGGTGATCCTGACGGAACGCCTGCAGGCGATTTCGCAAGTGGAGGCGGCCGGCGGCGCGGGTTACCTTGCATCGCTGATCGACGGACTGCCTCGCGTCACGAACGTGGCGCACTACGCAAAGATTGTGAGGGAGAAGTCCCGGCTCCGGAATTTGATCCACACCACTCACAACATCCAGATGCGTGCCTTCGAAGGCGAGGACGGCGCCGAGGCGATTCTGCAAAATGCTGAGGTGGCGATAAAATCGCTGGTTGAAATCCCCAACGACAATCCGGCTGTAGTCGTCGGTTTCAAATCTCTACTGGACCGAGAGTGTGCGCCGCAGGATTTTGCGATCGAGCCGCTGCTGACGAACCGAGGGACCGGGGAAATTTTTGCGCCGCGAGGTATGGGCAAAAGCATGATCGCCACCTGGATGGCGATGGAGATCGCAACGGGCGCGGATATGCTTTGGGGAGGACACCGCGGCGCCGGCGGGCATTGGCCGGTGTCGCGTCGTTTTCGCCAGCTCTACGTCTACGGCGAAATGGACGAATCCGAAGTGCAGTCCCGCGCCCGCACGTTTGCTCGGATGAAAGGAACGGACGTTCCCACCGACGAGCAACTCGGAACCATGTGCATGGATTACCAGAAGGGTTGGCGACCGAAAATCTCCAGCGCGCGCGATCGCCGGTTCATCGAAGATCGATTGTTCGGCGGCGGCTACGAGGGACTGTGGCTCGATAATCTTTCCACGCTTTGGCCTTCCTCTTCGGAAGCGGAAGGCGAACGCGATGCCATCCTGGCCGATTGGTACGCGGACCTGAACCAGCGCGGTATTTGGGTGATCTGGCTGCACCACGCCGGCAAGAGCGGACAGCAGCGCGGAGGATCCGCGAAAGAGGACATGCTGAGCTTCGTTCTGAAACTATCGACGCCGGGAAATTACAAACAGTGCGAGCAGCTCCGCGTCGAGTGCCACGTAGACAAGCACCGCCACAAGTCGATTTCACCGACGAGCCTCTCACCATTTGAAATTCAGCTCACCAGGGACGCGCACGGATCACCGGCGTGGGTGACTCGGCCGGCGAAAGAAGCACAGCGCAAGGCAGCTTTCGAAATGTTCAAAAACGAAATGCCCACCATGCTGGTGGCGCAGGATCTCGGAATCAGCCGCGCGACAGCCTACCGCTGGAAAAAAGATTATGAGGGGAACCCAAATCCGGACTTCCACCTGGAATCCGAGTCCGAGAACGATTAGCGTGAGACGCTTTTCCTAGAGCCGTGAGACTCCGTAAACTTCTGTAGTAATTCCACTTAAAAATAGACAGTCTCGGAACATTAAAACGTGAGACTACGTGTATTTCCATACGTTCCAGTGTGTTACGGGAGATTTCCACAGCGGAGTCTCATTTTAGGCCCCTCCCCATCTAGATGATGAGTAAGACACACTCATATACTGAACTTGGAGGAGGGGGTATCTGAGACTAAGAAAGAAAGAAGTACTATTTCCTTCTAAGAGATAGGGGATATAGCGACATTTTTTGTGAGACGTTTTTTCGCGTAAGTCTTTTGGTTACAACGCAACTTTTGGGTAGTATGAGACTGTATCGTGAGACACCGTGAGACAGCCTGTGTTCATGCGGGGATTTGCACAATCCGGCAACAAAAAAAGTGTCTCAGGTACTAGATTCCTATTGACACCGTATGTGTCACTGGATAATATGGCCGCGTCATGGCAAACGAGCAAGAAACGAACGGGCAGAAACAAACCGATCCGATGGAAGAGAAACAGGATCTGAGCGTCACCGTCAAGGTGGGGCGGGCCCATTACGACGCGCTGGTGCGCTGGAGCAAGGAACGTTTCGGCATGGCGAACCAGGCTGGGTTTTTGCGATTGATGATCCAGGAGCGGTGGCTGCAGGAACAGAAGGAAAAGTCCACGGAGAGCGTGACGTCATGAAGTGTCTTTCTGTTAACATAATTTATAGCTTATGGGACGCACGTGGGCACGCGCGGAATGCCCACCTGTCAACTCAGCGCTTTCCTGCCAACACCTTCGCTTCCTGGTTGATCCACTCTGGCCGCACTGCTTTGCTTGGCGGCAATCTCCGCTTCCTCACAACCTGTAGAATCTTCGGTTTCTCCGGCGCGTCCGCGATCAGCATTGCCGCCGCCAGATCCTCCGCGCGCGCCTCCACCATTTCATTCAGCAACTGCATCAGCACCTTCCTGAAATTTGCGACCTGGTTCAATCGCGCCAGGCGCAAGTCTGCCAGTTCGCTTTTATTCAGCGAACGGAGGTACTCCACAAATCTCCTTTCTCTTTCGTCGGCTGTCTTGGGCTGGGGCATTGGGCGGTTCCTCTTCTCAGGGGTGGCGCGGACCGAAATGGGACGGTGGGAGTGTAGCAGGTAGGGCATTTGGACTACTAGGTAACAGGAATGGGCCACGGACTCCTTCGACTCCCCGCACGGAGGAAGACATGGGACTGGAACGAACCATGGTGAGTTCGAAATTGTCACCAGAGAATGTGGAGTTTTTGAGCGACATGGAACGCAGCCTGAAACCGTACAGCGTCTCACAAAGTTCGCTGCTGGATCTCTGCATCCGCATCGTGCGGCACCTCCACCGCGAGGGCAAGGTAAGCCTGCAGCCGGAGGCTTTGCAAGAACTACTCGGTACAGAAGGTAGACCCGGTACAGCGCCCAATTTAGCGAAAGGGCGGAAGTCATGACCCGGACTCTCAGCCACGACCAGATCCACCGGATCGATTCGTTCCGCATCGCCCGGCGGATGGACATCGTGCAACTCAAACGGGCGATGAACGCGCCGTTCCGGTGGCCGACGTTGCTCCGGGCGCTTCGCGCGAAGCCGGTTAGCGCCGCCACGTACGGCTTTTTGCTGACCTGGATGTCCACGCATACGCCGGCGGAGACGGTGCCCGATGGAAAAGCGGCCGCAGCAAATGACGCTGTTCCCTGTTCCCAGTGACGAGGAGATATGGACGAAACCCTTCACGATCGAACTGCTCGGCGGCCAGACGCTCCGGCTGAATCTGGAGACGGTGCGACGTCTGCAGCGCCTGGAGCTCCCTGCGCCGCTGCGCTCCGGACTGGCGAAATCGTCACCATCTGTGGATGGTGCCCCGAAATCAACGTTCTGAAAGTCCAGCGCCGGCACACGGACGTCCTGGTGATTGTTCTGAACAAGATTCATCCACCTAACGTCCTGATCCTCAAAAACGGCGTGCCGATGCAGATCTCCCACGGGATCTGCAAACCCTGCCAGGAAAAACATTTTCCGTAGACAGTGAAACGAAAGGAACCCCAGCCATGAACGAACAACTTTCTATGAGCAAGACCACTTTCCGCGGATGGATCATCGTCACCGCGGTGCTTGCCCTGGTGATTGGGATGGCCGGCGGCGCCGGCTTCACGATGAGCCAGGCGAACGCCGCGATCGACGACATCCACACCCGCGACAATGAAGCCTACGCCGCGCTGAAAAAAGATTACGACACCATCATGGATCTCAACGGCCGGCTGCAGGAAACCCTTGGCAGAATGAACTCCACGGCCGCCAATCTCCTCGGCCGCGTCGGCCAGGACGAAACCGTCCTGAAACAGTACACGGACGACGCGCAGGCCTCCGCCGGCGACTCCACGGTGATTTACGAACGCTCGCCGCAGCTCGCCATCCGCTTCACCGGGATCCGTGGGCTGCCGATCCTTCCCCTCCCCGGCAACGGCCAGGAGCTCCCCCGCGTGCTTATCCCCGGCCACGTCAAACCGATGATCCTGGCGCCGGACGGCGACGCGCGCAGCGCGGTGTTCTTTTACCTCGACAAGAAAAACCGGATGCACGGCCCGTATGCGCCGGAAGTGGTGAAGCCGTGAAACTAGAAAATACCTTTGCGGGCCAACACATCAGCGTGGTGTGCGAGCGGGCCGTTACCTTCGCGAACGACAAAAACACGGATGTTGAATTTGAATTCAACGGCGTGGCTGTCGTTGTACGCCCGGGCGAATCCGCTGAGGAAGTTGCGGCGCGATGGGATCGCGATAGAGAGGCCGCCCACCAGGCCTACATCAACTCCGACGAATACAAGCAGGCCGAAGCGAAACGAGCGGAAGAGTACCGGCAACGCTGCGCGGCCTCGATGCGCGAATCGGCCATCAGCGAAACAGAGATGCGCGAGACCAAGGAAAAACGGCCCTGCACTCCGGCCCAGCTCAACGAGTACATCGAATCGCTGGTCGACCGCCAGCACGACTACGGGACCTGTGTTTACGCGATGAGCCTTGCGGCTGTTGCCGCCTTCAACTACGTGGCACACAAACTTGGCGTCAGTGGATTCCAGTCCTCCTGCGCCGATCTGGATTTTCTACGGCGGACGCGAAGCCTGAAAGGGCCGTTCATGATCGTGAAGGCCGAGGATGCGCTGTATCCGCAATGCGATCCGAGGGAAAAGCTGGATGAGGCGCTGCGCGAATGGCGGCCATTTCTAAAAGAAGAGGCCATCAAAAAACTCGCAGAATCCCCCGATGCGAGCCGCGCAGTGATCGCTCATTGGAGGTATCTCGCAAAATGAAACCCGAAACCAAACTCGCGATCCGTCGCTGGACGATTCGCAAGCTGCGTCTGCTGTTCGATTTTCTGGACGACCGACTGCACGCCGCCGAAGTGCGGATGCGCGATGAACTCTCCGTCCAACATTCTCCGGCGGCGATTGCTGTCGCGCCGCCAGCACGTGCAAAGGCTGCGCGACGGGTAGAGCAACCCGCTACCGCCGGAGAAGGTTTTGAACAGTGGGAAGCACGGCGCAGCGGCGTCGCTCCCATCAGTAAGAAATCTGCTCGCCGGCGCGGGATCCCTGCACGCGCGTTCGATCTGAAATTCTCGATGAGGTGAACCAATGCTCGCCCACCTATTTCTACTTGCCCAACTCTCCGTCATTTCGCCGGCGCTTCCATCGATGCCGCCTGCGAAACCCGTTGCGTGCTGCGGCTATAAAACCCAGAAGCTCCTGATGCTGGCTCAGACCGGCGCAGCCACGTTCGACGGAATTACGACGCGTCGCAACGCCCAAAACGGTTACCACGAAGCTGATCCACTAACTCGGCCGTTGATTGGCACCTATCCCACGTACGGCCGCATGGCAGCATTCGGTGCGCTGGAAGTGGCAGGGACGTATTGGCTGGCGAAACGCTATCCCCGTTGCAAGTGGATCCAAGTAGCCGCGATCGTGGCTCACACCGAAGGCGGAGCTTGGAATCTGCACGTTCGTGGAAACTCCGGGAGGTTGTCCACGCGATGAAAGTGCTCTCTCTAACTCAGCCATGGGCGACGCTGGTCTGCCTGGGCGCGAAGACGATCGAAACGCGATCGTGGAAGACGGTCTATCGTGGCCCGCTGGCGATCCACGTATCGAAGAGCTATCCGAAGGGCTGCCGCGAGCTGGAAAAGCGAGAGCCGTTTTATTCTGCATTGCGGCCGCGCGGTTGTTACTCATACCCTTCGATGGCTCTCGGTTCGATCATCGGTGTGGTCGACCTGCTGGATTGCTTCCCTACCCAACCACTCAAACAACCGATTCCGGTGGACGAATACTCGTTTGGGAATTTCGATGCGGGGCGGTTTGCCTGGCTACTAGGGAATCCCAGGTTCCTTCCCGCGCAAATTCCGGCAAAAGGATCCCTCGGGTTGTGGGAGTACGACGTATGAGCATCCCGCTCGGATTCGAAGTCGGCACCGGCGCGCGCGTCAGCATTCCGCTCGGGCACACCATTGTGCTTGGGCAGACGCAGCTCTCCGGGAAAACCACCACGCTGCAGGCCATGACGGAGCGCAGCGGCGTCTGCGCGATCGCGTTCATCACCAAGCGCGGCGAAAAATCTTTTCGCGGCGCGCGGGAGATCCCGCCCTACTTCACCGAAACCAGCGTGATGCAGCCCTATTGGAAATTCGTCTGCTCGATGATAGAGGGCGTGCAGGACATGAAACTCGGGTTCCGCGAGCGTGGCTGGGTGATGCAGCTCTGCCGCGACTATGAGCTGAGCAAAAACGAAACGGACGCCAAGGGCAAGAAAAAACGCAAGAGCACCGATTGGGAGGAACCGAAAACCCTCCGCGCTGTCCTGGACAACGCCCGCAAGGCGCTGGCCTTCACCAAAGGCGTCAACGAACTGATCTGCCTGCAGCTCGTCGAATACCTGCAGATGGCGGTACCTGAACTCGAGGACGCGAAGCTCTCCAACACAATCAAGCTGCAGCCCGGCATCAACGTGATGGATCTTTCGATGCTCTCCATGAATGTGCAGTCGTTGGTGTTGCGCTCCGTAGTGGAGTGGGTGTACACCACGCGCCGGCGCACCGTGGTGATCATTCCGGAGGCCTGGAAGTTTCTGCCGGAGGGCCGCTCCACGCCGGTCAGCTTCCCGGTCGAGGAGCTGATCCGCCAGGGCGCCGCGCTGCAGAATTTTGTCTGGATCGACCTGCAAGATCTCCGCGGAATCAAAAAGCTGCTGCTGCGTTCGATTCAGGTGTGGCTCTTCGGCGTGCAGCGCGAAAAGAACGAAGTGGCCAACACGCTGAAAAGCATGCCCACGCCGGAGCACAAACCATCCGCCAGCGAAATGATGCAGCTCGGCGTCGGCCAGTTCATCGCCGCCTACGGCAACGAGCTCAAACGCGTCTACGTCTGGCCGGCGGGGATGGAAGAGACGCACGCCCAGGCGATCGCGCTGGGCCACGAAGATCCCAAAAGCTGGAAGCGGATTGCGAGGGCTTTGGATGAACAGGAGAAAGGCGAAAAAGAAGCGGAGGGTGAAAACCCTGCAGGACCTAGTGACGATGCTGACGGGAGCGGGCTACCAGGTGTACAGCCGGCACGGCCAGTTGAAACCCCCGAAGACAGCGAGGACGAAATGTGGAAAGAAAAATACGAAGCGCTCCGGATCCCGTTGATCAACTGCCTGGAGGCGTCCGAGGCAGAGCTCAGCGACCACGAACTTATCACGGCGGTGAAGACGCTGCGCGAAGCTCATGACGCGATGGCCGAGCGGATCCGAGCCTCCGAAGCCGCAGGGGAATCTGTTTTCTATGCCCCGGAGGATCCAAAGCATCGAACGATGGTGGCCGAGCTTCCGCATCCGGCTTCGAACGGCACGCACGATCTGGACAAGATCTACCGGTACGTAGTCGATCGAGCCAGCCAGAATGCCTTCACGATGATCCAGTTGGCTCACGGTGTCCCCGAAATCGAAGTCCTGAAAAAGCGCCGGACGATCGAAATGTCCGACGAATCCACGGACGGCCGCCTGGCGCTGCTGATCCACGAGAAATTCTTCGACACTCCCCAGGACTCCGGCACGGTGACGAAGGAATTCAAGCGCCGCGCCTGGTTCGAACAGAAAACCAGCAACGCCGCGGTCCTGAAACCGCTCGCAAAAATCGCGGAGATGGGCTTCCTCACGCGCGACGGCAATTTCTATCAGTCCGTAAAAAGCATGAAGGTCAACATCCTGGAGGCAAAGTGAGCACGCAAAACCCAACCGAAAAATCGCCGGCGATGCCGGTGGAGCTGCAGCCGAAGTGCCCCGTGTGTAAACAGCCATTCGTCGGATTCAACGTCTCCGGATTGAAGCTGCCGATTCCCGCTCCTGACGGCCGCAGCGTCGCCGGCTTCATGAACTTCATGGTGATGTGCTGTCCGAATCCGGAATGCGGCGTCGTGATGGGAACGCAGTTCACTGGAGAGGAAAAGGCGCCGGCGCCGGGCGCATCCGCGGGACTCTGGACACCGCCAGGGAGAGGCTAATGCTCGGACTGAGAAATAACATATTCCGCGGATTATTCCTCGGCCTACCGATCGTGCTGCTGTGTTGGCTGATGGTCTCCCGTCATCCGAAAAGTCACACGGCTTTAGTTTTGTCGAGTTGCTGGTTCAGTTTCTACACAACTGTTGTTCTCACCGGCTATTTCTGGCCGCGTAAGAGGAGAAAATCATGCTGACGCGAAGGCAGTGGCTGCAAACGAATCCAAGGCCGAAGAGTCCCGTTAACCTGCAAGCGCTGCTCGACGAGCAGCAGCGCGCGGCCGCGGCCGAGCAGGACCAGGTCACGCAGATCTATAACCAGCTCACCGTGGCGAACCAGGCGGGAAAAACCGCCGACGCCGCGAAGCTGCAGGCGGATCTCGCGGCCGCGCGCCAGCGCCAGGCGGCCACCAGCCTGAACGTGACGCAGCTCACCGCCGAAATCGCGAAGGCCGTGAAGTGCCCCGTGCACGGCATCGGGCTGCACTTCCACCGCAACCGGCCGGAGGATCTCTACGTCTGCGAAAGCGGCCCGCACTTTCTTTTCTGGACGCTGCTCGGCGGAAAGGCTCAGCTCGTCCAGGTGCCCACGCTGATGCTGCCCGGCCTCGACTACCCCATGACCGAAGGCACGAAGGTCTCCCGCATGGAATGGCTCAGCCAGCATCCGCCGCAACCCGCGGCCGGCTGCCCGCAGCACAAAACGAAATTAGTTCCCTTCGGCGAGCGCCCCGTCGACGTCTTCGTCTGCGACGCCGGCCACGAAAAATACATCTGGACGTCGACGCCGGCAGGCCCGGCGCTCGTCCTTCTCGCCGTCGATCCGCCGTTCCACACCGATTGGGCGCTCGAATCCCCGATCGACTAAGGGAACCGATGCCACGGAAAAAAGACAAAACGATCGACGCTGAAATCGTCCACGTCGCGGACCGGGTCCTTGACCTGGAGGGGATGTCGACGGACCAGCTCCGCAGGCACGTCTACACGCTCACCCAGCAGCTCCACGCGCGGCAGCTCGAGCTGGCCAACCTGCAGATCGACGGAGCGAAGCTGGATCTCCTCAGCCAGCATCGCGCGATGCTGGTGCAGCGCTACGTGGAAGAAATTGCCGCGCTCGATCGCGCGACGCCCGGCGGGCTGAGATCCATCCAGCCGAGCCCCGACGACGATCCGGAGCTGGTTTACGAAGCCTGGCGCATCTACGTCCAGATGCAGCGCGGCGGAGGGAGTAGGTTCGGCTGATGCTGATACGAGACGAAATGTGGGACCGGATCCGCGACCAGTTCACGAAAGCGGAAAAGCAAAAGTTGAGGGCAACGGTGACTGGCACGACCATCTGCCCGCGCGGCTGGACCATAGACGCCGAGCAGCTCGAGGATCCATTGCGGAATAAATTGAATGCGGCCATCGAAAAGGAAAACGCGAAATGAACCACCCGAAGATCATCGCCGGGCGTCACGGCCTGCCGCCCACCAGCAACATCCCCTGGAGCGCCGCGGGTGAGCGCGAGTTGCGCCGCCAACTCCTCTTTTATTTTGTGGCTGCATGGGCGTGCTTTCTCGGCTCCGCCACGCTTTTCTTTATTCGCGACTGGCTTGCCGGCACGGTCTGCGGCGTCGCCTGCGGCGTCACTGCTTTCGCCGTAAGCGATCTACGCCGGATGCTCCGCGCAATGCTGCTCAATAAGCCGCGAACAACCGAGGGCCTGACGCAGTGGATTCAACATCCGTGGAGCGATGATTCGCGCCCGGATGTATTTCGCTTCATCTGCCTCTGCGGCCGGCTGGTTGATATGACGCACGCGCAGTGGTTCAGCGCCACCAGTCGATTTTCCATGGTCTGCGAATGCGGACTTGGCCACTTCATTCCGTGGCCGGCGGATGGTCCGGGAACACCGCGCCTGATGAGAGTTGTGCGATGAAA
>Ga0210407_10000693_pt1 | contig 36226 bp, 30 predicted proteins | sample IncBWC27MmetaG_FD_150860 | JGI IMG/M metagenome (GOLD analysis project Ga0210407, IMG submission 150860) | Forest soil microbial communities from Barre Woods Harvard Forest LTER site, Petersham, Massachusetts, United States - Inc-BW-C-27-M | ecosystem: Environmental > Terrestrial > Soil >...
CTTGCCGCCGGGCTCGCCGACCATGGCCATGTACTTGTCGTTCAGCACGGTCGTGACGTGCATGCGCGCCGGGTTGTACCAGACGAAGAACGGCTTGTTGGTCTTCTTGGGATCGTTGCGGTCGAGGAAGTCGATGACCTTCGCCGAAATCTCCTCGTCCACCCCCTTCGAACGCTCGAGGGTCAGCGGGCCCTGGTCCTGGCAGGTCTGGTTCTTCGCCGTGCCGTCGGAGGACTTGCACCAGATGACTGGGCGCGGCGGCGTCAGGCAGGTCCTCGTCCTCGTCGTCGTCTGCGGATCGACCGCCCCCGGGACTTCCGCGAGGCCGGGGATCGGTGTGTTCTTGCAGGGCGGGGCGACGGGCTGCAGGGTCGGGGTCTTGTTGATGTCCGGGAAGCTCACGCCCTGCATCGCGTCGAGGTGATACAGGTAGCCCCAGAACTCGTGGAACCCGTGCGCCGTCGGCAAGGCGTCGGTGTGGTCGCCCAGGTGGTTCTTGCCGAACTCGCCGGTGTTGTAGCCGAGGTCGCGCAGGAACCACGCGATCGTCGGCGTGCCCGGCTTCAGGTAGGTCGGGCTTCCCGGCAGCTGCGGCGGGATCATGCCGGTGCGCAGCGGGTTCATGCCGGTGAAGAAGGCGTTTCGCCCGGCGGTGCAGCTCTGCTCGGCGTAGTAAGTCATGAAGATGGCGCCTTCCTGCCCGATGCGGTCGATGTTGGGGGTTTCCCCAACCATCAAGCCGCGATGGTAGATTCTCGGCTGCATCCAGCCGATGTCATCGCCCATGATGAACAAGATGTTGGGTTTGCTGGCTGGTGCCTGCGCAAACGAAGGTGAGTTAAAAGCAAACAAACTTAACGCCGACAAGGCAAAGCCTGAAACCAGCATGTTCGCCATTATGCGTTTACTGATCTTCATGACTCCAGATCCTCCTTTGCGAGTTCTTTTCGGCTTGGTTTTCATCTTCCTTCAGCGACCGTCTGAAGTGACCGTCTCGCAGTCGACGGAGCGGGTCTGTCACAATTGCTTCAAACAACAATTGCTTCAAAGAAGCAGGGTTCGCCCCAGGGTGTAGTACCAAGCCAATTAAAACCTATGACACCGCCGACGGATTGATCCAGATCAATGCACCGCGGAGGCGGCGGGCAGCGTTTTGAGCGGTGCTGTCTTGTCATTTCTCGTTAAAATGCCAGACTCCATCCCAATCGGCTGGCGGCGCAGTGCGGCGCAATAGGCTGACGCGGTCGACGAACAGGCGCGAAGGTCCGTCTTCAGCGTCACTGAGCTGGCAGATTTCGAAGCACCGCTGCGCCTCATCCCAGTCCTGCCGGCGATAGGCAGCCAGACCGTTCGCGTACATCTCGCGAAGCTGAACCCGCTCCGGCGCGATCTCGCCGACGCGGCCCATTGCCTCATAGATACGGACCGGCTCGGTCTTGCCGGCAACAGTGATAAGATCGAGTTCGCGTGCCTCAATGACTTGTTGAGCCATTCTATAGGTCTCCTCGCTGAGAATGAGCGAGGTGCCATAGAGCTTATTGATGCTCTCAAGACGCGCAGCGAGATTTACCGTGTCGCCGATCACGGTATAGGACCGTGACGATTCCGAGCCGATGGTCCCGACAACGGCTTCGCCGGTGGCGATCCCCATGCGGATAGCAAGCTTCGGTGGATTGCGTCGCATTCCGGTGATCTCGGGCAACTGGGCGCGAAGCTGAATGATCGCTTCCTGTTGTGCAAGTGCCGCAAGGCAGGCATCGCTGGCGTGGTCATCGCCGGCAGAGAATGGTGAGACCCAAAATGCCATGACGGCGTCACCGATATATTTGTCGATGAAGCCGCGATGGGCATGAATGACCTCGGCGACCGTTCCGAAATAGCTGTTCAGCAGGTTGACGACGGCGCTCGCGGTCAGTTGCTCGCTGATGCCGCTGAAGGCCTTGATGTCGGAAAAAAAGATCGTGAGCGTACGGCGCTCGGCCTGTTCGGCGCCGCTGCCGATTAAACGGCTGACGATGCGCGGGTCGATAAATTTTCCGAAGGTATCCTTGATGCGCTCCCGCGCGCGAAGCTCCTCGACCATGCGATTAAACGACAGCGCGAGTTCGCCGACTTCGTCGCGCGTGAGGATCGACAGCGGCTCCGAAACCGTGCCGGCCTCGATCGCGCGGGTGCGGACGACCAGCTGGCGGAGACCTCCGACCACACGCGCCGATCCCACGGCGCTGATGCCGAGGCCGACACCGCAGGCGAGCAGGAACAAGCCAAAGCTCAAGTAACTGTTAAGCCGTTGTCGAGCGAGTACATTGCGGGTCGCGCGATCGGTGAGACCGGCGAGGTTAAGGCGGACCTCGGAAAGGTCCGGTCCGAAAGCCTGGGCATATTTGGCGAAGCCAAGCGAAGCGGTCCGGGCATCCTCACGCCGGCCATCGGCAAGGTCCGCCATTACCTGATCACCAATAGCGAGAAACCCCTCGAGGCTGCGGATTAGATACTTGAACGATCCCTCTATGCGCGCCAGTTCGACGCGCTCCGCGGCCCGGTAGCCCGGATCCTGGATTGCCTTGGCGATCAATGTAGTTGCCGTGTCAGCATCGGCGCGCAATTCGTCGCCGACCTGCTTCTTGGCGGCCATTGCCGCCGCCAGTTCTGGAGGATTCAGGGGATCGAGGCGCAGCGCACGCAAAATACCGAGTTCGTACCTGTCCGTATCGACATCGAGCTCCGCGACCAGCCGCGTCAGCGGCAGCTCGTATTCGGCGATGTTGCTGATTTGATCGCTGTTCAGCTTTTGAACAACGGCGAGGACGCCAACTACGACGCCAAACAGCGCCAGGAGGACGCCGGCAAGAAGAAAAATTTTCTTGCGGATCGTCATTTGGCGGCTCCTGGCGACATCAAAGCAACGTGCGTCTGATTGCGCAAGCTCTTCGTGCGCGTTTATCACAAAGACGATGACGGCGAGGCCGCCAACTGAGGCGGCCTTACTGCTTTAGCTCTCTTACGATGCGGTTGCGGTGCTCGACGTGCAGCTTTTGCGTCGCATAAAATTGGTTAAGCAGCCTTCTGGCCTCCGTCGTATCGTGGCCGTCTCGGTCAAGTTCAGCGACTATCCGCTCCTGCTTCGCGACGTGTCGCTCGCCTTCGCCGATCAGGCTGAGAGGGAAGCCGTGAAGAGTTGAGGCTTGTTCGCTGGATCGCGACTGGCAGCGGTTTACTTTGAAATCTGACGCGGGATCAGCACATGCGGCAGGCTGATCAGAACGAGTTCAATCGTCCCCTCTATTACCCGGATGCGGGCTGGCGTTAAGGATATTGCGGCAAATTGCCCCGAATACACTCTCCATGCGCAGTTCGTTGTGAATTGTGGCAGGAATGCGACACCTGCCTTCTGAGCCTAGTGATAGAGGAATCTCTTTCAAAATAAAGGGATTACTACATGCGCAGATTATCATTAGGGGTGCTACTTGCCACGTTTTTGTCCGGCGCCACATTTGCCGCAGACCTGCCGGTTAAAGCGGTTGCTCCACCGCCTATCTTGCCAACATGGACCGGATTCTATCTCGGACTGAACGGCGGATACTCGTTTGGTAGCGGCTCATTCGACCAATCTTCGAGTTTTACATCGACGGCGTTAGGAACAAACGGGCTGCTGTTCGGCCAGGGCAATAATTCGCTGAAGGGCGGACTTGCTGGCGGGCAAATCGGATACAACTGGCAACTATCGGGTCCCTGGCTGTTTGGCTTGGAAGCTGATTGGCAGTGGGCCAATGAGGCGGGAAGCAATACGAATTGCACTCCAGCCGCCACGACCGCTTTCTTCGGGGCGGGCGCTAACGGCTTCGGATACTGCTTGGCCACTGAGCAAAAGATCACAGACTTTGGCACGGCGCGTGCGCGGGTAGGCGGCATCGTGAATGACAGTCTATGGTACGTGACAGGCGGTGCGGCCTGGGGCACGGTTAAGGACAGCTCCGCCTTCTCCAGCACTTCTTCGACTGTGATCTTTCCAGGGGCAGGCGGCCTAGGACCCTTTACCGGGGCAGGATCATTCTCGAGCACTAGGACCGGCTGGACCGTTGGCGGTGGTGTCGAGACTAAGATCTGGTACAACTGGTCGGTCAAACTTGAATATTTGCACGTTGATTTGGGCAGCCACACCGAGACGTTTGCGTTGTTGCCAAATCCGGTCTTCGGAGCGGGCCTGACTACAGGCTTTGCAGGAAGCGCAACAACCCGAAGTCACGTCACCGACGATCTCGTGCGCGTCGGTATCAATTATCAATTTCACTAGCTGATCGGGCCGAGATAGGTTGTTAATGAAATCAGTATGAATAAGAGGCCGCCCTAGTTGGCGGCCTCACATCTTTCACCGGAATGACTCACATGACCCGATCCATCGCCGGGTGCTGGCGGTTCTTGACCTTGATCCAGTGTTTTGACCGGCCAGCCTGATAGGGCCGGTCCCGCCGCACCAATTCTTCAAGACCCATACGCCGTGCGGCGTAAAAAAAATGGCCCCGGCCTGCGTCGCGCCGGAGCCATTGGTCCCCCCTCAAGGACACGAATCATGGAGTGGTGGAGCGTAGTCTCGGAATGTTGTCCTTATTGCGCTTTTTCTCACGCGCAAAGGAAGTAGTCTGATTGCGCGCGGTCAAAAGCCCCTGGCTAGAGCCCCTGGCTTATCCCACGTGAAGTCCGGCCGTACGTCTGCACCTCGCTTGCCGCAAGCCGAGCAAACAAACTTCGGCTCAAGATCAGACAACCGAACATCGTCGGGCCACCGGTCGCCGCTGATCTCGATGTAGTGGCTGCAGCGATAGTCGGAGCAATAGACCAAGAGTCCGCGAACGCCCGACGAGCGCAATTCAGCGAAGGTTATCTTTTGCGGGCGGGGTGCTGTCACTGCCTATTTCTTTTCGGACGCGCTGTCCATGTTGCCACCGTTGGCGACGCATTTCCTGAAAAACTCTGTTTGGTCTCGCCACGAACCTTTGGCGCTACCGGCCGCCGGATTGCCGATCACACGCGGAGGGAATTGCTTTTCCCGAAGGATTTGGCACTTCTTTGCCACTTCCGCAGTGATGGCGTTGGCGTGGGTGACGCTGGTGACCAGAACGGTGGCGCAGATGAGGAGGCTTGATCTGAAAGGCACAGCAAGGACCTCTTGCTCAATGTTCTGGGGCGTTCGCCATATCTAACGAATGCAGGACCAAACCGGAAGCGCAGTCGAGGAACGCATCTCGGCAAGGGTGATCTTCTGTGGCCTCTAGATGCCCCATGATTCCGCCGATCGGGCCGCGAGGGAAGCCGCTAGGGTTTGGGGCTTCGCTGCAGGGCCACGCTATAGCGCCGGATTCCCACCGGGTTAAGTCGCCACGTTAGCCCTTTGGTTTAGCCTTCAGCCCGAGCTTGACCAGGAGCCGGATGGCTTCCGAGCGCATTGCATCGTTAATGCCCCAGGCGTCAAGCTCGGCAATCAACGCTGCCGGCATGCGAACTACCACCTGCGGCGGACCACTTTCATGAGAATGCATCCCTGACCCTATTCATTGCGGGGTGCTTCCGGTTCTTCACCTTGATCCAGTGCTTCGACCGGCCACCCCGATAGCGGTCCCACAAAATGTCCTGGCGTGCCGTGCCGGTTAACCACGAAACAAACCGGCAAATATTGCCCAGCGAAATTGCAAAAAATTTAAAATAAATTAACTCAATCCCTACCACGCAAGAATGGGAGCAACGGCAGAAGCGGAAGGCCCAATTTCGTGAAGTGATCGCCGGCGGGCGGTTGTGAAGGTTCATTCAGACCGGCGCACGGAGATCATCATGAAGCGGCTTTTGTCGGCTGCCATCAATCCCACTGAGGCTTCCAATCGTTTGCTTGCCCTACGTCATTGTCTTGAGATGCTGGCTCAACAACTTGAAGAGCTTGAGCGACTTCGAGATCGGGTGCGAAGGGCCGAAGCGAAAGCAATCGATGCGCGGCTAGGCTGCGTCAATGCCTTTGACCCCGAAGAGCTGGTTAGTCGCCCGCGAACTAAGACTCATGGTTCGGGGCCTGCGGTGGGTATTTGTCGCGTCCTTTTCGGCTTGCCAGCCTTGACGGTGATGACGGCGCTGGGCGGCTGCGGTTGGATGTCCGCAAGCGGCCCCGACGTCAGGGATATATTGTCGGGTCAGCGCGACCCGATGAGTCTCAACTACGCGATCGTCAAGGTCACTCCAAAAGTCCTCGAGGTCCAGTCCAAGAACCTGCCGCGATTGATCGGTTTCGAGAAAAATTCTCGGCCGCGCGACATCACATTCGGCGACGGCGATATCGTGAGCGTCACGATCTTCGAAGCCGCTTCTGGAGGCCTGTTCATTCCGGCCGAAGGCGGCGTGCGGCCGGGCAATTTCGTCAGCATTCCCAACCAGGCCGTCGATATCCACGGCAACATCACGATCCCCTATGCGGGTTCCCTCCGCGCGCGGGGACGCACCCAGGTCGAAGTGCAGGACGCCATCGTGGCTGCGCTCAAGAACCGTGCGATCGAGCCCCAGGTCGTGGTGTCAACGGTCGAACAGAAGACGTCCATGATCACCATTCTGGGCGAGGGACGTTCGGCGCGGATTCCGGCGCAGACCACGCCCGAACGTATGCTCGACACCATCGCCCGGGCCGGATTTTCGGCGGTGGCGGTCGGCGGGACCGCGTTCGGGACCGCCGGAGCTGGAACCTGGGTGATTTTGGAGCGAAACGGAAGGCGCGCGATCGCCCCCTTCGGCGCGCTCATTTATGAGTCGGCCAACAACAATGTCTACGTGCATCCCAACGATACGATCTACTTGTATTTTGAGCCGCAGACCTTCCTGACCTTCGGTGCGCTCGGCACGCAGCAGCAGATTCCATTTGGAACCTGGCGGCTGTCGCTCGCGGAAGCGCTCGGCAGGGCCGGCGGTCTGGTGGATGTTCAGGCTGATCCCGCCTCGGTGTTCCTCTATCGCGGTGAAGCACGCGACGTCGCGGAACGGATGGGGATCGACTGCAGGCCCTACGAAGGCCCCGTCATTCCTGTGATCTATACAATCAACCTGCGCGATCCCGCCGGCTATTTCCTGGCGAGCTCGTTCGAGATGCGCAACAAGGACATTCTCTTTGTCTCGAACTCGTTCTCGGTCGAATCCACCAAGTTCATGACCTATCTCAATACGATCAATGCGACCATTCAGGCGCCCATTACGACCGTCACCAGCGCCTATGGCTTGCGGAATATCATCCAAGGCACTGGGGCGGTGCCCAGTGTTTTCACGACCGGGGGGACTACCGTGGTCACGACGCCAGCCACACACTAATTAGCGACGTACCGGCACCGCCGCTAAGCGCGCCGGGCTCGACGAATATTTTGTGCAACACCGATTGGCTTGCCGTCATGTTCTGCAACGAGCGACTGCGAGTCGCGCGGTGCTTGCCCTACGTCATTGTGTTGAGATGCTGGCAGCGTGTCGTTGATCGCGGCCGCGGTCAACTGAGCCTTAACCGAACTTGATTAGTTATGATTCTCTCGTGATTCTACATCCGTTGAAAGGCGCGGGGCTTTAATGGCTCTCGCGCTTTTCGATAAATCGACAGTGTTGCAGCCGCGCATGTTCTCAGAATCGCCCGTTGTTGCCATCATCGATTCCAACCAGTCACTTGACCAGCGCACTGGCTAGGCTCGGCACATTTTTCGGCGGGGGCGGTGTGCCGAGCCGCCGAATAGGGGTTGAGCATGAGCCAAATCCTTCAAATTCCCCGATAGGGTTTCGCGGCGAACGCCAAACGAAGGCACGCCCAAGGAAGCCGCCGCTGGAACGAAGGATGGGACGATTGCCAAGATGCCCCGCCGGCACGTTCCCGTATCCGTCAGAGCTTCCGCGAGGACATTACCGAGCGGGCTTTGGCTTGGCTCGACAAGCTGACCCGCTCGGGATTGTCTCGGGCGGGTTTCCACCTCTCAAAACGATAGACCAATGGGAATTGCAGACACGCTTTCTGATGCCATGGAAGCAATTCGGCAATATCTGAGCAAGTCAGATGAAGACGCGACGAAGCCTCTGCGGTCAGAACTTGAAAAATTGCTTGCCGATATAAACGCGATGCGCGCCGAGATTGACGCCCTTCCTCCCACGAGGCCCCCGGGCGAAGGCAGCTCCTAGCCCTTAGCCAACTGATCTCTTAACATGCCGCCCGGTTGCATCATGCGCCGGGCGGTTTCGCTTGATCCTAGCGCCAAACGTGATTAGCGAGTCACGGATTCGTTTTCAGCACCTCGCGGCAGTCAGACAGCGGAAACTTACTAAAACGCACCAGCGATCATTTCTGAGTCACCTGGCGGGTATCATCTAATTTCAATCTTCGCGCCGGGCCGCCCCAACTAGACACCGCAGTCAAGAAGCCCATGAAACGCAACGGGACTGATGAGTGTCTAGTTTCTCGTTAATCCATTGGTAATGATTATTTTTCCGGTAACGCCTCTTTAATGGCGCCCGACGTAGGGTTTGCCTTGCGCAGTCCGGTATTGGGCTGCGTCACCGTCCAGAAAGGCCGGTGGGTTCGCGTGCGCGTTTGGAGTCCACCATGGATATTATGACCGGCGTCGGGCTTGTCTCCGGTATCATCGTTGTCGTGACAATGATGCTCCTGGGAGGCGACCTGCACTTGTTCGTCTCCGAACACGCGATCATCATCATCTTTGGCGGTTCGATCGCCGCCACCATGATCCGTTTTCCGCTCGGCGTGATGATCCATGGTCTGCCGCTCGGAGCAAAATACGCCTTCACGATGAGCCGGCTTTCGGCCCGCGAGCTCGTCGACGAACTCGCCCGCATCGCGGAAATCTCCCGCAAGCAGGGCCCCGTCGGCCTGGAAAAAGTCGAGACCGACGAGCCGTTTCTGGCCAAGGGAATCCGCTACGTCGCCGACGGCTACGACCTCGAATTCATCCGCGACAATCTCGAACGGGATCGCGACAATTTCCTGATGCATCTCGACGAAGGCAGCAAGATCTATCGCGCTATCGGCGACTGTGCGCCGGCCTTCGGCATGATCGGAACATTGATCGGCATGGTGCAGATGTTCGCCAATATGACCGACCCCTCGAAACTCGGTCCGTTCATGGCGACGGCTCTGCTGGCGACGCTTTACGGCGCGGTCGTCGCCAACCTGTTTTGCCTGCCAATCGCCGACAAGCTGCACGGCAAGCTGCTCGATGAGGAGACCAACCGCACCCTCATCATCGACGGCATCCTGATGATCCGGGATTCCAAGAGCCCGACATTGGTGCGCGAGATGCTGCTGGCTTACCTGCCGGAAAAGCATCGCCATGAAGACGGCGAACCGGTCCCGGCTTAAGCCCCGCGGACCTCGGCGGAGCATCAACAATGGCCAAGAAGAAACGCGGCGCCGCACATGCAGGAGGGCACGGCTGGTTCGTGACCTTCGCCGACCTCATGGGCCTGATGATGAGCTTCTTCGTGATGCTCGTCGCATTCTCGACCATGGACAACAACAAGCTCAAGATCGTTGCCGGTTCGATGCGCGAAGCCTTCGGCGTGCAGACCGAGGCGCGCTATGCCGGCATCATCGAATCCGACGGTCTTCCGACCCGGCCGAAGCTGAAGAACGTCGATCATATTTCACCGGAGGAATCCTCCAACACGCCAACCCCCGACGAGCAGGAACGCAGCCGCACCGCCGGCGCCCGGCTTAAGATCGATCGAGAATTCGCGCTGGCCTCGGCCTCGCTGCGGCAGGCGTTGCAGGACATGCCGGAGCTGACCGAAATCTCCAAGCACATCATGTTCGAGGAAACCAAAGAGGGCCTCAATCTTGAAATCGTCGACCAGGATGGTCGCTCGATGTTTCCCGACGGATCGAAAGTGCCTTATGAACGGACGCGCCGGCTGGTCCAGAAGCTGGCCGGTCCGCTCAAGGCGACGCCGCTGCGAATATCGATCGCCGGTCACACTGCTGCGGGCTATGTGCCGTCAAAAAGCGATTATGGAGCATTCGATCTCTCGGCGGACCGGGCCAACGCGGTGCGACAGATTCTCGAAAGAGAAGGGCTGCCGCCGGCGCACATTTTTGCGGTCTCGGGCAAGGCCGACAATCAGCCGCTGTTTCCCGACGATCCCTCGCTGTCAGCCAATCGTCGCGTGACCATCACGTTGATGCGCGAAGATCCGCCGCTTCCGCCCGACTTGAAACCATAATCTCAACACTATGTTACCGCACCTGCCGGGGAGCCAGGCGTGACCTTTGGCGCGGCGCGGCGCCGGCCCTCGGTGCTATAGCGTTTTCGAGCGAAGTGGATACCGGTTCGCGTGAAGAAAACGCGTCAAAACAAAAGATTAGAGCCTCGGTTCTGATTCAATCAGAACCGAAAAGGCTTTAGACTGGAGGTGTTGACGTACTTCGTGCAAGGTCGATAGCTGGCCGGATCAAACCCACCGATAGAGCGTTTTTCCGTCATATGGTCGTTAGCGTCACATCCACCGAAGCCCACGACGGGCCGGTCACGACTGGCTTTTGGGCACTGACGCTGGGAAGTATCGGTGTGGTGTTCGGCGACATCGGAACCTCGCCGCTCTATGCATTTCGCGAAGCCGTCGCCGGCGCCGCGCACGGCGAGCCGCCCACCCGCATCATCGTGCTCGGGGTGCTTTCGATGATCCTGTGGGCCCTTCTGATCGTCGTCACCGCGAAATACGTGCTGCTGTTGCTGCGCGCCGACAATAATGGCGAGGGCGGCACGCTTTCGCTGATGGCGCTGGGCCAGCGCGCGCTCGGCCGCAGGAGCTGGCCCTTGCTGGCGCTGGGCGTGATCGGCGCTTCGATGTTCATCGGCGATTCCATGATCACCCCGGCCATATCCGTGTTGTCCGCGGTCGAAGGCCTCAAGCTCGCCACGCCGGCGCTCGAGCATTTTGTGGTGCCGATGACCGTCTTCATCCTGGTCGCGCTGTTCGCAGTTCAGAGCAGCGGCACCGCGCGCGTCGCATCGGCCTTCGGACCGGTCATGGTCGCCTGGTTTTCCTCGCTTGCCGCCATGGGAATAGTTCATATCAGCGACGATCCATCGGTGCTGGCCGCGATCAATCCCTGGTATGCCGTTCAATTCCTGCTGTCCCACGGGACGATCGGCCTTGTGACGCTGGGCGCGGTGTTTCTTGCGGTGACCGGCGGCGAGGCGCTCTACGCCGATCTCGGCCATTTCGGTCGCAAGCCGATCCAGGCTGCCTGGCTTTATTTCATTCTGCCGTCGCTCCTGATCAACTATTTCGGCCAGGGGGCGTTGGTGCTTTCCGATCCGGCCGCGATCGAAAACTCCTTCTACCGGATGGTCCCGGACATACTGTTGCTGCCATTGGTGGGGCTTGCGACCGCGGCGACAGTGATCGCGAGCCAGGCGGTGATTACAGGCGCGTATTCGCTGACCCGCCAGGCGGTGCAACTCGGCCTGTTGCCACGCTTCGAAGTCCGTTACACGTCGGAAGCTCACGCCGGACAGATATATCTGCCGCGCGTCAACCGGCTGTTGTTGATCGGTGTGTTGCTGCTGGTCTTGCTCTTCCGCACCTCAAGCGGGCTGGCCTCGGCCTACGGCATCGCCGTCTCCACCACCATGGTCGCCGACGGCATCATGGGTTTCGTAGTGATCTGGAAAGTTTGGGGCTGGCGCGCGGCCACGGCCGCCGCCCTGATCGTGCCGTTTGTTGTTGTCGACATGACGTTCTTCAGCGCCAATCTATTGAAGCTCTTCGAGGGCGCGTGGGTGCCGCTATTGTTCGGTCTTGCGATGGCGATCCTGATCTGGACCTGGCGTCGGGGCACGGCGATCCTGACCATCAAGACCCGGCGCATCGAAGTTCCGCTAAGGGATTTGATCAAGACCCTCGAAAAGCGCCCGCCCCACATCGTCAAGGGCACGGCCGTTTTCCTGACCAGCGATCCGAATTTCGTGCCCACCGCGTTGTTGCACAATCTCAAGCACAACAAGGTGCTTCACGAGCATAACGTCATTCTGACGATCGAAACCGCTCAGACGCCGCGGGTCGACCCGAGCGAACGGGTCCGGATGGAAACCGTCAGCGAGAGATTTGCGAAAGTTCGCCTCCGCTTCGGCTTCATGGAATCCCCGAACGTACCAAAAGCGTTGGTGATCGCGCGAAAGCTCGGCTGGCAATTCGACATTATGTCGACTTCGTTCTTCGTTTCCCGCCGCGCGCTCAAACCCTCCTCGCAGTCGGGAATGCCGCGATGGCAGGATCACCTGTTCATTGCGATGAGCAGGTCGGCCAACGACGCTACCGATTATTTTCAGATTCCCACCGGGCGGGTGGTGGAGGTCGGCACCCAAGTCACTATTTAAGACGACCGTGTATTCCAGGAATTGCCATGCTTTTTTGCATGGCTCTGGCCCAAATCGGGCTATGCTATGCTTCGCGCGCCCGACTATAAGCCCCGGCTTGCTGTGGTGCGATGACGCACGTTTGAGGCCCCCACTTCCATGACAAGCGATATTGCAGCTCCCGCCGCGGAACCCACGGCGGTCAATGGCCATGGGGTGGCCCACTCCACCGCGAGCTTCAAAGCCCTCCTGATCGGTTGCATTGGTGTCGTCTATGGCGACATCGGAACCAGCCCCCTCTATGCCCTGCGCGAAGCGGTGGTCGCGGCCAGCGGGACTTCCGGCGTCGCCGCGCCCGAGGCGGTGCTCGGCGTGGTGTCGCTGATCCTCTGGGCGCTGATCGTCGTGGTGACCCTGAAATATGTGCTGATCCTGCTTCGCGCCGATAATCACGGCGAAGGCGGAACATTGGCGCTGATGGCGCTTGCGCAGCGCGCGGTGACCAAGGGCGCCGGCGCCATTGTCCTGCTCGGGATCGTGAGCGGTGCGCTTTTTTATGGTGATGCGGTGATCACGCCGGCACTGTCCGTGCTTTCAGCGATCGAAGGCATCAAGCTCGTCACGGCGACGTTCGAACCCTATGTGGTGCCGCTGACGGTGCTTATTCTGCTCGCACTGTTTGCGGCTCAATCGCGCGGCACCGCGGGTGTCGCGGCGTTCTTTGGACCGGTGATGACTATCTGGTTCGCCGTCATCGCGATCGGGGCGATCATTCCGGTGATGCGACACCCGGAAGTCTTCCTGGCGTTCAATCCGATGCTGGCCGCCTCGTTCATGCTTCATCATGGCCTCATCGGTTTCGTTACGTTGGGCGCCGTGTTTCTCGCCGTCACCGGCGCCGAAGCGCTCTATGCCGACCTCGGGCATTTCGGCAAGCGGCCGATCCAGACTGCCTGGCTGTTCATCGTATTGCCGTCGCTGGCGCTGAATTACCTGGGGCAGGGTGCTCTGGTGATTGCCGACCCGAAGGCGATCGAGAACCCGTTCTTCCTGATGTTTCCCGAGTGGGCATTGATCCCGATGGTTGCGCTGGCGACGGTGGCGACCGTGATCGCGAGCCAGGCCGTGATCACCGGCGCCTATTCCCTGACGCGCCAGGCGATACAGCTCGGGCTTTTGCCGAGGTTTGAAATCCGTCACACCTCGGAAGCCCATTTCGGTCAGATCTACATCCCGCGCATCAACACGCTGCTTTTCATCGCGGTGATGCTGCTGGTTTTGATGTTTCGCTCATCCAGCGCGCTGGCCTCGGCTTACGGCATTGCAGTGACCGGCACGATGGTGGTCACGGGCATGATGGGATTCGTCGTCATCTGGCGTGTATGGAATTGGTCGCCGTTCGCGGCCGCGGCGCTGATGGCGCCATTTTTGTTTCTCGATCTGACGTTCCTTGCCGCAAACCTGCTCAAGGTGCTGGAAGGCGGCTGGGTGCCGCTGGCGCTCGGCGCCGTCGTGATGCTTCTGATGTACACTTGGCGGCGCGGCAGCAAGCTGTTGTTCGAGAAATCGCGCAAGCTCGAGTTTCCGCTCGACGAACTGGTGGCGATGCTGGAGAAACGCCCGCCCCAGCGCGTCTCGGGAACGGCCGTGTTCCTCACCAGCGATCCGTCGAGCGCGCCGACCGCGCTCATGCACAGCCTCAAGCACTACAAGGTGCTGCACGAGAAGAACGTCATTCTGACCATCGAGACCGCGGCTACCCCGCGCGTCGATCCGTCGGAGCGGGTAAGGCTGGAGCAGGTCAGCAAGACCTTCACCAAGGTAACGCTGCGGTTCGGATTCATGGAATCGCCGAACGTGCCGAAGGCATTGGCGATCGCGCGAAAGCTCGGCTGGCAATTCGATATCATGTCGACCTCGTTCTTTCTCTCGCGCCGCGCGCTCAAGCCCGCCGCGCATTCCGGAATGCCGCGCTGGCAGGATCACCTGTTCATCGCGCTCAGCCGGACCGCCAATGACGCGACCGACTATTTCCAGATCCCGAGCGGACGGGTCGTCGAGGTTGGAACTCAGGTGACCGTCTAGTTTTCGGTTCTGATTGAATCAGAACCGAGGCTCTAATCTTTTGTTTTGACGCGTTTTCTTCACGCGAACCGGTAACCACTTCGCTCGAAAACGCTATAGGCTGGCCAACTTCGCTGCTTGATTTTGGTGGCTCAAGAAAGACCTTGGCGCCGAAACCCGCCCAGCCGTATGGTGCTCGCCGAATTGGCTTGCTCCCGCCTGATTAGCCGCTAAGAGACAGGTCGGGTCGGAGGGCCGTAGGAGGATTTGCGTGGCGGATCAGGGGTATCGAGTTCACGATTTGACGCCGCTGGAAGTATCGCGGGGGATGGCCGAAGGCCGCTACCTTCTGGTCGATGTCCGCGAGCCCAACGAAGTGGCCGTGGAGGCCTATCCCGGTGCGGTCGTTGTTCCCCTGTCTAGCTTCGATCCGAAGGGCATTCCCGATCCAGAAGGCAAGCAGGTGGTTTTTGCGTGCCGTTCCGGCAAGCGGTCGGTGACGGCCTCGCTCGCGGCGCAAACGGGCGGTTTTGCTTACGACAAGCATCTGGCGGGTGGAATACTGGCGTGGAAGGCTGCGGGACTGCCGACGAAATCCGGCGGCTGATCATTCCCATGACTTCCATGAACAAGGTATTTGCGGATCTGCCCGTCACGATCTTCGAGGCGATGTCGCAGCTCGCCCGCGACAATAACGCGATCAATCTCGGCCAGGGCTTTCCGGATGACCCGGGACCCGAAGACATCCGCCGCGCCGCCGCCGACGCCGTGGTGAATGGCTACAACCAGTACCCGTCGATGATGGGCATTCCCGAATTGCGACAGGCGATTGCCGCTCATTATGAACGTTGGCACGGCATCAGCCTTGATCCGATGACCGAGGTGATGGTCACGTCCGGTGGCACCGAGGCGTTGACGTCATCGATCCTTGCCGTGGTCGAACCAGGGGACGAGGTGGTCGTGTTCCAGCCGGTGTACGATTCCTATCTTCCGATCATCCGCCAGGCCGGAGGAATCCCACGGCTGGTTCGCCTTGAGCCGCCGCACTGGCGGTTGACGGAAGAGGCGCTGCGCGCCGTCTTCAATCACAAGACCAAGGCGGTCCTGTTCAACAATCCACTCAACCCCGCGGCGGTCGTCTATCCGCGCGAGGATCTGGAATTGCTGGCGCGGTTCTGTCAGGAGTTCGACACCATCGCGATCTGCGACGAAGTCTGGGAGCACGTGATCTTCGACGGCCGCGAGCACATTCCGCTCATCACCGTGCCCGGGATGCGCGATCGCACGATCAAGGTCGGCTCTGCCGGCAAGATCTTTTCCTTGACCGGCTGGAAGATCGGATTCGTCTGCGCTGCGCCGCCGCTGTTGCGCGTCGCCGCCAAGGTGCATCAGTTCCTGACCTTTACGACCGCCCCGAACCTCCAGGCCGCGGTCGCCTACGGCCTCGGCAAGCCGGCGGAATATTTTCACCAGATGCGGACGGACCTGGCACGCAGCCGCGACCGCCTGACACGCGGATTGGAGAGCATCGGCTTCCCGGTCCTTCGCTCCCAGGGCACTTATTTCCTCACGGTCGATCTGTCGCCGCTTGGTCTCAACGAGACCGACGAGGCGTTCTGCAGGCGCATCGTGTCCGACTACAAGGTCGCGGCGATCCCGGTATCGGCCTTCTACGAGAAAGATCCCGTTACGACGGTCGTGCGTTTCTGTTTTGCCAAGAAGGATGCAACGCTGGACACCGCGCTGGAGCGCCTGTCGGATGCGGTGCATCGCAGGTGAGGGGGCTGCGACAGTTGCGTGAGCTGAATGCCATCCGATGCGCCGTCGCGATTGCCGCGGTGATCGCGTTGTCTTCGTTGTCTGCCGTGGCGCAAGGGCGAACGGTCAACTTCTACAACTGGTCGAACTACATGGCGCCGGGAGTGCTCGAGGACTTCACCCGGCAAACCGGCATCAAGGTCGTCTACGACACGTTCGACGCCAACGAGACACTTGAGACCCGCCTGCTCGCCGGCAAATCGGGCTACGATGTCGTGGTTCCCACAGCCTATTTCCTGCAACGCCAGATCAAGGCCGGCGTGTTCCAGAAGCTCGACAAGTCGAAACTGCCCGGTCTCGTCAATGCCTGGCCGGCGGTGACCGAGCGCCTCGCCGTCTACGATCCCGGCAATCAGTACGCCGCCAATTACATGTGGGGCACGACCGGCATCGGCTACAATGTCAAAATGGCTCAGAAAGTCCTTGGCGCAGATGCCAGGATCGACAGCTGGGACATGGTGTTCAAGCCGGAGAATCTTGCGAAATTCAGGGATTGCGGCGTCCACATGCTGGATTCGGCCGACGATATTTTCCCCGCAGCCTTGAGTTATCTGGGGCTTGATCCGAATTCGACCAGGCTGGACGATCTGGAAAAGGCGGCCGAACTTCTGGTCAAAATCCGCCCCTCGGTGCGCAAATTTCATTCCTCCGAATATCTGAGCGCGCTCGCCACCGGCGAGATCTGCCTGGTCGTGGGTTGGTCGGGCGACATCTTGCAGGCGAGAAGCCGTGCCGCCGAAGCAAACAACGGCGTCGAGATCGGTTATGCCATCCCCAAAGAGGGCGCCCAGATGTTCTTCGACAATCTTGCCATTCCGGCCGACGCCAAAAATGTCAGCGAAGCCTATGAACTGATCGATTATCTCTATCGGCCCGAGGTAGCCGCGAAGAATTCGAATTTTCTGTCGTATGCCAATGGCAATCTGGCGAGCCGGAAGTTCATCGATCCGAAAATTCTGGGTGACCAGAACATCTATCCGAACCAAGCCACGCTCGCAAAACTGTTCGTGATCACCGCGCGCGATCCGGCGACACAGCGCATCATCAACCGGCTCTGGACCAGGGTGAAGACGGGCCGCTGATCTATGTCTGAGTCACACCTTCGAAAGGAGTGACCAGGTGGGTAGCGATTGAAATCGACCGCTAAAGCGCAATCGCTCTAGCTGGAATCGCCATCGCGCTTTAGATTATTGTTTGCGCATGATCTTTTCGGTAAACCGCTGCACACTTTTCCGGATCAAGCGCTAGCGCCAGCGGCGATGCAGCCACAGCCACTGATCCGGATACTCGCGAATCCAGCCCTCGATCACCGAGGTGATCGCCTGCATCGTGCCGGCAACGTCGATTTGCCCGGAGGCGTCGCGCACCGGTTTCACTTCGTCCGAGATTTCGGCGCGGAAACGATGACCGGGCAGGCGAATGATCCGCACCCCGTGCACGGGGCATTCGATTTGCCGCAACAGGCGCGCCAGTGTCGGATTGGCTTTGGTCTTGCGGCCGAAAAACGTGACGTCGACGCCATTGGAAAAATACTGGTCGACCAGGATTGCCACATGTTGGCCGTTGCGCAGGGCTTCCGCGAGCTTGATCGGTGCGTCGCGTCCGGCCGGAATCAATGTTCCCATTTTCACCGCACGCAGCTCTTCAATGATCCTGTTGGCGGAAGCGTTGTTGGGCCGGCGAAAAAGGATCGCCGCGTCAAGCCCATGCGCCACCGCGGCCACGGCCGGCAGCTCCCAATTGCCGAGATGGCCGGCAAAGATCAGCGCCGGCTTGCCGTCGAGGCGAAGCTGCTCAAACAGCTCTTGGCAGCGCGGCGGGATTTCGATCCAGCTTTTTCCAGGGAAGACGGCGTCGTGCTCCCAGATATGATCCAGATGGGCGAATTCGGCGCCAAGGCGGCCGAGATTGTCCCATACGCCGGCGAGTATGGCCTCGATCTCTTGCGGTGATTTTTCCGGAAAAGCGGCGGTCAGATTGGCGCGGCCGATGCGTTGCTCGCGCGTCAACGGTCCGATCAGGCGGGCGACCCGGCCGAACAGGTTCGCCGTCTTGACGGGGTCGAAATAGCGGGTGCTGCGCAGGAGCAAGATGGTGAGGGCACCTACCGCCGCCTCTCCGAGCGGCTTGGCCGCGCGGCGAAGGCGGGCTTGGGTGCGAAGTAGCAGCGGATGCATCAGGGACCGACGCCGATTTTGCCCGATAATTTCCGGCTTTCCACGCGCTTCCGCACAGGACGGATCGGCCGCGCTAAGCCGGTTCACGAGTCAGGATCAGCGCGGCGTTCTGGCCGCCAAAGCCGAACGAGTTCGACATCACAGTGGTGACGCGGGCGTCTCGCGCCTTGTTGGGCACCACGTCGAAGGGAATTGCCGGATCCGGGATGTCGTAATTGATGGTCGGCGGAATTCTCTGATGTTCGAGCGTGAGCAGCGAGAACACGGCTTCCACGGCGCCTGCCGCCGAGAGTGTATGCCCGACCATCGATTTGTTTGACGACACGGGAATCTGCCTGGCGCGCTCGCCGAAAACGGACGAGATGCCGAGATACTCCATTTTGTCGTTCTCGGGCGTGCCGGTGCCATGCGCGTTGATGTAGTCGATCTGGTCGGACTCAAGGCCCGCGTCCGACAAGGCGTTGCGGACACAGCCGATGATCGGCTTGCCGTCGGGACTTGATCGGGTGCGGTGGAAGGAGTCCGCCAGTTCCCCGCAGCCGGCGACCACCCCGAGAATGGTCGCGCCGCGCGCGGTTGCGGCCTCAAGGCTTTCCAGAACCAGCGCCCCGGCACCCTCGGCCATGACGAAGCCGTCGCGGTTCTTCGAAAACGGCCGTGCCGCGGCTTGCGGCGGATCGTTTTGGGTCGACAGCGCCGAAAGCAGCGAAAACCGGACCAACGCTTCCGGATTGACGGAGCCGTCGGTCGCGACGCAAAGCGTGGCGTCCGCCTCACCGCGACGGATGGCTTCGACGCCGAGCTGGATGGCGCTGGCGCCGGAGGCGCATGCGGTGGAGAGCGAAATCGGCGATCCCTTGGTGCCGAACACTTCGGCGAGATGATCGGCCACCGAGCCGAACAGGAATCGTCGGTGATATTGCGTATACCGTCCGCCGCCGCTCACCCGCAGCAGGGCATCGTAGTTGATTTCGGTCTCGGGTTCGATCGCGCGGGCGAGTTCCTGGCGCTGCGGCCATTCGAGCTCAACGGGGGCGACTGCAAGAAAGAGCGGACCGGGAAAATCGCCTTTGCTGCCGATGCCAGCCTGCGCAATGGCTTCCTCGGCGACGACTTCGCCGAGCCGCTCGGAAAGGTCGGTCGACGAGAACGGCTCGACGGGAATGAAATCGACCGTGCCGGCCATGGTCGTCTTCAGCCCCTCGATGGGAAAGCGCGTAATGGTGCGGATGCCGGACTCGCCTGCGGTGAGCCTCTTCCAGTTGTCAGCCTTGCCCGACCCGAGCGAAGTCACGACGCCCATTCCGGTGACGACGACGATCGGCCTTCCGAACTTGTCGCGCGCGGCTTGCATGCTATCCCCCGTAGGTGGCATTCATTATTGCGGATATTACGAGTTTCACAATCGGACGCTAGATCGCTTCGACCAGCGCCATCCCCTCGCCCCGCCAATGACCCGCACCGATCACAACAATTTGGGACGGCGGAGAGGACATTTCAACCTCCAGTCCGGTGGGATCATTGGCCGGAAACAGCGCGCCGCGCGAGAGCGAAAGCGCCGCCAGTGCCAATCCGAGTGGAAATTGCGTTTCCATCGTATGGCCGAACAACGTTCCACTGGCGCGCACCGGAAAGGAGGGATGCGCGGCGAGGAATGCGCGCTCTTCGGAGGTCACCGGTTCGGCGCCGGTCGCACCGGTGATGATGGCGCCCTTGTCGGCGAGCTTGCCGAGCTTCGACCAAAGCTTTTCGAGCGTCGAGGTAATCTCTCCGGAGTGTTTGCGGCGCGCCATGTCGGCGACGACGTTGGTCAGGCGCGCAAAGGGTTTTGCCCCGCGCGCTTCGGCGTGCGCCCTCGACTCGATGACAAGGAATGCGCCGCCTGATCCGAGCGCGAAGCCGGGCTTGTCGCTTCGTGCCCAAACTGGAACGAACCTGTCCTTGAGATTGAAGCCGCCGAACTCATAGAGAACCAGGATATCCTTGCGCTCGCCGTTTTGCGATCCACCGATCAGCGCGATGTCGCTTTGGCCGTTAGCAATGCGGGCAAGCGCGATCCGTGCCGCATCGACGCCTGCGGCTTCTTCGCCCATGAAGGTCCGCGAGGATCCGGTCACGCCGTGCACGATCGCAATGTTGCCGGCGAGAAGATTGGAAAGCTGCGCCAGAAAAAGCGTCGGACGCAGATCGTTCATCAAGCGCTCGTTGAGAAAGCCGGGAGCCGAATTGCCCTTCGCCTCCAGATTGAGGATGTTGGAGTCGACGGTGAGATCGCGTTCGCCGCCGCCGGCGGCGACAACCATGTCCATCCGCGCCAGGATTTCCTGGTTGCCCTTGACGCCCGCGGACTCCAGCGCGAGCCCTGCGGCGTAGGTACCAATTCGCTGCCAGGCTTCCATCTGGCGTTGATCGCCTTTTTTCGGGATCTGGGCGTCGAAGTTAAGGGGCGCCTGGGGATGCACGACGCAGGGTGCAAAACCCTTCTCGTCCACCTTGATTCGGCGCTGATTGAGCGCTTCCCAATGCGCATCCAGACCCTCGCCAAGCGAAGTGGCAAGACCAATTCCGGTGATCCAGACTTCGGTCGAAGATTTCGTTTCGGTCATGGGGCGATAGCCTCTCGCGGAAACCCGACGCGCTCGGCCACCGAGTCCATGAATCCGCGCATATCCGAATTGGGGAAGGGGATCAGCGTAAAGGTGAGCGTCGCGTTCGCGCGCAGTTTGCCGCCGACGCGGATCTTCGCCTCGGTCACAGCGAAGCCCGAACCTTCGTGGGAAAGGCTGGCCTCAATGGTGGCGAGGTCGCCCGGGAAAACCGAACCGCGCACCTTGGCTTCCTTCACGGCAGCCAGGATCGGCATGCGCTCGAACTTGAGCAAGCCGAGCAGGAGCCAGCCGGAAGCCTGCGCCATCGATTCGATCAGCAGCACGCCCGGCATCAACGGGTAGCCGGGAAAATGCCCCTCGAAGATCGTGCTGTGCTGCGGAACCTGCGCTTCGACGACAATCTTCTTCCCGCCGACATCGAGGTCGACGATGCGGTCGATCAGGTGAAAATATTCGAGCTGCATCGCGCAATTAGGCGCTGGCGCCCTTGGCCGCGACCAATTCGTCGATTCGGGCGGCGAGGTTCTTCAGGACGAAATATTGTTCGGTGGTCGCTTTGCCGTCGTTGACTTCCTGGGTCCACTTTTCCAGCGGCAGCTTGATTCCGAACGCCTTGTCGATCGCAAAGGCGATGTCGAGAAAATCCAGGCTGTCGATTCCGAGGTCGTCGATCGCGTGGCTCTCTGGCGTGATCGTGTCGCGCGGGATGTCGCAGGTTTCAGCGATGATCGTTGCGACCTGATCGAATGTGGAAGACATCACTAAGCCTTTGATAAATTGAGGATAAATTACGGAACCGTGGGGAGGTGGCCGCTGCGCCCCGCAAATGCCCTATCCACCACCCGGAGCCGAGTGCCCGTATATCGGAGCGGCGCCCCGAGTTCAATGGAGGCAGGCGGTACCTGGCGCCCCCGATTTCGAGGGAAATAAACCAGCGGTGGAAAAGGCCAGAGCGCGGTTATCAGTGCCAACGAAAATGCGGCCCTTGGGGGTGGACGCGCTTCAGGGATGAGGAGGAAAGATCTGGACGCAGTCGTGGCGTCCCATCAAGACGCAATCCTGGGTCCTGCGCAGATGGGAAATACTCATGGCAAGCCAGATACCGACGGCCAAGAGCGCCATGGTGAAGGCAAAGGCGGCAATGTTGGCCAGCATGCGATGCCGAAAATCGTCCGGTTCTTCCCGCTCGCGCTCATAGCGGGACAGATCATTGGCGACCTCGAGCTTGCGCACCGCTTCATTGGGATTTCTGCGCTGGCCCGTCGGCATCGCCGCACGTGGCCGGAATTGGAGCACGCGGTGCTCTTCGTCCGAAGGGACTGAAACGATGGGCCGCTGGGTCTTCACGGCAACCGGCTCCGGGGATTTGTACTCCTGTCTAGCACGCTCACCTGGGCTCTCCCAGAAAATGTTGAGAACAGAGTACCCTATCCATCCAAAGTCTCATGGAACCTGGCGTAGTTGATTCGAATCCGTCCATCGTCGAGATCATCGAGGATATCGACATAATGCCTGCCAAATCGAATGTCGGTATGATCGTAAGACCGTCTTGCATGGATGGTTTGGGCGGCAAGGACATCATATCCGGTCACTACAACCAGAAGTGATACCTTGATGGCGCGAATGGCGTCCGCATCAAGCCCGTAAAGCGGGCTTTTTTCGTCGATGACATGGTAGAGCGTCCAGCTCAGCGCCAGCGCCGGGTGCTCGTTTCGCAACAGCGGCAGTTCGTAGAATCTTCGCTGGGTGTGGCCCTCCTTGCTCGCGACGTTGCGAAGCAACCAGAGCTTTGCGTTGGCATTGCCGATGATGTTGTGGCGTTCGTTGACAAAGCGAAGCATCAGGGTCGGCTTGCCCTCATAATTCGAGATGACCGGGTTTTCGGCGAACAGCAGCCGGGCATTTGGCCGCGCGAACCGGGCGAAGATCAGCCCGGTCATCAGCGACATCGAGAAGATTCCCGTGAACAGCTCGACGGTGGCGATGAAATGTCCGTAGTGGGTCTGTGGGTGCATGTCGCCGTAACCGGCGGTCGAAAGGGTCTCGATGCTGAAATAGAGATAGTCGATGTAAGCGCCGCCCGGCACGTTCGAGACCGGTTGATCTCCCAACCAGTAGAGCAGCGCAAAAACCGCGTTGAAGACGAGAAACACCAGCGCCGCGCCGCCGATGAAGGACGGCCACGAGGCCGTCATGCAGCGATGGCTGATATCGGCCCAGAAGTTCGGACGAAGACCTTCCGCGATAATTTCGCGACCGCCGAAACGGAGCACGCGTGCCTTCGAGATCCGTTCGCTCAGGTGTTTGAATATCATTGCTTGTCTCTTGAGGCCCGATATTCGATCAGGCCCGACTGCAGCCAGCTTGGCCGGATCATGCGCTCTCCAACAAACAGGGATGTGAGCGGACAAAACCGCCTTTGCCGTTCGCGCTGCGGGCGAAGGCAATTGATCGAAAGCCGCATCATGCCATAATCACAGCGATTGCAAGAGCATTTTTCACAATCCGACAGAGGGATTTCTAGCCATGGCGAGCGTGCGGGAACCCATCGTTAACCCCATTCCAATTCTTTCGCTCCGGCCGACTCAGATGACCGTCGGAATGAGGGAGGTGAAGGAAAAGCGCCAACGCTGGCGGGAGCACAAATCGAAGAAAAAACAACAGGAGCTTCTGGGCCGACATATGATCCCCGTGGTTCACGGACCCGACGAGCGCTTCTACGTGATCGATCACCATCATCTGGCGCGGGCGCTTCACGATGAGGGCGTTCAAGACATTCTCGTGGCAATTGTCGCCGACCTCACCATGGTCGACCGCGACGCGTTCTGGGTCGTGCTCGATGACCGCAAATGGGTCTATCCCTACGATGCCAACGGCGAGCGTCGACACTACCGTGACATTCCGAAATCGGTCGCGGACCTCAAGGACGATCCGTTCCGCAGCCTCGCCGGTGAGCTTAGGCGGATCGGCGGTTTTGCCAAGGACACGACGCCGTTCAGCGAATTTCTGTGGGCCGACTTCCTGCGTCGCAGGATGAAACGCAAAATCGTCGACCGCGACTTCGAAAAGGCCCTGGAAAAGGCGTTGGCTCTGGCCAAAAGCAAGGATGCAATCTACCTGCCCGGCTGGTGCGGACCCGCCTCGGAAGATTAGAGCATGATCCGGACCCGAAGGGCCGCGTTAGCGCAAAGTGGAGACCTCGCGACAAACGCGCAACGCGTTTGCGCGGAGATCATGCTCAAACAAAGAGACGAGTTCACGATGCGATCCACTTAATCGCATCATGATCCGGCATCGCGCTGTCCTGCGCTTACTTCGGCAGGCGGCCCATCAGGTAGAATTCGTCGTTCGGGCGCATCGCGGTGACGTTAGCCATCCGGTTCGACAGCGCGAAGAAGGCGGAAACCGCGGCAATGTCCCAGACGTCGTCGTCGCTGAACCCGTGATCGGCGATCTCGGCGAAATCCGCTTCCGAAATCAGGTGCGCCGCGGTGCTCACCTTCATGGCAAAATCGAGCATCGCGCGCTGTCGCGGCGTGATATCGGCCTTGCGGTAGTTGACGGCGATCTGGTCTGCGATCAGCGGATTCTTCGCCCGAATCCTCAGGATCGCTCCGTGCGCGATCACGCAATAGTGGCACTGGTTGGCGCTCGACGTCGCGACCACGATCATCTCGCGTTCGGCCTTGGTCAGCCCGCTGTCCTTCTCCATCAGGGCATCGTGATAGGCAAAGAAAGCGCGGAATTCATCCGGTCGGCCGGCAAGCGCGAGGAAGACGTTCGGGATGAAACCGGATTTTTCCTGCACCGCGAGCAGCCGGCTCCGGATGTCTTCCGGCAAGCTTTCGATCGGGGGAATGGGGAAGCGGCTGATCTGGGCGGTCATGGCGAAGCTCCCGCTCTCGAGATGTTCGGTGTGACTGCGCGAGAAGATAATCGACGATGGCGGCTGCGCAAAGCATATCCGGGGCAACGACGGCTTTGGCTGAAGCGCCAACGGGCTAGTGTGGCGGATTTGACGTTCGTATGACTTCGCCGCACGGACTTTTACGAACGTCGGAACCAAAGGGACACTGGCAGCTCTGTGATTGCAGTGTGACTTTGGATTTGACGTTCCAATAGCGCACTCGCGGTGAGACTGATGAGAACGTCAAATCCGCCGCACTAGCGCAGCGGCTTTTTCAATAGCGAGAAGCGGTCGGGATCGAGCCCGAGCGACGGCTGCAGCATGGGCGCCTCCACCGCCGCGGCCCGCGCTGGCGAGCGCTCGCTGGGGCTTGGGTCGTTCGGCACCTCGCGATTGGAGGTGGCGCCGCGCCAGCGCTCCAGCACGGCGCTGACGAAATGAGTGTCGTGGCCGGCAGTGACCGAGGGGACGGTCGAGATGGTCGCCTCGCTGCGCGGCAGCTGATGTACCGGCACTTCCTTGAAGCGCAGCCGCGTCGGCAGCGCCACGCCTTCGCCGAAGGCCAGCACTTCGCGCGTGCCGAGCGAGGGGACGAACGACAACAGGTTCGCAGCCGCGTCCGAGACCGCCGAGCGCAACAGCGCCTGGTCGCGCTCGTTGGCAAGGCGCATGGTGAAAAGGGTGTTGCACTGGGAAATGATGGTGGCGTCGAGTTCGGCCGGCCGTTGGGTGACGAGCCCGAGATAGACCCCGTATTTGCGACCTTCCTTGGCGATGCGCGAGACTGCCTTGCGAGTCGGGCCAAAGCCGATATTGCGGTCCGCCGAGGCGTAGCGATGGGCTTCCTCGCAGACGAACAATAGCGGTGAAACGCCGTCGCTCCACAGCCCGAAGTCGAAAGCCATGCGGCACAGAACCGAGACCACGGAATCGATGACCTCGGCGGGGAACCCGGCAAGCTGCATCACGGTCATCGGCCGGCCGTTGGATGGCAGGCGGAAAAGATGGCTGATGACCTCCGCCATGGTGTCGCCGCCGACATTGGCGCCGTCGAACATGAAGGCATAGCGCGGATCGTTGCGCACGGCTTCGATGCGCGAGATCAGCTTGTGATAGATGATGCGGGAGGATCGGTTCTCGAGCTTGCCCATGCGCTCGTCGATCAGCGCGATCAGGTCGACCAGGCGATAGGGCACCGGAGTATCGACGGTGTAGCCGACCGACTTCACGTCCATGCGCTTGAACGCAACCCGATCGGAATTCTGGTACTGCGTATAGATTCCCTTCGCCGCCGGGATGACTTCGGCGAGAATGTCGAGTTCTTCGGGCACGCCGGGGCGGCCGGCGAAGAGCACATCGACGATTTCCTCGAAGTTGAACAGCCAGAACGGAAGCTTGAGATTGCGGGGATTGAGCACAAGGGCGCGTTCGCCGAAACAGCGGCCGTACTCGTTGTGAACGTCGAGCAGGAAAATGCGCAGATTGGGTCGCGATTTGAGGATCTCGTTCATCAGAAGCGACACGCCGGTCGATTTACCGACGCCGGTGGACCCAAGCACCGCAAAATGCTTGGAGAGCATTTCCTCGATGTCGACATAGGCGACGACCGAGGGATCCTGCTGCAGCGTTCCGATATTGATCTGGTCCGATCCGTTTGGCGCATAAACCGTGCGCAATTCCTGATTGCTGATCAGATCGACGGCGTCGCCGATGGTGGGATAATGGGTGACGCCGCGCTGAAATTTCTGGCGTTCCGGGCCGCCAAGGATTTCCCCGAGCAGGTCGACCGAGGCGCTGGCGATGTAATTGTCCGAACTCGGCAGGTTTTCGCAACTGACTTCGGTGATCATCGCGACGATCGTGGAATTCGTGCAGCGGATGCTGACAAAGCGGCCCACGGTCGCCCGGATCTCGGAGTAACCCATCTGGCTCGTAGCCATCAGCCCGACGCGGGCGAGCGAGCCACGCACCGAAATCACGCGTCCCAGGGATGTCACAGTGGTCGACCCCGTCATGTCATGAATTGTGCTTGGGAGTCACTATGCCGTCAGTCCTTGCACAAACGGTTAAGCCGCAATCGGCAAATCGCGGCAAATCGGGCGCGGATGTTTCGTCTGAGGCTCGTCCCGACTGTCGATTTGCGAAGCGGATGCGCCTTCTCAATCGTTCTGGAGACACTACGCGCTGCTTAAGATTCCGTTTACCATTCCTGCAAGCGATCGGCCAAAGCAACCGCCGTCCGGCAGCCGGGGGTTAGATGCGATGTTTGTCATGGCCGGTCGCTACAAAATCGAGGGGACGATCGACCGTGCCACAATTGAAAGCGCTGGAGCTGCCGCGCGGCGTCATTTGCCCAATACGCCACGCGTGGGTTCCTGCCGATAGTCGTTGCGTGCTACTCTGATGCGCGCAGCAGGGGACGAGTTCCTCCTGCAAAGGAGGAATTATTCCCAATACCTTTTCAATTCAAAGCCTTTTGAAGTTCTCCGGATCGATGATCAAGCAGTCGATCCGCAGAAGGATCGTCTCGATCGCCGTAGGATTGATCGTCCTCATGGTGGCGACCTCGGTCCTCTCGATGGTGATGGTTGGGCGGGTGGGCCATCTGCTCGATGAGCTCACGGCGCGGTATATTCCCGCCAATGCGCATCTGACGCGGATCACTGTCCTTTCGCTGGAACGGGCTGTCGCGCTCCGCCGCATGGTGATTGCGAAAATGCAGGAGCCGCCCGATGAGGCCGGCTATAACGCCCGCAAGCAGTTTTACGAGGCCAAGGATGCCGAAATCGACGGTGAGGCCGAGGCCGCCCGCAGGCTGATCAATGCGATTATCGCGGACCCGAGCACACCATCGGACGATGCCGCGCTGGCGCGCATCGACAGCCGGATCGACAGTCTCACAACCGACGGCCGCCATCATCTCAAGCAGGAGACGGACGACCTGCTTGCGAATCTGGAAGCGCGAGACTTTGCCGCGGTCAGGCGCGGGCTTGCCCGGGTCGACGAGCTGCGCGACGAACTGGATGAAAGGATCGACGCCGTGCGGGCCAACATGCTGAAGGTGAGCACCGGCGCGGTGAAAACGATCAGGTCACAGCAGACGCAGGAGGTCCTGATCTCGGCAGTCGTAACCCTGTTGGCGGCAATCGTCGGTTTGATTTTCGCCAACCTTGTCAGCGGCGGCATCATTCGCTCGGTTCGCCAGTTGCTTGACGGAGCGCGGGCGGTCGAGGCAGGCCAGCTCGATAGATCGATCGACGTGACGACGGAAGACGAGATCGGGCAATTGGCGAGCGCGTTCAACCAGATGGTAGTTCAGCTTCGCGACAACCGGCGTATCCGCGAAACCTTCGGCAAATACATCGATCCGCGCGTCGCGGAAGATTTGATCGATCATCCGGCGCTGACCGCGGCCGAAGGTCAGCGGCGCGTGATGACTGTTCTGTTCTGCGACCTCAAGGGATTCACAAGCCTGAGCGAGGGCCTGACGCCGCAGGGGCTGGTCAAGGTCATGAACCGCTACCTTTCGGTGATGTCGGAGCCGATCCGCTCGAACCGGGGGATCATCGACAAATATATCGGCGACGGCATCATGGCCTATTGGGGCGCTCCTTTTGTCGACGAGGCTGACCACGCCCGCCTTGCATCTGTCTCCGTTCTTCAGATGATCGAGCGCATTGGAAGCTTGCGGCGCGAAATTCCTGAACTGCTCGGCGTGCGTGGCACGCCGATGGAGCAATGCGATTTGAGGATCGGCGTCGCCACGGGCGAAGCGCTGGTCGGTAGCATCGGCTCCGATTTGATGATGAGCTACACCCTGATGGGCGATGTGGTGAATTTCGCCGCCCGGCTGGAGGGTGCCAATAAGCTCTACGGTACCCGCAATCTCGTCTCGGAGAAAACCGCCGCCGCGGCTTCGGGCGCGGTCGAAGTTCGCGAGATCGATTGTGTGATCGTCGAAGGCCAAACCCATTCGCAAAGGATCTTCGAGATCATGGGAGGCGCGAGCGAACTCACCTCGCAGCAATTGTCGCTGCGCGACAATTACCTGAAAGGGCTCGCGGCTTATCGCGAGCGGCGTTGGGACGATGCGCTCGGCGCGCTGGAAGCCGCACTTGAAGCGATGCCTCAAGACGGGCCTTCGATCGCCCTGATCAATCGCATCAAGGGCCTGAAAGCGGACCCGCCGCCCCGAGACTGGGACGGGGCATGGCACATCGATAAATGATCGTAAAGCCGCGGGCTGCTGTCGCAAAGTCTCATGGCAGCCATCGCCGAAGACGGTGTCTATGGCCTGACACAACCTTGACGTCGAGGCCGGTGCGGATTTCATTTCACTGAAAGCAAGCTCGCGGCCGGAAAAGGTCTAGGGGGCAAGAAACAGGGCAGGGTGGAACGCGATGAACCGCGGCATCGAAACTTGAGCAAGCTTGCGCGATCCTCCGGGCTCGCTCCTTTCCGTATCAGGAATTATCGTTTTCAGTGGCCTGCCGATCTGCTCACGTCGTGGGCTTTCGAGATGGAGACGCTGATCCTTGGCTGGTACGTGCTCGTCGAGACCGGATCGGTCCTGCTGCTGACCTTGCTCGCCTCCCTCAACTATACCGGGACCCTGATCGCGCCGATGTTTGGCGTGGCCGGTGATCGCATCGGCCACCGCGACCTGCTCGTCATGATGCGCACCACCTATACGGTCCTTTCCGCAACCTTGATGACGCTGGCGCTGATGGGCCAACTCAGTCCGCTCTACGTCCTGATCATCGTTGCTGTCATGGGCCTCGTTCGCCCGTCCGACCTGGGCGTGCGCGGTGCGCTGGTCGCGACCATCATGCCGCCGGCGCAGCTGATCGGAGCGATCAGCGTCTCCAGAACCACGATGGATACGGCGCGCATCGCCGGCGCGCTGAGCGGGGCGGGGTTGTTCGCCGCGCTCGGCATCGGACCTGCTTACGTGGCGATCGTCGGTCTTTATGCCATCAGCACGGCGCTCACATTCTGCGTCGTGGCGCCGGCGAAACCGCATCCTGCTTCCAAAAGAGCCGACGGCGCACGGTGGCGCTCTCCAATCCGCGACCTTCGGGAGGGCGTGGCCTATGTCTGGACCACGCCGACCATGCGCGCCGCGATCTGGGTCGCGTTCCTCGCCAACCTCACCGCCTATCCTTTTTCCAACGGACTGTTGCCCTATATCGCGCGGGAGATTTACGGCACCGGCCAGACCGGGCTCGGATATCTGTCGGCCAGTTACGCCGTCGGCTCGCTGGCAGGCTCGATCGTCCTGAGCATGACCGGCGGCATCCCCGTGGCCCGGCTGATGATCAGTTCGACAATTGTCTGGTACGCGATGCTGCTTGTGTTCGCGCATTTGCAAAGCATGCCGGCCGCGATCGCCTGCCTGGTGCTGGTCGGCTTTTCGCAGAGCCTTTGCATGATTTCGCTTGCGGTGATCTTGATGCGCACAGCGAGCGAGCATTTCCGCGGCCGGGTGATGGGCGTTCGAATGCTTGTGATCTACGGCCTGCCGCTGGGGCTGCTTGCGGCGGGCACACTGATCGATGAGGTCGGCTTCACAGCGACCGCAACGCTGTATGCGGCTGCCGGTCTCGCGCTGATGCTGGGCATCGCGCTGCACTGGCGGGCTGATCTGTGGTACCTGCGCGCGCCGGCGAATGCGAACTAGCGCGGCGGATTGGACGTTCCTATCAGTCTCGCCGCGAGTGCGTTATGCGGGTCCTTTGCTTTGCCTCGCGCGGGACCTTTTCATGCGACCCGGGCAAGGGCATGTGAACTTGCCTTGCCCCAATACTCAGATATTTGTTGACTTGACCGGGTCTTTTGTACATCCGTACAAAATGTCACGTCCGTCCGACAGCGACGCAGCCGCTACGCGCAAGCCAAACATGCGCGAGGCGATACTGTGGGCCGCCGAAGAACTGTTTTCGACCAACGGGTTCAACGCGGTGTCGATTCGGGACATCGCGCAAGCCGCCGGAGCAAACCCCGGCAGCGTGACCTATCATTTCAAGACCAAGGACGGGCTGCTTCTCGAAATCTATCGGCGTCATTGCGGCCCGATGAACCGCAGACGGTCGGAGTTGCTCGCGGCGGCAAGGCGGGTGCGGGACCTCTCCGATCGCCTGGAGGCGATCGTTCGCGCCTATGTGCTGCCGGCATTCTCTTCCGGCAGCGATCTTGCAGGCGGAGGGGCGCGCTTCACCAGGCTGCGCGCGGTGATGTCGGCGGAAGGAAACGAGGTCGCGGGTCGCATCATCGCGCAGACCTTCGACGACACCAGTCACGCCTTTATCGATGCGATCTGCGAAAGCCTGCCGCACATTCCGCGCACCGAAATCGTCTGGCGCAGCCACTTTCTGCTCGGGGCGCTTTACTACACGCTGGTCACGCCGGAGCGCGTGTCGCGGCTGTCGCGGGGTGAGGCTGACGGCACCGATGCGGCTCATGCCATCGAGCAGCTCGTGTGCGCAACCGTGGCATCGCTTCAGGCAGCCCCAACGGAGCAACCGGCGCCGATACGCAGACGCGCTCCGCTACCTGCCAAGAACTAGCAGGCTAACGTGCGCGCTAGCGCCGCGGCGGACGGGTCGACGCTTAAAGAAGTTTGCGAACGGTTAGAGGCAAGGCCATGGCAAAGACAGGTTTGGTGGTTTCGGCGCATCCCGGCGATTTCGTGTGGCGCGCGGGCGGAGCCATCGCGCTTCACGCCAGGAAAGGTTACCGGATCAAGATTGTCTGCCTGGCATTCGGCGAGCGTGGGGAATCCCAGTTCGCCTGGAAGCAGCCGGGCATGACGCTGGAGAAAGTGAAGGCCGGCCGCAAGGACGAGGCGGAGCGCGCCGCGGCTGCGCTCGGAGCTGAAATCGAATTCTTCGACGCCGGCGATTACCCGCTGCACCTCGACCGCGCACACATGGAGCGGCTGATCGACATTTACCGCGAGCTCAACCCGAGCTTTGTGCTGACACATTCGCTGGAAGATCCCTACAACGTCGATCATCCCGCGGCCGCCGCCTATGCCCAGGAGGCGCGGATCGTGGCGCAAGCCATGGGGCACAAGCCGCAGGCCGACTACAGCTACGCCGCACCTCCAATGTTCCTGTTCGAGCCGCACCAGCCGGAGATGTGCAATTTCAAGCCGCAGGTGATCCTCAACATCGACGAGGTCTGGGACACAAAGCGCAAGACGTTCGAGATCCTCGCCGCCCAAAAACATCTGTGGGCGTATTACGAACGGGTCGCGCTGCAGCGGGGCATGCAGGGCGGGCGCAATTCCGGCAAGGCCATGACCTACGGCGAAGCCTATCAGAGGCTGTTCCCGATGGCATTGGAGGAGTTCATATGAAGACCGTTGTCGTTCGCAACATCACCCGCGCCGATGCCGATGTCGTCAAGCGGCTCGCCGCGCTCGGGGTCGCAACGGTGCACGAGGCCTATGGCCGCCTCGGCCTGATGAAGCCGTATATGCGGCCGATCTGGGCGGGCGGTGAAGCGGCCGGCACCGCCGTCACCGTGTTGGCGCAGCCCGGCGACAACTGGATGATCCATGTCGCGGTCGAACAGTGTCGGCCGGGCGACATCCTCGTGGTCGGCTGCACCGCCGACAATACCGACGGCATGTTCGGAGATCTGCTGGCGACATCGCTGATGGCGCGCGGCGTCACAGGACTGGTGATCGATGCCGGTTGCCGCGACGTGAAATCACTTCAAGCGATGGGCTTTCCGGTGTGGTCGAAGGCAATTTCGGCCAAGGGAACGGTGAAAGCGACGCTGGGCGCGGTCAACGTCCCCGTGGTCTGCGCCGGCATCAATGTTCACCCGGGCGATGCCGTGATCGCCGACGACGACGGCGTGGTGGTGGTGGGCAAGAAGCATGCTGCCGAGGTCGCCGTCAGGGGCGAAAAACGCCAGGCGGACGAGGAGGGCAAGCGGCGCCAGCTCGCCTCCGGCGTGCTCGGGCTCGACATGTACAATATGCGCGAGCCGCTGGCGAAGGCAGGCCTTGTCTATATCGACGAACCGGAGAGCGATTGACGTGGCGGTACGTTTGCGCACTTTGCTCGGTGATCACAAGTGCACCGCCGCGCTGAAAAGCGGCGCGATCAAGTCGGATATCGTCGCCTTCGACTTCGTCGACTATTCGCCGACCAACAAGGGCTTCAAGCCGATGGTCCGGGACGGCGCGTTCGACGTCTCCGAGATGGCGATCGTTACTTATCTGATGGCGAAAAGCTTTGACAAGCCGATGGTACTGCTGCCGCACGTAGTGCTGGCGCGATTCCAGCATTCCTACGCGCTTTACAATGCGAAGCAGGGAAACCTGAAGCCCGCCGATCTCAACGGCAGGCGCGTCGGCATCCGTTCGTTCACCACCACCACCGGCGCGTGGCTGCGCGGCATCCTCGCCAACGATTACGGCGTCGATCTGAACTCCATCGACTGGGTGACGTTCGAGGATGCGCATGTCGCCGAATTTAAAGACCTCACCAAAAGGGCGCCGGCCGGAAAAAACATCGTCCAGATGTTGCTCGATGGCGAGCTCGATGCGGTGATCGGCGAGAAATCGAATCAGGCTGGTCTCAAGCCGCTGTTTTCCGACGCGGAAAAGGAAGAAAAGGCGTGGTTTGCCAAACACGGCATCGTGCCGATCAATCACATGGTGGTCGTCAGCCAAAAACTCGCCAGCACGAATCCGCAAATCGTGCGCGAGGTGTTCAGGCTGCTGAAGGAAAGCGCAGCGGTGGCGCAAAATGCCTCGCCCCAGTTCACTCCTGACGAAATGCGCCGCTCGCTGCAACTGATCATCCAATGCAGTGTCCAGCAGGGACTTGTTCCACGCGCTTATGCGGTCGATGAATTGTTCGACGATCTGACGCCGACCTTGATTTGAAGGATTTTTCAGGATGAACCCCGAGCCCATCATGGATCTCGCCCATCTCGGCCATCTGGAATTGCTGACGCCGAAACCGGACGAGAGCCTGAAGTTTTTCGTCGACGTCATGGGCATGACCGTCAGTGGCCGCAAGGGCGAGTCGGTGTATTTGCGAGGCTGGGACGATTACGAGCGCTATTCGCTCAAGCTCACTGCCTCAAAGACTTCAGGAATGGAGCATATGGCTTTGCGGGCGCGAAGTCCGCAAGCGCTAGAGCGGCGGGTCGCGGCGCTCAAGGGGTCCGGATTCGAGATCGGCTGGACCGATGGCGATCTCGGCCATGGGCCGGCGTTCCGCTGCCGCGATCCGGACGGCCATGTCATCGAACTCTACTACGAGACCGAATGGTATGAGGCCGCGGGCGAACTGAAGCCCGCGCTGAAGAACCAGGCGCAGCGCTTTCCGGCGCGCGGCGTCAATGTCCGCCGCCTCGATCACCTCAATTGTCTCGCCGTCGACATCAAGGCCAATCGGATTTTCTTCGAGGAATATCTGGGCTGCTGCCTGACCGAGCAGATCATCCTCAACGACGGCACGGAAGCGGCGATGTGGATGACAATGACGAACAAAAGCTACGATTTCGCCTATTCGCACGATCACTCCGGCACGCCCGGCCGCTTCCATCACCTCACCTACGCGCTCGACAGCCGCGAGGATGTCTTGCGCGCGGCCGATATTTTTCTGGAGAACGGCGTCTTCATCGAGACCGGCCCGCACAAGCACGCGATCCAGCAGACCTTTTTCCTCTACGTCTATGAACCTGGCGGCAACCGGGTTGAGGTCGCCAATGCCGGCGCGCGCCTGATCCTGGCGCCGGACTGGAAACCGATCGTGTGGACCGAGGAGGAGCGCAAGAAGGGGCAGGCGTGGGGGCTGAAGACGATCGAGTCATTCCATACCCACGGCACGCCGCCGGTTAAGGGCAGGTAGCCTTGATCTACAGGCCATGACTGGCGCGGTCAGAACGGCTCCGCCAGCTTCCCGGAGAACGCGGCGGCTGCTATCATCACAGAGTTCGAGACAGAGCGGGCCTTAAAAAGGGGCCCGCATCAAGAAAATCGGGAGGAGAATTTTATGAAACGCCGGTCTGCCATCGCTCTATTCTTCATGGGCCTCGCCGCGCTTTCCTGGTCACCGCAGGCGTCAAGCGAGACCGGATGGGTCACGCTGTTCGACGGCAAGAGCCTCGACAATTTCAACAAGATTGGCGACGCCAACTGGCGGGTCGAGGATGGCCTCATCGTTGCCGACAAGGGCAACGGTTTTCTCGTCAGCAAGAACGGCTACACCGATTTTCAGATCAGGGCCGAATTCTGGGTCGAGCCGGATTCCAACAGCGGCATCTACATTCGCTGCACCGATCCCGAGAAGCTTACCGCGGAAAATTGCTATGAGGTAAACATCTGGGACGCCCGCCCTGAGCCGAGCTACGGCACGGGCGCGATCGTCAACCTCGCCAAGGTCGATCCGATGCCGAAGGCCGCCGGTAAGTGGAACGTCTACGAGATCACGGCGAAAGGTTCGACCTTCACGGTAGTCCTGAACGGGCAAAAGACAGTGGATGGCGCGAACGACCCCAAACTTGCGAGCGGGCGGATCGGCCTTCAGCATGGCCTTGGCAACAAGGACGACAAGGGCGTCGCCAACGACAAGGGCGTGGTGAAATTCCGCAAAGTCGAGATCAGGCCGCTCTAGACTTGCCGCGACTGCTTACCATTCAAGAGCTCCGTGCACCGCAAGGTGCACGGAGCCCTTTTTTGCCCGGCATGAGGCGTCGATAGCGGAAACCATCGTCATTCGATCGTGTCGTTGACGCGGATCATGATGGTCGGCGGGACCGGCAGCTCCAACTCCCTTGCGGTTTTCAGATTGACGACGAGTTCGAACCTGGTCGGTTGCTCGACCGGGATATCGGCGGGCCGGGAGCCCTTGAGGATGAGGTCGACAAATTCTGCGCCGCGCCGCCATTGCGTGCCGTGATCGGTCCCGTAGGACATCAGGCCGCCGGCTTCGGCAAACTCGCGGTAGCCGTAGACGGCAGGTAACCGCAAGCGCGCGACGACCATCGCGATCTCACTACGCTGGCTGAGCGTAAGGGGATCCTCGAAGATCACAAGTGCGCCAACTCCTGCGGCTTTGGCGGCCAGAAGCTGCGGCTCGATTTCCTTTGCCGAGCGCACCTCGAACGGGCGCAGCCCGATTTTAGCGACCTCGGCCGCTGCCCCGAGTTCCTTGTAGGCCAGCGCGGCGTAGGGCGTGCCCGGATTGAACACGACGCCCACGACCGAAGCGGAAGGGGCGACTTCGCGCAACAATTGAAGACGGCTGCCCT
>Ga0210407_10000694_pt1 | contig 36190 bp, 26 predicted proteins | sample IncBWC27MmetaG_FD_150860 | JGI IMG/M metagenome (GOLD analysis project Ga0210407, IMG submission 150860) | Forest soil microbial communities from Barre Woods Harvard Forest LTER site, Petersham, Massachusetts, United States - Inc-BW-C-27-M | ecosystem: Environmental > Terrestrial > Soil >...
TGGTGGTTTTGCAGCGGTGCAGTTCCTTCAATCGCTGCTGAGATTAGTCTTTGCTGTGGAGCTTGTTTCGTTTGGCTTTCGCGCTGCAGGGGCAATCATCGCGTTGCCGCTCTCCACGGCCGTAGTCCTGATCTTTGCTCTATGGTTATTGCGTCCCCATTTCCGGCATCGCAGTGCCGCAGGTGCAAAGCGGGTCAGCTGGCATTACTCCTCTTACACGCTACTCGGCCTTGCCGCTTTCGCTGTATTGTCGAATATGGACCCGCTCTTCGTAAAACATTTTTTCACTCCCACGATGGCCGGTGACTACGGGCCAGTGGTGACGCTGGCAAAGATAAGTTTGTTTTTGCCTTTGGCCCTAGGCATTGTCCTTTTCCCGAAAGCCACTAAGCGGCGCGCCACCGGGCGCGATCCTCGTCCAATTCTATTGCTCGCCTTGACGGCAACGCTCCTGCCGGGCTTTCTTCTGACTGCCCTTTATTTGCTATTTCCCGGATTGATTGTGCGTACGATATTCACCGCTGCCTACGCCAATCCCGGAGTTGTGTTGGGATTGGCCAATCTCGCCGCCAGCCTTTATGCGGGTTTGAACATCTGGCTGAACTATGCGTTGTCTCTGAACCGGCCGCTGTTTGTCTACGTGCTTGCCGCAATCGTGATCTGGCAAGCGGCTGGAATGTATCTGTTCGGCCGGGATACCCTGATACACATGACGTTGGTCATGATCTCGGCAGGTCTCGCCGGCAATCTCGCCGGTCTCGCTACCACGTGGTCAACGGCGTCAACTCCCGAAGCCGTTATTTCTGCCACTGACGCTGGATAGGCCGAATCACAAACAATCTCAATAGGAGCCACTTAAGAAAGAATATGCACGTACTCGTCACCGGGTCCAGCGGGTTTGTTGGGGCGGAACTTACAAAAAAACTGCTCGACGAAAACCATGTGGTCTACGCTTTGGTTCGCAATACCAGAAAACTCGCCAAGGCACTTCCGCCAAAATATCTGAATCGAGTCACGCCGTTAGAAGGCGATTTGCTAGTAGAAAGCGATCTCGAAAGACTTCAGCATCAGTTGACGAAGTCAGTTGGCCGCCTGGACATCGTTGTTGACCTGGCAGGGGGTGGCCCCTTAACTGCAAACCGAAAAGAATATAGCTTTGATACCAATTACAGGACCACCGCCAATTTGATCCGCATTCTGCGTAACAGCCAGAGGTTAGACTCTCTCTCCCTGTTCGTGTATTTCAGCAGTTTGGCTGCCATGGGTTTTCCAGACAATGGAGAAAGACGAATCCTGTACAGCGAAAGAACCGCCTGTAATCCGAAGCTGCCCCTGGAACGAGGAAAGTTTGACAGCGAAACCTTTCTAAAGGATCTTGCGAAGGCGAGTAAGTTCAGAGTTGTTGCTCTGAGGTTCCCTCAGATTTACGGACTCGCTGATGCTGCCTTTATGCAGATCATCAGCCTGCTTCGAAAGGGAGTGTTCCCCGTCGTGCGAGGAACGATGGGGAGCCTGCCGCTCATAAATCTCCGAGACGTGGTTGGCGCAACCTATGCAGTCATTCAAAATGCAAATAGGATTACAGAAAACTATGAGGTCTACCTGGTGTGCGAAGCAAGCTATTCGTACGACCAATTGCTCGACTTGGTCCGAAAGAAATTTGGCCAAGGCGGGATGTTGAGACTTCCTTATTCCCTGATGTATGTGGGCACGTCAATCGTAGAACGCATTTTTGGTGTTTTGGGCAAACCGGAGCCCCTCAACCGACGGCGGCTCATCTCTCTCACCAAAGACAGGGTCGTTGATTCCAGTAAATTTGTGAGTACCTTTCATTTCAAATTCGAGGAAAGCGTAGAGCACTTCATTTCCAACGAACTATCGTAAGTTGGCGAGCGCGTGAACCGAGGCGTTTGCGCAGGAGGGTTATTTCAAAAAGCCTAAGGTGAACATCTATGAGCAAAGTTGCAACGATTACGATCAACGACTGCTGGGAAGAATATTTCACAAATCACAGTGAAGGCTTGGGGACGACGTACGAGCGTTTCATCCTGCATGATTATTTCAACTGGCTGAAATCCCGCTATGACGTTCACACTGTCCTCGAAGCGCCATCCTTCGGGATGACTGGTGTCTCCGGGATTAACAGCCTCTGGTGGGCTTGGCAGGGTTCCAGAGTTACGGTTGTTGACCAGGCTTGCGAGCGCCTGGAAGCAATTCGGAAGGTGTGGAAAGAAACTGGTTTAAGCGCTGATTTAGTGTTCCAGCCTCCCGAGTCGGCCTCGCTGCCTTTTGCCGACGGCTCTTTTGATATGGCATGGAATTTCGCAGCCCTCTGGCACATCAAGGACGGCGAAAAATATTTGGCGGAACTTGCTCGGGTCGCTAAAAAAGCGCTCTTCTTGTGTGTTCCCAATCAGCAGAATATCTGCTGGGTCCTGCGGCCTCATGATTCGGCCCACTACGAACTGAAGAACATCAGAAAGGACTGGATCATCTCACGCCTCGCACGTCGCGGCTGGCGCCTCGTGAAGACCGGATTTTTTGATGTGCCCCCTTGGCCCGATATCGCCATGAAGAAGGAGAACATTCTGAAGATGGTCGGGTTGGGCAGACTGGCCAAATCGATGGAGTCCAGAGAGGCTGGAGGAGGGCTTTGTATTTTGGATTATTTCAAAGGCCGAGCTCCCTCTATGGAGAAAGACATTCTCAAGTACGGCTTTCTAGAACGGTCCCCCAACTGGTTGAAAACGCAGTGGGCCCACCATCGCTTTCTTATCTTTGAAAAGAGTGGCGACGCGAGTACTCACCCCGCATAGACGAAACCAGAGAATAAGGAAAACATCCCATGGATCTTTCGCTTTCGAAACCGCAAACAAGCCCTGCATCTGCGAAAATGAGGACAGAGGTGACCGTGAAAGAAAACCTCTTGCGCACATTTAAGCGATGGGGTAAAGGCATCTATCACGCCATGCCCGAAGGCGCGCTGCGCCGCTGGACGACGACGCTGGCGTATCGTCAAATCTACGGCAAGGCGCTCGCCGGCTGCACCTGGCGCAACGGCTCCTTTGTCGTGAGCACGCGTGATGGTATCGAGGTGCGCACCGTGCGCGATTTCGATCCCGAATCGCTCGCTGGAGATTTCCATGGGCTTGCGCTGCCCGCCAATGCGGTGATCATGGATGTCGGTTCGAACATTGGCGCCGTGACGCTATATTGGGCCGCCCGCGTAGGCGCAAAAGGACGCGTCATTGCCTACGAGCCCGATCCTGACAATCTGGCCTTGCTGGGCCGAAACCTGGACCTCAATGGAAAGCCCGCACAGGTCACCCTCGTGCCTCAAGGCATCTCGGACCACGAGGGAACGGTGACGTTTTTTGCGGGGGGAACTTATACGTCCTCTTGTGAGGAAACCGATAATGTCCAAGGCGCGCCGGGGAACTATCGCAAGATCGAGATTCCCGTAACCACGCTGGACGCCGAAGGCACGCGTCTCGCCCTTTCGCGCCTAGACTTTGTCAAGATAGACATTGAGGGCAGCGAGGTCGCGGCACTGCGCGGCGCACGTGCGCTGCTCGAACGTTTCCACCCGACCCTGTATATCGAAACCCACATCGTGAAGGGGCAGCGCACTGACGACGCGGTCGAAGGCTTGCTCAAGGAATACGGATACCGTCGCATCGTGCGCAAGATGCTCGTTGACACGGCCGCGATTTTCGCGGGGTTCGCTTAGCCAGCTGGATCTTGCGCCCTCACGATCCCGCTGAGTACGAACTGAAGAACACCAGAATGGACTGGATTGTTTCCCGCCTTGCACCCCGCGGCTGGCGCTTGACGACCTGATGATTTTTCGACATCCCTCCGCGCTCTCAAACGTTTCTACTTCCGCCATGGGCCTCGGGGCCAGGAAAAGGAGCAAGGGTGCATAGTTCGCTCTCCAAATCAGAAGTCATAAGTACGACTGCGGAACAGATCGAGTCAGCCAGGGGCCCGGGCCTCGCACAATTTCATTTTGGCGGTACAGCCCATGCCACATGGCTGTCGACAATTGTGATCGGTTTCATGGCGGTGGTCCTAATAGCTCTATTCTGGTTCCCCGTGAGACGTGCGTTTGCCAATGTGGAAGTTAATTACAACGAGGGATGGAATGCGTACAAAGCGGCTACGGTGGCCAGCGGACTCCCTCTATATGGCTCGCCTCCCAAAAGTCTCACCGGGGGGGTTTACTCCCCGCTTTCGTTTCACTTTATAGCTGCTTTGGGAACTCCCAATACCTTTCCCGCAATAGGCCGTTGGGTTTCGCTGATTTCGCTATTGGCCATCGGCATTTTTGTAGGTCTCATCGTAAGACGCGGAGGCGGTTCGCGCTCTGCGGCTATTTTTTCTTTTCTGATCTATGAAATCGCGGTTGCGCTCATGTTGCCGGACCGCATCGGAATGAATGACCCTGAGTTGCTTGCGGAGGCTCTGTCAATCGCTGGTCTTTATCTTTATCTCCGCAATCCAATGTCGACGCGTTTGTTATATGCTTCGGCCCTTTTATTCTGTGTGGCCGGATTTACGAAGCAAACCCTTATTGCGTTTCCTGCCGCAGTAGCGGTTGATCTCCTGTTTAGATCGCGCAAGGGATTTATTACCTGGTTTGGCGCGATGACGGTCATAGCAGGAGCGTTTTTGGCACTGACTTTCTTAATTGACGGCCGTTATTTCTTCGTTTACTTGCTTAGCAAACGTGCCTACTCGTATTCAATGGCTTGGAGCCAATTCCATCAGTATGCAACCCTCTTTCAGGGCCTGCTCGTGATCGCGACAGCTTGGTCGATATCCGCTCTCCGCTCGCGCCCGCTGTTTGTGTCCGCATTCGTGTTTAGTAACGGACTTGCGTTCCTGCTCGCAGGCGGAGCCGGAATCGACATGAATATTTTCTTCAGCGCTTTGATAACTACCATTATCGCCTGCGGCTTTGCGCTGTCGGACACGCAATTCGCGTTGGCAAGTTGGTCGTCTGGGGTCTGGAACTACACCGCAGCGTTGATGTTTGCAATCCTCGTTTTCGATGTCATGCTTTTTGTTCCAGGTCAGCTACGCCGCGACCGCGAAAAAATGAGGAACTTGTCGGCTCTCGAGGACGAATTCCGTTCGTCCGTCGAATATGTAAAAGCGCGCCCAGGACCAGCGCTGTGCGAAAGCCTTCTCTTGTGCTATAAAGCCGGCAAAACATTCGAGTACGAACCTTTTACCGTGCGGGATGAAATCGATACGGGCCTCCTAAAGGAGGATGACGTCCTACAGATGCTCAGGACGCACCATTTTCAAACTGTACAAATAGCACTGCGACCCGACGAACAGAATCTTAAAGAATGGCCCGACTTGCGAGAGAGCCTTGTCGACCAGACCGGTCCGCCTTATAAGCAACGAAGATTTACCCCCAATTTTATGAAAGAATTGCTGACAGACTATCAGCTCTCCAAGCGGACCTCAGATATGGCTCTTTTTTCTCCAAAATGAGGGCAACTCAATACAACTAGTTGAGGCTTGAGTTTTAGCCGCCGACTAGTTATACGTATACCGCATTTCACAACTCGCGAGAATGACTATCACCCCACTTTGGACCTGCACAGGAGCCTTACCCGATCCAGGTCTTGCAACTTCGGGCAACGTTCCCGTTAGAGCTGCGCGCGAGGGTGAGCGCCAGTGGGACCGCGACGAGAGTTCTAAAGTCGTGAGACGCGGGGTGTAGGCAAAAAGAATTTTGTACATGGATGCCATTAAGAAACCGGAGTCGAGCGTGCCAAGCAGCCAACGCCAAGCGCTGGTCGGCTGATGATGACGCATGGCGGGGTTACCGGCGCAATGGCGGGGAGATCGTCCTCGAGGATCGCGTCGTCGCGACACTCGCGCTCCTAGAGCTTGCGCCGGAAGGTTCGATGCTGGACGTTGGCTGCGCGACAGGTGTTATCACCCGTATCATGGCGGATAAGGCGCGTGTTGCTCGAGTAGTGGGCGTCGACTTTGAGCCCGTCGCCACAAGTGTCGAAACACGCGCAGTGAACCTCGACTCGGACGAATGCTTCCCTTTCCCCGATGCCACGTTTGACGTCGTGACGTGTCTCGAGACCCTTGAGCATGTCCACGACACCGACCACCTAGTTCGTGAGATCAGCCGCGTGCTGAAGCACGACGGCTACGCTGTGGTGTCGGTTCCCCGCATCGACGGGTTCCTCACGGCGATATGCTCGCGTTTGGGCTGCAGCCGCCTGCTATCGAATGCTCGCTAGTTAGGCGCTACGGCTCTCCCGAGCCGGGGACCCGTGTCTCCGGACACGTCTCCCACTTCACGCGACGTGGCCTCGAGCAACTTGTAGTCGCGCAGGGCTTCCGCGTGGATGCGTTTGCTCAGGCAAGCATCTATTCAGGCTGGCTGCTCGCCTCGAAGCATCCTGCGCTTTGGAAGCGGCTGCTGCTGTGGCTCTTGTCGTGGGTCCCGTTCAAGCAGGACGTACAGATTTTCCGCCTTCGACCCCAGCCCATCTGGGACATCTGAAAATAAGGCACCTTGTAAACGATTTGAAATAGGGGCCCTTTTCGATGTGGGACCAAATCAAGGCGGGTGTGATTAAGGAAGACGATGTCATCTCCCTAACCGAGCGATGGATTCAGACTCAGCCCCTCAGAATTAGCCAATAGTGGTAGGATTTTTCCCTCCTGAGCGACCTGAAACATCGCATCGCAGCTCCTCCCCAGGTAAGCAATTGCCTATCAATAACTTACCAGCAATTCTATGAGCGCCCGTAGCTGGCCCCGACCGTAAAACTGGTAGCCTGATTGCCTATATTTAAACACCAGAATGGCGGTAGCTTGTCGAGACTATCCCTGAAGCCCCAGCGCACATAGCCTTGAAAACCCATATTGTAGATCCCTTAACGGACGACCGCTGGGACTTCTTAGTTCGCCACCATGCCAATGCGTCGGTATTCCACGAACGGGGCTGGCTCGAAGCATTAAGCCGCACTTATGGCTACAAACCTTTCGTATTAACAACGACGGCGCCAGGCCAGCCACTGGAAAACGGCATTGTGGTATGCAGAATATCCAGCTGGATCACGGGATCGCGATTCGTATGTTTGCCATTCTCGGATCATTGTGACCCTCTCGTAAGCAATCCGGGTGAACTTGAGGCCCTGCTAAATTGGCTGCGAGCGGAATGCGATCGACTCAACTCCGGGTACTTGGAAATCCGGCCGCTATTAGCGGCTACCAGCTCAGATGCTGGGTTACGGCCGAGTTGCTCATATTGTTTTCATGAACTTGATCTGACACCGAGTCTGGATGAACTTTTCTGCCAGCTGCACGGCAACTCATTCCGACGCAAGATCGAACGAGCAGAGCGAGAGTGCCTTTCCTATGAAGTGAGTACCTCCTCGCGAGTTCTAGAAGAATTCTATCGGCTTGTGCTTGTTACCAGGAAACGTCATGAGCTGCTCCCACAGCCGCGAGCTTGGTTTCGGAATTTGCTTTACTGCATGGGAGACAAACTTCAAATCAGAATCGCCAGAAAAAGGAATGTTCCGATCGCGGCTATCCTCAGCCTACGGCACCGATCCTCGGTAGTTTACAAATACGGCTGTTCCGATGAGAGGTTTCACAACCTGGGCGGTATGCCGTTCCTCTTTTGGAAGCTCGTCGAGGAGAGCAAAACGGGAGGGACCCAGCGCATCGATTTCGGACGCACCGATTTGAACAACGAGGGCTTGATCACTTTCAAGAATCGGCTGGGAGCTATCCGGAAGCCGCTGACGTATTACCGCTATGCGAGGGTGCCGCGACGCATGGCGGCATTCAATCACTCGCGGGCCGTCCGGCAATTTCTGTCTATCCTGCCCAACGTGGTCTCCTCTACAGCCGGCCGAGTTTTGTACCGGCATATGGGCTGATCTCGCAAAAAAATGCATTTCCTGCCGGATGAGGGCAGCAAGAACGGCCAAGATAACTGATATGACACCCAGACTCGCATCCACCATGCAACTGAATTTTGTTCGCGAACGTCATTTGAATGTTCCCCGCACCGCTTCATGCGGAACAGGCGACATGCTCAATCAAGCGCTGAACGATCACTATCGCTGTCCTGACGGGTTCTTTGATTACCTGCTCGCCGGCCCGCTATCTGCGGATCAAGGCTATTTTCAATTCGGCCCGAATGCAATTTGTTATGGCCGTTCTTCCTCGGGCAGGTATAGCGCCGAACCGGACCTTCTTAGTGACACGCTTCCGGACGTCACTGACGATGAAGGGCGCCTCGTGTTAGGTTTCGATCCGTCCGAAATTATCGATAACCTGCGCTTGGAACGCTACGCCAAAACGGCGAATGCGGTGCTAGGAACCGAGTTTTTCCGCCGGCTCTATTATCTCTTGCGGCCATTCACAAGCCTGTCAATACGAAAGAGACTTCAGCGATTTCACGCACGTGCCTGGAAAAATCAGTCGTTCCCTACTTGGCCTGTAGACACCACAGTTGAGGAGATCTCCCAGAGACTTTTCTTAATGTCTATGGGAGCGAAGGGTATGAACAGAGTTCCCTTTGTTTGGTTTTGGCCTAATGGCGCGAATGGCTGCGTGACCATGACGCACGACGTGGAAACCAGGGCGGGCCGGGACCGTTGCGTCGATCTTATGGACGTGGATGATGCCTTTGGAATTAAGGCCGCATTTGGACTTGTTCCAGAGGAACGTTATACCGTCAATGCGAGTCTCCTAGACAAAATAGCCGAGCGCGATTTTGAGGTTATGGTTCAGGATTTGAACCACGACGGCCGGCTCTTTGATAAGCGCGAGGAATTCGAGCGCCGCGCCAAAATCATCAACAGATACGGTCGCGAATATGGCGCCGCCGGTTTTCGCGCCGCGGTTCTTTACCGAAAACCGGAATGGTTTGACGCGCTCGAGTTTGCGTTTGATATGTCCGTCCCCAATGTAGCGCATCTTGATCCTCAACGGGGAGGATGCTGCACGGTCATGCCGTACTTCATCGGGAATGTCCTCGAGCTGCCCGTAACCACGATTCAGGATTACACTCTTTTTCACATCCTCAACGAACCGTCCATCGATTTATGGAAGATGCAGATCGACTTGGTTCTGAGAAAAAATGGATTCTTGAGCTTCATCGTTCATCCTGACTATGTTATGGAAGAGAATGCGCTCCCGATTTATGAGGGCCTTTTGGCTTACCTGCGAGAATTGGCCGGCAGGGTTCCAATCTGGTGTGCTCTTCCACGTGAGGTGGATTCCTGGTGGAGAGCTCGAAGCAAGATGTCTGTCGTGAAGGAAGGAAATTCGTGGCGTATTCACGGAGACGACACAGGTCGTGCTGTACTGGCATACGCAAGTAACGTCGATGGAAAATTGCGCTATGAGCTCGCTTCCGTCGGCGAACCAGTGACGAGAATGTTGGATTCCGATCCGTATTCGATTTAACAGCGGATTGTTATCGACCGAGAGGACCTGTATAACGGCCGTTCCTTTGAGCCAGCTTGCTTCCGCGTGATATTCACTAAAACCAAGATCCCAGGAGTTTTCGAGATCGAGCTCGAGACTAAAGCAGACGAGCGTGGCTTTTTTGCGCGCACCTGGTGCGTGAGCGAGTTCCGGGCTCACGGGCTGAACACGAAGCTCATACAGTGTAGCCTTTCCTTCAACACGCGAAAGGGCACGTTACGGGGCATGCATTATCAAGCCGCGCCGCATGCGGAGGCAAAGATTGTACGTTGCACGCGCGGTTCTATATTCGACGTCATCATTGACCTCCGGCCTCATTCACCCAAGTTTAAGGACCACGTTGCGATTGTCCTCACCGCAGACAAACGTAATATGGTCTATGTCCCTGAAGGATGTGCGCATGGTTTTTTGACTCTGGAAGATGCAAGTGAGGTCTTTTATCAAATCTCGGAACTCCACAATGCAGCATCGGCGCGAGGAGTGCGATTTGATGATCCAGCGTTTCAGATTTCTTGGCCCAACAGGATTGAAGTGATTTCCGAACGCGACCGAAATTACGAGAATTTCTTGGAACAAGAACAATGCCACTGCTGAAAGAATTGGACGAGAAGGGCCTTGGGGTCGTTGGTCGCGACTTATACCGCTTTGCGAGCGAACTATACCCCATTTGCCGCAGCATCACGGGCAACGGAATTCGAAGCACCTTAAACAGAATCCAACTACAGATTCCATTAGAAATCTCCGAAGTTCCCACCGGCACACCGGTATTTGATTGGGTGGTGCCTAAAGAGTGGAATATCCGAGACGCATACATCAAAGCGGCCAATGGGGAACGTCTCGTCGATTTCCGCAAGTGTAACCTACACGTCTTGAACTACAGCGTTCCCGTGCATGCGACTATGCCGCTGAGCAAACTTAGGCCGCACCTATTCACCATTCCGGACAAGCCCGACTGGATTCCTTACCGAACCTCCTACTACAGGGAAGACTGGGGGTTTTGTCTTTCTCATAACCAGATGCTGGCCCTGGCCGAAGGTGAGTATGAAGTCTGCATTGATTCCACTCTCGAAGATGGGCACTTGACCTACGGCGAAAGCTATCTGCCGGGCCGGTCGAGAGACGAGGTCCTGATCTCTTGTCATGCCTGCCATCCCTCGCTGGCGAATGACAATCTCTCTGGGCTGAGTGTCGCCACTTTCCTGGCGCAGTTTCTCTCTGGACGCGATCTTCGCTACTCATACCGGTTCCTGTTTATTCCTGGCACGATCGGAGCGATCGCGTGGCTCGCCCGTAATCGAGAGACGGCAGGACGCATCGGCCATGGGCTGGTGTTGACGTGCATCGGAGACGACGGCCCCTTCCACTATAAGAAGAGCCGGCGCGGGAACGCCGAGATTGACCGGGCGGCGGCGCATGTGCTCGCCGAGCACAGCGAATCCTCGCAAATTGTGGAATTCACGCCATACGGTTACGACGAACGGCAGTACTGTTCTCCGGGATTCAATCTCCCAGTTGGGTGTCTGATGCGAAGTGTGTGGGGGACCTTCCCCGAATATCACACCTCGGCCGATAATCTCGAATTCATCCGGCCGCCGCAACTTGCCGGATCGCTTCGCATGTGCGTGGCTATTCTGGACGTACTGGAAAACAATCGGCGGTATCGCAACCTGAGCCCTTACTGCGAGCCCCAACTGGGACGGCGAAACCTCTACCGCACCACGGGTGGCAACACAATTGGCACGGACATTAACGCGCGCCTTTGGGTTCTGAATCTTTCCGACGGGGAGCATTCGCTCTTGGACATTGTCGAGCGTTCCGGGATTCCTTTCGCGACTATTCGTGAAGCTGCAGATTTGCTGTCCCAGAACGGGCTTTTATCGGTCATCCCCGGCGATGGCGGAGGCCGCGAAGCTTGGCATGAAGAAAAGGAAAAATGTGTTTAAGGCGGTTTGCGCAGTTTAGGTGTTTGTGAAGAAGGGCGCTGTGTGCGAGGCCGGCCAGGTTTAAGTGGTGGGCGCGACCAAGCTTGGGTAAACGGAGAACGAGGTTGCAGACCAAGACACAAGCAGATTTATCCAGCGGCAGCGCAGGACTCGCGCGGAGCCTTCCCACACGCGAACAATTGCTCTGGATGTACGAACGGATGACGCTGATCCGGGAATTTGAAGAACGCCTAAAGTGGCTCGTCGAAACAGGCGTGCCCGTCGGCGCGGTGCACTATTACACCGGTCAGGAAGCCTGTGCGGTAGGTGTCTGTGCGGCTTTAGAACCGACCGACTGGATCGCTTCGACACACCGTGGCCACGGCCATTGCATCGCAAAGGGCGTGGAAGTGCACCGCATGATGGCGGAACTGTACGGCAAATCGACAGGGACCAATCGCGGCAAGGGCGGATCGATGCATATCACTGATATCCGCACGGGAATGCTCGGCGTAAATCCGATCGTTGGCATGGGAGTGACGCACGCTGTCGGAGCTGCTCTTTCCGCCAAGGTACGGCAGACACGCCAGGCAGCTGCGACATTTTTCGGAGAAGGCGCGGCGAGTATTGGAGCTGTTCACGAGGCCATGAATCTGGCGGCCATATGGAAATTGCCGGTTATATTCGTTTGTGAAAACAACGGTTATGCCCAGTCCACACCGGTCGAGTACGCAGTCGTCGTTCCGCGGATTGCCGAGAGAGCAGCGGCGTACTGCATGCCAGGGGTGACGGTGGATGGCCAAGACGTTCTCGCGGTGTGGGGCGCTACGGCTGCGGCCGTGGATCGTGCGCGGGCCGGCGGGGGGCCTTCGCTGATTGAATGTATGACCTACCGTTACTATGGACATCACCAGGGCGATGACACGCGCCGGTACCGAACCAAGGAGGAAGAGAGCGAAGCGCGCTCGCGGGACTGCATCGAGCGATTCCGCAAGCAAATGTTGGCAATGGGGACGCTGAGCCAGGAAGAGACGGCTCTGATCGATGTCAAAAACAAAGATAAAATCGACGAGGCCGTGGCTTTCGCGGTGGCCAGTCCTTTGCCTCAACCCGGCGATCTTCTTACCGACGTTTACGTCTCCCAGCCGGAGGGGCGGGAATGATAAGCGCAGGGACGATAGCCGCCGCCGCGCGCGAGCTGAACTTCGGCCAGGCAATTAATGAGGCGATTCGATTGGAGATGCGGCGCGATCCGACGATCGTGGTTATGGGGGAAGATGTGGCTGGGGGTGCGGGCCGTGTCCATCTGGGATTTGTCGACGCGTGGGGCGGACCACTTCGCGCCACTCGGGGGCTGATCACGGAGTTCGGACCCCAACGCGTTCTGGATACGCCCATAGCGGAGATGGGTTTTCTAGGCGCTGGTGTCGGCGCGGCCATGTCTGGCTTACGGCCGATTGTCGAGATTATGTTTGTCGATCTAATTGGTTGTTGTTATGACCAGATCATGAATCAGGCCGCCAAAATGCACTACATGATGGGCGGCCAAATAGATCTGCCCTTGGTGATTCGCACGGCCTATGGCACGCGGGGTGGCGACAATCGTACCTATGGCGGAGGTGCGGGGGCTCAACATTCGCAAACACTTTACTCCGTGCTGGCGCATATTCCTGGTCTCAAGGTTGTCGTGCCTTCCACGGCTTATAACGCCAAGGGATTAACGATCGCGGCGATTCGCGACAATGGACCTGTGGTGATCCTGGAACACAAGTTTTTGGGTCTGAAAGCCAAGGGTCCCGTACCGGAAGGAGGGTACACCGTGCCGATCGGCCGGGCCGAGATCGTTCGGTCCGGGCACGATGTTACGCTCTGCGGCATTGGCCGGATGACACATATCTGCCTGGAAGCCGCAAATTCTCTCTTGAGCGAAGGCATCGACGCGGAGGTCGTGGACGTACTGACGCTTTCGCCACTTGATGAGAGCACGATCTTGGAATCGGTGTCGCGCACGCATCGCTTGATCGTCGTGGATGAAGATACCCCAACGGCGTCTATGGCGCGCGATATCGCAGCTCGCGTTGCCGACAAGGGATTCGATTATTTGGACGCTCCGATCAAGACCGTCACTGCGCCCGACACGCCCGTTCCGTTTGCCGCCGTTTTGGAGGCGCACTACACACCGGGCCCGGAACAGGTCATTTCTGCCGTGCATTCGTTTTTCGGAACTGGAGTCTGACCCGGGTGGCGCGTGCCATTGTTATGCCGAGCATGGGAATGTACACCGAAGAAGGCGTTTTGACGGCTTGGCTGAAACCTGCCGGCGCACGAGTGGCGACGGGAGAGCCCGTTGCGGAAATCACAACGGAGAAAGCAACTTTCGAGATACCCGCACCTGAAGAAGGCACCTTGCACCCTGTCGCGGCAATTGGCACAACGCTCAAGGTGGAAGTTTTGATGGGATACATCCTGCGTGAGGGCGAGACTGCTCCCGCGGGCACGAGCTCAGTGGCAGCGACTCAGGAACCAAGTCCTACGGATGTTTCGGTCAGAGCCCCAAAAGCGTCTTCAACGGCCGGCCCATTGCGGGCCAGTCCGATTGCGAAGCGTTTGGCTGCGCAGCACGGAATCGATCTCGAAAAATTAACGGGCAGCGGTCCAGGTGGACGAATCGTTGAAGCAGATATCCATGCGGCAATCGCTAAGCGCTCGTCCGCCAGACAGGCATCCGTTGCTGATCACGGGATTGCGGAACGCGTCTCTATCGCCGGTTTGCGCCGGTCATTGGCGGAACGGTTGCGCAACTCGCTGGCTACGGCAGCATCCACCACTCTCACTCGTGAAGTCAGCGCCGATATCCTCGTCGACGCACGCCAAAAGCTGACTGACAGTCTTGGTCAGGCACCGTCATATGACGCGTTGTTCGTCAAGCTCTTCGCGGCTGCGCTGCGCGAGCGGCCGGAACTAAACGCCGTGCTCGAGAACGAGACTATTGTGCGTCTTCAGGAGATCAATATTGGTTTTGCCGTAGCGGTTCCAAACGGCTTGATCGTCCCTGTCGTTCGCAATGCGGACTCCTCATCCTTCGGAGACATAGCAAAAACCATGAAAGAGTTGAGGGATCGGGTTCTTGTCGGGCGACTGCAACCCGCCGACCTCGAAGGTGGTACCGCTACGATCAGCAATCTAGGAAGTCACGGCATCGACGCCTTCACGCCGATTCTGAATGGGGCGCAGTCGGCCATTCTTGGAATAGGACGAATCGTTCAGCGTCCTGTGATCCGCAGCAACCAGCTTGCGATTGGTCACACGTGCGTATTGAGCCTTACTTTCGATCACCGCGTCACCGATGGCGCTCCCGCTGCGTTGTTGCTCGATGCCGTTGCGCGTCGCATGAATGATCAGCAGTTCTTCATTTCCTAATCCAACTGACCAGACGCAAATGCCCTCTGGAAACCCAGTGGATCTTTTGCAGCTTGCCAAGCGCATCCGGCAGCACTGCGTTCGGATGACCGGAAAAGCGAATGCTTCGCATATCGGGGGCTCTCTGTCTGCGGCAGACCTGCTCGCCGCTGTTTACGGAAGAGCCCTCCGATTCGATCCTCAGCGCCCGGATTGGCCCGATCGCGACCGGTTCATCATGAGCAAAGGACATGCATGCTCCGCGATGTACGCGGTTCTCGCGGAGAGTGGTTATTTCCTTGTCGAGCGGTTGGAAACATTTTATGAGAATGGCTCGCCATTGGCCGGCCATGTGATGCACAAAAACGTGCCCGGCGTCGAACTCTCCACGGGGTCATTAGGACACGGACTGCCTGTAGCAACAGGAATGGCCATCGCCGCCAAGCGGGATAAACGGCCTAGCAGAATTTTCTGTATGATCAGCGACGGCGAATGTGACGAGGGTTCAGTGTGGGAAGCTGCCCTCTTCGCACCGCATCATAAACTCGATAACCTGATCGTCATCGTCGATTACAACAAAATTCAGAGTCTCGGCGCGGTCAAAGATGTCATCGATCTCGATCCATTAGCGGACAAATGGCGTGCTTTTGGCTGGGCAGTACGCGAACTGGACGGCCATGATTTGTCAGTAGTTGAAAAGGCTGTGACCGAAGTGCCTTATGAGGCAGGCCGGCCATCCTGTATTGTCGCCCATACGATAAAAGGCAAGGGCGTGAGCTTCATGGAGAATAAGCTGTTGTGGCACTACCGCGCCCCCCTCGGCGAGGACCTGACGAAAGCGCTGGCAGAACTGGAACAAGCCAAATGAGAACCGCGTTCCTAAAAGAGCTATTCGAACTGGCCAAGCAGGACGAGCGCATTGTTCTGATTGTGGGCGATCTCGGGTTCGGCGTTGTGGGCCCGTTCATGGAGCAATTGCCCGGTCAGTTCATTAATGCCGGCGTGGCCGAACAGAACATGACCGGGATGGCAGTAGGCATGGCTCTGAGTGGGAAGATCGTCCTGACTTACTCCATTGCTAATTTCCCGACGCTGCGTTGCCTAGAGCAAGTGCGGAATGACGTTTGCTACCACAATGCCAACGTGAAGGTGGTCTCTGTAGGTGGCGGATTCACATACGGCGCCATGGGAGCGACTCATCACGCGATCGAGGATCTAGCGGTGATGCGGGCGCTGCCGGGGTTGGTGGTTGTGGCGCCGGGCGATCCAGTTGAGGCTCGTGCCGCAACGCGCGCCGTCGTCGCCCATTCCGGCCCCTGCTATTTGCGCTTGGGCAAGGCTGGCGAACCTGTCGTCCACAGTGCCGCCATTGATTTCGAAATCGGCAAGGCCATTTTCATGCGCGAAGGCACAGACGCCACTTTGATATCCATCGGCGGCATTTTGCAAAACACTGTCCGTGCAGCGGAGCATTTGGCCGCAGCAGGAATCGAAACACGGGTATTGAGCATGCATACGCTGAAACCTCTTGATGTTGAAGCCGTGCTCGCAGCGGCTCGCGAAACTGAGGCCATCTTCACTGTTGAAGAGCACAGTATCCTCGGCGGCCTGGGCACTGCCGTCGCTGAGGTACTAGCTGAAGCAGAAGGGATTAAGGCCCCGCTGAAACGAATCGGTGTCCCCCCAGCGTTCTCGCCCCACATTGGGAGCCAGGACTACATGCTGCAATGCCATGGTCTGACGGCTGAAGCTATCGCAAAAACCGTCGCGGCCACCTTGCAATCGCTCACAAGCAGCAGCTTCTCATTCAAAGAGCAGAAGCGCGGTTCCTGGAACACCTGACACGAAAAATCCACCTGTGGACTCCCTGAAAAATCAACTCGCAGTCGTCACCGGCGCAAGCAGCGGCATAGGGAAGGCAATTGCGCTGGCTCTGGCACAAAGTGGCGTCGAGGTCTGTTTGGTCGCGCGTCGGCGAGAGGCCCTCAATGCTGTGGCGCTTGAAGCCCAGGGCAATGGCACTCGAAGCCACGTATATTGCGCGGATCTTACTAGCGACAAAGATATAGATGGTCTGCGTGAAAGTCTGCAGCGCGATCTTGGCCGACTGGATATTCTCATTCTTTGCGGCGGAGCCATTTCTCACGGACCCTTGGAAAAAGCGCCTCTCGCGGAGTTCGACTTGATGTACCGCTCCAACCTCCGGGGCCACTACGCCCTGACTCAAGCCTTACTGCCGCTGCTGCGCAAACAGCATGGCCAGATCGTGTTTATCAATTCGTCTGCAGGGTTGCGATCTCCCGCTTCCGTCGGGCAGTTTTCTGCCACGCAGCATGCGTTGCGGGCCGTTGCCGACAGTCTGAGAGACGAAGTCAACGCCGACGGCGTTAGGGTTCTGACTGTCTTCCCCGGCCGCACCGCGACGCCCCGCATGGCAGCTCTTTTTGAAAAAGAAGGCCGAGCATATCGCCCGGAATTGTTGATGCAACCGGAAGACATTGCTTCAATGGTGACCCATACACTTTCGTTACCGCGCACCGCGGAGGTAACCGACATCAGCATGCGACCCTTTTTGAAATCTTACTAACCCTTTCCTTTTCAGGCGTAGTTAGGAGGAGTATGAGTTCGCCGAATCACTCGGGATGCAGGTTTTGCAGATCCAAGCTGGAGCACACCTTCGTGGATCTGGGAGTATCGCCTCTGGTTCAGAGCTTCCTTACGCTCGAGCAACTGAACCAGATGGAGCCATTTTACCCTTTACAGGTATTTGTCTGTGGAGAATGCTTTCTTGTCCAGCTCAAGGAATTTGTCGCTCCCGAAAACATTTTCAGCGACTACCTCTACTTCGCATCCTACTCCGACACTTGGCTTGCCCACGCCAAACGCTATACCGATGAGATAGTTCGGCGATTTGCGATCAACCGAGAGAGCTTTGTCATAGAAATTGCGAGCAACGACGGATATCTACTGCAATATTTCGTGGAGAAGGAAGTGCCCGTGCTCGGTATCGAACCGGCTGTCAACGTGGCCGCGGTGGCAGGGCAGAAGGGCGTCCCCTCACTCGTTAAATTCTTCAGTAGTCGGACCGCCCGCGAGCTCGTGGCCGAAGATAAAAGGCCCGATCTCTTGCTTGGAAATAACGTGCTGGCCCATGTGCCTGACATCAATGATTTCGTCCAGGGTATGAAGATTTTGCTTAAACCGCAGGGAGTCATCACGATGGAATTCCCCCACCTCATGCGACTGATGGAAGAAAATCAATTCGACACGATCTATCATGAACATTTCTCGTATTTTTCGTTTCTGACCGTTGAGAAAATCTTCGCCGCTCACGGGCTTACATTATTTGACGTCGAGGAACTTACTACTCACGGAGGTTCGTTGAGGATCTTTGCGCGGCACGCTGAAGATACCTCCAAACCGGTCGGGCCGCGTATCACAGAACTGCGAGATCGAGAGGAAGCCTCCGGGTATGCGCGGCTTGAGACTTACACGCGCTTTGCTGAGCAGGTCAAGGAAACAAAGCGAAAACTCCTCGAGTTTTTTATCCGAGCCAAGCGCGACGGGAAAGCAATAGCGGCCTACGGGGCGGCAGCGAAGGGCAATACACTGCTGAATTACTGCGCCATCCGGACTGATTTTCTCGATTACACAGTGGATCGGAGTCCTCATAAGCAGGGGAGATTTCTACCGGGGACGCATATCCCCGTATATTCACCTGAGCAGATCCGCAAAACCCGCCCGGATTACTTGCTGATTCTGCCTTGGAATTTGAAGGACGAGATCATTCAGCAGAACGCGTACATCCGTGATTGGGGAGGTAGATTCGTAGTACCCATCCCCGAGCTGACCGTATACGCCTAGTCTGCGCAACCGTTCCCAGGAGACGGTTCATGTGTAGCTACGGCTGCCACTAGACGGAATTCTCGTGCACATTCTGTCCTTTATAATTCTCAGGAAGATACTTAGGTTCCCTCACATCAGATCTAAGTCCTACTAAATCATAGAGATAGCTCTAGTTCGTTTGGAAGGACGCATGCAAAAGTGGTGCCTTGCACCTGCTGCAACAAAGGCCGACGTTGAAAGGTTGAACGGCCGTAAGTTGCCGGGTGCGAGTGGAAAATAAGCTCTTGGCCAGACGTTCCTAAGTAATGCCCACAACAGCTGGCGCCTGCGAGTCTGCCTGCACGGTGTGTGTTTTGCTTTGTACCCGATGTTTGGAACGCATGCCCACAGACAACGTGAATCCTGCGGAGAATATTGATGCCGATTAGCTTGCACCGCCTCAAGTATTCGGGAGTCTGCACCCTGGTCAGTCGATCTTTGGCCGCCATGCTCTTACTATTGCTCTGGGGGACGCCCGGTCATGCACAGTCAGGCATCAAGCTTGTGCAGCATAGGGGGATCGATGCTGGCATTACGACGACTGCCTCGCTAGCGTTCGCCAGCGCTAACACTGCTGGTAATTGGATTGGTGTCGCAATCCGCGGAGGCATGTCAAGCTCGCAGGTCTTCACAATTGTGGATTCCAATGGAAATACGTATAAAAAAGCGGCGCAAGTGGGTTTCACATCGAGCGCCGTGACTCTGGCGATTTATTACGCCGAAAACATTAAAGGCGGAGCGAATACGGTTACCGTGTCGGAAACTATCTCGGGACCGTTCCGTATCGCCATTCTCGAATATTCCGGTGTGGCGACGTCGAATTCTGTGGACGTAGCGGCGGCGACAACAGGGACCAGTACGTCGCCGAATAGCGGGAATCTGAACACGACGGCAAGTGGAGATTTGCTGCTGGGGGCAGTTGGGACAGCGGATTCGGAGACGCTCACCGCGGGAAGCGGGTATACGATCGAAGATTCCGTACCTGCGGCGCCGAATACGAAGCTGATCACGGAGGATCAGATACAAGCCGCTGCGGGTGTGGCTTCGGCGACGGCTACGCTGACCAGTTCGGACGCGTGGGGAGTGGTGTTGGCGGCCTTTAAGTCAGCCGGCGGCGTAATTAGTCCGACTATCACAGGTCTGAGTCCGACGGCCGGTTCGGTAGGCACATCGGTAACTATTGCGGGTGCGAACTTCGGATCGAGCCAGGGTAGCAGCACAGTTACGTTCAACGGGACCACCGCAACGCCAACGAGTTGGAGTGCGACGAGCATTGTGGCACCTGTGCCAGCTGGAGCAACCACGGGGAACGTGGTGGTGACGGTAGGTGGCCTAGCCAGTAACCCTCTGGTGTTCACGGTGACCTCTGCGCCCATTATCACGAGTGTGACTCCCACTTCCGGTCCGGTAGGGACTTCCGTGACGATTGCGGGTGCGAACTTCGGATCGAGCCAGGGTAGCAGCACGGTTACGTTCAATGGGGCCACAGCAACGCCAACGAGTTGGGGTGCGACGACGATTGTGGTGCCGGTCCCCGCCGGAGCAAACACTGGCAACATTGTCGTGACCGTCGGTGGCGTAGCAAGCAATGCCGTGCCTTTCAGCGTGACAGTTGTAACGAGCATCAAGCTGGCGCAAACGGCGAGTCTCGACGCAGGCACAACAACCACGGCATCGCTGGCTTTCACTTCCAGCAATACTGCGGGAAATTGGATTGGTGTTGTCATTCGCGCAGGTCTTTCCAGCTCGCAAGTTTTTGCGGTTACGGATTCCAACGGAAATACGTACCGTCAAGCCGTGCAGTTGGGTCTCACCGCTAACAGTATGACGATAGCTATCTACTATGCGGAAAACATCAAAGGCGGAGCAAACACCGTCACCGTTTCGGATACGGTCTCAGGTCCACTGCGAATTGCCATCCTCGAGTATTCGGGTATCGCGATGTCGTCCTCACTTGATGGTACCGCCATGGGGCAAGGTGTCAGCGCGACGCCAAGTAGTGGAAATTTGACTACGGCCGCCAGCGGCGACCTCCTGCTTAGCACGATCGCAACAGTCAACTCTGGAAGTTTCACGCCCGGAACCGGTTACACCATTGAAGATTTTGTCCCGGCCCCGCCGAACACCAAACTGATCGCTGAAGATCAAATACAGGCATCGTCCGGTACGGTGTCGGCAGGTGCGACCCTCGCAACCTCAGACAATTGGGGCGCAGTATTAGTAGCAGTCAAGGCTCCAGGAGGTGTAGCGGGTGGTCCATCGAGCATCACGGCCACTGCCGGTACTCCGCAAAGCACCGGAATCAACACAGCCTTTGCGATCCAACTGCAGGCGACTGTAAAGGACCCATCTAATAACCCGGTCAGTGGAGTAACCGTAACGTTCACAGCTCCGACAAATGGGGCAAGCGGCAGCTTCGCGGGCGGCGCGAAGACGGCCACGACGAACGCACAAGGCGTGGCGACTGCGCCTATCTTCACAGCCAATAGCGTGGCGGGTGCATATAACGTGAGCGCATCGGTGACGGGCGTTGCCGCTGTTGCGAACTTCTCGCTCACAAACCTGTCTGGCGCGGCATCGGTTATCACGGCTGCAGCTGGAACGCCGCAGAGTGCGACGGTAAATACGGCATTTGGGACACAGTTGCAGGCGACGGTAAAGGACTCGTTCAACAATCCGGTCAGCGGAGTGACGGTGACGTTTGCGGCTCCGTCGAGCGGGGCAAGCGGGACGTTCGCTGGCGGCGTGAACACGGCTACTACGAATGCGCAAGGGGTCGCGACGGCAGCAGTGTTCACGGCGAACAGCACCGCAGGTGGTCCGTATACAGTCACAGCAACAGCGACTGGAGTAGGCACCCCCGCCAACTTCTCGCTGACGAATACGGCCAGTGTGGCGGTCAACATCAGTCTCGTCCAGCACACCAGCCTTGATGCGGGTATCACTACGACGGGCTCTCTCGCTTTTACATCGAGCAACACGGCAGGAAATTGGGTCGGCGTTCTCATCCGCGCCGGGCTTTCCAGTTCGCAGGTCTTTACGGTCAAGGATTCCAACGGAAATACGTACAACAAAGCAGCGCAAATTGGCTTTACGTCAAGCGCGGTGACGCTCGCAATCTATTACGCTGAGAATATCAAGGGCGGAGCGAATACCGTCACTGTAACAGACACAGTTTCGGGCCCGCTGCGAATTGCCATTCTGGAGTATTCCGGTGTGGCGACGTCGAATTCGGTCGACGCATCGGTGGCGGCAACGGGAACCAGTGCGTCACCGAACAGCGGCAGTCTGAATACAACGGCCAGCGGAGATTTGCTGCTGGCGGCAGTTGCAGCGACGAATTCGGAGGGTTTCGCAGCGGCAAGCGGGTACACCTTGGAAGATTCTGTGCCTGCGCCGCCCAATACGAAGCTCATAACGGAGGATCAAATACAAGCGAGCGCTGGTGCGGCCTCGGCAGGTGCGACACTGAGTGGCTCAGACACCTGGGGAGCAGTGCTGGCGGCTTTTAAGTCGGCTTCCGCGGGAAGTACGGGACCAAGCATCACGAGCTTGAGCCAGACTACCGGGGCAGTGGGTCTGTCGATAACGATCACCGGTACGAACTTTGGAGCGACGCAAGGGACCAGCACGGTGACCTTCAACGGGACGACGGCAGCTGTGTCGACCTGGAGTTCGACGAGCATTGTTGTCACCGTTCCGACGGGAGCCACCACCGGGCCCGTGGTGGTGACCGTGGGCGGCGTAACCAGTAACGGCGTGAACTTTACCGTCATACCCACTCCTAACATCAGCAATATCAACCCCGCTTCAGGACCATTTGGTACTTCAGTAACTATTACGGGGACAAATTTCGGCGCGAGCCAGGGATCAAGCACGGTGACGTTCAACGCAATTGCAGGATCACCTACCAGCTGGAGCGCCACCAGTATTGTTGTCCCAGCGCCCAATGGGGCCACAACCGGAAATGTCGTAGTAACGGTTGCTGGTTCCGTCAGCAATGGTGCCCTCTTCACTGTGACTACGACGGGTCCGAGCATTTCGAGTTTGAGTCTGACTCAGGGGCCAGTCGGCGCGACCTTCACCGTCAACGGTTCGAATTTTGGCGCAACTCAGGGGAGTAGTAGTGTCACCCTCAACGGCGCCGCTATGACAGCCGTCAATTGGACTGCCAGTAGCATGGACGTGACGGTTCCTACCGGCGCAACGACTGGGAATGTCGTCATCACAGTTAACGGAGTTGCAAGCAACGGCGTAACTTTTACGGTCACGCCCGCTCCTGCAATAACCAGTATCAATCCCACAGCCGGTCCAGTCGGAACGAATGTGATCATTACCGGCACAAACTTCGGACCGACCGTGGGCAGTATCCAGAGCTTTGTCACGTTTAACGGCGTACAGCCGAGAGCATCGAATTGGACCAATACCAGTATCACAGCTCCGGTACCGACAGGGGCCACAACCGGGAATGTAGTGGTGGACGTTGGCGGAGTACCGAGTAACGGTGTACTTTTCACGGTCGGTGCAGTGCCGAGCATCACGAGTCTGAATCCGATCGCCGGGGCAGTGGGAACCTCTGTGACGATAACTGGTGCCAACTTTGGGGCCTCGCAAGGAACCAGCACGATTAAATTTAACGGTACGGCCGCAACTCCGACGAGCTGGAATGCAACCAGTATCGTCGCCCCCGTGCCGACAGGGGCAACGACCGGCAACGTGGTCGTTGCCGTGAATGGCATAGTTAGCAACGGAGTCAACTTCACTGTTACGACGTCGAACAATATTTCCCTCGTGCAACATAGGAGTCTCGACGCCGGCACGGCGACTTCGGGATCTCTTGCCTTCACAGTAAACAATACTGCCGGCAATTGGATTGGCGTCGTAATTCGCGCGGGCCTTTCCAGTTCGCAGGTGTTCACAGTCACAGATACGAATGGCAATACATATCAGCGGGCCTTCCAGCTCGGTGTGGGTTCGAATTCGCTTACCTTCGCGCTGTACTATGCGGAAAATATCAAGGCCGGAGCAAACATCGTTACCGTCTCGGATACGGTCTCCGCTCCGTTCCGCTTTGCGATTTTGGAATATTCGGGTGTTGCGACGAGTAATTCCCTGGACGCTACACCGGCAACGGCACAAGGGAGCAGTTCAACACCGAACAGCGGGAGCTTAACGACAGGAGCGGGGGGAGATTTGCTGCTGGGCACTGTTGTAACGGTGAATTCAGCCACGATGACCGCCGGCAGCGGCTACACCATCGAAGAAGCTGTGCCAGGGGCGCCGAATACGAAGCTAGTCGCCGAAGACCAACTCCAAACGACAGCTGGATCCGCCTCGGCTAGTGCATCGCTGGCTAGTTCGGATACCTGGGGCGCAGGCTTGGCAGCTTTCCGATCAATTAACGGTACGACCTTACCAATCACGATTAGCGTGTCGCCCACCGCAGCATCCGTTCCATCGGGATACGGAACGCAAAACGTTACCGCCACGGTAGCGAATGATTTCCAGAACCGGGGTGCGACGTGGTCTCTGTCGGGTGCTGGTTGCAGCGGCAGCACTTGCGGCACTCTCTCCGGCATCACAACCACGTCCGTAACCTACAACGCTCCCCCGAATGTGCCAAGCCCGGCAACCGTGACTCTGACAGCTACGGCCGTCGGCGATACCACGAAAACAGCTTCTGCAACGATCACAGTAACGCAAGGCGTGATCAATGTGGCGGTCTCGCCAAGGCGTGCGGCGGTCACTCTGTCCGCGTCACAAACGGTGCAGTTCACCGCCAATGTCGTCAACGACCCCTCGAATGCTGGGGTAACTTGGCAAGTCGACGGAAACAACGGTGGGAACGCCACGACTGGAACTGTGTCGGCTACCGGTCTTTATACGCCCGGCATGCAGGCGGGACAGCATACTGTCACCGCCGTAAGTAATGCCAACGCTAACGTCAGCGCTTCCGCTATAGTTGCCGTCACCGACTTGACCGGCGTTTATACGCAGCATAACGATCCGCAACGAACGGGACAGAATGTGAACGAATACGGTCTCACTCCGGCGACCGTGAGCCCTAGCACCTTCGGTCAGCTTTTCTCGTGTCCTGTCGATAGCTACGTTTACGCTCAGCCGCTTTGGGTCGCCAACCTGAACGTCGGTGGCAAAGTTCGGAATGTGGTCTTTATTGCTACCGAGCACGATAGCGTCTACGCGTTTGACGCAGATTCGCCCTCTTGTGTTCAGCTCTGGCAGGTGAACTTCCTGGGGACTGGAGTGACCACAATGGGTCCGTCAGACCTCGGCGGCAACACCGATATCACGCCAGAAATCGGAATAACATCCACGCCCGTAATTGATCCGGCGACGAACACTCTCTACGTCACTCCCAAGACCAAGGAAACTGTTGGGACTGTCAATGGTCAGGCGTGCTCCACCGCTTCACCGTGTTATGTCCATCGGCTCCATGCCTTGGATTTGTTCACAGGAGCAGAAAAGTTTGGCGGACCTGTGGTTATCTCGGCCACGAACTTCAACTCATTCAAGCACTTGCAGCGCCCAGCCTTGCTCTTGGCCAACAACACTCTATACATCGCTTTCGGTTCTCACGGCGATCAATGTCCTTATCAGGGTTGGGTTATGGGTTACAACCCGTCGACATTGACTCAGGTGTTTGCACAACCGCTCACCGTACCACCGCCGAGTCAAGGATGTACTCGAGGCGGCATCTGGTTAGGTGGTGCGGGACCTGCGGCGGATGCAAACGGCAATGTATATGTCTCTCTAGGGAACGGCTCTTACGACGGAAACAACAATTTCGGAGACTCCGCCGTAAAGCTGAGTCCCACAGGCTCCATTCTCGATTGGTTTACTCCCTTTAACCAGTCCGTTTTCCTTGCCAACGATATTGACCTTGCCTCTTCAGGTATCGTCGTATTGCCGAATTCCGTGGCTTCCACCACGCATCCGAATTTGGCCATCGCTACGGGCAAGGTCGCCATTTTGTATCTCCTCGACATCAGCCAATGTGCTGCATTGCGATGCGCTCCGGGTGAGACCAAGATGGGTAAGTTCAATTCATCGACCGACAACGATGTGCAGGAAGTCGTTCCTGTGCCTCCGCCGAATACAACTCTGCTCGACGGCGGCAACTATGGCGTACCGGCCTACTGGAACGGGAACATCTATACTACGGGGCAAAACTTCCCCCTAAGTCAGTTCCATGTTTCGAATGGTACGATCTCAACACCACAAAGCGCTCAGTCCACCAACACGTTCCCGCCGCGAGGGGGAACACCGGGGGTGTCCGCGAATGGCACCACTGGAGGTGTCGTTTGGATCATCGATTACACTGGTTGGCAGGCCAATACCCCTGCGATCTTGGACGCTTACGACGCTAACAACGTTGGGACGTTACTCTACAGCAGTCCAACGAGTGGCACGGGAGCTGCCGGCCCGGCAGTGAAGTTCACCACGCCAACCGTTGCCAACGGGAGAGCATATGTGGGCACGCAATTCGGCTTCTCTGTGTACGGGATGCTTCCCTGAAACCTAACTGCCCGAGATTACGGTTTGCCTCGGGCAGAGGATATGCTGGACTGGAGTATTTATTAAAGGATGAAGAAGGGCGCGACTCGGTGCCCTCAGCATAAGTTTATGTAGCCGGGGCCTCCCAACGGCAAGATCATGTGGCGAAACCGCGTATGGATCGCCGGGCGTATTGCCGAGTGTTAGAAGCGTCGAATGGTTTTTAGCAAGCAAGCCTATCTTAACGTCAATCCCTACTCCGCCAGCCCTGCCTTAAATACCGGCCTTCAAATTCAAAAGGAGATCTGTGACTAAGTTTACGCTTGCTATCATGGCAGCCGCGCCGATCGTTCTGACATTCAACTCCTCGATGGTTGTCCACGCCCAACTTTCGCCCTCGCCCATCACGCGGGCTTCTTATACACAAGATCGAGCCTTGAACGCTCAAGCGGAATACTGCTACGCCGACAATCAAGAAGACCACAGAGAAGCCCTACAGGCGGCTACCGCAGCTCCGAGCGACCCTGCTCGGAAGCAGGCTTCAGCTCCGCAGACCCTGAATAACGAAGCCGCAACGGCGTTCGGCATCGAGGGGCTGAAGAACTCCTGTCAGGCAGTAATAGCATTTCTCAAAGAGGATGAAACACAGGCTCGTAACGAGTTGAACGGCAACGTTAAGAATATGTTTCTTAGGGACACCGCCGACTTGGAAAGCTTCATAAACCGATTCACGCGTGTTGTCGCGGGGATGGAGTACGGGGCCATCTTCAACGATGCTTACAAGGCCCACAAAGGCGACATACCGGAGCGACAGAAGTATCAGCTGGAACTAGCAACGCATCAAGCCTCCAAAAATGCGGGCAAGTATGCATTTGCCAAAACCACAGTCAGAGAGGGCGTGAAAACCGTTGTCGTGCAAATGTTCCCGAGAACTGCTCCTCTGCTTAACGAGCAGGTTGTGACGATCGCGTCCAGCACGTTAGTCAATGTCACTAGTTTTCTCGATGGTTCCGAATCTAAGGCCGGCGATCCCAGTACGATCATAAGGGACAGTAGTGGGACCTTTTCTATAGACGACAAACGGCAGGCTCTCTACCGCGAATGGGGCCGGTTCGATCAAAATGATTCGAGCTGGGACCGCCGGATGGCAAGAAATTTAGTCGACGACACCGAGATCGTTTATCTGCAATCAGTACGACCGCCGCCAGGTAAATCCCGCCCCAGCCAGTGATGGGACAAGCGGTCGTTTTCTCCAAACCTACTGCGGCCCCGTGGTGATGGCGCCGAGGGCCGCCTTGCCGTCGAACGAGACTTGTCTGCCGGCGAAATTCGCAAAGATTCTCTGCCCCACGTAGAGTTGACCGACGATGCCTGCATTGGCCACCCTGAACCGAAACGACTGGCCTGTGGCATTGTCCTTGGCTGTGACAATTCCGCTGCTGTCGTTGATATTTGTGATGAGGCCTTGTTTCCATGACGGCGAGACTTTTTGAGCTGTAGGACTCTTAGCGGCTGGGCCTTTCGTAGGTGCGGAAACATTGGTGATCCTGCCAGCTAGATTGCGGCTATCCAAGAAGACCTCTCGGGTACCCCGATTGGCAAACACCGGTTGGCCCACCTTCAACTGCTCGAGTTGGGTATTGTTGACAAGCTTGAACTGGAAGAGCTGCCCGCTGGAATTCAGCTTTGCAGTGACTATCCCCTTTGCTTTGTTGATTGTCGTAATCTCGGCATTTGCCTGGAAGTCTTCTCCTTCCTTTCCTGGCGCGTCTTGACCGCTGTTGCTGGATAACGCATCTGACGTGAATCGTAGCAGAGCCCCAAACGCGGCTGACCATGCCAGTACGCCCTTCAGGAAACCGCGCCGGCTGCTGCGGACTTGAGCCACGACACTCGCCAAAGTCTCTTCGGAATCGATCTTTGTCATGCCTTTCTCCTCTTCAATTAGCAAAGGTTCGGAATTTCATACTTCTGACCTGTCAGGCAGCGCCCAAAGGGAATGTTTAGCTTGCTTAGCGATGTTGATCGCGTCGTCCACGCGTTCGAAGCTTCGCTTGAGCTGCGACTGAACCGTCTTTCGCTAATATTCAGTTCCGGCTCTGATACTTAAATGAAGATACCGCATCTCTATCCAAAAACGAGGTCCGCAGCCTTAGTCAGAATAAGATAGCCCAAATAGTTCGGAATGGCCGCTTTTGAAAAGAGCCCTCGGCACGTTCTTATAAACTCCTCTTGTGAAACTCTTCTAGGCATAACCGCCACAACCACCAATCCTGTTGGAGCGTTTCCGTGGTGGACGTTTACGCCCGATCAGAGTCATACGGTGGTCACGGCAGGTTACGGAACGCCCAATACCGGAAACGAGAACCTGTAGAAATGCACATACGCGACGACGACCTGGGATGGCGCGAATTATTCGTTCACTTACACGCCGGTCTCAGGGACGCTTACCGTCAATATGGGAAAGTTCTCACATCCGATTACGGCACTATGGTACGACCCGACGACGGGTATTTCTTCGCTGATCAACGGATCGCCTTTCGCTAACAGCGGCTCGCAGACGTTCACCACTCCCAGCACGGCACACCTTGACGGAACGCACGATTGGGTACTGGTCCTCCAATAGTTTGCGTCTGATCAAGACCGCTTAGTCTTCCAATGGTAGCAGGACATAATTTTCGTACAGAAGGATAGCCCGGAAAATGTGTATTCGTAGAAAAATGAGCGCGTTCGTCGCAACACGGGCATAATGATGTCCGCAATGAGAGCGAGACACCGCTCCGATGCTGTGCCCCAGGTCCGGCTGTTGATCCTCGTCCTTTCATTGATCTTGACGACTGCAGGTTGCAGTGGAGGTCACACTCAGAGTGGGGGAGTGCCGAGCGGGAACTCGCTGAGCGTCACGAGTCTGAACCCCACGTCGGGGCCAGTGGGTACCTCGGTGACGATCACCGGAACGAACTTCGGATCGTCGCAAGGTACCAGCACGGTGACGTTCAACGGGACGCTCTCGACGCCAACGAACTGGAGTGCCGCGAGCATTACGGCGCCAGTTCCGGCAGGAGCAACGTCGGGGAATGTGGTGGTAACGGTTGCTGGTGCGGCGAGTAACGGTGTGTTCTTCACGGTGACGTCCGCCTCAGGGCCAACCATCACGAGTCTGAACCCCGCCTCGGGGCCGGTAGCTACCTCGGTGACCATCAACGGGACGAACTTCGGATCGTCGCAAGGGACCAGCACGGTGAGGTTCAACGGGACGCTGGCGACGCCGACGAGCTGGAGTGCCACGAGCATTATGGCGCCCGTGCCGGCCGGAGCAACGTCCGGGAATGTAGTCGTGACGGTAAACGGAGTGGCGAGTAATGCTGTGTTCTTTACGGTGACGTCCGCCTCAGGGCCAACCATCACGAGTTTGAACCCCGCCTCGGGCCCAGTGGGCACCTCAGTGACGATAACGGGGACGAACTTCGGATCGTCGCAAGGGACCAGCACGGTAACGTTCAACGGGACGCTGGCGACGCCCACCAGTTGGAGCGCCACGAGCATTATGACGCCGGTGCCGGCAGGAGCGACACCCGGGAATGTGGTGGTAACGGTTGCTGGTGCGGTGAGTAACGGTGTGTTCTTCACGGTGACGTCCGCCTCAGGGCCAAACATCACGAATCTTAATCCGACCTCCGGTCCGGTGGGCACCCCAGTGACGATCACAGGGACGAACTTCGGATCATCGCAAGGGACCAGCACGGTCACGTTCAACGGGTCTCTGGCGACGCCGACGAGCTGGAGTGCCACGAGCATCGTTGTCCCCGTGCCTACAGGAGCAACGAGCGGGAACGTGTTAGTGATCGTCGGGGGATTTGGCAGCAACTTGGTGCCTTTCACCGTGCCGGGTGCAAGCGTGAGCTTTCCGATCAAGTTGAGTGCCAACAAACGCTATTTCGTTGGCCAAAACGGGACGCCGTGGCTCATGGTCATGGACGCTGCTCATCACATAATGCCGGTAATTGGGTCCACGCCATCTTCCATCACGACTTACATCAATAGCCGTGTGGCGCAGGGATTCACAGCAATCAATATATACGGAGCGTGCGGTGGATCGGGCACATGCCCCACCACGGCATCAGCGCAAAACGGTCAGCTCCCCTTCATGGTGGGTAATTCGAGCGCAACCTATGACATTTCTACGCCAAATCCGAATTATTGGTCCCAGGTAGATGCCCTCATAACTGCAGCTGACAATGCTGGACTGGTGGTGCTGTTCGATCCCCTTCCGTGGGGCGTCTATTTTGGAACCACGATGGAGAATGTCGTAGGTCCGATCAACTATCCGACGAATGACTTCAATTTTGGAGTCTATCTCGGCAACCGGTATAAGAACTTTCCAAATATCATCTGGCAGTTCGGTCAGGATTTCCGGCATGGTGGAGGACTGGTTGGCGGTCAATGGCTTCCAGCCGACCAGAACTTCATGGATTATATGGCGCAGGTCATCGCCGGAGTTGCGAGCGTCGATACCAACCACCTGATAACGTCACAGATGAACAATTACGTCTCATACACGCAGCAAGGTTATCAGGTTCCGTGCAACGCGAACTGTACCAGCGCGTATTGGAATCCAAGGTTTGGCAACGCCAACAATGTGAGTTTCGTCTACAGCTACTACGAAACTTACGATGAAATGCTTCAGGCTTACAACTGTGGCCCGAGCGGACCTTGCACAAGACAGGCGAACAACGGGACTCAGAGCATTGGCGGAAACGCCGGAAACGCGCCTTCCACGCAGTTCCCGCCTTCCGTGATGCCGACCTTTCTCGGTGAAGCGAACTACGAAGGGGCGAACAATACGGGCTTTCTCTCGTCCCCTGCGAATGCTTTCGTCATGCGGCAGCAAATGTGGTATTCGATGACCAGCGGAGCGGCGGGATTTGAGTTCGGCATGGTGAACGTCAATCACTTTGATAGCTCTCCGTTATGGTCAAACCAACTCAACACGACTGCCACTCAGCAGGTAAAGTACGTCAATAGCTTTCTGAAGAATTACAACTGGTGGACCTTTGTCCCGGAGACGACGCACCAGCTCGTGACGGCCGGATATGGAACGTACAACGCCAGTAACGGGAATCTCTATAAAGCCACCTATGCCACGACAACCTGGGATGGCAGTTCCACGGCGATTGTCTACACGCCGGTGTCCACGACCCTGACCGTGAACATGGCGAAGTTCTCGAAGCTAGTTATCGCCTCTTGGTACGATCCGACGACGGGCAATTCCACGGCGATTAACGGCGGCTTGCCCTTGCCCAACAGCGGCTTTCAGACCTTCACCACGCCTCCTACGGCGCACACCGATGGGTCGAGCGACTGGGTTCTGGTTCTCCAATAACATCCCCGAATATCTCCCACGTAAATCCTGGTGGGAAGAAATAATCTGATCTGCCTCGATCCGCTTTTCAGCCGTTTCTGGACTCTGGCGGCCAGAGAAGCCCAGGTATAAATTGTGGTAAATTTTTGTCCCTCCGTTAGGGCTTAGGGGGACTCGAGTCTTCAAACTGCTCTCGCTTCGCCCTCCTGAACCATCGTTTTTACTAATGCATTGAAAACAATAGAGTTGCTAATAGCAAACCGAACCTAGCCGAAGGCCCCACTGAGTGGGTTGGTCTGCAATTTGCTTTGTCCACGCTAGGTCGGCTTCTCACAATTGGGAAGCCAGTACATAGCGGAAAGAGAGTTTATTGATGAAGGCAGTGATCTTAGCCGGAGGTTTCGGCTCGAGGTTGACCGAGGAAACTCTCGTCAAACCAAAGCCGATGGTCGAGATCGGAGGGAAACCGATCCTCTGGCACATCATGAAGTTGTATTCCTTTCATGGGATCAACGAATTCGTCATTTGCTGCGGCTACAAAGGCCATCTGATCAAAGAGTACTTCGCGAACTATGTCCTGCACATGTCCGATGTGACGTTTGAAATGCGGGAACGCAAGATGGAATTCCTCACTAACGGTGTTGAACCCTGGAAAGTTACCTTGGTCGATACCGGCGAAACGACCATGACCGGAGGCAGGCTGAAGCGCGTGCGCCACCATTTGAGCGACGAGCCGTTCTGTTTGACTTACGGCGATGGTGTGAGTGACCTTAATATTCGCGACTTGGTGGCTTTCCACCGTAAGCAGGGTGGATTGGCTACCTTGACGGCAGTACAACCGACCGGTCGATTCGGCGCTTTCAGTCTCGACCAGGAACAATCTGTGATTTCGAGTTTCAAAGAAAAACCAGAGGGTGGCTCCGGCTGGATTAACGGCGGATTCTTTGTTCTTGAACCCCAGGTGCTGGACTATATACCTTGCGATTCGACGGTTTGGGAACGAGAGCCCCTCGAAACGTTAGCACGGGAGGGTAAACTGCGCGCATATAGACATCGTGGTTTTTGGCAAAGCATGGATACCTTGCGCGACAAGATGCTCCTGGAAGAGTTGTGGGCCTCTGGAAAGCGACCCTGGAAAATCTGGTAACCTGGCCCTTATTCCGCCCGTACTCAATGGCTATTCGCAGACCGCGCGCCCTCACCCCGCTAGGACCCCGGCCTTTTGACTCCAACCAACTGAGGCAGTTACAACTCTCCATTGCATGAAATGTTCCACGCCAGAGGAACTGCACTGACGCCCTTATGAGTAAATACCTTATTGGATATCTGACATCGAGTGTTGAGACGCGGTCAGGGGAAGTCGCCGCATACTGGAATCCTTCCGGGACCCTGCTAAGGACTTGCGGGTCATAAGTCCTTCCGGCTGAGGAGAACGTTCATGGGCGATTTCCGTAAGAAACTTCTGCTTGTGTTGGTTCCACTGTGCGTAATTGTCTCCGTCGCCGCTCAGCAAAAGACCGTCACTGACGTTGGTGATCGGCGCGGGACGAAATCTGCCCAAGATCCTGCTATCGATGATTCCCGTCAGATCGTTGAAAAATTGGCGAACCATCCATTCCCAACAAACTACACAGTTACTAATTTAGGCGGTCTCGATGGGAGTGAATCTGCCGAAGCTACCGGTATCAACGATTCCGGCCAGATTGTGGGAAAGTCCGCAAACCATGCGTTTCTGTGGGAAAACGGCAGGATCACGGATTTGGGCACCCTCGGAGGTAACGCCAGTTCTGCGAATGCAATTAACGACCGGGGGCAAATCGTGGGCGAATCCGACACGGCTGTTGGAGAGACGCAGGCCTTTCTCTGGAAGCAGGGCTCCATGATGGATCTCGGCACTCCAGGCGAAACCAGTTCCGCTTACGGAATTAACAATCGAGCAGAAATTGTCGGCGCAGTGTTAGCTAAGAACGTCCGCGGAGGCGCCGTGCTTTGGAGGGACGGCGGAAGGCAATCTCTCGGAGATCTGGGCCCGAGCGGCAGTGGGAGCACTGCGATCTCGATAAATAACGAAGGAGAAATCGCCGGTGTTTCCAGCGGCTTTGCGTCGACTGGGGGCGGCATCGTCCGCGCCATCATTTGGCAAAATGGTGCCATACGAGATCTCGGCACGCTCGGTGGCCTGCATAGCAGCGCCAACGCGATCAATAATCGAGGCGAAGTTGTTGGCTGGACCGAAATCGGTGACCAGACGACGGTGGCGTTCATTTGGAGAGATGGCGCGATGCATCAGCTCGGAAGGCTTCCGAATGGCCTAAACAAACCGGGAAGCGGAACTCAAGCCGCTGCTGTTAACGATCATGGCCAAGTAGTCGGCTCCTCGCTGAACGCCAACGGCGAGAGTCGTGCTGTCATTTGGCAGGACGGCAAAATTACAGATCTGAACGATCTCATCGAGGGCGCGAATGGAGTGGTTCTGACCCGAGCTGTTGCCATTAATAATCACGGACAAATTGTGGTCGAGCAGGAAGCTCCTGAAGTTTTACCCAGATCATTTTTGCTTGCGCCCTGAGTGTATTAGTCGAAATTCAAGAGGCGAATCGATTTCTGAAGTATCCGCCTAACCGTTGTCGTCCCATCTCTACGGAATCACCGCAGTCACCTGATTGGAGAAGACACTCTCCACATTGCTGGAATTGACTGAAGTCGTAACATAGTAATACGTTTGGCCCGAGTTGACGGAGCTGTCTGTGAAAGTGGTGCTTGTGTTCGGTGAGGAATTGAGCCTGCTATACGATCCGCCTGATGTTGTTCCCCGATAGATATTGTACCCGGTCACGACGGATGTGCTGGCCGTCCAGGACAAAATCGCTAGATGCTGTATTCCCGTACCTGCGAGCGAGATCGGCAGCGGCGAATTCGAAGCATTGCTCGTGATCACAACGTTGCCTGTGAGACTTCCAGCGCTTGCGGGCGCGAGTATTACGTTCAGCGTCGCAGAGGCTGTTGGGCCTAAGATGAGGCCCGAAGAGATCCCATTTGCACTAAAGCCTGCGCCCGTGACCGAGACATTGGAGATCGTAACGTTGGAACCTCCCGTATTGGTCAAGGTCGCCGTTTGCGTGCTGCTGCCGCCGACGCCTACGTTTCCGAAACTGAGGCTCAAGCTGTTAGAGCTGAGCTGACCGGGTGCTGTCACGGTCAGAATGATAGTGTTGCTCGTCACGGTGCCGACGGAGTTGCTGATTGTGACGGCGAATTGCGCCCCGTTATCGGAGTTCGTCGTGGCGGGTGTGGTGTAGGCAGACGAGGTTGCCCCGCTTATCGCGGCTCCGTTCTTCTGCCACTGGTACGCAAGCGGTGCTGTGCCGCTCGCTGTTACCGAGAACGTAGCTTTCTGGCCAACAACCACACTTTGATTCAGTGGCTGGACGGTGATCAATGGTGGCGTGTTGACAGTTAGAGTGGCGGCGCTACTGGTGACTGTACCGGCAACGTTGCTGATCACGACCGCGAATTGCGACCCATTATCGGAAGAGACTGTCGCTGGCGTGGTATAGGTTGATGTTGTTGCACCAGAAATGTTCGAACCGTTCTTCCGCCATTGGTAGCTGATCGGAGCGGTTCCTGTTGCGGTTACAGAGAAGCTCGCCGTCTGGCCAGCCGTTACGGTTTGGCTGATGGGCTGAGTGGTTATGGCGGGCGGCGAATTTACAGTGAGCGTTACCGTATTGCTCGTCACATTGCCGATCGAATTTGTGACCGTGACGGCAAATTGCGCGCCGTTATCAGCGGTGGTTGTCGCCAGGGTCGTATAAGCGGATGAAGTTCCACCGCCGATAGCCACACCGTTTTTCTGCCATTGATAGCTCAGCGGAGCAGTTCCCGTTGCTGCGACCGAAAATGTAGCAGTTTGGCCCGCTGTTACACTTTGGCTGGTCGGTTGGCTCGTGATCGACGGCGCTACCGGAGCGGGAGTCACGGTGAGTGTGGCCGCACTGCTGGTTGCTGTACCCACCGAATTGCTGATCGTGACCACAAATTGTGCGCCATTATCAGAATTCGTTGTGGCTGGAGTCGTGTAGCTAGACGAAGTTGCCCCGCTGATCGCAGCTCCGTTCTTCTGCCATTGGTAGCTGAGCGGAGCGGTTCCTGTTGCAACCACCGAGAACGTAGCCGTCTGCCCGGCCGTTACACTCTGATTGGCCGGCTGTGTTGCGATAGACGGCGTTCCAGGAGCGGGAGCTACTGTAAGCGTAGCGGCGCTGCTCGTCGTACTGCCAACAGAATTACTCACCCTAACGGTGAATTGGGCGCCATTGTCAGAATTCGTTGTGACTGGAGTCGTGTAGCTGGATGAAGTTGCCCCGCTGATGGCTGCACCGTTTTTCTGCCACTGATAGCTCAGCGGAGCGGTTCCCGTCGCTGTGACTGAAAATGTGGCCGTCTGGCCGGTCGTCACATTCTGGCTAATTGGCTGGCTGGTGATCGACGGTGCCACGGGAGCGGGAGTCACGGTGAGCGTGGCCGCATTGCTGGCCGTTGCGCCTAGGGAGTTGCTGACCCGAACGGTGAATTGCGCGCCATTATCCGCATTGGTCGTGGTCGGAGTCGTGTAGCT